>Ga0247844_1000267_pt1 | contig 113109 bp, 103 predicted proteins | sample LaCtaG_FD_192421 | JGI IMG/M metagenome (GOLD analysis project Ga0247844, IMG submission 192421) | Freshwater microbial communities from meromictic Lake La Cruz, Castile-La Mancha, Spain - LaCruzMarch201714.5m_1 | ecosystem: Environmental > Aquatic > Freshwater > Lake | place: Spain...
GGCCGCCTGATTGAAGTGCCAGAAGCCACAGCGGCGGGAAAGTAAATCGCTATGGCAAAAAACTCAGCCGTTATTATCGGTGTCGGCCCAGAACAGGGCTTAGGCGCAACGTTGGCGAAACATTTCGCGGGCAAAGGTTTGCACGTTTTTATCGCCGGACGTAGTGAAGAAAAATTGCACAGCCTTGCGGAAAGCATTTTGCAAGCAGGTGGTTCAGCGACACCAGTGGTCACCGATGCGACGGTTGAGGCGGATGTTGCCCGCTTGTTTGAGGCGGTGCAACAACAGGGCGGGGCGCTTGATATTGCTGCCTACAATGTCGACAGCAATATCCCGTCACCGTTTTTGGACATGGATGTCCAAACCTTTACCACGCTGTGGCAACAAAATTGTTTGGCGGCGTTTTTGTTTGGTCAAGCCGTTATCAAAACCATGTTGCCGCAACAACACGGCACTCTGATTTTTACCGGAGCCACCGCATCCTTGCGTGCCAAACCGCCTTTTACCGCGTTCGCCGCCGCCAAAGCGGGCTTACGGGCGTTGGCGCAAGGCATGGCGCGGGAGTTTTCCCCGCAAGGCATCCACGTCGTCCATACCATTATTGACGGTGTGATTGATGGTGACCGGGCTAGGCAGCAATTTCCGGCTTACGTCGAAGCTAAAGGCGAAGCGGGTTTATTGCAACTTGAGGCGATCGCCCAAACCTATTGGGCAATCCATCAGCAACATTCCAGCGCATGGACACATGAGCTGGATTTAAGGCCGTTTAAAGAACTATTTTGATGTGTTCCGGCGCTTATAACTCAATAATTAACGGTGATTTACCAATGAAAATATTTTTGTATGCTGAATTCCAAGTAGCCATTCCTTTCGATCAAATCGACTGGCAACCTATTAATGTCGAGATGAAAAAATTTCCGGGTTTAAAATCAAAAACTTGGTTAAGTGGCATCAACAACAATACGGTTGGCGGCTTTTACGAATTCGATTCCATAGAGAATGCACAAAACTACATCGACGGTTTGTTGTTGCCCTTTACCAAACAAGTGAACGGCAATCTTTCGGTAAAGCTGTTTGACGGTGAAGTCACTCAAGATGCCAATAGGGGTATGCTTTCACCATTTTATTCAGCCCATTAAGAGGCTGAGATCGAAGCGCATCAATCGCGTCGGTGATCGTGAACGATGCACCTTCTAACATCGGCACAGCTTATGTGGTTGTGCCATGTTCCCCAAGCCGACTTGGAAGGCTTGGACAGCATTTTAAAATAGTGCTGAAAAGGCGACCGAAACGTTGATTGCGGCAAAAAATGGCGACAAGGAACAGATCATTTACGAGACTGCCGATTTATGGTTTTACTGCTGGTGCGCTGGCTCAACAGGGTTTGCATCCTGATGATGTCTTGGATGAATTGCAACGGCGTTTTGGTTTGTCGGGTTTAAGGGAGGCGAATATAGATGTGCTAGCAGCCCGCATTTCGCTATGCTCCATGCGGGCTATGTCAGAACGATTAATCTTTCACCCAATTATCCCTTAAGGTCACAGTACGGTTGAAGACCATCAACTCCGCTGTGCTGTCTTTATCTACACAAAAATAACCTGTGCGTTCAAATTGGTAGCGGCTTTCTACTGCGGCACCGCTTAGGCTGGGTTCAACGCGGCAACCTTGCAATATTTCTAAGGAATCTGGGTTGACCACGGTGAGGAAATTGTCTTCATTATCCGGATTGGGTACGGTGAACAGGCGGTTGTACAAACGCACTTCGGCGGCTTGCGCGTGGGCTTCAGATACCCAGTGGATGACGCCTTTCACTTTGCGGCCTTCGGGGTTTTTGCCGAGGGTGTCGGGGTCATAGCTGCAACGCAATTCAATAATATTGCCTGCGCTGTCTTTGATGATTTCATTGCAGCGGATCACATAAGAGCCGCGCAAGCGCACTTCTCCGCCTTCCACTAAGCGTTTGTATTTTGGCGGCGGCACTTCGGCAAAATCGTCTTGTTCAATCAAGATAGTTTTCGCAAACGGGATTTGCCGTTTACCCAGTTCCGGCTTTTGCGGATGGTTGCTGACTTCCAACAACTCGGTTTGGTCGTCTGGGTAATTGTCGATCACCACGCGCAACGGTTGTAACACAGCCATCGCGCGTAAGGCATTTTCGTTCAGGTCTTCGCGGATGCAATATTCCAACACGCCCATTTCAATCCAAGAATTTTGCTTGGTCAGGCCGATGCGTTCGCAAAAATCGCGGATGGCGGCGGGCGTTACGCCAGCGCGGCGCAGGCCAGCGATGGTAGGCATACGCGGATCATCCCAGCCGTTGACGTGTTTTTCCATCACCAATTGGTTGAGTTTGCGTTTGCTGACGATGGTGTATTCCAATTGCAAACGCGCGAATTCAATTTGCTGCGGATGGCGTGGGGTTTGCAACTCGTCCAACACCCAATCGTAAAGCGGGCGGTGGTCTTCAAATTCTAAAGTACAGATGGAGTGGGTGATGCCTTCCAACGCGTCGGAAATGCAGTGGGTGTAATCGTACATCGGGTACAAGCACCAGTTGTCGCCCGTGCGTTGGTGATGGACGCGGCGGATGCGGTAAATAGTCGGGTCGCGCATATTCATGTTCGGCGAAGCCATGTCGATTTTTGCCCGCAACACATATTGCCCATCGGCAAACTCGCCCGCCCGCATTCGGGTGAATAAATCGAGATTGTCTTCAATGCTGCGCTCGCGGTCTGGGCTGGCTTTGCCGGGTTCAGTCAAAGAGCCGCGATTGGCGCGCATTTGCTCAGGCGTGGAGCTGTCCACATAGGCTTTGCCTTCTTTAATCAATTGCACCGCGTAATCGTAAAGCTGCTCAAAATAATCGGAAGCGTGGCGTAGTTCGTTCCACTGAAAGCCCAGCCATTCCACATCGCGCATGATGGCTTGCACATATTCGTCACTTTCTTTTTCTGGATTGGTGTCGTCAAAACGCAGATTACAAGTGCCGTTATAAGCGGCGGCAATACCAAAGTTTAAGCAGATGGATTTAGCGTGGCCTATGTGCAGATAGCCATTCGGCTCTGGCGGAAACCGGGTGACGACCTGGCCTTGGTTTTTACCGATTTTTAAATCGTTATCAATAATATGGCGGATAAAATTTACAGGCGTGGCGTTTTCGTTAGTGGTCATGAGTGTGAAGAATGCTGTGGGGTTGGCTAAGAAATTATGCTTGGCAGTCTACTGTAATTGCCAAATTCAGTAAAGCGAGGGGCTGGCGATAGCAAGCTTATCATTGGGGATTTGAATTGATGGGCGTTCTGTCGTCTGCCCATCCTACAGGAAGAAAAATTTAGAATGTGGGGTGGGGGTTGAAAATCCGTTCCAGCAGGCGTAACAAACCCAAGGCAAAACCGAGAAGACGATTAATTTCTACAAGCTTTTGCAAACCCAGGGAAATCGCGTTCAATCACTCGCCACAAACCGTGCTGCTCGATGGCTTCAATATGGTTTTGGGCTTGTTGTAAAAAATACTCGGTTGTTTGGGCGTGCAGACCGATATTTGCTTGCCTTAGCAGTTGCTCATCACATTGCTGACGAATACGCGCGGCGAACAAATCTAACTCGGCATCGCGCAGGTGAAAGCCTGTTTCTTGGATTAAATTTTTGGCTTCTTCGTAGTGGATTAATGCGCTGTCAAAATCAGCGGTGGTAAGACAGTAACGTCCGTGGATTAATAAGTAATCGACTTGGTAAAGCTTCATGCCACAGCGTACGATGATTTCGTATGCGCTGTTTAGGTCGGCTAGGGCTGAGTTGATATTCTATTCAAGAATTTTTAACTTTACCTATATTCGGGACTAAACGCATGAGGATATTTTCTATAAGCAAATTAAACTGTACAATCCCCTCCACTAAACAGCTACTTTGTTGACAGAGCTTTGATTATCTATGAAAGAAGGGAATTCTGAGATTTCTGCTACATTTATTGGTTATCATGGAACAAGTGAAGAGTGTGCGAACTCAATCATGGAAACTGGTTTTATCACTAGTAAAAATCACGATGATTGGATAGGACATGGCGTTTATTTTTTTATCAATGGTATTTCTTGCCCTAAAAGTAATGCCGAAGAGTGGGCTAAAAATGAGGCTTGGGATAAAAAAGGCTATAAATATAAAATATATAGCGTTATTCAAGCGGAAATTAATGTACAAAGACATCTTGATTTAACTACTACAGATGGTCTTGTCGTGTTCAATAAGGTTAGAGAGCATCTTATTAAGAAACTTGAGAGAAATTTTTTTGTGCGTGACAGAGATGTAAAAGGCGATGATAACGAAATATGCAATCAAGCAATTAGCCATTTAAAGTTAGATGTATTAATTTGTCACCTTTATATAAAAAATTGTACGCAAAGAAAGAAAAATATAGTTTCAAGAATTCCTAATACAACGGTTATGTTAGTTGTAAAACCTGAATTGTGTGATGTTTCTTCAATAAAGAAAATTAAAAATGGAGTCGTAAAATGAACGCTTATCTTAAAGCAATGATGGATGAAGCAATAGCTTCTATTGACGCATTATCTGTTGATGAGCTTGAAAAAGAGTTTAAAGCATTTGGCATAGATGTTGTCAGAAAACAAGAAGTACATGAACCGCTTGACTTTATATGTTTGAGTAGTAATCAATTTAATTCAGTATCATTTTCTTTGGAAACTAAAACTTCTATTGAGGGAGAAAAGTTTACTTCTTCTGGCGTTAACCAAGTCAGCTCGGCAAATGATGAGTCTTATTGTGTTGATGATTACGATTACAATTACAAATTTGCAGCATGAATCAGATCAGAATAGCGGCATTTAAAGCCGAATATATCAATTTGGAACAAAAAGAATTCGAAAAAAGTAATTTCGAATTAGGTTTTGAGGCAGGCTTTTCTGAAGATGATTTAAGATCGTTTAAAATAAAATTCAGGGCTGTAATTTCTTCTGAAGTCGGATATGAATTAACTGTCGAATATAGTTCGTTTTTTGAAACAGATGAAGAAATAATTGAGAGTTTTAAAGGTTCAAATTTTGTTACTATTAATGCCCCTGCTATTGCTTATCCATTTTTAAGAAGTTTTGTTTCAACCATTACCCTTAATGCAGGTTATGAACCAGTACTGATACCTACAATTAATTTTCAAGCGTTGGCACAGAAAAACTCCCCTTCTATTCTTGGGAGTAAGTAATAAAGCATATTCAGTTTGTATAAAATTAAACGCTTCATGGCCTATAAAACTATCTATTGGCAGAGAAACCAAAGGCGGTTTTTTATTATGTGCATTCATAGGTAGATCAAACAAGACCGTTTATTGTCTTTTCTGCCATTCAATAGTGATAACGATACGCCAAAATTCTGATTTTATCGTCCAAAACTTCATAAACTAAACAGTGTTCTTGATCTGTACGCCGAGACCAACAACCGGATAATTCATGTTTTAATGCTTTTGGTTGGCCTGTTCCTGTAAATGGCGTGCGCTGTGTTTCTTTGATTAGCTTTAGTATATTCAAGGTTTTTTTACGGTCTTGTTCCACCCACCACGCTAAATCTTCAAAGCCTTCGGGATCAAATTCCAAGCTTTTCACAAGCCGATCCAAATTCAATCCCTTTTTTGCGCGCTTTGGCTGCTAATAATCGTTGCTTCATGGTTGCGCTTTTTAGTAAATACGCGGTTTCTTGCTCGGCTGTTATTTGTTGCCATAATTCAATCGGTACAATCACGGCTGTTGGTGTGCCTTGTTCATTGGCTACATATTGAATTTCTGCGGTATTCATGGCTTCACCTGGTGATTTTAATTTTGGAGTCGTTAATTTCTTCAATAGCAATATCGCGTCCTTTAGGGCTTTCTACGTCAATCTCGCTTTTTACGATGTTTTTAATGACGGTTTGCTCTTTGTTTTCACGCTGGCTTGCGGTTATTTTGAGTTTATTTTTAGTGAAAATGGCACTGAATTTACCGCTGATGAGTAAACCTAGCGCAAGTAAGATGAAGCCGCCGACAAGCCAAATCTGCATGTTGTCCATTTTTATCCCCTTGTTTTGAGATGATTAGTTACGTTTGATTGTAAACTAAATTTTCAAGATGGCTATTACGGGTTCAAGGGGAAATACCTTAGATTAAAACCGCCTTTACCACTGCGTCTGCGTTGCTCTGCCATCTGTCGTAAAAGCCGAACGGTTCAATATTTCCCTTATCAAATCCCAAAACCACTCCAAAGCAATACATTGCATGATTGAAAACGAATTTTGCTAAACTGCAAGCCAACCCTTTCTTTGGTTTGCCGACGGCGGCCTTCGCTGATGATCTGACACTATGCACATGACTATCGATAAGCAATTGCTGGTTTTTCTGCTCACTTCCTTGGCATTAATTGTTTTTCCGCATTTTGAGCATTTGCCCGCAAGCATTTTTGGCTATTACTACTTTTTGCTGATTTGGCGGTTTGTGGGTATTTGGCGGGTGCAGTGGTTGCCCAATCGCTGGGTGCTGGCGTTGTTGATGGTGTTTGGGATTTATTTAATGCTTAGCCAGCATCAGGGCATTTTTGGGCGCGATGCGGGCACGCGGCTGTTTATTGTCGGTTTGGGCTTAAAGCTGATGGAGATTAAAAGCAAACGGGATTTATTTTTGGTGGCGTATTTGGCGTTTATTGTTGCCGCATCGCAGTTTTTGTATGAGCAAAGTTTGTTGATGGGCGGTTATATTTTTCTGGTTTGTTGTTTGTTGCTGGCAACTTTGGTGATGATTAACGGTTACAAACTCAGTGCCGTTAAGGCCTTAAAAACCGCCGGGCTTATCCTGATGCAAGCGTTGCCGATAGCGGTGGCGTTGTTTGTGTTGTTCCCGCGTTTTGAAGCGCCGCGTTGGGCGTTGTTTGATGAAGGCGGTCGAGGCCGGATCGGTTTAAGCGATAGCATGGAGCCGGGTTCAATCAGTGAATTGGGCATGTCTGATGAATTGGTGTTTCGGGTGCAATTTAAAAACGGATTGCCGCCGCCAGCCGCGCGTTATTGGCGCGGGCCGGTGCTGACGTTTACCGATGGCAGACGTTGGTTGCAGGGTGAAACCCGTAGTCCGGTGTTTTTGGATGAGCCGCGTTTTTCCGGCAAGGCTTACCAGTACACTTTATTAATGGAGCCGCAAAATAAAAGCTGGGTGTTTGGTTTGGATATGCCTGCGGAATTTCCCGCGCAATTAGGGCAAACCCAAGATTATCGCTTGCTTAGAGGTGGCAATCCCGATCGCCGCGCCGAATATTCGCTGGTTTCTTATCCTGAATTTAATACCGGGCGCATCAGCCGTCTTGAATATAAAGAGACGGTGCAGTTGCCGAAACAGCGTTCCGAAAAAATCACTGAATTGGTCAAGCAACTGCATGGTTTTGAGCAGCCGTCGGCGCAATTTATCCAGAATGTCTTAAACCATTTCCGGCAGGAAAAATTTTATTACACCTTAACGCCGCCGCTTATGGGTGGTGAAAATCCCTTGGAAGCATTTTTGTTTACCAGCCGACACGGCTTTTGCAGCCATTATGCCGCCGCGTTTGTGTATATGATGCGGCTTGCGGAGATTCCGGCGCGAGTGGTTACAGGGTATCAGGGCGGCGAATGGAATGCAGTCGGTGGTTTTTTAGAAATCCGCCAAGCCGATGCCCACGCTTGGGCGGAAGTTTGGCTGGAAAACCGTGGTTGGGTGCGGGTTGACCCGACTGCTGCGATTGCCCCGGAGCGTATTGAGCAATCTATTGATGTCGGCGGTTTGTCTTCTGAAGGCGCTATTCGCTTCGCGTTGCCTGCTAATGGCGCGGTCAGTTGGTTGAAACAAACCCAGCAATTGTGGGGTAAGGTTGATTACAGTTGGCAACGTTGGGTCATCAATTACAACAACAAAAATCAAGGCGATTTTTTGGCGAGCTTGGGCATTATGGATATAGCCGCGATGATGCGCTGGCTGTTGGCGATTGTCGGTACGGTTGTGATGGTGATTACCGTGGTTATGTTGTGGCCTAAACCAATGCAGCGCGATGCGGCGCGTTTGGTGTATGGGCGTTTTACCAAAAAGCTGGCGAAGTACGGGGTGTTGAAAGCCGATACCGAAGGCGAAAGCGATTTTGCCGTACGCGCCGCTTTGCAATTGCCGGATAGGGCAGGGGAGATTCAGCAGATTACCGATGTCTTTGTGCGTTTGCGTTATGGGCGCGAGGCTGATGCGGCGGCGATTAAGCAGTTGTCGCAGTTGGTGTCGGCGTTTCGGGTTAAGCATTAGGGTAAGTGGTTTGCTATCAGCAGTGCGTGTTTTGGTAGGATGGGCTTCCTAACGTCAGCCCATCCTACGGGTGCTTTGTTTACAAATGCAAAAAAATCACAAGGTAAGTGATTAATTCTGAATTGGGAGTCCAAAACATGTTTTGGACTCCATTCGTAATTTCTCACCGTGAATAAAATCAACTTTTAAGTAGTCATAGGATGTGCTGTACCCAAAGGGCATAAAAGGTACGAAGCGCATTTGTCGAGTTTTTACGCGATTGATGCGCCTCCTGTCGTCGGCACATCCTATATTATCCTATTGAAAAAATAACAATTTCTTAACTTAATGGCAGTGATTGAGGGTGGGGCTATCAGCGGCGCAATCTAAATTGGCGGGCAAGATGCCCGCGCTCCTGATACGAAAGATCATCAATTTTGAATTGGGAGTCCAAAACATGTTTTGGACTCCATTCGTAATTTCTCGCCGTAAATAAAATCAACTTTTAAGTAGTAGCATAAATGCAAGATGAGCCATTGATAGACCAGTTTTTAGATGCGATTTGGGTGGAGGAAGGTTTAAGTAACAATACCTTATCCGCTTATCGCAGTGATTTGATGATTTTTGCCACGTGGTTGCAAAGCGAATCGTCGGAGTTGTTGGCGGTTGATAATGGCTTGTTGAGCCAGTTTTTTGCCGCGCGATTCCGTGATGGTGTCAGTAGCCGCACGACGGCGCGGGTGTTGTCGTGTTTGCGGCGCTTTTATGGCTATTATTTGCGCGAAAATAAAATCAGCCATGATCCTACGGCGTTGATTGCTTCGCCGCATATCGGTAAGCCGCTGCCGACTTCGTTGTCGGAATATCATGTGGAGCAATTGCTGGCTGCGCCGGAAATCACTAATCCATTGGGTTTCCGTGATAAGGCAATGTTGGAAATGTTGTATGCCACTGGCCTTAGGGTGTCGGAGTTGGTTGATCTGAAGTTTGAACAAGTTGGTTTTCGCCAAGGCGTGGTGCGGATTGTCGGCAAAGGCGATAAGGAGCGGTTGGTGCCGGTCGGTGAAGAGGCGATGCGTTGGCTGGAGGCGTATATCGAAGTGCCGCGCAAAAGTCTGTTGGGCGGTCGGCAATGTGATTATCTGTTTGTTACCAGCCGAGCCAGTAATATGACGCGGCAATCGTTTTGGTACATCATCAAACGTTACGCGAAAAAGGCGCAAATCTACCAAAGTTTGTCGCCGCATACCTTGCGCCACGCCTTTGCTACGCATTTGTTGAACCACGGGGCGGATTTGCGTGTAGTACAATTGCTGCTAGGCCATGCGGATTTATCGACCACGCAGATTTATACCCATATTGCCCAAGAGCGTTTAAAAGAATTGCATACTAAATTTCATCCAAGAGGATAACGATGACCCAAAAAATTCACCCGACTGCTTGTATTGCTGATGATGCCACGTTAGGGGCTAATGTGGTTGTTGGCCCGTTTGCCGTTATTGAAAGCGGCGCGGTGCTTGGCGATGATTGCCAAGTGGGCGCACATGCGGTAATTCATAGCCATGTAAAAATGGGCAACGGTAATATTTTGCATCCCCATGCGGTTTTGGGCGGTTTGCCACAAGATACCGGATTTAAAGCGGCAACGGTTTCTTGGTTGCTTTGTGGGGATAATAATGTTTTTCGGGAAGGCTTCACCGCGCACCGTTCGGCAAAAGAACACGGCGAAACCCGTATCGGTTCTGGGTGTTTTTTTATGAACAATAGCCATGTGGCGCATGATTGCCAGGTGGGTAACCACAGTATTTTTGCCAATAATGTGGCGATAGGTGGTCATGTGGTTGTCGGCGATCGGGTGTTTTTGGGCGGGGCGGTGGTTGCCCATCAATTTTGCCGGATTGGTTCTTATGCAATCGTCCAAGGAACGACGGGGCTGAATATGGATGTGATTCCGTTTACTTTGATTGGCGGTCGTCCTGCCAAACACTATAAGTTGAATACCATCGGCTTACGGCGGGCGGGTATTACTGGCGACCGCTATAAAGTTTTGGAAAGCGCCTTCCGCTTGTTACGCAATAAGCAGCCATTGGATGGTTTGCCAGAAACTGAGGAATTGTTGTTGTTGAAAGACTGGTTGGCGGTCAAGTCCAAACGCGGTTTGCATGGGTTTATGGATGTGCGTTCGGTGGAGTGAGTTTGGTTTTTTGGGTTTAGGAGGCCAAAACATGTTTTGGACTCCTAAATCTGGGCTAGTCAGTTGCTTGGTTGTCGCTTAAGAACATGGCATCGCCGTAGCTAAAAAACCGATAGCTTTGGGCTATGGCATGTTGGTAAGCCGCCATTATCGGCTGGTAGCCTGCAAATGCGGATACCAGCATCAATAAGGTTGATTCGGGCAAGTGGAAGTTGGTTAGTAGGGCATCTACGGCTTTAAATGTGTAGCCAGGGGTGATGAATAGGTCGGTGTCGCCAAATCCGGCTTGTATTTCACCGCTGCGGGCTGCTGATTCCAAGGCTCTTACCGCCGTTGTGCCGATAGCAATCACGCGTCCACCGTTGGCACGGGTTTGCTGTATGGCGGCGACGGTTTCCGGCGGTACGGCGTAATATTCTTTGTGCATGATGTGGTCGCCGAGGTTTTCGGTTCGCACCGGTTGGAAGGTGCCGCTGCCGACGTGCAAGGTGACAAAGGCTTTGGCGATGGCTTTATCTTGCAATTTTGCCATCATCGCGTTATTAAAATGCAAGCCTGCGGTGGGTGCGGCTACAGCGCCGAGTTGCTTGGCAAAAACAGTTTGGTAGCGGTCTTGGTCGGCGGCTTCGTCTTCGCGGGTAATATAGGGCGGTAATGGAATGTGCCCGATTTGTTCCAAAATTTCCCAGATGCTGCAATCACCATGAAACGCGAGTTGGAATAAGCTGCCTGAGCGGCCCAGTACGGTACAAGCGAATCCTTGATCTAAGGTAATGACGGCATCGGCGCGGGGCGTTTTGCTGGCTTTGACGTGGGCGATGGCGTGGTGGTCATCGTATATGCGCTCGATGAGTATCTCCACTTTGCCGCCGCTGGCTTTTTGTCCGTAAAGCCGCGCGGGAATCACTTTGGTGTCGTTAAATACCAGTAAGTCATTGGTATTCACCAAATCGATGAAGTCGGTGAATTGTCGGTCGACTAACGCCCCGCTATGTTTGTTGACACAAAGTAAGCGGCTAGCATCACGTTCGGGTAAGGGTTGCTGGGCAATCAAATGTTCCGGCAGCAAATAATTGAAGTCTGATTTTTTCATAGCCGACGATGGTAGCAGCCTACGGTGTCTGTTTTCAAGCAGTGATAAATATTTTTGTCATAATTCTGTTAAAAACACTTCCATTTTAAATTCAGCCTGCCTATAATAGCGCTTCTTTGCCGGGGTGGCGGAACTGGTAGACGCGCCGGATTCAAAATCCGGTGATGGTGACATCGTGCCGGTTCGATTCCGGCCCTCGGTACCAAAGATAACAAAGGCTTACACATTTTTTGTGTAGGCCTTTTTTATTGCCTGTTGGTTTTGTAACGCACTTTCGGTTTTTAGTGAGAAGGAGCGCGGGCATCCTGGGCGGCAACTGGCGGGCAAGATGCCCGCGCTCCAAAAACTGAAAGCTTGCCGTTTGTTTCAACACCTCACAACCCTTAAATCAAACCTGCCCACCCACACCTTTAAACTTCTCAACAAACGCGGCAATTTTTTGGAAAACGCTTTGTTTTTTGCTTAAGTATTGCGGATTCAGCGGACTCACTTTGGGCAGGATTGCATTCAGCTCCGTGCCATTTTCACTGGCGTATTCGCGTTTTAACGATGTGGTGATATAGCGCTTAGCCGCTTCTGCATTCAGGTTTTCATCACTAATTAATTCTTCTGCTTCACGTTGTTGCTCAGCTTGGGCAAAGCTAAAGAAAGCCTCAATAATGCTAGCTTTGTCGAGAATATTGTCCAGGTTAGTTTGATTAATAAAATCAACCACCAAACTTTCTTTGGCGCGATTGCCAATGCTAGCGCGAATTAAACGGCGTACTTCATCAACCAATGTGCTTTTATCTTTCAGTTTTTTATTGTTTTCAAAAATCAATTCCAGGATGTAATCCAGATTAATCTCTTGTGATTTCAGCAAATCCACTTCAAAAACCACATCATCCCAATCGATGGTGGAAGCGTCTTTATCATTGCCAGCTTTTTCACGGCGCAGCCAATCGCGAATATCGTTATAGCTTGAACGGTAATCTTGAATCGTGCGTTCGGCAGGCACCTTAATCGCCTGCATAGCGGCTAAGTCATCGTCATTTAGGTAGTGCTTAGCCTTAAACGCCTCCACAGCGGCAGGGTCGTCCATATCCAAATTTTGTAAGGCTTTTAAGCCCGCAAATTCGTCGTAGTTTTGCAAAATATTGTCTACACGCAAATATTCACCAAACAATTTAGCGAAGTCTTTTTTGTCCTTTTCGGTAGCAATCCCATCAGGATTGGGGAAGCGTTGCTGCAACTCCGCCACCACCTCCAAATAACCACGCCGTGCTTCACCCGTTGCCACATCGGTAAAGCCTTGCATGTATTCTTTATAGCTTTTCTCTAGCACCACGTTTTTGGTGTTGTTGTCACCAAATAAGGTAATGGCATCAATGGTAGCTTGTTCCAGATCGCGGAAGGTGACGATATTGCCAAAGGTCTTAGTGGCATCGTAAATACGGTTAGTGCGTGAATAAGCTTGCATCAAACCGTGATAGCGCAGATTTTTATCGACAAATAAGGTGTTCAAAGTGGGCGCGTCAAAGCCTGTTAAAAACATGCCGACCACAATCAGCAAATCCACTTCTTGATTTTTTACCCGATTGGCAAGGTCGCGGTAATAGTTTTGGAATTGTTTGCTATCAACCCCGTAATTGGTTTTAAACAGCGCGTTATAGTCATTGATTGCCGCAATTAAAAACTCCTTAGCACTGCTATCCATTGCTGTGGGTTCAAAGTTTTCATCAACAATATCGCCGACCGCATTTTGATCTTCATTGGCGGCAAACGAGAAAATAGTGGCAATAGTAAGCGGCTTGTTACTGTCATTCTGTAACTGCTTAAACGCCTCATAGTACAACTTGGCGGCATCGACACTGCTCACCGCAAATAAGGCATTAAAACCTTTGCCACCCGCTTGTAGGCGATGGGTTTTTTGCTTGAAATTATTCAAGATGTACTGCGAAATTTCCTTAATACGCTCAGGGTGCAACAACGCTTGTTTGTTTTCTGCCGCCGACAGTTTCTTCTCGTCTTGTTCCGCTTCAATCGCCTTAAACTGCGGGCGTACATCGTTGTAGTCCACTTTAAACTTCAACACTTTTTCATCGCGGATGGCATCAGTAATCACATACGCATGCAACTCCCGCCCAAACACACTGGCGGTATCTTCCGCACCCAAGGCGTTTTTCCCCGCGAAAATCGGCGTACCAGTAAAGCCAAACTGGTAAAACTTTTTTTTAATTTTTTCTTTAAGTTTTTTTGCGCTTCACCAAATTGGCTGCGGTGCGCCTCATCAAAAATAAACACCACTTGCTTATTGTAGATGGGCAAGTCGCCTTCGCTTTTCATCAAGTTATTGAGTTTTTGAATGGTGGTGACGATGATTTTATTGTCATCTTTATCCAGATTACGCTTTAGCCCGGCGGTGCTGTCTGAACCATTAACGCTATCCGGCGAAAAGCGTTGATATTCTTTCATGGTCTGAAAATCCAGGTCTTTACGGTCAACCACAAAAAACACCTTGTCAATAAACGCCAGCTCAGTCGCCAAACGCGCCGCTTTAAAGCTGGTTAAGGTTTTGCCCGACCCCGTGGTATGCCAAATAAAGCCGCCGCCCTCAAGCGTGCTCCAGTTTTTTGCCTGATATGCACCGTTTATTTTCCACAAAATGCGCTCGGTCGCGGCAATTTGGTAAGGGCGCATCATCAACAAGGTATCGCTGACGTCAAACACCGAATAATGCAACAGCACATTCAACAAGGTGTTTTTTTGAAAAAACGTTGCCGTAAAATCCTTTAAATCTTTAATCAAACTGTTGTCTGACTTCGCCCAATTCATGGTGAAATCAAAACTGTTTTTATCGCGCTTAGTGGTATTGGCAAAATAACGGCTGTCCGTACCGTTGGAAATCACGAACAGCTGCAAATATTTAAACAGCGAATTCTCGGTATTAAAGCTTTCTTTACTATAGCGATGCACTTGGTTAAACGCTTCGCGTATCGCCACGCCGCGTTTTTTCAACTCGATTTGCACCAAGGGCAAACCATTCACCAAAACCGTGACATCGTAACGATTAGCCTGTGTGCCTTTTTGCTCAAACTGCTTAATCACCTGTACTTTGTTACGGGCAATATTTTTCTTATCCAATAGGTAAATGTTTTGGATACGCCCATCATCAAAGACAAAATCGTGGATATAGTCGTCATGAATTTTACGGGTTTTATCAATGCGGTTATCGCTGGGCTTATCTAAATACTCGACAACAAACCGCCGCCATTCGCTATCTAAAAACGCCACAGTATTCAGCGCTTGCAACTGCATCCGCACGTTCGCCAGCATGGTCTCGTGGTTTTTTACCTCGGGCAGATACTCATAACCTTGGTTTACCAAGTCAGTGATGAACTCGCGCTCCAAATCGTATTCGCTTTGGTAGCTTTCGCTGACTTTATAGTCCTTGGTGTATTTATCCAGAACGATGAAGTTATTCGATTCGGCAATGGTTTTATAGTCGGTCACTGGTTTGATTCTCCGTATCCCTGTGCGAGTTCGCTTTCAATCTCTTGCACCGTAGGCAACAGTGACTGCACTGACAGGGGAATATCTTTGGTGATGAACGAACTCACCCCCATGGGCTTGTTGATGTCGCGCAAGGCGTATTCCACATCCAGCTTGTCTTTGTCCTTACACAAAATCAGGCCAATTGTGGGCTGGTCATCCTCAGCACGCAGTTGGTCGTCCACTGCGGACAAGTAAAAATTGAGCTTGCCAATGTACTCAGGCTTGAATTCGCCCGCCTTTAATTCGATCACCACATAGCACTTCAGGCGAGCGTGATAAAACAACAAATCCAGAAAGTAATCCTTGCCATTCACGGCCAAGGGGTATTGCCGCCCAAGAAAGGCAAAGCCCTTGCCTAGCTCCAGCAAAAAGCGGGTGATCTGTGCCACCAGCTGGTTTTCGATATCGCGTTCAATCGCCTGTGGTGCGAGGGTCAGAAAATCGAATACATAAGGGTCTTTCAGGCTCTGTTGCACCAGCTCAGATTGAGGCGCTGGCAAAGTTTGAGCAAAATTGCCGACCGCCTTGCCCACGCGCTCGTGAAAACGCTGCTCAATTTGCCACTCTAGCACCGTGCGGCTCCAGCCATGCTCGATGCAGGCCTGCGCGTACAGCAAAACCAGCTCTACTGACTTGACCTTGGCCAACAAGGTGCGCACATGCCCCCACGGCATTTGTCCCACAGGCTGTGGGACAAATTCAAACTGCGGACTGAAGAAGGCATAAAACTGCCGCATGGCAAACAGGCTAGTACGAGAGAAGCCCTTCATGCCGGGATAAGTGGCCTGTAAGTCCAGCGCCATTTGCTCCACTACCGCCGAGCCCCAAGCGCGCTCGCGTTGCCACGCCTCCAGCTGGCGGCCAATGTCCCAATACAGGTTCAACAACTCCGTATTAACCGCAAATACCGCACGGGTTTGCGATGTTTGAATACGCTGTTTAATGACTGCCAGCCCCTGACGATAATCGCTGTGGTGGGTAATCTCGCTCATTCCTCTGTGTCCCTGTTTTACAGTAGTTTTTTCACTTTACGATCAAAGTCAGATTCTATACCTTTCTGCTTTTTAAGCTTTTCATATTCCGCAAAGGCTTGCCTGTGCCAAATTCCCCTGGTAACCAACCGAAATCACCGCATCCAGGTTGTAGTACTCCAATTTCCGTTTAACCTGACGCGCGCCTTATTGCTGAACTGTTTTCAAAACGGAAAGAGTTGCCTCGCGCTGCAATTCGCCTGATTGATAAATATTTTCAAGATGTTTTGAAATGGCCGCAATGCCGACGCCAAACAGCTCCGCCATGCGTTTCTGCGTCAGCCAAATAGTTTCATTACTGAGCAACACTTCCACTTTGATTGCGCCATTGGGTGCAGTGTAGAGCAGGAATTCCGTGGTTTGGTCTTGTAGACTTATGTGCTTGGACATAAACACTTTCCTAATACGAGCGTGCCAGAAAATTTAATCATGGCTATGCCACCGTTAATTGTTGAAATGAAAATAACTATGCAGGATGCGGATTGAAACCAATGCCGTTTAGTTAAGGATTTTTCCGTTCGTGCTCGACTGCATGGATGCAGGAGGTAGAGCAACGCAGGAGCAGTTGCCGAGAGCCTAGTCGAAGCATGAACGGAAAAATCCGACTCCGCAAATAAAGCCGTTCACCCTTCGACTAGGCTCAGGGCGAACGGCTTTATTTACTTAACTTAACGGCATTGGGTTTGAAACCCCATCCTTAACGCTTTGAGTCCTCTAAAAGTCACTAAAAACGTTACGGAACGGGTTGCAAACCCGTTCCGGCACTTGTAATTAGCACCAAAAATGCCCGGTTACGCTATCGCTTTTCTGCCCACCTTTTTCGATATATTCGGTGGGCAAAAACAGCGTTGCTCACCCTACTAAGCTGTTGGCGTAATTCAAATAAAGTTTCGTTTGAATTTTTCGTGATTTTTAATATTGCTTTGCAGGTCTTCTGCATCCCAGATTTGCAGTTCCCAGGGAAAATAAAAATTATTCTTGTTGTTGAAATAAATATGCAAGCCGCGATCGCCTTCTTTATCGCGTAAATACCAGTTTTTCAGACCCAATGCTTCTTGCCAGTCATCGAGCAAATCCATAACGGCTAGGATTTCATCGGCAGTTAGAATTATGTGGGCACCAAAAATATCATTGAGCCAATTGTTGACCGGATATTGATCGTCACTGCTTGAAAAACGCGCAATCTTGTCATCAATACTTTCACGGGTTTTCACCCGGTAAAAATATTTGATGTCGATAGCCGCCGTCATCAGGTAATCATTCACGCTTTCGTGCAAGGTCAGACGATACCGGTAGATATGCGGCGCAGGCACATGGGTGATGGTTCTGGAGAGGTTGATTTTGTCGATTTTTCCGGTCTCAAAAAATTCACGGTGCAAACGATTGATTTCGCTGATGAGCTGTTTTATCTGGCTGATTTTATCCATGTTGTTGCTCCGCAGATTCAAGCGGCGTTTCTGGTGCTGGCTTAGGAAAGCTGAGCAGCAAATCGCGGTAGTATTCATATTGCTGCCTACGCAAGGCAATTTCGCGCGGCAAGCCTTCGGTGATGGAGTTGGTTAGGGCTTCGAATTTATCTAAGATGGCGACGATACGGGCTTGTTCTGCCAGTGAAGGCGTAGGGATCAATATCTTGGCCAAATCATCAGCATTCACTCGTCGTACTTTTGTACCCGTTATGTGTTGCCTTTTCTGTTTTTGAAATTGCTCTGTTTGAAAAAAGTAAGAAACATATTTGGGATTTAATTTGTGCCTGTAAATGCAAGCGTCGCTACTTACGGCAATCTCATCACGCCCTAGCCAAGCTACAGCCTTACAAACATCTTCATCGTTCTCACTAGTTGTTGCTATGACCAAATCTCCAGTTTTGGCTTTGCGAGCCTTTTTGAAGAAATCCTCTGAGACATAGGTCTTGGTTCTATCCGCATAAGAGCCATAGTGCGTATAAATTTGCCCGTAGTGAATACAGCCAACACCTTTTTCCGTAAAGTCTTTTTTCTGCAAACCCCCGCCACGAATGAATTCACCTATCTCCGGCTGGCCCATTGGAAAACGATCCACGCCCCCTTCTTCAAAACTCAACAAATGGTCGCGATAGTAGTGGTATTGCTTTTTTCTTGCGGTCAGTTCGGCGGTCAGTTCGGCGGTCAGCTTGGTGGTCAGCTCGGTGAAATTGTCCAAAATTCGGACAATTTCACTTTGGATTTTTAGTGATTTTACTGGGTTTTCTGGGCAGGGAATTGGGATCATGAATTGTTTAAGCTTTGATAGGCCAATTATTCCCATACCTCCATTTTTATTGGCGTTTTCTGCACACCATTTTCCGTATTCAAAAAAACAGTGAAACATGAATTTCACATTAATTTTCCCATCATACGCGTTGGAAATAGTGAAGCTAGTTATTTGTTGATTGGTTATGAAAGGTACTTCAATAAGAGCGTGCTCACCGAGAGTTGCTGTTGTAGACATCATCAGTGAATTAGCGGGAATCAATTTTCCTTTAACTGCTGATGCTGAAACGCTTTGGATAGCAGTTCTAAGAACCCTGCCATTCGCACGTATATCCTCCATTCTGAACCAAGGGATTACACCATTAGTCCAGTAATCAGTGTTTGCTTTGGAAGGGGTATAGCCATTTTTTAATTCAAACACTTCACCTATGGGCTTCCACTCCACCTCAACCCCATCAAGCAGTTTTTCCATAAAACCTAAATGTTTCATAATTCCCCGCCCGCATCTTGCTGCTGCACAATGGCGATGGATTTGTGTAATTTGTCGATAAACCATTGTTTGTCGGGCAGTTGGGTTAGGTACTGGGCGACTTTGATGTTTTCTTCCCCTAATAAAAGCAATTCGATATGTTCTGTATTGCCCTCGCTGCACAACAATAATCCAATGGGTGGCTGCTCATGGGGTTGTTGTTCATATTTTTGCAAGTATTTCAGGTACAGTTCCATTTGCGCTTTGTAGCTGGGTTTAAACTTGCCCAGCTTTAAATCTATTGCCACCAAGCGATTTAATTTGCGGTGATAAAACAACAGGTCAAGGTAATAATCAATACTGTCTATGCTTAGGCGTTTTTGCCTTTCTAAAAAGGCAAAGCCTTGTCCCAGCTCTAATATAAATTTTTCTAATTGTGCCACGATGGCATTTTCCAAGTCTTTTTCTGAGTAACTGCCACTAAGTCCTAAAAAATCCAGTACATAGCTGCTTTTAAAGACTAAGTCAGGCACAAGGTTGTTTTGGGCATTTTGCAGTGCGGTGGCGATGGTGGTGTGCGGCTGTTTGGCAAGGGCGCTGCGCTCATAGAGCATTTGCTCTTGGTGCTTCCGCAAGGTGCGAACGCTCCAATGTTCGATAACGCTCATGTGTTGGTAATAGAGTCGTTTGTTGTGGTCTTCTATGCTCACTAGCTCAATAAAGTGGCTCCATGACAAGGTTTGCGACAGTGTCGCAAACATGTCCTTTTCGTATGCGCTGGCGACTTTAACCATACGTGTTAAGGCCGAATAGCTGTAACCTTTGCCAAAGCGTGCGGTTAATTGTTGCGACAGTGTCGCAAGAATGCGTTTGCCGTAATCTGAGTAAACTTGGTATTGAATATGCCCGATGATATGGCTACCGATTTCCCAATAGAGTTGATTGACGCTGTTATTGAGGTAAATGGCGACTTGTTGGCCTTTGCGTTCAATAATCGTTTGAATGCTACTTAAAAGTTGCTCGGTTTCTTGGGCGTTGATTTGTGTGACTTGGTTCATGGTTACAGCTTTAAAAGAGTGATGTGATGATGCCAAGGCAATTGTGCAACAGCCTGTTGCACAAACTCGGCATCTGGCAATGCCTCTGCAAAGGCACGCATATATTTTAAGTTGCTCAGTCAATCCTGTTTTGACGGGTTGTAGGGGCGAATTCATTCGCCCTGTGCGGATAAATCCGCACCTACACAAAAATAATTACCGAAAATTCAAGATTGACGGGGTACTAGGAAGGCTGTGTGTATGCGCTGTTTTAAATATTTCAACCACTCATTATATCGCTGCGGCATTGGCTCTAACGCGGCGTGTTGTTTGCTCATCGCTACAGCTCCTCGGTTTTAAATTCGCTATAGCCTTCATAGTAATAACTCACATCAATGCCTTTCATAAATAGCGCACGGTCATTAATTTGGTCGGTTAAGGCTTGTTTGAGCAAGACTTTAATTTCAATGTCTTTCACCACACTGCGCTGCATAGCGGAGAGGTACTCTTCTTTATCGACTTGATTCCAATCCACCACTTGTTTGATTTGGCTTTTGAGTAGGAGATCAAGCCAGATGCGGGTGGCGCGTCCGTTGCCCTCGCGAAACGGGTGGGCGATGTTCATCTCGACATATTTTTCGATGATTTCGTCAAAGGTGCTTTGCGGCATAGCGTCGATATGTTTTAACGATACGTCTAAATACATCAGCGGCGCGAAACGGAAGCTACCTTTGGCGATATTTACATCGCGGAGTTTGCCAGCAAAGTCATAAATATCGCCAAATAAATAGGCATGAATAAAGGCCAGTCCGGCGAAAGTACCGATTTCCACTTGGTGAATATCGCCCGAGTCAAACAGTTGCTTGGCTTTTTGTTTGCTGATTTTTTCTTCGGCTTTTGCCAGTTCAACTTGATGGGTGATGTGTAATTTATTGTCTAAAATCATGCGGCATCTCCCTCAATCTCCGCCACAATGGTATCAATCTGGGTGCGTAGCTGGTCAATTTTGGCTACGGTGATTTTAAGTTCGGCATTGAGTTTGGTTATATCTATCACTTCGCGAGTGTCTTCGGCTTCTACATAGCTGCTGACCGATAGGTTGTAGTCGTTGGCGGCTAGGGCAGCGTGTTCTATGGATTGGGCAAAATGGTCAATATTATTTTTATTATCAAACGCTTCCATGATTTGCGCGATGTGTTCATCGGTTAATACATTGGTATTGGTTTGTGGTTTAAACAATTTGCTGGCGTCAATAAATTGGGTTTTGTTGTCGGTTTTGTGTTTGGAAAGCACCAGGATATTGACTGCAATGGAGGTGCCAAAAAATAAGTTGGGCGCTAAAGCAATCACGGTTTCGACGTAGTTGTTATCGACCAGATATTGGCGGATTTTCTGCTCGGCACCGCCACGGTAAAAAATCCCCGGAAAGCAGACAATGGCGGCGCGGCCTTTACTGGATAAATAACTCAAGGCATGGAGTACAAAGGCAAAGTCGGCTTTGGATTTGGGCGCTAACACGCCAGCGGGGGCAAAGCGTTCATCGTTAATTAGGGTGGGGTCGTCGTTGCCTATCCAGTTGACCGAGTAGGGCGGGTTGGAGACGATGGCATCAAAGGGTTTGTCATCGGCAAAATGGGGGTCTAGCAAGGTGTTGCCTAGCGCGATATGGAATTTGTCGTAGTTAATGTTGTGCAAAAACATGTTCATACGCGCTAGGTTGTAGGTGGTGTGGTTGATTTCTTGTCCAAAAAAGCCTTCTTCTATGATGTGGGCATCGAAGTGTTTTTTGGCTTGTAACAATAATGAGCCTGAACCTGCGGCGGGGTCGTAAATTTTGTTGACGGTTTTTTGCTGGTGCATCGCCAGTTGGGCAATCAGTTTGGATACGTGTTGCGGGGTGAAAAATTCGCCACCGGATTTGCCGGCATTGGCGGCATAGTTGGAGATTAAATATTCGTAGGCATCGCCAAACAGGTCGATTTGGCTTTCATGGAAACTGCCAAAGCTGAGTTTTTCGACACCTTTCAGTACGGCGGCTAGGCGGGTGTTTTTGTCGGCAACGGTGTTGCCTAGGCGATTGCTGGTGGTATCAAAATCGGCAAACAAGCCTTTAATATCCATTTCCGACGGGTAGCCATTGGCGGAGCTTTCTATGGCGGAAAATATCGCGGCTAAATCGGTGTTGAGGTTTCCGTTGTTGTTGGCATTGGCGGCAACATTGGCAAATAGTTGGCTGGGGTAAAGAAAAAAGCCTTTGGTTTTAATGGCGTCGTCTTTAATTTCTGCACTGATGACGTTATCTGTAAGTTCAGCATAGTTAACGCTGTCATCACCGCCTTCAATGTAACTGGCGAAGTTTTCGCTGATAAACCGATAAAACAAGCTGCCTAAGACATATTGCTTAAAATCCCAGCCATCGACTGAGCCGCGCACCTCATTGGCAATTTGCCAAATTTGGCGTTGTAGTTCGGCGCGTTGTTGGGTGCTGGTCATTATGGGGTTCCTGTTAATTGGGTTTTGAATAGCTATCAGCTGATAGGCAGCGAGTATGCGGTTGTGCGGGTATTTTGCCTATCAATTTGGCAATCGTTAAGTTTTTTAAAAAAGTTACTTTTAATTAATTGCGGGCGGAAATAAAGCGGGTATACTTAAGTTACTTTTTAATAACAAAGATAATTTATGTCTAAGAAAAAAGAAAAGCGTGGGCGCAAAGCATTGCCACCGGAGCAAAAAAAGCCGCCGCAACCTACCATAAAAATCAACGACTTTTTGTATCCATTCGTTAAGTTGTTGAAACATGAGTATAAGGCCAAGCGGGTTGATATTGATAAGTTGAATGCTTTGACACGGATGTTGCTCGAAGATGACGTTATGCCAGATATTGAAAAGCAAGAACACGGCAAACCGGAAGAGAGCGGTGTAACTGATGAACAGTCAAAAGCCACATTGACAATTGATGATGACAAATAGTTAAACGATAAACTCGGCTTGCCACTAAATAATTTATTATTTTGCGAGGTGAGTGTCATGAAAGTATTTAAATACACCTTTGACGAGGTTGATTTCTTTGGAATTGTTGGAATCTTATTCGTCACTGTTATGTTTTTTACTTTATTTTGGGGCAATATTTAAGCTCGGTATTGCCAAGTGACTGCCGTTGCCAAGTTTCGGCATCACTGCCATTAAGTTAAGGAATTGCTGAGCTGGTTACCAAGCCACGGCTTGGGAGCGAGTCAAATGTAATATATAGGGTGGGTTGACGATAGGAAGCCCATCAAAGTAGGTGATCCCGTGATGGGCTTCCTATCGTCAGCCCATCCTACTTTTAATTGCTGCCCCTTTTTAATTGAGCAGGCAAGCCCATCTATGAATAAAAACCACCCTCAAGGCAACGTGTTTGCCAATATCCCCCAAGAATTACCGGATGAATTGTTTGAAACACTGGTAAGTAACCAACAATTACGCATTGAACGCATAGTTTCCCGCCAGCATGTCACTGCCGAAGGCGATTGGTACGATCAGGCTTGGGATGAATGGGTGCTGGTATTGCAAGGCTGTGCAGAAATTGCCTATCAACATCAGCAAGCGCCGATTGTTTTAGATAAAGGTGATTATTTATTGATACCCGCGCATACCGTGCATCGGGTGTTATCGACTTCAGCTGAAGAAGATACCGTGTGGTTGGCGGTGCATTTCGGTAAAAACCCGCCTTTGTAGTCAACAATTCCCGAAAATCTCCCGCGAACTGCTTTTTTATTCACTTAAAGCCTCTTGGCAATAGCAAATAGGCTAGCCAAGTATGTGATAATAGCCGACATTTTTATATTAATTGCTGTTCAGTTGGTTTATTCATCATGTTAGTCCATCTTAAAACTCTCGGTTGTCGCCTAAATGAAGCGGAATTGGAAACCTGGGCCCAAGGCTTCCAAAAATCCGGACACCAAGTTACCCGCGAAGCCGAAGCCGCCCAAGTTATCGTCCTCAATTCCTGCGCCGTTACCCAAGATGCCGCGCGTAAATCCCGCCAGTTAATCCGCCGTATCCATCGCGATAATCCGCAAGCTAAATTAGTGGTCAGTGGCTGTTATGCCACCCTAAACCACGATGGAGTCGCCGCCGCTATGGGCGTAGATTTAGTGGTCAGCAATCAAGAGAAACATTTATTGGTTGAAAAAACCTTGGCGGAATTGGATATGGCAACCATGCCGATGATGTCCACCGAACCTGGCGAAACCTCCTTATTTACCCGTGGCAGGCAGCGGGCGTTTGTAAAAGTGCAAGATGGCTGCCGCTACCGCTGCACATTTTGTATAGTCACCGTTGCCAGAGGCGAAGAAAGTAGCCGGCCTATCGCCGCAGTTATTGAAGAAATAAACGCCTTACATCAGCAAGGCATCAATGAAGTGATTTTGACTGGCGTACATTTAGGCGGTTACGGCAGCGATTTGGACAGCAATTTGTGCGCCTTAGTCACCGCAATTCTTGAACAAACCACAGTGCCGCGTATCCGATTGGGCTCATTAGAGCCGTGGGAATTTACCGACGGATTTTTTGATTTATTCAAAAATCCCCGGGTGATGCCGCATCTGCATTTGCCGTTGCAAAGCGGTTCGGACACGGTACTGCGGCGCATGGCTAGACGCTGCAAAACCGAAGAATTCGCCGCCATCGTGCAACGCCTTCGTGCAGCCATCCCCAACTTTAATATCACCACCGATATTATCGTCGGTTTTCCTGGTGAGACCGAACAAGAATGGCAAGACAGTTTTGAGTTTATTGAAAAAATCGGCTTCGGGCATATCCACATTTTTACCTATTCAAAACGTGAAGGCACAAAAGCCGCCACGCTTCCCGACCAAATCAATGAAGCCGTCAAAAAGCAACGCAGCCAAGTTTTGCACGATTTAGCAAGCCGAATGAAACAGCAGTTTATGCAGGACAATCTAGGCCAAACGTTTCAGGTTTTGTGGGAAGCGTATAGCGAACCCTATAATGAAAACCAGCGTAGGGTATTTGGTTATACGCCAAACTACCTGCGCGTCAGTACCTTGGTTAACCAGCACGATAGCTTAGAAAACCAAACGGTTATGGCGCGGTTAGTTGCCGTCAATAATGATTATTTGCAGGCTGAGATTTAACAACAGTCGTGACGTTTGTTTTTATTGTCCACGAACGGCACGAAAAAACACGAACATAACTTAATCGGTAATGGTAAAAATTAATTGATTGCTCGAAAGAAAGGAGTCAAAAAACATGTTTTTTGCTGCCATTTTTGCAAAACAATACCACGTTGATTTTTACCACTACCTTATAAAAAATCTCGTCCAACGTTAGTTTTTTCGTGTCTTTTCGTGTGGTTCGTGGACAAATACATAACATCAGCTAATAAAAATAAAAACAGCCATTTAACTTACCGTTAAGCAGGGGGAGGGGAATTATGGATGGACAAATTGCTGCTGGTATCCCTGGATATAAGCAACTGAAACGCTTGCGGACCGCCTTGGCTATCGCTAGGGGCAGCGTTATTTTAAGCGCCTTGCAACGGGAAGCAGAAAGCACGGTTTCCCATGACCAAGCTAAGCGCGTCACCTATCTGACGGAATTGTTCTTACGTATCCATCGGGACTTGTTTTACGATTGGAAAGAACAGGCTTCCGCCAGCCATCGCCCCGGCACTATGCCCGAAGCTGACAAACGTAAACTCTTCCGCGAAGCCATCGAGTGCTTGGTTTGGGACGATAACGACATCAACGACACCACGCTTTTTGATAGCAATGGTTTTGTTATCCATAGTCAAGATATTGCCGAACGTTTAAGTCGTTTTTACCTGCGGATGCGCTCGATTAAACCGTTTGGCTATGGCAATTGGATTACCCTCGATTTTTTTATGATCGCTTTAGGCAATCTGCCAGCCTTTAAAAGCGTTTACGAACAAGGCATTGATTTTCGCCGTCTAGCTGCCGACGATGCGGCGGTATTGCACCAGTTGGATAGCAATCACCAACAAGTGACTGCGGCATTCCAACATGCACTCACTGCCAGCCGTTGCCGAAGCTTAACAAACCTTGCCAACAGTTATGGCAAATGGCCGGAAAACAAAAAATTTGTGCAAGGCATCCCCTTTCTCTCCCATCGCACCGAAGCCGGCATTGATTGCCTCGTGACGGTAGCTGGCGGTTTGGTGCCATTGCAATCCATTGATATTGGTTATTTTATTCCCGGCAAACACTTCGCCGATTATCCCTTAGCGATGGCGGCACACATCATTGGTTATTTACCCGGCACAGAGGGCTTAAGGCGGGTGATTAAGCGCGATATTGACGGCATTTATTTGGGTGACAATGGCTTAGCGCCGTTGTTCTGCTTAGATGTCAATATCCTCACGGGCTTGCGTGCACCAGGACACACGGAATTATTGGAGCTGCTCAAACAATGCGAAGGCGATAGCGCCACTATTTTTACCTTGGCACATAATGAGGCGGTAAAACAGCGTTTGCTGCAAGCTGCCGAAGGTGACGAACGTTTGCAACGCGGCGTAGAAATCGCCTACCAACGCCTTAACCGCATCACCCGCAAACTCGACAATGCCAAACGCAGTATTTTTCAAGGCAAGCAGCCAGTAGCGTCACCGAAATTATTTATGTCTATGGGCGGTGCGGGTTCGGGTAAAACCGCTGTTGAAGAAATCGCCGCCGCCCAATGCGGTGATAATTTTGTGGTCGCGTCTTTGGATGAATTCCGCAAGCTGAGCGATTTGTACTGTGTGTTAACAGCCGCCAGCCATCACAGTGATGACTATGTGTTTGTCGAACCTTTCGCCAACCGTTTGCGTGGCTTGGTAGCCACCCACGCTAGGGAATTGCGGATTAATATTCTCTACGATGGCACGGGTATCCCTTATAAACCGCGTTATGCCGATATTGTCGAGCAATTTAAAGCCGCCGGGTTTTACACCCAAATTACCGCAGTGGATGCGTTCTTGGTAAAGCCAGAGGGCAGGGAAGATGAGTTGCCGCGTTCGGCGGTTATCAACAGTGTTAAAACCCGATTTCAACAAACCGGGCGGGCATTGCCGTGGGTGGTGACGGTTGATAAACATATCCGTGCGCCAGCTTCATTTTTGGCGGCCTTCCAACATCGGGCGTTGGATAAGCTTTCCTTGTTTGCCAACGATGGCGAACGCGATCGCCATTATTTGGTAGCAGAAAGTTTTGTCTGTAATGATGAAGCGGTTCGGGCATTACAACGCCATCAACTTGCCGGATCGTTGCAAGAGCATTTATTGGCACTGATTGGCGATAATGGCTATTCGGTTTTAAAGCTATTGGCAGGTGGTAAGCCAGCGATTATTAATGGATTAATTGAACGCAATCCCAGTTTTGTGGAAACCAATGTTGCCTATCAAATTTATTACAGCAACAATAGCTACCGCATTTTGCTGATTTACAATACCCGTCGGTTTGTGGATTTTATTGAAAAACGGCTGTTGAATCCGAATGCGTCGGGGGAAGAAGGCTTGTTGCACAAAGCCGATAATTTGGCGTTCCATGTTGATCCTCGCGCCAAAGATGCTTGGATAACGCGGTTACAGGATTCTCCTATTTGTTAATTGACGTTACGCAGTAACGCGCGTTTCTCCCGTTTGCCGCGTCGAGCACCGCAGCATTTGTCGGGAACAGCCCGAAGCACCCAAGGGCATAAAGGGTGCGGCATGGATGCCGCACGGCGGCAGATGGGCAGGAAGCCCATTATGCCGTCCCCCGACAAATGCGAGGAGCGCAAGACATGAGCGGCAATCGGGCCGCCTTTTCTTTGGCTACTTTCTTTTGGCCGAAAAATGCTCCTGCATTTTCGGCATTCGCCACATCCTTGTGGCTTGCGGCGCAAAAGAAAGTAGCTCGCCTTCGGGTGCGAGAACCCGATCAACACACCGTCGCGATAGCGACTCATTTAGATGATTGTCGTAGATAACTGTCTGCGTAACATTAATTGTTAATTTGGCTGGCATATGGCTATTGAAATAGAACACAAATTTTTGTTGGCTAATGAGGGTTGGCGCGACCAAGTTAGCCATTCGGTGCGCTATCGGCAGGGCTATTTAAGCGCACTAGCCACTAGCTCTATCCGCGTGCGTATCAGCGACCAGCAAGCGTGGTTGAATATAAAAAGCGCTACTTTGGGCAGTGCTCGGCAAGAGTATGAATATGAAATCCCGCTGGCGGATGCCGATGAGATTATCAATAACTTGTGCCGTAAACCGTTAATTGAAAAAACCCGGCATTTTGTCATTCATGACGGTAACACTTGGGAAATTGACGAGTTTTATGGCGATAACCAAGGTTTGGTGGTTGCGGAAATTGAGCTAGATGCTGTCGGGCAAGCATTTGCCAAGCCGGATTGGCTGGGGCAAGAAGTGACGGATGATTTACGCTATTACAACAATAACTTAGTGAACAATCCCTATAGCCAATGGCGTTAAAATGCCACTGGCTAACATAACCTAATAATAAAGGTGGTTATCATGAAAATATTCGCAGCTTTACTTTTACTGTTATCCCAATCAGCAATCGCTGCTAGCTTGGTTGAATCGGTTGATGCCATTGAATCTGAATGGGCAAAAATCCATTACGGTATGCCTAAAGACAAACAATCCGCAGCTTACAAATTGCTATTGCAAAAAACTGATGCTTTAGCCAAAGAATACCCCAAAGCGGCTGAGCCAATTTATTGGCAGGCGGTTATCAAAGCCAATAACGCCGAGCATGAAGGTGGTGTAGACGCACTTAACAGCATTCAAGATGTGAAGGCTTTGTTAGAAAAATCCATCGAAATTAACCCCAAAGCCATGGATGGTTCTGCTTATGTCGTCTTAGGGACGTTGTATTACATGACCCCTGCTTGGCCTATTGCCTTTGGTGACAACGATGAAGCGGAAGAAAAATTAAAAGAAGCGTTGAAAATTAATCCCAAAGGCATCGACAGTAATTTTTATTACGGCGATTTTTTAATGTCAAAAGGCCAACATAAAGCTGCCGAGCTGTTTCTCAATAACGCCATTGCCGCGCCAGTCAGACCCAACCAAACTTATGTGGACAATGAATTAAAAAAAGAAGCGAAAGCGGCGTTGGAAAATGCAAAAAAAGGCAAAAGCAATGATTCCAATAGTATTTTTTCATCATTATTTGGTTCTTAACCGTTGTTGAATGCGTATTCGGCTATATCCAGTATTCATTAAATAAAGCCTTTCTGCTAATATACGCGGCTTAGTTAAATCCCCTTTTTTAAAACTTCTTGGTAAAAATTATGGCTTTTGTAGTCACTGAAAACTGTATTAAATGTAAATTTACTGACTGCGTCGATGTTTGCCCTGTCGATTGCTTCCATGTAGGCCCTAATTTCTTGGTTATTGATCCAGAAGAATGTATTGATTGCACATTGTGCGAGCCAGAATGCCCAGCCAATGCCATTTTTGCTGAAGATGAAGTGCCAGAAGGCCAAGAAGTGTTTATTAAATTAAATGCTGAATTAGCCAAATCATGGCCTAGCATTACTGATGTGCAAAAACCGTTGCCAGATGCGGAAGAATGGAACGGCAAACCAGGCAAGCTGGCATTGTTGGAAAGATAATCAGCTAGCTGTCAATGCCGTTAAAGTTAAACAACAAGAGCCGTTCATGCTGAGCCTGTCGAAGCATGAACGGCTCTTGTGCGAGGGATGGATTTTTCTATTCATCCTTCGACAAGTTCGGGTCGAACGGAAAAATCCTTAACTTAACGGCATTGGGTTGACGATACCGCCATCACCGTCAATCTAAAACCAGCACTTCACCACCGTTGTTGCGGACACTGGCAACAACAAAACTCAGTTTATCCATCGCCGCAAACCGCCGTCGCGCCTCAGACACCAAGCTTTCCGCAACATCCTTGCTTGCCACCGCACAAAATCCCGTTGGTCCCCACGACGTTTGTCCTATCGCCACCGCACCTTGGTCGGCAAACCAATTAATCGTCGTCGCCACTTCTTGGCTAGTGAATACGCCGCCTTGCGCTGCCGCAAAATGCTCACCCACCGAACGTTGCAACTGGCTGATGACATCGCCAAACTTGTCCAAATCTTGCTCGGCTACCGCAGGTAAACCTTGCATCAGCAACAAATAACACAACTTAGCCGCTTCTGTCGCCGGAAAAGGTGGCAAGGTTTTGAAGGCTTGGATTTCCTGCTGACCGTGCAAACCCTGTCCACGGCTATCAAACACCAGAATAAAGCGCCAATCTTCAGGGATTGCCAATTGTGCCAAAACTGGCGGAGTAATGGTTTTTTCGCCCCTGCCGCCATCAACCACCAAACCACCACGCTCAAAAATGCCGATGCCGATACCAGAACGCAAACCCCGTTCAGTCACCGCCGCGATTTCTCGAACACTTAAACCCAAGCCATAAAAAGCATTCAACGCCGAACCGATAGCCAAAGACATTTGCGTGCCTGAACCCAAGCCAACATGCTCAGGAATAGCCGACTCAATCGCAATATGTACCTGATCGGACACCTTCAACGCTTGGCAAAGCAAATTTAAGCAGACTTCGCCCCGTTGCGCGGAAGGCCCGGTAACGCGGCTTTGCTCAGCGGAAGTAATCGTCAAGCGCGTGCTAATTTCATTTAAAGCAATGCCGATGCTACCGAAATCACGGCCTAAAGAACCGCTTAAATCGATAAATCCCATGTGTAAACGGGCAGGGGCAATAACGCTGATTTTTGGATTAGGGCTGCTCAAAGGTATCTGTGATGGGGGTTACAAAGGCTGGCAATTATACCCGATTGTCTGGGCGCGGGGGGAACTAAGACGCTGATGATTTGAAGGCTGTTTGTCTCTACTTGCTAGATTATTGGCACGCGCCTGCATAACATCAGACAATAGCTTAAAATTCGCTTCGACATATACCAAACCGTTTCCGCTTAAAATAAATAACATTATGAAATTAAAAGAAAAAGATATTGAAGTCGGCTGCTTGTATTTAACCAGTGCTAAGCAATATCGCGCGGTATTGGCGATGAAGGGCGACTTTCTGATTTATGCACCTAGTTTGGAAGGGACGGCTGCGGTAACTCAGCAGACAACCATGCCATTTACAAATCAGCCATTTAAGAAATGCCAGATTATTACTTTTGCCAAAAAAGATTATCAGCTATTTGAATTCAATGGCGTGGAGGCTATCAAGCATAAATTGGATGACGCGCAATTGGCAGAAGCCATCGCCCAATGTAACGCTAAGGCGGCGATTGCTTCACTGTAAGATGAAAAACGGTGCTGGATTTTGCCGCCATTCGATCAGCTCGGTACAAGTGGAATCAATTAGTTACCGCTCGCCCAGATTCATGAGTATCTACACAAGTCTAAAAGCTCCTTCTCCCTCTGGGAGAAGGTTGGGATGAGGGGCTTTAAATGCTTGATTTTATTGCGCTCACCCCAACCCTCTCCCAAAGGGAGAGGGAGTTAAACCGCAATATAACCTTATGTTTTTATTATGTTTAATACTTGTGTAGATACTTATGCCCAGATTAGGGCTTAACATACAACCATCACTCACTTTGGAGATTGCAATGCTTAAATGGCTAAGTTTTTTATTCCTGCTCACCCAGTTGTCCGCCTGCGGGTACAACAGCTTGCAAACGGCTGATGAAACCATCACCGCCAGCTGGGCGGAAGTGCTTAACCAATACCAGCGCCGAGCCGATTTAATCCCCAATTTAGTCAATGTGGTAAAAGGCTATGCCGTCCACGAAAAAGACGTACTCACGCAAGTGGCGGAAGCACGCGCTAAAGTCGGCGGCATAAAAGCCACGCCAGAACTGGTCAATGATGAGGCCGCGTTTAAAAAGTTTATTGCCGCACAAGGGCAGATGACCAGCGCCATTTCCCGATTGCTGGCAGTGGCTGAAAATTACCCGCAACTGAAAGCCGATGGTTTGTTCCGTGACTTACAAGCGCAATTGGAAGGCACTGAAAACCGCATTACCGTAGCCCGAAACCGATATATTGATGCCGTTAAAGACTACAACATTACCGTGCGTACCCTTCCCAGCAACCTCACCGCGATGGTGTTGGGCATGAAAACCAAACCCAGCTTTACCGTGGAAAATGAACAAGCCATCTCGGTTGCGCCTAAGGTGGATTTTTCTGCCCCCGCGCCGACAACTGCCCCTTAACCCCATGTTGATAAACATCCGTTTCGGTTTACTGGCTTGCTGGTTGCTGTTCGCCAGCAATGTTTTTGCGCTGGTTGATATTCCCTTGTCACTCAGTCGGGTAACCGACACCACGGGCAGCTTAAGCAAACAACAGCTTGACAGACTACAACGCAAATTAGCCGATTTTGAAACCCGCATAGGAAGCCAAATTGTCGTACTGATTTTGCCCAGCACCCAGCCAGAAAGCATCGAGCAATACAGCATCCGGTTGGCGGAAAAATGGCAAATTGGTCGGGAAGGGATTGATGATGGCGTTATTTTACTGATCGCCAAAGACGACCATAAATTACGTATAGAAGTAGGCTATGGCTTAGAAGGCGCAATCCCCGATGCCATCGCCAAGCGGGTGATTAGCGAAATCATTACCCCGCGTTTTAAATCCGGCGATTTTGCAGGCGGTATTGATGTCGGCGTTGACCAACTCATCAAATTGATTGATGGCGAAAGCTTGCCCGCGCCTGCGAAATTTTCGGTAAATCAGTTTAGCGAAACCGCCTTCGTCATTATTTTCGGCCTAGGGCTGGCAGCAGGTTATCTTTTATCTTTAGTGTTTGGGCGCTTGTTGGGCGGATTGTTTGCTGGCATCGGCACAGCAGCGGTCGGGCTATTTTTGGGCTTAGGTTTAATTGCCATTTTGGTGGCTTTTTTTGTCTTTATCATCGTCGGCTTTCCGCGCAACAGCCAAGGCGGGCCACCGTATGGCGGCGGTTTTGGCGGCAATAGCAATCGCTATAGGCAAAGCAACTCATACGGTAGCCATTGGGGCGGTGGTGGCGGTGGCAATTTTGGCGGCGGAGGCGCATCTGGGTCATGGTAAAAATTAATCGCTGGTTACGACATGCCTTAACGCCACCATGGCGCTGGCGCGTGGCTTTCTCAAAAGACACGCTCAATAATATCAGCCTCGCCATCCAACAAAGCGAACGCCAACACGGCGGGGAATTGCGTTTTGTGGTGGAAAACACCCTGGCATCCGGCAAAATTTGGCAAGGGATAAGCGCAAGGCAGCGCGGTATAGAACTGTTTGCCCAGCTAGGCGTGTGGGATACCGAAGCTAACAGCGGCGTGTTGATTTATTTGTTGTTGGCGGATAGGGAAGTGCATATTATTGCTGACCGTGGCATCGCCAAACAGGTCGGGCAAGCACAGTGGGATGCCATCGCCGCCGCCATGCAAAGCGCATTTGCCCAGAAGGATTTTAAAACCGGAGCACTGCATGGTATTGCCGCCATTAGTGATTTGCTGGTTAAGCATTTTCCTGCAACGGCGGATAAGGCGAACGAATTACCGGATTATCCGGTGATTATTTGACAGAAAACCTAGTGTTCGATCAATGGTGCTTTGTCGGCTCAATCCAATTCTGTAGTGGCGGACGGCTGTCCGCATTTTTAAAAATCCGTAACAAATCTGCTACGACAAGGCGAGCAGCCGCTCGCCCCTACGAAAATAATACCGACAATTCAAAATTAACTGAGTACTAGAAGTAGCCAGGTGATCTTATGCTCATACACGATGTTAAATTTGGGCGTCTTAAAATAGTTGCCTTAATCACGCTATTTTCAATTGTGGCTTCCGAGATAATCACCACGGGGTCGCTCTATTTACTCGGCTGTGTAATTGATGATGTAACGCTGGTTATTGCGGCCTTAGTCCCCGCATTGGTAGCGCCTTGTGCCAGTTGGTATATCGTTGGTTTAACCATAAAAATCAACCAACTAAAAGAAGAAATGCGGATAATTGCCAGCTACGACAAACTCACTGGCACCATGACACGCCCCGCTTTTCTCAGCACTTGCGAATGCGTTTACGACGCCATCAACCGCAAGCAAGCCACCTTAGCCATTTTTTATATTGATGTTGATGATTTTAAAAAAATTAACGACACCTACGGACATCCCGGCGGCGATGCCGTTTTAAAAGCCTTTGGCGAGGTACTGCAAAACAGCTTAAGGAAAAGTGATGTGTTAGGGCGTATCGGCGGTGAAGAATTTGCCGTTGCCTTACCGTATGTCAACTTGGAAGATGCCATCAAACTGGGTGAAAAACTGCTGGCGGCATTAAAAGAAAACCCCGTCGATTACGGCGGACACCGCATTGCGTATAGCGTCAGCATTGGCATAACGCTCCACGAATCCAGCAATAACACCCCATTAGAACAACTCTTTAAACAAGCCGACCACGCGCTTTACCAAGCTAAAAATAGCGGTAAGGCTCGTGTGGTTGTTTTTTCGGATTAGTAACATCAGATTGGAGTCCAAAACATGTTTTGGACTCCCGACCAGCTACTCAGCGATTCCCTAAGCCACGCCAGTAAACGCCCGCCGAGAATACCAATTGGCGGTTTCTGCTAACAAATGCTGCTCGATTTCCAATGCGATATGGCTAAAAACAGCTTGGGTTTTCGCCTGTTGTAACCGTGTTTTTTTGGCTATCAAAAACTGCAACATTTCCTCATACGTATGCTCGCGGGCTTCTAAATCCAAAGATGCCGCCAGTGATAACGCCGCCACTGCCACCACAGGCAAAAAAATCGCTAAAAAACTTGGCAGGATTGCAAAAATACTGTGCCACTCATGTAACCAAGCTTCGGGTATTTTATGAAAAGCTTCCAATAATTCCACCGCCGTGGCGACAAGCGCGCCAAAAGAGCCAATAGTAAATACCCTGCTTGCCCCAGTATGCCAACGTTTGGCACTGCTCGCTTTGTGTTGGTAATAGTGGATTTGCTCATCAAGCCGACCATTAACATAATCATCCCGATGGCTTTGCCAATCGCTGGCGGCTTGCTGCTGCACATCACGCAAATGGATGACATTTAATGTATTGAGTAAAGCCAATAACTGATGGCGATGTATCGGCAGCGAGAACAAATGCGCCAGTTGTCCGGGTACATGCTTTAACGCCAAAGCCGAACTGGCAATGACGGACAGCAATCGATAAAACGCCCAAGACTTTGCCGCGTGTGAGCGGTGTAAAAAATGATGTGTGCAAAACCCTGCAATTAACAACAGGCTTTCGAACATAAACAAAATCCATAAATCCTCTTTGCTGCACTGCAACGAGCCCAATAAAGCCAAAAGCGTGGCAATTACATGGGTGAAGATAATGATAAAAGCCGACGATTTAAAAAAGAATTGCCAGTGTTTGGCTTCCTCACTGCAAAACGTTTTTAACGCCTTACCAAAATCTTCGCTAGTGGGAACGCCGGATAAGGTAAGCGGTAATGCCGATAATGGCTCCGGTAACGTAGGCGGGTGAAAACTTGCATCGGTAGTCCATGCCGATTTAGGTAAAAACAGCGGTTGCCCGTTTTCGCCTACGCCAACATAAAGCACCAACACCTTTTTTTGCTCAAGTTCCGCCTGATTCAATAAATCAAACGTACCGCCCAGCTTGTCAGAAATGGCATCCGCACGTAGCAAACACACCAACACATCCGTGTGTTTTACCAATTCCACATTCACCTGATGGAAACGTGCATGACGGTCTGCGGCAATGCTTAACACCTGCTCCTCAATAATATGCGGGCTGGCAATTAGCTGTAATGCTTGCTGGCGTTGCGCTTTGGAAAAATCCGCTATGCCGTGGGTGCTTTTGGCGGCTAAAAAATCGTTAAGCTGTTGCGGTAAAAATAAGCGTTGTTGCCAGCCTAACTGCGCGCAAGCTTGGGTGAACAAAGTATCCGCACCAATCGCCAGTTGCGATAAACCACAGAAAAAATACGGCTCAGCCACGCCCAATTCCTTGGGTAACTGCGCTAAGCGCTCCGTTAATAATTGGCAAGTGGCGGCATGGAAAGCCACCTCGTCAATGTCAGGGTAGGCTTGCGGATCATACAACTGACGCGATCCGGCAAAGCCCAGTTGTACTACCAAAGGTAAACCGGGTGATGTTGATGGGTTTGTTTTTATTGGCTTCATGGCGTTAATCCTGTGGTTTATTGCAAGCGTCGGGTTTTTTATCCCCTTTAGGTAAACCCGACAAATTCTATTACTTAAGTTTTTGGCGCAATTGTTCAAGAAATCGCCTGTCTTCGGGTGAAACATGCAAACCGCGCTTATCAATGCCTGATAAAACATCGAAAGCTTTCTGCCAGTAGCCACGCGCTTCTTTGGATTGATTGCTCTGCTCGGCAAGATCAGCCAACAGCCAGTAGGACACATACAAATCCCGCTGCCATTCGCTGTTGCGCGGGTCGCTGTCCGCCAATTTGCTACGGATAGCCAAGCCGTCGCGGAAAGCACGCGCCGCCGCGTCCAAGTCGCCTTGGGCTTTGGCGACATCGCCGAGTTTATTGTAAGAAACCGACAAATCCCGCTGCCATTGGCTGTTGCGCGGGTCGCTGTCCGCCAATTTGCTACGGATAGCCAGCCCGTCGCGGAAAGAGCGCGCCGCCGCCTCCAAATCGCCTTGGGCTTTGGCGACATCGCCGAGCCTGTCATAAGAAACCGACAAATCCCGCTGCCATTCGCTGTTGCGAGGGTCGCTGTCCGCCAATTTGCTACGGATAGCCAAGCCGTCGCGGAAAGCGCGCGCCGCCGCCTCCAAGTCGCCTTGGGCTTTGGCGACATCGCCGAGCTTATTGTAAGAAATCGACAAATCCCGCTGCCAGTCGCTGTTGCGCGGGTCGCTGTCCGCCAATTTGCTACGGATAGCCAAGCCGTTGCGGAAAGCGCGCGCCGCCGCGTCCAAGTCGCCTTGGGCTATGGCGACATCGCCGAGCCTATCGTAAGAAACCGACAAATCCCGCTGCCATTCGCTGTTGCGCGGGTCGTTGTTCGCCAATTTGATGGCGATTGCCAAGTCGTTGCGGAAAGCGCGCGCCGCCGCCTTCAAGTCGCCTTGGGCTATGGCGACATCGCCGAGCTTATTGTAAGAAACCGACAAATCCCGTTGCCATTGGCTGTTGCGCGGATCGCTGTCCGCCAATTTGCTACGGATAGCCAAGCCGTCGCGGTAAGCGCGCGCCGCCGCCTCCAAGTCGCCTTGGGCTATGGCGACATCGCCGAGCTTATTATAAGAAACCGACAAATCCCGCTACCATTGGCTGTTGCGCGGGTCGCTGTCCTCCAATTTGCTACGGATAGCTAGTCCGTCGCGGTATGCGTCCGTCGCCGCATCCAAGTCGCCTTGGGTTATGGCGACATTGCCGAGCCTGTCGTAGGAAACCGACAAATCCCGCTGCCAGTCGCTGTTGCGCGGGTCGCTGTCCGCCAATTTGATGGTAATAGCCAGATCGTTGCGATATGCGTCCGCCGCCGCGTCCAAATCGCCTTGGGCTATGGCGACATCGCCGAGCTTATTGTAAGAAACCGACAAATCCCGCTGCCATTGGCTGTTGCGCGGGTCGCTGTCCGCCAATTTGCTACCGATAGCCAAGCCGTCGCGGAAAGCGCGTGCCGCCGCCTCCAAATCGCCTTGGGCTTTGGCGACATCGCCGAGCTTATGGTAAGAAACCGACAAATCCCGCTGCCAGTCGCTGTTGCGCGGGTCGTTGGTGGTTAACCGCAAGGCGAGAGTTTGGGCTTCGCGGTATTCTTTGCTGGCATGGCTTAGGGTGAAATAACGCTGCGCCATATCGCCTTGATTGGTGAGAAACCAAAAATAGGCTTGCAGAGCTTCAGGCCAATTGGGTTCTTCATCGAGGATTTTGGTGTATAAGGCACGGGCTTGTTCGGCTTGGCCTTTGTTTTCGTGTAGGGCAGCGGTTTGTAGAAAAGGCTGGAGTTCGGCGCGGTACTGGTCCTGGGCTGCGGTTTTTCGGGCGCGAATTTTATTGAATGTCGCGTTTTCTTGGCTGGTGACAAAGGCTATGGCTTCGTCTACGCCTTGTTCCGCCAAGATGCGGGTCATTTCTTGGTAAACGCTGGTGGTGTTGCCTTGGCCTTCAATGTCGGCGATGGTGGCAGCCAGTTCGTCTACTTTTGCGGCCCGCATTAAATGCGCGGCTTCGGCAGCTTCGCGCAGGCGTTGGCGGTCTTGCCAGGTCTTCGCTTGTTCGGCTTGCGCCAGTTCGCGCTGGTGGCTGGTGGCGATGGTTTCTAATAAATGCGCGCGGATTTTGGCGGTGGTGATGCGGGTGTGTTCGGTAATTTCATCCAGTTTGTCGATGGTTTTTGCTTTGTATTCGGCATCTTCTGCCAGCCAAGCTTGCCATTGTTGCCGTAAGGCTTCCAGCTCCGGTTTTATTTCGTGGACGAGGAGTTTTAGGTGATAGTCACTGCTAGCGGTGTGGCGTAAATGGTTTTCTGCTTTTATCCAAGCGATATAGTCTTGTTGCAGTTGTTTGCGTTGGCTTTGGTAGCTTTCCGGGTCGGGATGGCTGGTTTTGGGTAAGTCCAGTTCGGCTATCGGTTTATCGCGTTGGCAGTGTTCGCCCGCGATAATCACCCAGGTTTTTTTGTGTTGTTGCCGCGCGTAGCGGAATTCGTATTGGGTGTAAGAAAGCCGTCCAAAGTCGGCATCCGCTTGTGCTGGTTCTGCGCCATAAGCCACGCCGACAATTTGCACCAAGCCTTCGCAGCTATCAATTTGCTGTCGCAGCCAGTGTTTAAGTTCGCCATGTCCGGTAGGGAAATCGTCTTGGCTAACGCATTCATAGCCCAAGTTTCTGGCGGTATCGGCAACGGATTTGCGCGCGGTTTTTAGTTCGTCGCTAACGGCGGAGATAAACAGGCGTGGAAGGTTCATGGCTTGCTTTGCTAATGGGTTAGCTGGATTATAGCGGTATGCCTTTAATTTAAAAAAGATAAGAATGACGTTGGGTGCATTAGCGATAGCGCCATGCACCGGATGCTTGAAATCCAACATGCGGTGCAATACGGCTATCGCCTATTGCACCCTACAATAGATGTTTTACGAATTTTTTAATGATTTGATTTTAAAAGTAATTTTATTAACTTAATGGCAGTGGTGTCTGAACGTAGGAAATATAAAAATGTATTAATACTAATTTGTATATATTTTTATGATTGTATTTTGATGGCTAGTTTAGCTTGCCTGCCGCGAAAACCTATTGGCTATCCAAAGCATCGGTTTTTAATATGCGTTCTAGCTCGGCTTTTTGGGTGCGGGCGAAGTTGACCAGTTCGGGTTCGTTGTCGAAAAAGGCGAAGGAGTGTTTTAGGGCGGTTTCGTCGTATTGTTTAAAGCGTTGGGCTTTGGCGTGGATTTCTGCGGGGTTGTTGCCTAGCGTTACCATGATGTGTTCTGCCATGGCTAAGGAGGAGTCGAAAATTTCCCGTTTGTAAAAATCTACGCCCGCTTTGTAGAGTTCGTAAGCATGGCGGCGGTTGTGGGCGCGGGCGAAGATGGTCAGGTGCGGGAATTCGGCTTTTGCCAGTTTGACGATGGTGACGCTGGTTTGCGGGTCGTCGACGGCAACAATCAGTAATTTGGCGGTGTTTGCGCCTGCGCTGTGTAATAAATCTAGTCGAGAGGCATCGCCGAAATGGCCTTTAAAACCGAATTTGCGTAATAGTTCGATTTGGTCGGGGTCTTTTTCTAAAACCGTGGCTTTGATGCCTTGGGCGGTGAGGAAGCGGCCGATGACTTGTCCGAAGCGTCCGAATCCGGCAATGATGATGGGGTTGGCTTCGTTGATGTTGTCGTAATTGTGTTCCGGCAATACGCTCATGAATTTGGGGACGATGAAGCGGTTGTAAATCAGCATCAATAACGGCGTGGCGGCGATGGAGGTGGCGACGCTTAAGGTGAGGAATTTACTTTGCGCTTCGGGCAATATCGCTAGGCCAGCGGCAAATTGGAATAGTACGAAGGCAAATTCGCCGCCTTGGGCGAGGGCGAAGGCAAAGCCCAGATTGTTGAGGTTGTTGAGTTTGAACAGTTTGCCAAGCGCAAATAGCACCAGACTTTTGCTGAGCATTAATAGGCATACGGCTAAGCCGACTTGCACTGGGCTGTCGGCAAATAAGCCGAAATCCATGCCCATGCCGACGGAGATAAAAAACAAGCCGAGCAATAAGCCTTTGAAGGGTTCTATGTCGGTTTCTAAGGTGTGGCGGTATTCTGAATTTGCCAGCACTACACCCGCGACAAATGTGCCTAAAGCGGGCGATACGCCGACCATTTGCATCAGTAAGGTGATGCCGACGACTAACGCTAAAGATAGCGCGGTGAACACTTCGCGTAAGCGGGTTTTGGCGATTTCCCGAAATAAATGCCGCGATAAATAGCGTCCGGCGACGATGACGGTGGCGATAACGCTGGCGACAATCACCGCTTGTAGCCAGCCGGGGAAGTCGTTTATTAAGCTGCTGTGGGCGCTGGTGATGGCTTCGCCTTGAATCGCCAGCAACGGCATGATGACCAGGATGGGGATGACGGCGATGTCTTGGAACAGGAGCACGGCAAAGGCGGTTTCGCCCATTGCCGTATTCATCAGGTTGGTTTCTTTGAGTACTTGTAAAACCAAGGCGGTGGAGGACAGCGATAATGCCATGCCTACCGCTAAGCTGGTCTGCCAGGAATAACCTAAGGCGCAACCGATTGCAGTAAATGCGGCGCTGGTGAGTACAACTTGCAGGCCACCCAAGCCGACGATGGATTTTCGCAACCGCCAGAGCAATGCGGGTTCTAGCTCTAGGCCGATCATAAACAACATCATTACCACGCCAAATTCGGCAAAGTGCATGATTTTATCGGCATCGCCAATCAGCGCGAACCCGTATGGCCCGATGATGACACCTGCCGCGAGATAGCCGAGTACCGAGCCGAGTTTAAAGCGGCTGGCAAGCGGCACGACTACACAGGCGGCAACCAAAAAAATGAAGATGTTGAATAGGCTATCGTCCACAGGTTGCTCCGGCAAAGGCTTAAATTGTGAAAATGGTGCGTGCAGTCAGATTATGCTGATGTTTCTTCGGGTTCTGCTATTGGCTCAACATCGACGGTTTCTTGGCTGTTTTGGCGGTCATTGGCAAACACTTCGGCAATTAATGGCATATACGGTGCCAATTGCGGGATGACTGGGATTTTCCACGATTTTCCGGTGATGTAGGAAAAAATAGTTTTTAACCAAGGTTTGTTGGTTTCCGTTTGCAGCAGGGCAAAGTGGTAATTTTCGCCGTCATGGCTGATAGCAAAATCTTGCAGCCAAACTTCGATGGCTTCGGTTTCGCCGTAAAGCGTGGTTTTAAGGTAGGCTTTTTTGTTGTCCAGATCAAAGTTAAATTCGTTTAACTCGGCGATTTCTTTCAGGATTTTATTAGCCACCCAGATAATTAAGGTGCTTGGTGTCCATCTGATGGCCATTTTTATTATTTTGGATTTGTAGCTCATGTTTTACCTTTATTTTAGTTGTAATGGGGAAGGGGATTTTACATGCCGTTTGTTGGGGTTTTTATTAAAGGCATTTAAAAGGTTTAATCAGTCAGTGGTTTTTGTTGGCTTAATTTAAGTTTGTAGCGGCGGACGGTTGTCCGCCTTTTTTAGAATCTGTAATAAGAAAGGCTACGATTAGGCGAGCAGCCGCTCGCCGCTACGAATTAATGCCGACAATTCAATATCGACTGAATAATAGGATAGTAGAAAAATCAGCAGATTGTACGAAAGTGGCATCAAAACTAATCCAATGCCTAGATTTTGGTGTTAGCAATTGACGTTACGCAGTAACGCGCTTTTCTCCCGTTTGCCGCGTCGAGCACCGGAGTATTTGTCGGGAACAGCCCGAAGGGGTGCGGCATGGATGCCGCACGGCGGCAGATGGGCAGGAAGCCCATTCTGCCGTCCCCCGACAAATGCGAGGAGCGCAAGACATGAGCGGCAATCGGGCCGCCTTTTCTTTGGTTACTTGCTTTTGGCGGCGCAAAAGAAAGTAACTCGCCTTCGGGTGCGAGAACCCGATTTAAAAACATCGCGATAGCGATTCATTATTATTTATTTTCGTCTCACAAAAAGTGAGTGCGTAACATCAGTTAGTAATAGGCAATTAAGAAAACAGCATATCCTGAATGCCAAACAGGTTTTTGTACAAAGCCAAGTCTTGTTTGTAAAGCTTGCTGACGATGGCTTGGGTTTCGTCATCATAAAGCGCGGCAGGTGAGGGCAGTTTTCCGGCTTTTTTTAGGGTGTAGATGTCGTCGGGTAAATACTCGGCAAAATTGTCATCGCTTAGCAGTTGGAAGCGGTCGGTGCCGTGTTGGGTCAGCGGTCTGGCATCAACAATTTGTAATCCGGCTTTGTTTTCGATGATGGTTTTGGCTTGGGCAAATTGTTCTAAGCAGAAATAATCATCGTAGGATTTGTAAACTAAAAAATCGCTTTGTGGTTGCCAATGGATGTTGCTGAGTAACACTTTTGGCGTGCTGATAGCTTTAACAAAGGCCTTAAAACTTAAGGCGCTGATTTCAGTTTTGCGTTGCAGGGTTTCGTAAAGATGCCAAGCTTCGGCGGTCCTATCGACAATTTTATCCAAATAAGCACTGGCTAAGCGGGCATAAGGGCAGCGCAAGATAACAAAGGTGTAATCGGCAAGCTGCAAACTGGCGAGATCGGCGGTGAAGGTGCTATTGTTTTGGTGTATCCAGTTAAAGTCGGACGGCTCGCTAATGCAGCCGTTAGCCATGGCGAGTGATACCCGCATGGTTGAGCAGGCATTTTTGGGGATAAAGCTGTAAATGCTGTTGCTGCGGTAAATTCTTAAGGCGAAGCTGGTGGCAAACTGATGCGCTCTGTTTCTTGCCAAATAATCGTAAGTGGCGGCGGAAAAATTAAGCTGGCGATTTTTCATAAGGCATCAGTTTGCGGCGGTTTGCTTATTTGGTTTCTGCTTCCGGCGCGGATAAATTCAGCATGTGATGGCTGCTGTCTGGTGTCGATGCCGGCGCTGTTGTGCCAATCGTTGGGCTGGCTTCCGTGCTGGTTTTAGCAGGGCTGCTGCTAGGTGGCGGGGTGTTGAAGTTTTCGTCCAAATCCAAATCATCCGCTACGTTGCCATCGTTAACTAAATAATCACGGCGCTGTTTATAGGCATTTTTAAGGAAATCATAGCGATTGACGGCGGCTTCATTAACGACTTTTTCAGTACCCAATAAATCTGCACGGGTATCGGTGACTTGCACGACTGTAGCGCCAGCAGCTGCGGCACTGGCAGTTGGGCTGATGAATGATACATAAGTCAGCGGGTTTAATAAGGCATCGCCAACGCGTCCTAAGGTATCTCTTGGATTGCTTGAACCGAAGATTGGCAACACCAGATAAGGCCCAGAAGGCACGCCCCAATAACCCAGGGTTTGTCCGAAATCTTCGTTGTGTTTAGGCAGGTCAACCATATCCGCGACATCTACCAAACCGCCAACACCTACCGTGGTATTGATAAGGAAACGGCTCATGTCCATGCCAGATTGCAGCATTTTAAATTGCAGCATATCGTTTACGGTAACGCCAATATCATTGATATTGCTGAATAAATTGGTTACGCCGTGGTCGACAAAACTCGGTGTTACCCATTCATAACCTTGCGCCAATGGTTTTAAGATAAATTTATCCAATTGGTCATTAAAGGATTGCGTACCACGATTCCATGTATACCAAGGGTCATCAGCATGTTGTGGGCTAGCCGCACAACCAGCAAGGGCTAAGGCGATGGCGATGCTGCCCAAGAGAATGGATGGTTTGGAAATAGTGGCTGTAGGCATGATTGATTCCTTGCTAATTTTTGTATTAATTTTTCGTTGCACGGTTTTTGTATGGGGCAGCAATTTTGTCGGTTGCCGGATAAGATTTTAATTTTAAAATCCAAACAGCAATTCTAGCACTGGAACGAAATATTCGGTTATTTAACAATTAAATATCGGGATAATTTATTGAGATCAGCTTGGTATTGGGTATTTAATCTGTCAATTAGCCACTGATCGGTAATCTTCAGTTTCTCAACAGGATCATCAAAAACCATTTGGTCTGCGATTAAATCAACGAGTCTTGTGAGTTCTAAACGGGAAAGCTTGTCTTTATTAGCCATAACAATATCCAGCCCCTTTCGTGATAAAGATGGCCTTTGTAAGGTATTGATGTCTATGATTTCTTTTGATAATGGTGTGTCCAACAGCTCAGATAATATAGCTTGGGCATTTTCCCTAAATTTTTCATAAGGCCAAACTTTTACAGTGTCAAAAACTGAGCAAATGTCATCAATCATCGTTAACCAAGAGTTTTCCAGAATAGTTGCGTTTGCCATAAATTCCTCGAATGACATGCGATGAACGCCATTTCTTAATGCTTCCAAATAAGCGGATGGATAGAATTCACAGTAGTGACGAATGGACACAAAGACAGATATTTCACAGCCATCAAAGGTTTTTGCTAGTGTTGCTAGCCGTAGTTTTAATTCCGGATAGAGTCGCCCGTTTTCAATTAAGGATTTAAAGTTTCCGAGAAAATTTTCTTCTGAGATGACCAACAACGTCGGCTGGCTATCATTAAAGCCGTAAGACAAGGTTTCCGCTTTAATAAAAGCCAGCATTTTTTCTGTTAACTCGGCCTGGTTTTCGGCATTTCCGGCAATTGATTCCCGAAAACATTTCATAAAGCCATTGCGGGTAAATGTTGGGGTAACACAGAGAATATGGCGATCTAAAAATAGGGATTTATTTTGTTCTAAACAGTTTTGTATAAAGGTGGTTGCTGTTTTATGAGCGCCTAAATGGATATGAACGCGATGTGGGATAGTCATGATTATGGTTAATTGTTAATTTAATCAAAGGCTTATTGTTTGTGTGTTTGCTATGCTAGTCAATATAAATTTAACTTCAGAAAATACCAAAAAGTTGTCCACAATTTTTGTGGATAAGTTTGTGTATAACGTCTGAATAAAGCCTTCAATGCCTGATAAATACAGGCTTGGCATTAAATTGTAGTATTTTCATACAAAAATTTTGATTTTTTTAAATCAATAACTTAAAGGTTTTTACTGAAATTTGTAGGGTATTTTTTGGCAAAATCGGAGCAATTGTAAAAATCAAGCTTCTTGTGCATAAACAATTGTTGGTAAGCTGTTGGGTAACCCCATTTGGAACTTTTTAGCAGGTATTCAGGATGTTTTTATTCATTATATGTAGTTTAGTTTTGGCATTTATTGTGCAAACCTCAAATCCGTGGCTCGCACTATTGGTTGATCCTATGGTGTTTTATGCTGCTTTAGCTGTTGCCGCATTAGCCATGGTGGCGGTGATTATTAAAAAAGGCCCGATCCAACAATATTACGATGTGTTCGCCAGCAGTGCCTTAGTCGCCTGGTATGCCCATTGGCAGCCTATTTTTAATGATGATTCCCCAGTTTTGTTTGCTTTTCCTGTGTACTTTGTCTTTATGGCAGCGTTTATCGAGTTGGCGATGTTAAAGCAACGCCAGCGTGTAGACGATGTTACCTACCAACACATGCAAGCCTTGGCTAAAAAAAGCCGAGTGCAGCCGTGGTTAGTGATGGTGGGGGTTTTAGTGAGTTTGAATCTGGATGACCACTACATGCTGTATCCGGTGATGATGACGGTATTGATGATCCGGTTTGCGTTGTTCCGGTATTTGATGAGTCGGGATTAATATGTCCAAAATGAACTATAGAATGAACTATAGAATGAACTATAGAATGAACTATAGAATGAACTATAGTTTGCTGACCAACCAAAAAACTGGATTTAACCCTAACGAGTCACGGAGAAGCATTGCATGTTGTTACCCAAACCCAGAGCCTTATGGCTTCTGCCTTTGTTTTTGTTGGCAGCGCCTGCCCACGCAACCTTAAATGATGCCTTACTGACAGGCGATCCCAGCCAGCTGCCCGCATTGGAAAGCGAAATTGTTGATGCCGCTTTATTGCAGATAAAAACTTACCAAAGCAATCAAAACAAGTTGCTTACGGGCATTTATGGCAGCGGTGCGATTAATTACGCACCCGGCAACCGTACCCAGTTGCTGGTTATCCAAGAAAACGAAAGCGTTTTCCCGTTGCTGTCCGGTAATAAAGGCAAAGTTTTGGCGGTGCAAGGCTCGGCTGGTGGTGGACGATTTGCCGCGTTTGGTGCGGAGCCAAGCAGTTATTTTTTGGCGGGGAAAAATCTGGCTTATGAAGACAGCTTTAAGCGGGTTTTGGGTTGGTTGTTGACAGGTACAGCAGGCGATACCAGCCGTTTGGCGCAAGCACAAAAAGTGGCGTTAACCTTTACAGGCGGTGCGAACACCAGCATCACCAAGTGGCTTGGGCAAAAAGCAGCGCCGTGGACGACGAAAATTTGTAATGATCCGGCGACTATTGCCACCTGTTATCAAAACCAAGATTTACTGATTGTCAGTTGGGAAAGCAATGCGACTGCGGCGAACAATGCCATCGTACTGGCAGCCATCAAAGCCCATATGGCGCTGAAAAAACCCGTGCTGTATGTGCATACTTGGTACGAAGGCACATCAAACTTTAGCGATATATTGTCGGCTTTTCTGGGTTTTAGCTTGCCTTACGGCGGCAATTACTGGGATAACGATGCCGCCAATTTTACCCAGCTGAGCGATATGCAAGCCGGGCAAGATAGCTTTGCTGGCATCCAACGCTTGTTAACGCATTTTAAAAACCAAGATTACCATTTCAATTGGAGCGTCTGTAACGATGACCGCTCCTGCAAAAATATGACCGATTTGGTTAGCGAGTTTTACAACGGCGCGGAAGCCGTTAAACAACAAGTCGCGGCGTGGGAGCAAAACAATGTCGATGTGTTTGCCAGAGGCGGACGCAAACTGGGCAAATTGTTGGTGTTGCTGGGCGATAAATACCGTGCGGGCATTAACTATCCCATGCGTAAAGGCATTGCTAATGACACCACGTTTTTGAAAGCCCTGTATGCCGACCATGCTGCTTACATCACCCGTAAAATCAATCCTCGCCAAGCCGATTTAGGCAGCTTCAGCGGCAAAATCCCAGAAGTTTTGCCTGCCTTAAGCAAAACCTTAACTTTAGCCACCCAAGCTAGCGCGGTGAGTTCTTCTTCTGGCTATTACGCCTTAGCAGGGCAGAGCATCAGCTTAACCCGCAAAGACAGCAATCCGGTAAAAGCCTATGTGCATGTCAATATGTTACGCAGCGGTGCCGCCCATGTTTTCGATACTTATGATCGCCCGCTGTTTTTGTGGAGTACGCGCATTCCGCTAGTAACAGGCAAAGCTGTAAAAATTACTTCGCCCTATGGCGGCATTGTGTTTTTAAATGCCGACAGCACGACCACGACGCAAAAAATTCAAGTTGCAGCGACAGGGTTGGCGGCTTTCCCCAGTTTTAATGGCACTAACGCAACAGAATTCACCAGTGAATTGGCAAGCACGCCGTTGAATTGGGCCGAGCTTAAATTTCCTGGCATACAAATCCATTCACGCTTGGATTTATTGCATGAATCCATTGCCGATCCGCTGATTGGCGGCAATCTGTCCAGATTGTTAGATTTTACCCAAACGTATCTTTATAGAGACATTTACGGTTTGGCGGGATTTGTCGGCACAGGTCTGACGCAACCGCCCAAAGTATTGGCTTTTTGTACTAGCCACGGTTGGGATTGCACCAGCGCAACGCTGCATGGCATGAGCAATATCCAACACGTCAACGCCGATCGCGCCAACTGCGGTTACGGCTGTTCCGGCAATCCTTATGACCAATATTGGGCGTACACACCGTTAGGCTGGGGCGAATCGCATGAGATAGGCCACAACTTGCAACGCGGTCGTTTAAAAATTTACGATGGCGCATCTACCGAAGTCTCCAACAATATTTTTCCGACCCATAAATGGTTGCGGTTTAATAAAGTGGCGACCGAAACCATCAAATACGGACGCGATTTAGGCTTTAAAGCTACCTTTAATGCTTTGCAACAAGCCGCATTGACAGACGATCCGATTGAAAGTGCGCGCACGGCAATTTGGGTAAACGGCGGGGTTTTCCAACGCTTGGTGTTTTACTGGCAAATGGCGATGAGCAGCCGCAGTGTAACTCAGCTGAGTGATAGCGGCTGGGACTTGTTCCGCTTAATGTATCTGCACGAACGCTTGTTCAGCAATGCCATAAGCAGCGACAGCAATTGGACAGCGCAACGCGCGGCATTAGGCTTTAGCCAATATGCTAGCCGCCCGACTGCAATTACTGGCAACGATTTTATGCTGGTGTCGATGTCCTACATCACTAACCGCGACCAACGACCGTTCTTTGATATGTGGGGGGTAAAATACAGCACCGAGGCTAGCGCCCAAGTCGCCAGTTATGGATTTGCGGCGGTGAAAAAGAACTTTTGGGTAGTGGCGGATGAAGCAAAAGCCTTCAAAGACCCATTGCCTACGCCTGTGTTGATTAATGGCACTAATCTTTGGCCTCTATAAGCTCGGCTAAGTAGTAGTGCATTTCAAATAAGATGGCTGCGTGATTTTGAAGACGCGCAGCCATATCAAAACCAATGTAGCTAAGTTAATTTTTGGCTACATCTACCAGAAAACATCTGATTCGTTCTTAAATACTTAAAACCGGATTCCAAAACTTGTTTTGGAATCCGGCAATTTAGTTATTAACTGATGTTACGCACTCACGTTTTGTGAGACGAAAATAAACAATAATGAATCGCTACCGCGATGATATTTAAATCGGGTTCTCGCACCCGAAGGCGAGTTACTTTCTTTTGCGCCGCCTCGGTAACAGCTCCTGCGTTGCTCTACCTCCTGCATCCATGCAGTCGAAAAGCAAGTAACCAAAGAAAAGGCGGCCCGGTTGCCGCTCATGTCTTGCGCTCCTCGCATTTGTCGGGGGACGGCAGAATGGGCTTCCTGCCCATCTGCCGCCGTGCGGCATCCATGCCGCACCCCTTCGGGCTGTTCCCGACAAATACTGCGGTACTCGACGCGGCAAACGGGAGAAAGTGCGTTACTACGTAATATCAGATACTTAAAACCGGATTCCAAAACAAGTTTTGGAATCCGACAATATAGTTATTAATGGTGACGATGCTTTTGCGGCTTACTCTTTGTCACGGCTTTTTTTACCGTTTTAGCATGATGGCTAGCGGGTTTATGTCTGCTGATGATTGGCGCTGTTTTATGGGCTAATGCACGATGATGTCTGCTGTGCTTAGCGTGTTTATTGGACAAATGATGGATAACAGGGCTTGGGCTGGCGTTATCGTAACTGCTATGGGTTGCGCTGCTGTTGCCACAACCTAGCAAGTAAGGTGCTGAGCCAGTGGTTTTTACCGGTATCGCGGTGATGGTTTTTTCTGACGGGGTGTAGTCGCCAGCAAAGCCGTGGTTCATCATGCTAATCATTAATTGGTAGCGGTGCGGGCTGGTTTGTCCGCCTAAAATAACACCAATCAAGCGTTTGCCGTTTTGGCTTGCCGATGACATCAGGTTGTAGCCAGAGCCGCAGGTGAATCCGGTTTTCATGCCTTCTGCGCCAGGGTATGTGGCGGTGAATTTGTTGATGCCGCGTAATTCTGTGCCACGAAAATAAAAGCTATGGGCGCCAAAATAACCGTAGTACTGGGGAAAATCGTGCATGGTGCGCCATGCCAATAAGCCCAAGTCTCTTGCGGTAGTCACTTGCCACGGGTGTGGCAAACCTGTGGCATTCATAAAATGGCTGTCAAACATGCCGATGGCATGGGCTTTGGCGGTCATTTTCATGGCGAAATTTTCTTCATTACCACCCAGATGCTCACCTAAAGCAACGGCGGCATCATTGGCGGAGCGGGTGATGATTGCCAAGATGGCTTCTTGTACGCTGATATGTTCGCCAGTGCGTAAGCCCAGTTTGCTGTTTGGTTGGCGGGCGGCATGAGGGGAGACGGTAATTAGGTCGCGTAGGTCGATTTGCCCTTGGTTTAAGGCGGTAAACGCTAAGTATAAGGTCATCACTTTTGTCAGTGAGGCCGGAAACCAAGATTGGGTCGCTTCTAATTCGTTTAATATTTTGCCGCTTTCGGCATCTATTAAAATTGCCGCGTTACGGGCATGGCTGGTGGTTGAGAAAAATGCTAAGCACAGCGGCAGTAAAATGACGAGAATGGATTTTGTTTTTATCATGTGGAAGGGTGTTAACAGGCTGGATTTAAAGTATAGATTTTTGGGTTTCGATGGCTGTTTGCCGGATGGTTTGCTCAGAAGGTGTTTTAAAAATGTCTCGGGCAGTGGTTAAAACACCTTCTTCGTGCGGGCATTCTGGCAATTTATTGGTGGCGTTTAATGCGCTTGTTGCAGTCATAAGGCGCTTGGCCTTGGCAGATACCCCAAAACGCGCCAACATCACCTTCGTTGCTGGGTTTCCAAGTTTCTGCAAAGGCTTCAAATACCACACCGGATTTTTTGATTTTAGCGAGTTTGGCAAAAGTGTCGTTTACCACTTGCGCTTGGTTGGCAGCATTGGCGATGCCACAGCGTTGGCCTGTGCTGCTATTGCTGTTGAGGGCTTTTTCCGGGCCGTTGGGCCAGCCAAATTCGGTAATCATGGCGGGTTTTTCTGGATTGGCTTTTTGCACTTCAGTCAGTCTGGCGATATGGAAATCAGCGGCTTGTGCGGCGGTTGTACAGGGGTAAAGCGGTGAGTAGCGGTTTTCCCACCATGGAAAGACGTTAATGCCTATCCAATCGACTTGGTCGGAAAAGCTGGTTTTGCCGCAATTTAAAGAGCGGTTGCACCATTCCCACCAAGTATCAATGGTGGTTATCGGTTGGCTTACTTTGGCTTCGCGCAAGGCATTGATACAACGGCTGATTTCACCATCAAACGCATAGCCGTGGCGGGTACGTACTTCAGAGCCGCAGCTGAGTTTGATGATGGTTTTAGGGAATTTTTTCGCGGCTTGGATGCCAGCGGCGATGGATTGGGAGTTGACGGTTGGGTCTTTGTCTATCCAAAGGATGGCGATGACTTGCAGGTGTCGGGCTTCGGCGGCGGTAAACAGGTGTTCAAGGCCGTTGATGACTCCGTATGTCATGATGCAATTAAAGCCTGTGGTTTTTACCAGTTTATCTAATAAGGTCTCAATCAGCTCTTTTGAAGGCGGCGGGCCGTAATCCGGGGAAAGATTGCCAACATAAGGGCTAAACGCGGCGCATTGTAGGGGCTTATCGGCGGCTTTAGATGTAGTTGCCCAACTGGCGGTGTTGAAACCGATTGACCAGGCAAAAACAACCAACAGCAACAGCGTATGTTTCATGGATAAACTCTTTAATGCCAAACGTGGAGGCCGCTATGATAGGGCATTTTGTTCTTCAAGTTACAGCTTTAATTGCCTTTAGGGTTTTTAGTAACGTCTAGCATTAAGGTACAATGCCTGTTGAGTGCTGCCGGAGGCAAACAAAAGCGGAAGTTTGCGGTGTGTTGTGGTGTTCCGGTGTGTCAATCCAACCAATTCTAAAATAAAAGAGGAAAACACCATGAAAAAAACGTTGTTGATGGCGGTTATGTTACTTGTTTCCGGTGCGGCTGCGGCGGAAACTGACCATTATGTATTGCGTGACGGCAACCATGTGCGGCACTTAAAAATCCATAAATTGGCTGATGAAATTACAGTAACGGCGGATGTGGATTTTGAACCTAACGCCAATGAAACCAATGGCAAACCTTGTTCAGCAGAAATTATCGCTAAAGCCAAAAGCGTTGCTGAAAACGAATTGTTGATGAAAAAACATTCTGAAAGCGAAGCCAGCTATTGCGAATTGAAAATCCATTTGACTGGCACAGGCGCAACAGTTGAGCAATCTGCGGATTGTGATAACTTTGTTGCTGGTATTTGCCGCTTTGCTACTGATGGCAAAGAGCTGGTAAAAATTAAGTAATAGCGCTAGTCGGATAACAAAAAAAGCCGGACAACTGGTTAAGTTGTCCGGCTTTTTTATTGGGCGGTGTTTAGCTGTTTATGTTGTCCACGAACTGCACGAAAAGACACGAACTTAATGGGGGAGGCTGTAATGATTCACCACCAAACATACCGCCGTGATTCTTTCTAGCCATTTTGGCAGGATGACTACGCTGTAGCGGGATGGAGTACAAGCCTAGGCTTGTACTCCAAGTTACTAACCGTAATTATCGATCACCAACTACGTTATATTTTTCGTGTTTTTCGTGTTTTTCGTGGACAAAAACATTAATGGCTAACGTCGACTTTTTCGCCTTTGGCTTGGCCGATTTCTGCCAGCGTTTCGGTAAACCAAGGGGTTTCAATATCAAACGGTTTGCCGCCTTTAATGCGTGGGAATTCAATGGCGCGTAACACGTTGCCGTTGTCTTCGTCATGACCAATAACGCCAGATTCACGGCGCATTGCACATTCCACTGCCAAATCTGCACAAGATTTGATTAAGCGCACATCTTCAATGTTGGATGCGGCAGCACGGGCGAAATAACCTGATTTTTGTACCAAGGTTTTTTCTGCACCGATCATGGCAGCGAATTGTTCGCCAAACCATTTGCCAGGGTTGATGGCATCCAATTTGATATGACCGAAAGCATCGCGTGGCACGTCTTGGCCTTTGGCTTGCATTTCAGCAACAATGGCTTCTACGCCAGCACCTTCAGAAACAAAGATGTTGATGCAATCGACAGTGTCCATCAATGCGCGTAGGCGTTCGGCTTCGGCGGCAAGGTCAATCGCCATTTCTGGAACGAATACCGCGTGGACTTCGTAAGATTCGCGTGACAAACCTAAGCCCGGCAACCATTCAGTTTTATCCAGCAATTTGCGGTATTGTTGCGCGGTGGCGGCAGTCAACCAGCCGCAGTTACGGCCCATAACTTCATGGACGATTAACATGCGTGGGTTGGCGTTGTTTTCAGCAACTACGTTCCAGAAGTAACGCGCACCTTGTTCGGCAGCCGTCCATGCGCCTAAGGATTGTTTGATAGGGAAGACGTCGTTATCAACAGTTTTTGGTAAGCCGATAACGGTTAAGCCGTAATCATTTTCCGCCAAGAATTTTGCCAAATCGGCGGCGGCAGTATTGGTGTCATCGCCGCCGATAGTGTGCAGGATGTCAACACCGTCATTAATCAATTGGTCAGCGGCAACTTTTTGTGGGTTTTCGCCTTCTTGCACCAAGCCGCGTTTAACGCAGTCGGCAACGTTAGTCAGTTTTACCCGGCTGTTACCGATGGCAGAACCGCCAAAACGGTGTAACAGGCCTGCGTTTTCACGGACTTCTTGGGTTACTGGGTATGAATCGCCTAACAGCAAACCTTTGTAACCACTGCGGTAGCAGATGATTTCAATGCTAGGGTCGATTTCTGTGTAACGTTCAATCAGGCTGCCGATAGCGGAGTTAAGGCAAGGTGCCAGGCCACCTGCGGTAAGGATCGCAACTTTTTTAGGTTTGTTCATAAGGGTATCGTTTTTTATTAAAGGGGGTTAAGGAAAAAGGTTAAGGGTATCGTTTCGATGGGGCGGGATTCTATCATATTGGTTATGAATTTTTGGGAATCGCCACGTTAAAATCATTGCAATGTGCTGGTGGGATAGTGTTTTATCCGTTTGCTTTCTAAGTCTAAGAATTCAACGCCAATTGCAATCCCTAGCGGCGGCTTGGGTTTAAGCCAAACGATTTTAAGCTCACCCGATAAATTTAATGCGCTAACATTAAATGGCGCGACGGTATTGACCTCGATATTCAAGTCGTCCTTGATAAATAGCATCATCCCGCCGGTAGAAATGTTTACCGTCTCAAAGGGTATAGATTGGTCATTAACCACCAGTTCTCCGGGCGCGGTTAGCTTTTTCCTGAAAGACTTTCTTTCATGCTGAGGTTCATTGGGGTTCTGGACGGCGTTTATAAATTTTAATCCCAACAGCAAATGCGAGTTATGGTTTTCAACTCGTACTAATTCGGCTTCGGCGCTCATATTTATTTCAGGAAGTTTTATGTCGACTTCACAATGCTCGGTTAAATTTTGAAGGAGCATTTCGGAATAGGCGGCATCATAGGTATTTATATCTACTAATGCGCCTGATAAGGAGATATTTCGGAGAATAATCGGTGTTTTTATGCCATTAAAATGAATAAAACCACGTGAGCATAATTTTTTACGGTAGTTTCTTTTTATATGTGAGTCCATAATTGCCTCCACTTTTTATGTTTTTTATGCCGCGTAGGTTTTTCTGAAATTATACGCCTAGAACAACCATGATAATGCGAATATGCTGCTTGTGTTTTTTATTGATGGGATGTGTGAGTCTGCCCCCAAAAAATACCGAGAACGTCTGTTCGGTATTTCAAGAAAAGCAACAATGGTTTTCGGATGTAGTTGATGTCTATAATAAATGGGGCTTGCCGATCCCGGTATTAATGGCGATTATGCACCAAGAATCGCACTTTGTTGCCGATGCCAAGCCCGATAGGACGTGGATTCTAGGTATTATTCCGTGGTCTAGGCCATCAAGCGCTTACGGCTATGCACAAGCAGTCGATGACACATGGGACAATTATCTGGATAATGCTGGCGATTGGGGTGCAGACCGCGACGATTTTGCGGATGCGGCCGATTTTATCGGTTGGTATTGCCATACCAGCCATAAACGTTTTGGGATCAGTAAAACCGATACCAAAAATCTCTACCTTGCCTATCATGAAGGCCACGACGGTTACAAACACAACAGCTATTTGCACAAACGCGAGTTATTGCAAATCGCCAACAACGTGGCTAAAAAGGCAAAAATGTTCCAAAAACAATTGGCTGTCTGTCGTATTAAAAAGTAGCCGTATAAAAATATAGTCAAGCAACCACTAAACAGGAAAAACCGTGAATAAAATTCAAGTTCAAGTTATTTCAGTGATTACCGCCTTACTTATAGGATTCACCATGTTCTCAATGGCAAACGCCACCTCTCCCGAAGAAAACAAAGCCCAAGGCAGCGCATTTTTGGCTGACAATGCCAAAAAACCGAATGTCACCACCACTGCCAGCGGCTTGCAATATCAAATACTTGCGCCAGGCACTGGTAGCAAATCCCCGACAGCCACTGATAACGTCACCGTGCATTACAAAGGCACAACCATTGACGGCAAAGAATTTGACAGCTCCTACAGCCATGGCGGCCCGGTAACGTTTCCGTTAAACCGAGTTATTCCAGGTTGGACAGAAGGCGTGCAATTGATGAAAGAAGGTGCCAAATACCGCTTTTTTATCCCTTCAGAATTAGCTTATGGTGAACAAGGCGCGGGCGATATGATTGGCCCAAATGCCGCTTTAGTATTTGATGTTGAATTAATTAAAATCCAATAACGCCTGCCCCAGAGCAGCCGGATAAGCCCCACGGCTGCTCTTGATTCCCGATCTATTTTCGCCGTTCCAGCCACTCCAACTCCGTTCCCATGACTTATACCCTCTTCGCCAGTACCCCCAAAGCAATGGAAGATTTGCTTGCCGAGGAGTTGAAAACTCTTGGTGTTAACGGTGTAAAAACCACCATTGCTGGTGTTGCCTTTGAAGGCGATTTAGCGACCGCTTACCGTGTGTGTTTGTGGTCACGCATTGCCAACCGCGTACTACTGCAACTCGCCAGTTTTCGGCTGACTAGCCAAGATGATCTTTATCGCGGCGTACAGAAAATTGATTGGGCAGAGCATCTGGCAGCAGATGGTAGTTTTGCCGTTAGCTTTAGCGCAAAAAATTCCCAAGTCATCAACAACACCCATTTTGGCGCGTTGAAAGTGAAAGATGCTGTGGTTGACCAATTGCGAAACCGCTTTGGTAGCCGCCCCAGTATCGATACCGACCAGCCAGACATCCGCATTAATGTCCATGTCCACGGCGAAACCGCCCAGCTGAGTTTAGATTTATCCGGCGAAAGCCTGCATCGGCGCGGTTATCGTGATGTCACCTTAAAAGCCCCTATCAAAGAAAACCTTGCCGCCGCCATGTTAATACGTAGCGGTTGGGCAAAAATTGCCGCCCAAGGCGGTAGCTTAGTCGATCCCATGTGCGGCTCAGGCACGCTCTTACTAGAAGCGGCAATGCTGGCGGCGGATTACGCCCCCGGTTTGCTACGCGATTATTTTGGCTTTATCGGCTGGAAACAACACGATGCTGCTTGCTGGGAAAGGCTACGCGCCGAAGCGGTCATCCGCAAACAAGCAGGCTTGGCAAAATTACCGATGCTGGCAGGATTTGACGAAGACCGACACGCCGTCAACACCGCTTTAGGGCATGTGGTGCGCGCGGGTTTACAGAAATATATCCATGTGGAACGCCGCGATATTCTCGATGCCACCCCCGCCGATAGTTGGCAAGCAGGTTTGTTGATTTGCAACCCGCCTTACGGCGAGCGCTTAGGCGATGAAGAACAAACCGCCGAGTTATATAAAAAATTCGGCGATGTCTTAAAGCAGCGCTTCGTAGGCTGGCGAGCGGCGATGATAATCAGCAACCCAGAACTGGGTTTCCGTTTAGGCATCCGCTCGCAAAAACCCATCACTTTCTTTAATGGCGCATTAGAATGCAAGCTGTTACGGTTGACTATTGAAGAATCGGCGTTTTTCATCCCGAAAGCCAGAAATAGCCAAGAACGCTGGCAACAAGTCACCGACATCAGCCAAGCCACATCGCCAGTCGTATCTTCCCAAGAACAGCACCTCGAAGCCGAACAAGAAGCTGAGCCAGATTTACCGCCAATGCCCACCGCTAGCGCGGAAATGTTTGCCAATCGCTTAAAAAAGAATCTAAAAAAACTAGCGCCGTGGGCAAAGAAAAACCAAGTCAGCTGTTACCGCGTCTACGATGCCGATTTGCCCGAATACGCCGCAGCCGTGGATATTTATCAGGGCAGGCAAACCTGGGTAAACGTACAAGAATACGAACCACCAAAAACCATTGACCAGCATAAAGCCGACCAACGGCTGGCGGGCTTGCTGGCAGAATTGCCCGTGGTACTCGGCATTCCTCGTGAACAAGTGTTTTTAAAAATCCGCCGCAAACAACGCAGCGTGGAACAATACGAAAAACTCGGTGATAGCGGGCAATTTCATACCATCAGCGAAGGCGGCTGCAAATTGCTGGTGAATTTCCAAGATTATCTGGATACCGGGATTTTTCTGGATCATCGGCCTATCCGCTTAATGATCCAACAACAAGCCGAGGGCAAACGCTTTCTTAATCTGTTTGCCTACACGGGTACGGCGACCGTACATGCCGCAGTAGGTGGCGCAAAATCCACCACCACCGTGGATATGTCCAATACTTATTTAAATTGGGCAAAAAACAATTTAGGTTTAAATACCAGTGTTGGCGAACACGAATTTATTCAAGCCGATTGTCTGGAGTGGTTGGCAGCAGAAGCCAAACACGCCAAGCCCCGGCAATACGATATGATTTTTTTGGATCCGCCGACATTTTCCAATTCCAAACGCATGGATGATGTGTTTGATATACAAAATGACCACGTGCGCTTGATTACATCGGCGATGCGCTTGCTGGCTGCCGATGGGGTTTTGTATTTTTCTACCAATTTCAGACGCTTCAAACTTGATATTGAAGCCTTATCGCCACTGCATATCGATGATATTACTGCGGCAAGTATTCCAGAAGATTTTGCCCGCAATCCCAAAATCCATTACTGCTGGAGAATAAAACATCATGCGTAAAGTACAGATTAAAGTGATTGGTCGGGTACAAGGGGTGTATTTTCGGGTGTTTACCCAAAACAAAGCCAAGCATTTCGGCATTAAAGGCAGCGTTAAAAACCTCGCCGATGGCAGCGTTGAAATCATTGCGGAAGCTGAACATATCGCCATCGAGAATTTCATCAAGTGGTGCCACAAAGGCCCAATCACCGCTAGAGTTGATCTGGTGGAGATAGTCGATTTAACAGTGGAAGAACCGCTGACAGAGTTTTTGATTATTAAATAACGCAGGTTATGGTTTTATCCGCGAACGATATAAAACGATAGGATTGTAGGATGTGCCGACGGCAGGAGGCGCATCAAACTAAGCGATCCAATGATGGGCATCCATCCTGTGATATTAATTTAGCCAATAGTTTAATTTCGTGCCTTTTCGTGCCGTTCGTGGACAAATAGATAACTTCAGGTTTTTATAGGTTAATCCCAGCCGTCACACGCTTCTTTTCTTTAGCTTTTATCTAAAAATATCATGGACATAATTTTATTAATCAAAGCATTTATTCTCGGCGTTGTTGAAGGTTTGACCGAGTTTTTACCTGTTTCCAGCACCGGGCATTTAATCTTAGTAGGCGATTTGCTGGGCTTTAATGACGAAAAAGGCAAAGTGTTTGAATTGGTGATCCAAGTCGGAGCGATTGTCGCGGTGTGTTGGGAATATCGCCAAAAAATCCTCACGGTTTTGGCAGGCTTGCCCAGCCAACGTTCAGCACAAAAATTTGCCTTAAATATCGCTATCGCCTTTTTACCGTTGGCGATACTGGGATTTTTGTTTGGCAAACATATTAAAGCCTTATTGTTTAGCCCCATTCCTGTTGCCTTGGCGTTCATTATTGGCGCGTTTGTGATTATTTGGGCAGAAAAACGCCAGCCAGTGGTACGCATTCACGAAGTGGAAGACTTAACGCCTTTAGATGCGTTGAAATTGGGTTTGGCACAAGCGTTTGCCTTGATTCCAGGCACATCGCGCTCCGGCGCAACCATAATCGGTGGCTTGTTATTTGGATTATCACGCAAAGCCGCGACCGAATTTTCTTTTTTCCTAGCCATTCCCACCTTAATCATCGCCAGTCTTTACGATTTATACAAACACCGGGATTTGCTGGAATTAGCCACTGATGCGCCGTATTTCGCCGTCGGTTTATTAGCAGCATTTATCAGCGCCATTTTGGCAATCAAAGGCTTGCTGCATTACATCACCCACCACAACTTCATTATTTTTGCTTGGTACCGCATCGTCTTTGGCTTGGTTGTGCTGGCTTCTGCTTATAGTGGTTTAGTGCAGTGGACGGTTCAATAACTGACGTTACAAATTCATTTTTTGTGAGACGAAAATAAATAATAATGAATCGCTATCGCGATGTTTTTTAAATCGGGTTCTCGCACCCGAAGGCGAGTTACTTTCTTTTGCGCCGCCAAAAGCAAGTAACCAAAGAAAAGGCGGCCCGATTACCGCTCATGTCTTGCGCTCCTCGCATTTGTCGGGGGACGGCAGAATGGGCTTCCTGCCCATCTGCCGCCGTGCGGCTTCCCTGCCGCACCCCTTCGGGCTATTCCCGACAAATGCTGCGGTGCTCGACGCGGCAAACGGGAGAAAAGCGCGTTACTGCGTAACATCAGTTAATTAAAAGGCTACAAACTCAACCACACCTTTCAGGTTTTTAAAACCGGAAAGGTGTTAACGCTACGCTATCGCCGATTTGCTATACTGGGGCTTCATTTCAACAAGCCAGACAAGCTCGGCGCCCCCTTAACCCCAACCGGAAATCTACATGACTGTTAGCGCAGATGAATTCAAGAAAGCCTTGCAATTTTGGGCCAGTGGCATTGCGGTAGTCACCACTTTTTCAGAAAAACTAGGCGCACAAGGGATGACTGTGACCGCATTTTCCAGCGTTTCCGTAGAGCCGCCGCAAATTTTGGTGTGCATTAACGAAAACGCCGACACGGGTGAGGGCATCGATGCCAGCCAGTGTTTTGCAGTGAATGTTTTGAGTTCAGCACAGCAGGCGCTATCCAACCAATTTGCTGGCGGCCTTAGCCAAACAGAACGTTTCGCCAATAATCCTTGGGAAACCGCTGTGACAGGCGCACCCATATTATCGGACACCTTGGTGTCGCTGGATTGCAAAGTCGTAGAGAAAGTAAAGGCAGGCACACATTGGATTATTATTGGCAGCGTACAAGCGTGTATTAGCCGAGAGGGTGATCCGGTGTTGTATTACCGTAGCGGTTATCGGCAGCTGCTGACCGAGTAAGTTTTAGATTCACGTTAAGCCATATAGAAGTACCGTAAAAACCCAAACAGCCCGGCGTTTTCCGATCGATGTCGTCCATTCCATGCAAGCCAACGGATAACTACTATGCCAAACAGACACTTCAAGCACAGCAAGCCTAAATGCGATCTTACCCAACTACCCAGTTTAGGTATGGGCGCAGACGATTTGATAATGGACTTTAAGCGTAATTACAGCCACAGATTGGGTCGGGATGAGTATTGCCGATCACCGCATTATGCTTATGAAGCCTTATCGCTAACGATTACCGACCGCCTGATTGAACGTTGGAAAAAATCTTTCAGCGCTTACAAAGCCCAAGATTGCAAACGCGCTTATTATCTATCCATGGAGTTTTTGATGGGGCGCACCCTCAGTAACGCTATGTTGAATCTGGGCTTGGATGATGCCGTCAAAAAAGCCATGTATGACTTAGGTTTGGATTTAGAAGAGCTGCAAGAAAGCGAACCGGATGCGGGTTTGGGTAATGGCGGTTTGGGGCGTTTGGCAGCGTGTTTTATTGATAGCTGCGCGACTTTGCAATTGCCAGTGACAGGTTACGGCTTACGCTATGAATACGGCATGTTCAGCCAAGCTATCAGCAAAGGCGAGCAAATAGAAAATCCCGACCATTGGTTACGTAATGGCAACGTTTGGGAAATTGAACGCGCTGAACGTACTTATCGGATTAAATTTGGCGGTCATACCGAACGCCATCGTGACGACAACGGCAAAGAGAAAACCCGTTGGGTAGAAACCCACGACGTGCTTGCCATTGCTTACGATACCCCCGTGCCGGGCTATCAAAATGGCACGGTTAATACTTTGCGTTTATGGAAAGCCTCGGCAACCGAAGAGTTTGATTTGCAAGAATTTAACGCTGGCGATTATGCCGAATCGGTCGCCGCAAAAAATACCGCTGAAAACATCACCATGGTGTTGTATCCCAATGATGCCAACGAAAACGGTAAAGCTCTGCGCTTGCGTCAGCAATATCTGTTGGCATCCGCCAGTTTGCAAGATGTGATAGCACTTTGGGTGGCTACGCGCGGTAATGATTTTTCCGAATTTGCCGCTAAAAATTGTTTTCAATTGAATGATACCCATCCCAGTATCGCGGTCGCCGAATTGATGCGTTTGTTGGTGGATAAACATAATTTACCGTGGGATGAAGCCTGGCAAATTACCCGCCAAACCATGGCGTATACCAACCATACCTTGTTGCCGGAAGCCTTGGAACGTTGGTCGGTTAATTTGTTTAAACAGTTATTGCCACGTTTGATGGAAATTATTTTTGAAATCAACGCCCGCTTTTTGGCAGAGGTTTCCGCGCATTGGCCCGGTGATAGTGCCCGTTTACGGCGCATGTCGTTGATTGAAGAAGGCCACGAGCAAATGGTACGGATGGCGTATTTGGCAATCGTCGGCAGTTTTTCCGTCAACGGTGTTGCCGCGCTGCATTCCAAACTGTTGCAACAAGGCTTGTTCCGCGATTTTTACGAGCTTTGGCCGACTAAATTCAACAACAAAACCAATGGTGTTACCCCGCGCCGCTGGTTGGCAAACTGTAACCCGGATTTGGCGGCATTGATAACAGAAGCCATCGGCGACGATTGGGTTACCGATTTGTCACAGCTGCACAAGCTAGCGCCGTTTGCGGATGACAAAAAATTCCGTAAACGTTGGCGCGAAGTTCGCCAACGTGCCAAACAACGTTTGGTTGATTACAAAAAACAAGAGTTGTTGATGGATTTAAACGTCAACGCTTTATTCGATGTGCAAGTCAAACGCATCCACGAATACAAACGCCAATTGCTCAACGTGCTGCATGTGATCTATTTGTACCAACGCATCAAACAAGGCGATACCCAAAATTGGGTTGACCGTTGTGTGTTGATCGGCGGAAAAGCCGCGCCGGGTTATTACATGGCGAAAAAAATCATCAAGCTGATTAATAATGTCGCCAATGTCATCAACCATGATCCCGATGTTGGCCATAAATTAAAATTGGTGTTTATGCCCAATTATCGCGTTTCGGCGATGGAAAAAATTTGCCCAGGCGCGGATTTGTCAGAACAAATTTCAACCGCTGGCAAAGAAGCCTCCGGAACGGGCAATATGAAATTTATGATGAACGGCGCGTTGACCATTGGTACGCTGGATGGCGCTAATATTGAAATCCGCGAAGAAGTCGGCGATGAAAATTTCTTTTTGTTTGGCCTGACCGAAGACCAAGTGGAAAGCCTGCATCAACATTATGATCCGGTCGCCATCATCAATCAGGATGAAGAGTTAAAAGCGGTGATAGCGTTATTGGAATGTGGTCACTTTAATCAATTTGAGCCTGGCATATTCGACCCGATTATCGCGTCGTTAAAAAATCCGCAAGATCCATGGATGACCATTGCCGATTTCCGCAGTTTTGTGGAAGCGCAAAAACGCGTGGAAATGGCTTATCAAGACCAAGAGCGTTGGACGCGCATGAGCATTCTTAACACTGCCGCCAGCGGTAAGTTTTCCGCCGACCGCACCATTAATGAATACAACGATGAAATTTGGAAATTACCGAAGGTGAAAGTGTAAATAAAATGTTTAGTATTGCCTTGTATGAACCTGAAATTCCGGCGAACACCGGCAATATTATTCGCTTATGCGCCAATGCTGGCGCGCAGCTGCATTTAATAAAACCGCTGGGTTTTGAGCTAGAAGACAAAAAACTGCGCCGTGCTGGACTCGATTACCACGAATGGGTGAATGTCCGCCAGCATGAGTCGTTAGTGGATTTTATCAATGCCGAACAGCCGCAACGGCTGTTCGCGCTGACCACCAAAGGCAAGTGCCGGGTAAGTGACACGGCGTTTCAAGCAGGGGATTGTTTTTTGTTTGGCCCAGAAACCCGTGGCTTGCCTGCCAATGTCTTAACTGATTTAGGCCAAGAAAACTGCCTATATCTGCCCATGCAAGCCGAAAGCCGCAGCCTGAATTTATCCAACACGGTGTCGATAGTGCTTTATGAAGCCTGGCGGCAAATGGATTTTTTTGGGGCGTTGGTGAAGTAAAAAATTATTTAGCCGCTGTTGCCCGTATTTCTTGTATTTCCCCAGCTTGGCTAGTGAATATTGCACTCGCTAAGTTGTGAAAAATGCCATGCTCGACAATGCCTGGGTTATCGCTTAGCAATAAGTTGAGTTCGCTAATATCGCTGTCAGCATCGAATACTGTATCTAACACCAAACTGCCGTATGAGGTGATGATAAAACCGTCGTTATTGGCGTTATAGCGCAGCTTGGCATCGCCGCCTATGCTTGCCAAACGTTGTTTGACCAATTGCCATGCAAAGGGCATGACTTCAATGGGTATGGGGAAGCGTTCGCCAATCCGTGAGACGAATTTGCTTTGGTCGGCGAGTACCCAAAATTGTGTGCTGGCTTTTGCTAGTAGTTTTTCTCTCACCAAGTCTGCGCCCCGGCCTTTTAATAAGGTTAAATCAGGGCTTATTTCATCTGCGCCATCAACATAGCAGTCAATTTGGCTGATTTGTTCCATAGCGATTAACGCTAGCCCTTCTGCTTGGGCTTTGATGCTGCTGATTACGGAGCTGGCGACGGTGGTTATCTGTAGGTTTTCGTTACGGACTCTGGCGGCTAAGGCTTCTATAAATAAGTTGGCGGTAGAGCCAGTGCCTAGCCCGACTATCATGCCATTTTCAATTTTGTTGGCGGCATGTACGGCGATGAGTTGTTTGTCATTCATAAATAAGCATTCCAAAAGCGTCAATCAGTTGATGGCGGAATTTGCGTTAAGCAGCGGCTGTTACGCAGTGTAAATTGGTGGTTTTAGATAATGGTGTTTTTTCGGTATGATAGCAGCCAATATGCTTATTTTCCTTTCAAAATTCGGTTAAATGTCCTTAAAAATAGCGATTGCCCAAGTTAATTTTATCGTCGGCGATATTGGTTTTAATACCAATAAAATCATTGAGTCTGCTTGTTATGCGCGCGATCAGTTAGCAGCGGATTTGGTTGTGTTTTCTGAGCTGTCAATAACCGGTTATCCCCCTGAAGATTTGTTGTTAAGGCCGGATTTTATTGCCCGCGCTAAATTGGCGGTTGATGAAATCGCTTTGGCTACGTTAGGGATTGATGTCTTGGTAGGCTTGCCTGAATTGGCTGATGAAGGTTTGTTTAATAGTGCATTCTTGCTGCGTAATGGCGGGGTTTTGGTGCGTTACCGCAAAAATGCTTTGCCCAATTATGGGGTGTTTGATGAGAAACGCTATTTTGTTGAAGGTGATGGTTGCTCTCTGGTTTCTGTAAATGGCATTAATATTGCTGTCACAATTTGTGAAGATGTCTGGCAAGCAGGTATTTTGGCTAAGAATAAGGCTGCGGGCGCGCAGTTAGTTGTCACTTTGAATGCCTCACCTTTTCATGCCGCTAAAATTCATCAGCGGGAAGCTATTGTTGTCGCGCAAGCGAAGGCGTTGCAGTTGCCGCTGGTTTATGTCAACCAAGTGGGAGGGCAGGATGAGCTGGTGTTTGATGGCGCATCTTTTGTCGTCGATGCGGCTGGCGAGGTGGTTTTTAGGGCTGAGGAATTTAAGGAACAAATTAGCCTTATAGATTTTGATGGTTATCATCCGGTTAAGAGCCGATGTGTGCCGCAGTACAGTCCAATTGCTAGCGAATATCAGGCGTTGGTTTTGGGTATTCGGGATTATGTACTCAAGAATGGTTTCCAAGGGGTTATCTTAGGATTGTCTGGTGGCATTGATTCCGCTTTGGTGTTGGCGTTGGCAGTTGACGCTTTGGGCGCGAGTAAGGTCGATGTGGTGTTGATGCCGTCCCGTTATACCCAGTCGATGAGTAACGAGGATGCCTTGGAAGAGGCGAAGTTACTGGGTGTGAAGCATCATATCGTGCCAATTGAATCGGTCGTTGTCGCTTTTAATACGCTTTTGGCTGAAGTATTAGATGATGGCGTGGCTGGTGTTACTGGGGAAAATATCCAAGCCCGTTGTCGCGGGGTGATTTTAATGGCGATGTCTAATAAGCAAGGCAAGTTGTTACTGACCACAGGCAATAAAAGTGAAATGAGTGTTGGCTATGCCACTTTATACGGCGATATGGCTGGCGGATTTGCCCCTATTAAAGATGTGCCAAAATTGCTGGTTTATCAGCTTGCCCGTTATCGGAATAGTTTAACGGCAGTGATTCCTGAGCGTGTGTTGACGCGACCACCATCAGCAGAATTGGCACCGGATCAGCGTGATGACGATAGTTTGCCGCCTTACGATATTTTAGATCCTATTTTAGAGCGCTATGTGGAGCAGGATCAGTCGGCGGCAGAAATAATTGCTGCTGGTTATGCGCCAGACTATGTTTATAGAGCTATCCAGTTGGTTGACCGCACCGAATATAAGCGTCGGCAATCACCGCCTGGAATTAAAATTAGCCCGCGCGCCTATGGTCGGGATCGCCGTTATCCTATTACAACAGGTTACAAAGGTGTTTAATTTGGGCAACTTTAAAAAATGGACTATCTTTATTTTCATAGAGTTAGAAAATATATTAAGATTTAATCTTAATAGCCTTGTAAAATAATTCCGGTATTCTGTCGCAATAAAGTACTATTACGACTAAATATCCTATCAATTAAGTATGTTTGTTGTTAATTAGCTATTTTTTAGTTGCCAGTTAAAGTCAGTGCAGCACACTAAAATCATTTTTTACAGCAAAATCACCTTGGTTTTCTACAAATGTGAAAACTTTCGTCTATAAAACCCCTAGATGGTTGAAATTGATGCTAAGCCAAAAATCGGCGCATAAATGTTCAAAAAAATCTGTGCAAGAAAATGCTAGTCAACGATAAGCCATTGCGTTGAATCAAAGAGACAAATGTCTGAAATTTATGGATTACACTTATGATCAAATATTTGAAGGTATGTCATGAACTGGTTTAGTCGTAAGCAGAATACTGTTCTTAGCATTGATATCAGTTCAGCAGCGGTAAAGTTGCTGGAGCTAAGCAAAGTCGCAAACCGTTACCGGATTGAAAGTTACGCCGTTGCCGCTTTGCCAAAAGATGCTGTGATCGATAAGAATATTGCCAATGTTGACCTGATCGCAGATACCATCAGAGCGGCCTTAAAGCAATCTGGTACGAAATTGAAGGAAGCTACCATTGCCGTTTCAGGCTCTTCGGTGATGACAAAAATCATTCCTATGGATGCGACTTTGACGCCTGATGAAATGGAAGAGCAAATTATGATCGAAGCCGATCAATATGTGCCATATGCTTTGGATGAAGTTAGCTTTGACTTTGAAGTGCAACGGGTAAACGAAAGCAACCCCGATTTAGTTGATGTATTGTTAGCGGCCTCGAGAAGGGAAAATGTTGAAAATCGGGTTGAAGCTCTATTAAGAGCTGGGTTAAAAACCAATATAGTTGATATAGAAGCTTTTGCAATGGAGCATGCTTTTAGCTTGTTGTCGGATCAATTTGCCGATTCCATTGATGGTCAAACAGTAGCGATTGTTGATATTGGTTCCACAATTACTACTTTGAATGTGCTGTCTGATAGTAAAAGCGTATACACCAGAGAGCAAGGCTTTGGTGGTAAGCAGCTAACTGAGGAGATTCAACGGCGTTACGGGTTATCTTATGAAGAAGCAGGTTTAGCTAAAAGGCATGGCGGCTTGCCTGATAATTATGCGGCTGATATTTTGGAACCCTTTAAACGGGCAGTCGTTCAGCAAATCCAAAGGGCATTGCAGTTTTTTATGTCATCAAGTGCCAATAAAAATGTTGATAGAATGATTTTGGCTGGTGGTTGTGCATCAATTCAAGGCATTGAACAATTGGTTGAAAAAAGTCTTGGCATTCCTGTTTATATTGCCAATCCATTCGTTAACATGACCTTATCCAATAAAGTAAAGCCTCAATTACTGAGTAATGATGCCCCAGCCTTGATGATTGCCTGTGGATTGGCTGTGAGGAGTTTTGACTAATGGCAAAAATCAATTTACTTCCTTGGCGAGAAGAGCTACGCAAAAAAAAGAAAAAGGATTTTGTTAATACAATATTCTTAGCTGTTCTGCTAACAGTGCTAGCGTTGGGTTTAACCCATGTGTATATGGACAGCGAAAAATCCTATCAAGAAGCACGGAATAAAATTTTAAAAGATGAGATAGTGATTCTCGACCAAAAAATTGTAGCAATCAAAACAATTGAGGAAAAGAAAGCTAAGTTGCTGGCAAAAATTGATTTGATCACTAAATTACAGGCTAGTCGTCCAGAAGTTGTGCATCTGTTAGATGTGATTCCACGAGTGACACCAGATGGTGTTTTTATTAGTAAATTCAATCAAGTAGGCAATGTTATTACTTTTGAAGGGAAATCCGAATCTAACGCTAGAGTATCTGCATTTATGAAAGGTATAGAAGCATCTATCTGGTTAACCGATCCAAAGCTTGAAGTTATTAGAATCCCCGATAAAAATGAGCTAGGCTCTTTAAGTGATTTTGTCTTAAAAGCAAAACACGGCGCTAAGAATAATTCTGTAAATGAACCAGCAAAAGGAGGCAAACGATGAATCTATCGGAGATTAATTGGGATTTTAATGCCTCAGGATCTTGGCCCGTCGTTGTTAAAGCAGGGTTCATTGCCATTGTCTGTGTGGCTTTAAGCGGGGCTTGGATTTATTTGGACACGCTTACTCAAATTACCGAATTGGAAGATTTTCAAAAGAAAGAAATTGATTTAAAGGAAGAGTTTGAGCGTAAACAAAATAAAGCCAATAATTTGCACGATTACGAATTGCAATTGACGCAAATTGAATCGCAATTGTATGAAATGATTCAACAAATGCCAACAAAGGAAGAAGTCGCTAGTTTACTGGTCGATATTTCACAAATGGGTTTAAGTAACGGCTTAGAGTTTAAATTGTTTAAGCCTAGTATTTCCATTGGCAAAGATTTTTATTCTGAATTGCCTATTAGTATTCAGGTAGTCGGTAAATATGATCAGCTCGGTTTATTTATTAGCGGATTGGCATCTTTGCCGAGAATTGTCACCATTCATGATATTAATCTTATCCCATATAAATCAGATAATACTCCAGATCGTCTTTTAATGAATGCAGTTATAAAAACTTACAATGAGAATTCTGAGAATACCTCTATCGGTAAGACTTCGGACAAAAAGAGAAAAGTTGGCACTGTTAAATAGTTTGGGTATAGGTTAATGGAGCTAAATATGAAAAATGTAAAGTTATCAACGATGATTTCTAGACCTAGCGTATTCCTGCTAATTGTCGTTCCAGTGCTTAATCTATTGACGGGTTGTGGTAATGATGACTTCTCTGATCTGAACCAGTTTGTCCAAAGCGTAAAAGCCAAACCAAAGGTTGCAATTGGGAAGCTCCCCGAAATAACGCCTGTTGAACAATTTGTTTATAAAGACGATGTTTTGCGAGATCCGTTTAAACCATTAGATCATCCTGAACAAGATAATAAAGGAGGGCCGATTGGAAATGGATTGCACCCAGATTTTGAGCGGCGCAAAGAAGAGCTTGAAGCTTTCCCTTTAGATGGATTGAAGATGGTTGGAACAGTTGTGAAAAGCGGTAAATTATGGGGTTTGGTTAAAGCAACTGACAAAACGGTTCATCGAGTACAAGTAGGGAACTACTTAGGTAAAAATTTTGGAAAAATTATCCGAATCAGTACTGATAAATTGGAATTGATGGAAATAGTACCCGATAAGCCGGGTACTTGGCGCGAGCAACAAACTACATTGGCGTTGATAGAGTGATTGAGGATAGATAATGAATAACAAACAAGGCGGCATTATGTTGAATAAAATCGGGCGAACTCTACACGCACGTATTGGATTAGGCCTATTTCTGTTTATATTTCATATAGCTTTTGTCAAAGCTGACGAATTAGCCATATCAGCATTGGATGTTGCCAAACTGTCCGGTGGTAAGCTACAGATACAATTGGATATGAGTAGTGCGGCAATTGCGCCTAAAGTATTCCAGACTACTAATCCCGCTAGAATTGCTTTGGATTTTGTTGGTGTAAAGAGCAAGCTGACTAAGAAAATGTACCCAGTCAATCAGGGGCCAGCAACGAGTATTTATGTTGCTGAAGCTAAAGATAGGGTTAGGATAGTCATTAACTTATTAGAAACAACCGCCTTTGAAACTAAAACACAAGGTAATAAAGTCATATTGACGTTAACGCCTAGTATGTCTGCAGCGGTTACACCCAAAAACAACGTGGCTGCAAAATTGCCGCCTGTCAGACCAATTGGTATTCCTGGGCCAGCAATCACTACATTGCTACCTGAGCAGGCTATTAGCGGATTTGATTTTAAACGTGGTGAAAAAGGTGAAGGCCGTATATTAATTTCATTAGCTAACCCAAACACCGTAGTAAATACTAAAGAAGAGTCGGGTAAAGTTGTTGTTAGTTTTTTAAACACTAAATTATCGGCAACGCTTTCCAAGCGCTTAGATGTTTCTGAATTTGCCACTCCGGTGAAATTTATTGACACCAGTTATGCCGGACAAGAAACTAAAATTACTGTTTCTACGCAGAATAATCTCTACGACTATTCTTTGATTCAATCAGACGGTTTGCTAACCATTGAGTTTAGGCCATTGAGTGAGCAAGAAAAACAAGCTTCGGATAGGTCTCGGACAAAATATATTGGTGAGCGCTTATCATTAAATTTTCAAGATATAGAAATACGCAGCGTAATTGCCATTTTATCCGAATTCACTGGACAGAATGTTGTTGCTGGTGATGATGTCACCGGAACCATTACTATAAAGCTAGATGATGTTCCTTGGGACGAAGCTTTAGATTTTATTATGATGACCAAAGAGCTGGGTAAATTTGAGACAGGCAATGTCACCCTGATTTCACCATTGGATAAGATTAAGGATTATAAGAAAAAGCAACAAGAAACCGAGCGGATTGTTGAACAAGTTGACCCATTGATAACTGAATACATCAGCATTAATTATGCGAAAGCAGATGATTTTAGAAATTTGTTATTTGGTTATGATGCCAGCAATTTGGGTAGTTGCGTCAAAGTGAACGCTAGAGATTTAACCTCCGGTTCTGCTACACCTGCTGCAAGTTTAAGTGGTGCAGGTGTTCAAGGTGGTCAAGGTGGTCAAGGTGGTCAGTTTGGTGCAGGTGGGCAAAACCAAGGCCAATCAGACATTCAAGATAAGATTCGTAACCAAGATGAAGAGAAAGACGACAAGTTTAGTTTGTTGTCGGGTCGTGGTTCTGCGGTTGTTGACTCCCGAACCAATACTTTAATTATTAGGGAAACAGCTAAGCGCTTGGAAGAGATTAAGAAACTCATCAATAGGCTTGATGTGCCAGTACGCCAAGTAATGATTGAGTCGCGAATTGTAATTGCCACTAACACCTTTGCAAAAGAGTTGGGTGTTAAGTTTGGCGTAGCAAAAAACATGGATGTAGGTAATGGCACCCAATTTGGGCTAGGTGGTGCGGGAACTAATGGCAATATGGCCACTGGCAATACGACTATTACAAAAGGAGTGTCTTCGTTTGATGGTAAATCAGCAAATGCTGAAATCAACGATATGCTGGTTGATTTGGGTACGTCTGCAACGCCTTATGGTGCTTTAGGAATGACCTTAGTTAAAGGTGCTGACTACGTGTTAAACCTTGAATTGTCTGCTTTGCAAGATGAAGGCAAAGGCGAGTTAGTATCAAACCCACGGGTAATGACTTCAGACCGCTGTCTTGCCACTATCCAACAAGGCCAACGTATTCCTTATCTATCAAGCAGTGGTAACACCGGAACAACAACAACTTTTATTGATGCGGTTTTACAATTGGGGGTTTTGCCACAAATTACCCCAGAAGGAAGCATCATTATGGGACTTTACATCACGAAGAATACTTTAGGTGATGTGGTGACTGTTAACGGTGACCGCTTGATTGAGAAACGGGAGTTGAAAACCAGTGTGCATGTTAATGACGGTGAGACGGTCGTTTTAGGGGGTGTATTTGAAGGTATCCAAAACAATTCAATAAATAAAGTACCTTTCTTTGGTGATTTACCTGGAATTGGCTTCTTATTTAAAAGAACACTCAATGAAGATGAGAAAAAAGAGCTGCTGATCTTTGTAACACCTAAAGTTGTCAGAGAGAATGCCGCTATCAATTGATAGTTTTTACGGATAGTGAAAAAGGGGGCATAATGCCCCCTTTTTTAATGTTTAAAGTTTCGCTACGAAAACCGTTTATTTACCATAAACGTTACAGTAATTTTTACATCGGCAAGGCATTTTGATGGCAGAATCAGAAAATATCTATTTAGTTGGCCTAATGGGGGCAGGAAAAACCACCATAGGCAGGCAATTGGCTAAAGCCTTGAAATTGCCTTTTTATGATAGTGATAAGGCAATTGAAGAAAGGACGGGAGTGGATATCCCAACCATCTTTGAATTTGAAGGTGAAGATGGTTTCCGTGATAGGGAGCAAAAAATGATCCAACAACTAGCTGAAATGCGCGGCATTGTTTTGGCTACTGGCGGCGGTGCCATACTCCGTGAAGAAAACCGCAACATATTGAAAAAAAATGGCTTTATCGTGTACTTACAGTGTTCGATTGACCGTATCGTAGAGCGCACCCGCCGGGATACGCAACGGCCTTTATTGCAAACAGAAAACCCCCGTGCGCGCATCGAAACCTTGTTTGTCCAGCGCGAACCTTTGTACTTGTCTTGTGCTGATTTCAAAGTAGATACTGGCGTGATGTCCAGTAAAGATGTTGTTGGACGTATTTTGGAAGCTTATCAAAGTATACATAGAAACTAATGGAAGAATTAATTGTAGAACTGGGAAGCCGCAGTTACCCGATTTATATTGGTGCCGGCTTATTAACTTGTGCAGAGTTATTAACTAAGCACATTAAATCCAAACAAGTCTTGGTAGTCACTAATACCACCGTTGCGCCCCTGTATTTGCAGCAATTACTTAACAATTTGCAGTCGTATAATGTTGAACAGATTGTTTTGCCAGATGGCGAACAGTACAAAACCTTGGATACGGTCAGCTTAATTTTTGACCAACTATTGGCAAAACGCTTTAGCCGTAACGCCACATTGATTGCTTTAGGTGGTGGTGTCATTGGCGACATGGGCGGTTTTGCCGCGGCTTGTTACCAACGTGGCATGGCATTCCTGCAAATCCCCACCACTTTGCTGGCACAAGTTGATTCCTCAGTAGGCGGCAAAACAGGCGTTAACCACTCGCTCGGCAAAAACATGATAGGCGCGTTCTACCAGCCCCAATGTGTTATTGCTGATGCCGATGTCTTAGATACCCTCGATGATCGGCAATTGTCAGCCGGAATTGCCGAAGTGATTAAATACGGACTCATCAGGGATATTAGCTTTTTTGCATGGCTAGAAGAAAACATCACCGCTTTATTGGCGAGAGATAAAGCCGCCTTGGCTTATGCCATTAAGCAATCCTGCATCAATAAAGCCGAAATCGTTGGTGAAGATGAAACCGAATCCGGTATCCGCGCAACCCTAAATCTAGGCCACACTTTCGGACATGCCATAGAAACTGGCATGGGCTATGGCGAATATCTGCACGGCGAAGCAGTGGCTATTGGTATGTGCCAAGCAGCGGACTTATCCAGAAGAATGGGCTGGTTGAATGATGCTGATGTAACGCGGATTATTGCCCTATTAACAGCGGCAAACTTGCCTGTGATACCACCACCGCAATTGGCGGCTGAACAATTTTTACAATTGATGGCCGTTGATAAGAAAAATGTGGACGGACAAATTCGGGTGATTTTGTTAGAAAAAATTGGCTTAGCCACATTGCCTATGAGTGTCGATAGCAAATTGATTTTGGAGACATTAATGGCTTATGGCAAAAGTAACACAGCCGTAAACTAAGCGCATGAACGATACCTTAGTGCTTGTTGATGATGCCTTCATCAGCAAGGAACGTAGTGAAAAACTAGAATTGTTAATCCATCTGGTCGCTAATTCCAGCCAAACTATTATCGTCTGCGGCCCCAAAGGCATAGGCAAAAGCACCTTAGTTAAGGCGTTGATAGAGCGGAAAAAAAATGCCTGGCAGCACTGTTTGCTTTCAGCAACGGCAGACATGAATTTCGATACTATCATCGCGCAACTAGCCGAAATAACAGGCGAAGCAATTAACAATCCCTTAAAAAAACACAACCAAGAAACCAGCCATAATAAATTCGTATTATTTATTGATGATGCAGGCTTATTGGTGCCAGGTGTATTCACCCAGCTTTTAGAATACGCCTTAAAGAATCCAAGCTTAAGGCTGGTCTGCAATTTAACGCCCGATGAAATTTTTATAAAAAACCGTACCGATGCCATCATCGACGAATGTTATTTCATTGAAATTCCGCCGTTATCTGAGAAACAATGTGGCGATTATTTGCTGTATTTAGCCACCAAATCGACCATTAAATTACCCATAAATGCCATCACTGAGCATTTAACCGCCACCGTATACCGCAACAGCCAAGGTATTCCTGCGCGTATCCTTGAACAAATGCCACAACTGGTTACCAGCAAGACTAGCGACCATGCCTTACTATTATTGATCGCTGCCGTTGCCATATTGGTTGCCATCGCCTTAGCGGCACAATGGTTGAGCGCTACAGGCCACCTTTAAGATTATCGAAACAACTGACAAACACATGACCTTATTAAAAAACGATATTTTCCTAAAAGCCCTATTAAAACAAAATATTGACCGCACTCCCGTATGGATGATGCGCCAAGCCGGACGCTATCTGCCAGAATATCGGCAAGTGCGCGAGCAGGCGGGCAGCTTCATGAAATTATGCACCAATCCCGAATTAGCCTGCGAAGTTACCTTACAGCCACTAAGGCGATTTGCTTTTGACGCCGCCATCTTGTTTTCCGATATTTTGACCATTCCCGATGCCATGGGCTTAGGGCTAGGCTTTACCGAAGGCGAAGGGCCAAAATTTGAGCGCCCACTGCGTACTGCCGAAGACATCAAAAAACTGCCTATCCCAGACCCCGTCATCGAGTTGGGCTATGTGATAGATGCCGTCAGCCTCATTAGAAAAAACTTGCAAGGCAGCGTGCCATTAATTGGTTTTTCCGGCAGCCCGTGGACTTTAGCAACCTATATGATAGAAGGTGGCAGCAGTAAAAGCTTCCAAAAAGTCAAAGGCTTGATGTACAACGATCCCGCATTAATGCACATTTTGTTAGATAAATTAGCGCAATCGGTCGCCAGCTATTTGAATGCACAAATCAGGGCGGGCGCACAGGCGGTTATGCTGTTCGATACTTGGGGCGGCATGTTAGCTAGCGAAGATTACGCCGAATTTTCTTTGTACTACGCCAAGCAAGTCAGGGAATTGTTGATTACAGAATACGACGGGCAACTCATCCCGACGATATTGTTTACCAAAGGCGGCGGTTTGTGGCTGGAGAGCATGGCTGACAGCGGCTACGACGCCCTAGGCTTAGATTGGCAAACCGACATAGCCAAAGCTCGTGCCAGAGTTGGCGGCAAAGTTGCCCTACAAGGCAATATGGATCCCGTCGCTTTGTATGCTAATCCCGACGTGATTACCGAAAAAGTTAAAACCGTCTTACAAAAATATGGGCAAGGCAGCGGGCATGTGTTCAACCTTGGGCATGGTATTTTGCCGGACATCAACCCTGAACATGTAAAAGCCATGGTCGACGCCGTCCACCGTTATAGCCCCGCGTATCATCAATAAAGGTGAAATAAATGAAGCTTACAAAACAGCTATTACTGGCAAGCAGTTTGTTGCTGAACAGTGCGCTGCTGATGGCAGAAGAAGTTGTAGTCTATCGCAGCCCATCTTGCAGTTGTTGCGGAAAATGGGTGGAGCATCTAAAGCAAAACCATTTCAGTATTAAAGACATTGTCACTGATGACGTACAAGCCGTTAAAGACCAATACGGCGTTAACGCGGCATTATCATCTTGCCATACTGCGATAATTAACGGCTATGTTGTCGAAGGCCATGTACCTGCGGCTGATATTGCCAAGTTATTAAAAACCAAGCCAGCCGTTGTGGGTATTTCTGTGCCGGGCATGCCTGTCGGAACTCCGGGTATGGAAATGGGCGGTAAAAAAGATGTTTATGATGTGGTCAGTTTTGATAAACAAGGGAAGGCCGAGGTATTCAGCCATTACGGTAACTAGATTTTTCGCTTACAAAAGGCGGGCTTTGCCCGCTTTTTTTATGTCCGAAAAATAGTTGAGATACTTTTGTTTTATGGTCGGAATCCAAAACATGTTTTGGACTCCAGAAGCCGGAGAGGGTTTATTGAGGGGGTATAGATTTTATATTTGGCAAACACGAAACCTAGCGATTCTGTACTTTTTTTCTGAATTCCATAGCTTTTTTACTTTCACCCTGACCAATTTCTTTGACAGGCTTTCCATTAGGAGAAATAAGCCATAAATAATCATCTCGTCCTAGGCTTTCACCATCTTTATCGAATTTTATAAGTGCCTTGTCAACGAGAAGAAAGCCGTTATATTTGTTGCCTTTATTTGAGATTACTTCAAGTGTTATGCCGTCAGTAAGAAATTGAATCTTTTTAGTATCAATCTCAATTTTTTGAATTGAGCCTGATGTTGCCCAAGCTGCGCTAATGAAGTAAATCGAACGGCTGTCTGGAGAAAAACGGGGGGATTCAAAGCCAGCAAGCGTTTTTTTTATTTGCTTATTCTCTTTTCCCTTAACCAATAACTCAGTCTTTTGGGTTTCAATATTCAGCAACCAAAGTTCTGTGGACGATACATCACCTGAACCAGTGTTAACAACCAAATTTGGAGTGTTCCGAACAAAAGCAATAAGTTTTCCATTTTGAGAAAGGCTTGGAGCATAATCTTGGCCGGATGCTGTCATTTGGACAAATTTATCCGGATTGTCTTTTAAATAGATATTCCCGTTTTTTGTGAAGACTTCCTGAGCCCATAAATGGGTAGATGCCAACAAAAGGGCGATAATTGACCATCTTATTTTCATCAAATTTCCTCTATTTTCTTTTGCTTACTAACATCAGCATATCCTAAAAAGCGATAGTGGTCAGTTTTGATAGGGAAGGTTGAAGTAATTAGCCATTACGGTAACTAGATTTTTCACTTTCAAAAGGCGGGCTTTGCCGGCATTTTTATGTCCGAAAAATAGTTGAAATGCCTGCGTTTTATGTTTGGAGTCCAAAACATGTTTTGGACTCCAATCTCAAAGCTGTTCTACATTGCTTGATTATCAGCAGCCTAATTAAAAAACACCGCCAAGCTGATAAGTACGGTACTTATCAACATCATCCACAGCGAGCGGCTGTTGCTGCGTTCAATTTGCTCGCGTAACAAGGTTAATTCCCGTTGTTGCAGTTCGGCTTGTTGTTGGGAATGGGCGGCGTTGTCTAGGGCTTTGTAGACTAATTGCGGGATTTCGGGGAATTGTTGGGCGAATTCAGGAAACTGTTTTAGTAGTTTGGTGATTTTGGCTTTAGGCCCCATGCGTTCATGAAACCATTGTTCCAAATACGGTTTGGCGGTTTGCCATAAGTCTAGTTCGGGATACAGTTGCCGTCCTAAGCCTTCAATGTTCAGCAGGGTTTTTTGTAACAGCACCAATTGCGGTTGTACATACATATCAAAGCGGCGCGCGGTTTGGAACAGCCGTAACAGCAATTGCCCGAAGGAGATGTCTTTTAAGGGCTTTTCAAAAATCGGTTCGCAGACGCTGCGGATGGCGGATTCAAATTCTTCTATGCGTGTTGACCGTGGCACCCAGCCGGATTCGACGTGCATTTCCGCAACTTTTCGGTAATCGCGGTTAAAAAACGCCAGGAAGTTTTCTGCTAGATAATGTTGGTCGGATAACGATAAAGTACCGACGATGCCAAAATCAATGGCGATATATTTCGCTGGTGGGTCTACGAATATATTGCCTGGGTGCATGTCGGCATGAAAGAAATTGTCGCGGAATACTTGGGTAAAAAAGATTTCCACGCCACGTTCTGCCAGCAATTTAAAGTCCACGCCAGCTTCGCGTAATTCGTCAATATTGCCGACCGGAATGCCGTGGATGCGCTCCATGACCATGACTTTTTGGCGGGTTAAAGGCCAGTGGATTTCTGGGATGTAGATAATGTCGGAGTTTTCAAAATTACGGCGGATTTTGGCGGCGTTGGCGGCTTCGCGCACTAAATCCAGCTCATCTAAGGTGGTGCGCTCAAATTCGGAAACCACTTCCATAGGCTTTAAACGCCGTGCTTCTGCCCAAAATTTTTCCGCAAAACGGGCGAATTCGTAGATGAGCGCCATATCGGAATGGATACGGCCTTCAATATCAGGGCGCAATACTTTAACCACCACTTCTTCACCCGTATGCAGTCGGGCGGTATGCACTTGCGCTACTGAGGCGGATGCCATCGGGGTTGGGCAAAATTCGGCAAAGGCTTCGTTAATGCTCATGCCCAGTTCGCTTTCGATAATGGCGCGGGCGACATCATTACCGAACGGCGGTACTTTATCTTGCAGTTTGACTAATTCATCAACAATATCATCGGGCAACAAGTCTTTGCGGGTTGATAAGGCTTGACCGAATTTTACATAAATGGGTCCCAATTCTTCCAAGGCTTGGCGAATCCGCACCCCACGGGAATCGGTTTTCTTGTTAAGCCAGTAGTATGGGGAAAATACCGTCAGGAAACGGATGGGGCGGAACAGCTGGGTGTTCAACACGATTTCATCCAAGCCGTGCGCGATAAGCACCCAATTTATATGAATCAGGCGGAGGACTATTTTGGGGCGGATCACGGCGTAGGTTTCTTTGGTTGCTTAAGGCGTAAACGGCAAGGTTAACGCTCAGGGTTTTCGGATGCCTTGGCAGCAAGTAGCGCCGCTAAGCGTTCAAGCCGACTGTTTAAGCGGTCAGCATCGGTGCGTATTTTATCAACTTGGTGATAGAAAATGTTTATTTCTGGTGCAGGCGGCAAGTCGCGGGTTTCTTCTTGCAAGAATTCTGCGGTGTTAAGCCGGAAATTTTCCAGCGCATCTTTGCCCCAATGGTGGCTAGCACGGAAAAAGCCGCCGAGCTGCTGGGCGAATTGTTCACCCGTGTACCGCGCCAGTTTGCTTTCCCAGTCAATATCCAACTTGGCGAATAATTCTTGGAATTGCCGTCCGGTATTGGTGTCGCCTTCAATGCGGACTTCGCCGGAAAATAATGCCCGCATCGGCTTACCGCTAAGCCCCATTAAACCTAAAGCCCATAATGTGCCTGTCAGTTGGGTATCGGCTTGCTCTGGGAAGCTGTCCAGCAATTGGATGCGGTCGCTAGCGGGGCAGAGATAAATGGTTTCGGCGAATGGCAGGATGGTGACGGCAATCACTTTTCCTGCCAGCGGCGCTAAAAACACACTGGCGTTGGCATCGAGCGACAGATACTGGTTAAGCGCGGTTTCGAGTGTGCCGATGAGGATGGGTTTGAGTAGCATCAGAGCTTGCAGCCGTTAGATTTTATAGCCGCGATGGATGGCGACGATGCCTTGGGTCATGTTGAAATATTCGCAGCGTTCTAAGCCAGCGTTTTCCATCATGGTTTTTAATTCGTCTTGTTTGGGGTGCATACGGATGGATTCTGCCAAGTAACGGTAGCTGTCTTCATCTTTGGCAACAAACTTGCCGATTTTGGGCAATAAGTTAAACGAGTAAAAATCGTAGACTTTTTCGGTGATGCTATCTATCGGATGGGAAAATTCCAGCACGATAACGCGACCACCTGGTTTTAGCACTCGGTGCATAGAGCGCAACGCCGCGTCTTTGTCGGTGACATTACGCAGGCCAAAACCGATACAAACGCAATCAAAGGTATTGTCGGCGAACGGCAAACATTCGGCATTCACTTGGGCGTAACGGATATTGGCAATCAGGCCTTTGTCAATCAGGCGGTTACGTCCGGTACGCAGCATTTGCGAATTGATGTCTGCTAACACCACTTTGCCAGATTCGCCCACACGTTGTTCGAATAGCGCGGTTAAGTCACCTGTGCCGCCAGCCAAATCCAGCACTTGTTCGCCTTTGCGGACATTGCTTAATTGCACGGCGATACGTTTCCAAATGCGGTGTATGCCCAGTGACATCAAATCATTCATAATGTCGTAATTGTCGGCGACGGAATCAAATACGCCGCGTACCATTTTTACTTTGTCTTCGGTTGCGACTTGTTTGAAGCCAAAATGGGTGGTGTTGTCATTGCTCATAATCACTCCTAGTGTGTGCTTGGCACAGCATCGCGTTGGTAACCTGCGGCTTTCAGCCGACAGAGGTAATCAGTCCATAATTTTTCGTATTCAGAACCCAGCAAGTACAGGAAATGCCAGGTGTAAATGCCAGAATCGTGGCCGTCGCTGAATACTGGGCAAATAGCGTATTGGCCTATGGGTTTAATGGTTTGGATAGTGACCTGTTCCTTACCCACTTGCAAAATTTCTTGCCCTGGCGCATGGCCTACGGCTTCTGCTGATGGCGTGTAGACCCGCAGGTATTCGCTGGGCAGCAAAAACACACTGCCGTCGTCGTAGCTGATTTCCAAACAGTTGGATAGCGTATGGTGTTTGATTTCAACAGGAAAGCTATCGCAAGGGGGGACGGTTAGGCGCATAAATGGTTAATGTTAATTTATAAACTGATGTTACACAGATATTTCCTGCTATATAACAACAAATAATGATGAGTCGCTATCGCGACAGTTTTTCTAATCGGGTTCTCGCACCCGAAGGCGAGCTACTTTCTTTTGCGCCGCCAAAAGCAAGTAGCCAAAGAAAAGGCGGCCCGGTTGCCGCTCATGTCTTGCGCTCCTCGCATTTGTCGGGAGGACGGCAAAAGAGGCTTCCTGCCTCTTTGCCGCCGTGCGGCATCCATGCCGCACCCCTAACGGGCTATTCCCGACAAATGCTGCGGTGCTCGACGCGGCAAACGGGAGAAAAGCACGTTACTGCGTAACGTCAATTATAAAATGTAACGGCTTAAATCTTCATCTTGGACGAACGCGATCAAATGTTCGTCAACATACGCGGCATCAATGACGATGTTTTTTTCCACTAAATCGGACGCGTTATAGGAAATTTCTTCCAACAAGCGTTCCAAAATGGTGTGCAGCCGTCTGGCACCAATATTTTCGGTGCGTTCGTTTACTTCCCAGCCCAGTTCGGCGATGCGTTTGATGCCGTCGGCAGCAAAACTTAAGGATACGCCTTCGGTTGCCAATAACGCGGAATATTGCTCGGTTAACGAGGCATTGGGTTCGGTTAAGATGCGTACAAAGTCTTCCGCAGACAGGGCGTTTAATTCCACGCGGATAGGGAAGCGGCCTTGCAATTCGGGGATTAAATCCGAGGGTTTGGCGACATGGAACGCGCCGGAAGCGATGAATAAAATATGGTCAGTTTTTATCATGCCGTATTTGGTGCTGACGGTGCTGCCTTCCACCAGCGGCAACAAATCGCGTTGCACGCCTTCACGGGAGACTTCGCCACCGCCGCCGCCCAATTCTGAGCGTTTGCAGATTTTGTCGATTTCATCCAAAAACACGATGCCATTTTGTTCGACGGAATCCACCGCGCGGGTTTTAATTTCTTCTTCATTCAACAGCTTGCTGGCTTCTTCTTCCTGCAATACCTTTAAGCCTTTGGCGATTTTCATTTTACGGGAACGGGTGCGTTCTGATCCCATGCTTTGAAACATGCCTTGCAGCTGGTTGGTCATTTCTTCCATGCCCGGCGGCGCCATGATTTCCACGCCCATGGGCGCAACATGTACGTCAATTTCGATTTCTTTGTCGTCCAATTGGCCTTCGCGCAATTTTATCCGCATTTTTTGGCGGGTGGCGGTTTCGGTTTCCGACAACATGCCGCCTTCGGCACGTGGTAACAGAATATCTAAAATGCGTTCTTCAGCAGCATCGTAGGCTTGTACTTGTACTTTTGCCATTTCGGTGATGCGTGCCATTTTTACGGCGGTATCGACCAAGTCGCGGATGATGGATTCGACATCACGACCAACATAACCCACTTCGGTAAATTTGGTGGCTTCAATTTTAATGAACGGCGCGTTGGCTAGTTTTGCCAAACGGCGGGCGATTTCGGTTTTGCCGACGCCAGTAGGACCAATCATTAAGATATTTTTTGGGGTGATTTCATTGCGTAACGCGGGATCAACCTGTTGTCTGCGCCAGCGGTTGCGTAAGGCAATCGCCACAGAACGCTTGGCACTGGCTTGACCAATAATGTGTTTGTCTAATTCGCTTACGATTTCTCTCGGGGTCATTTGGGTCATGCGCTTATTCACCAGATACGGCATCTAATTCTTCAATACGAAGATTATGGTTGGTATAAATACAAATGTCGGCGGCTATATTTAAAGAGCGCTCAACAATTTCGCGCGCGCTTAAATCGGTGTTTTCCAATAAGGCACGGGCGGCGGCTTGGGCAAAAGCCCCGCCGGAACCAATCGCCATCAGATCATGTTCCGGTTCGATAACATCGCCTGTACCTGACAAAATCAGCGAGGTTTTGGCATCAGCAATCACTAACAACGCTTCCAGTTTGCGTAAGGCGCGGTCGGTGCGCCAATCTTTCGCCATTTCCACGGCGGCGCGGGTTAGGTTGCCGCGATGTTTTTCCAGCTTGCCTTCAAAATGTTCAAACAAGGTGAAGGCATCGGCGGTAGCGCCAGCAAATCCAGCGATGACTTGGTCATGATACAAACGGCGGACTTTACGGGCGTTGCCTTTCATGACGGTGTTGCCCAAAGTGACTTGTCCGTCGCCGCCGATAACGACTTTATTGCCACGGCGGACGGATAATATGGTGGTTCCTCTAAACACGTTTAACTTCCTAGCTAATAAAACTTGTAACGGCAATTTTACATGGTCTGAATTTAAATGCGCGAAAAAATCCCGGACATCGAATGCTAGTCAATGATTCTTTGTTGCATTAATCCAACTTCGTAGGGGCGGACGGCTGTCCGCCTTTTTAAGAATCCTTACAGAATCCCACTACGATAAGGCGAGCAGCCGCTCGCTCCTACGAAAATAATATCGGCAATTCAACATTGACTGATTACTAGGCGAGTAACCGTTAAAAAGTTTTTTAACAATAACGATAATTGCAGCACTCGGCTTTAGGAGTCCAAAACATGTTTTGAACTCCGAAATAAATGTTAAAAAACTTATGCGCTAATGCTTAAGCGGGATGTGTAATCCCGGCCTCCAAACCGTTTTTTAGTAATGGCTAGCGCTTTGCCTTTGTCGTCAATCGCTTTGGATACGCTATTGTTTTGTCTGTGATTATTGAATTTAACCTGAGTGAGCTGTTAAACTCGTACGACTTTATGGCACAAATAGCTATTTGTGTTTCGCTTACGATTAAATTGCGGTTCATGAGCATAATCATTAAAACAGAATTAGAAATTGAAAAAATGCGGGTGGCGGGCAGATTAGCCGCTGAGGTGTTGGAAATGATCGCTCCGCATGTAGTGCCTGGCGTTACTACCGAAGAATTGGATCAGATTTGCCATGATTACATCGTTAATGTGCAAGAAGCCATTCCCGCGCCATTGAATTACCACGGTTTCCCCAAATCCATTTGCACCTCCATCAACCAACAGGTTTGCCACGGCATTCCCAGCAATAAAAAGCTTAAATCCGGCGATATTGTTAACGTTGATATTACCGTCATCAAAGACGAATACCACGGCGACACCAGCAAAATGTTTTGCGTAGGCGATGTTAGCCAACATGCCAGACGCTTGGTAAATATCACCCAAGAAGCCATGTATAAAGGCATAGAGCAAGTAAAGCCGGGCGCAACCTTGGGCGATATTGGCTTTGCCATCCAAAAACATGCGGAAAGCAACCGTTACTCGGTGGTGCGGGAATTTTGTGGACATGGCATTGGCAAAAAATTCCATGAAGAACCGCAAGTCTTGCATTACGGCAAACCGGGTTCGGGTGTCAGTTTGGATGCAGGCATGATTATCACCATCGAGCCCATGATTAATCTCGGCAAACGCCATGTTAAAGTCTTGCCAGACGGTTGGACTGCCGTCACCAAAGACCGCAGCCTTTCTGCACAATGGGAGCATACCGTTTTGGTTACCGCCACCGGGCATGAAGTATTAACGCTGCGTCAGGAAGAACTGTGAACGCCCTCGAAAACATCGCCGATTTATTTGCTGAGACCGATAGCGTCCAGCAATTCAAGCAGTTGCTGAAAGAAAAGCACGAGCAACTACAAAGCCAATTTGATCCGCTCAGTTCCGTTTCTGATCTCATCAAAGACAAATCTGATTTTATTGATAAGGTACTTTCCACCTGTTGGCAGCAATTTTTAGGTGAATCTGCCCAGCGTTTGGCTTTGCTCGCAGTCGGTGGCTATGGGCGGCGGGAGCTGTTTCCGTATTCAGACATTGATATTGTGGTGTTGTTGGATTGTGATGATGCGGCAATTTACCAAGAGGCTTTAGCGGGTTTCTTTACGTTTTTATGGGATATTGGTTTAAAGCCTGGGCATAGCGTCCGCACCGTCAGAGGCTGCGTCGACAATGCCATCGCCGACCAAACCATTATGACTGGCTTGATGGAAACTAGGCGCATCGATGGTTGTAACCGTTTATTTGAGCAACTCAGAGAGCAGACCGCACCCGATAAAATCTGGCCTCCCGATGCTTTCTTTGCCGCCAAAATGGAAGAGCAGCGGCTACGTTATCTTAAGTTTCACGATACCGCTTACAACCTTGAGCCCAATATTAAAGAAGGCCCAGGTGGCTTGCGCGATATGCAGGTAGTCGCTTGGGTTTTTAAACGCCAATACAATTCTGCCACTTTAAAAGAATTGATTAAATACGGCTTCTTGCCAGAAACCGAATACGCCGAGCTGATTGCTGCCCGTGACGTGTTATGGCGTATCCGTTATGGTTTGCATTTGCTCACTGGGCGTGAAGAAAATCGGCTGATTTTTGATTACCAGCGCGAACTCGCCAGCCAATTTGGCTTTAGCGAAGAGCATCAAGAATACAATCAAGATGTTGAACGCTTCATGCAGTTTTATTTTAAAACCGTGCAGGGCTTGGAACGCTTGAATGAAATGCTGTTGCAGTTATTCAATGAACGTTTTGTTTGCGGTGAAACGGGCTGTAAGCCGATACCCGTCAATGAAAATTTTGTCGCCATTAATGGCTATCTGGAAGCAGTGGACGAAGCGGTGTTTGAGCGCGATCCACTGGCGATGCTGAATGTGTTTCTATTGCTGCAACAACATCCCGAATTTAGCGGTATCCGTGCCACCACCATTCGCCTTATCCGTAAAAACTTGGCGGTGATTGATGATGCTTTCCGCCAAAACGCCGATGCTAACCGCATGTTTGTCGAGTTATTGCGGCAATCCCAAGGCATTACCCACCAGCTTCGCCGTATGAACCGTTACGGGGTATTGGCGGCGTATTTGCCAAGTTTTGCCAATATCGTTGCCAGAATGCAGTACGACTTGTTCCATATTTACACGGTTGACGAGCATACCTTGTTTTTAATCCGCAATCTGCGCCGCTTCTCTTTGCCGAAACATGAGACTGAATTGCCGTTTTGCCATACCGTGTTTAGCATGATAGCCAAGCCGGAAGTGTTGTACATCGCCGGATTATTCCATGACATAGCCAAAGGTATGAACGGCGACCATTCTGCCTTAGGTGAGCATATTGCCCGTAAGTTTTGCCTACAACATGGCCTGACCGCGCATGAAACCAATCTGATTTCTTGGTTGGTACGCAATCATTTATTGATGTCCACCACCGCGCAACGTAAAGACATTAGCGATGCCGATGTTGTCCATGAATTTGCCCAAATCGTTGGCAGCGTTGAATATTTAAACCATTTGTATTTGCTGACTGTTGCCGATATTCGCGCCACTAATCCTGAATTATGGAATGCGTGGAAAGATTATTTATTGCAAGAATTGTATACCTCCACACAGGCGGCTTTACGGCTGGGCTTGCAAAACCCCGTGGCCTTGGCAGACCGCTTGCAGGAAAACAAAAAAGAAGCCAAAGACGAATTGTTAAAAACTGGCTTAAGTGAAGAAGCCATTGATGCCGCATGGCAATCGGTTACTGACGATTACTTTTTACGCTACTCAACCGATGAGATTGCTTGGCACACTTCCGCCATTGTCGCCGCTGATCCTAGTGAGTTGCCATTGGTATTATTGCGGCCCCAAACCCACAGAGGCAGTGCTGAGGTTTTTGTTTATACCAAAAATAGCGGCCCGGTTTTTTCGTTAAGCACCGCCACTTTAGACCAATTGGGATTTACTATCCTTGATGCCAGAATCTTGACCACGCAAGACAATTATGTGCTGAACAGTTTCCAAATATTGGAGAAGTCTGGTGGCCCAATTGCCGATGCGTGTCGGGGTGAGCATATCTGTACGGCATTGCGCCATAACTTAGTGCAGCAGGAAGTGAAATCGCAAAAGAACCTGCATCGCCAATCCCGGCAGGCCAAGCATTTTCCGATACCTACCAGTATCCAATTCCATGTTGACCCGCTGAACAGGCATACCATTATTGAATTGACCACCACCGATCATGCTGGCTTGCTGTCAAAAGTAGGGGAGGCGTTCATCAATCAAGGCATTAATTTGCATAGCGCAAAAATTACTACTATCGGCAGTCGTGCTGAAGATATGTTTTATGTGACCGATCTGCAAAACGAATTGATTAACGACGCCGATAAGCAACAGCAAATCCGCAATGAGTTAATGGATATATTAGCGGCAGATTGATGCCGGATAGGGCTTTGCCAGTTTACATTCCTGATGGCTTCCGGCTTAGCCCCGAATTTGATTGACTTGCACCGCTTATATTTTACAATTCGGGGAGGTATCACTCTGCCTGAAACTTAATATCATAATAATAGCTTGGAGGAATAACATGTTTAAAATGCGCTCGCTGTTTACCGCGCTGGCCTTAGCGGGATCTGTGTCGGTTGCCTTTGCTTGGGAAACCTTGCCAACGGAAGCACCAGCCCCTGCTGATAATGCCACTACCGCAGAAAAAGTTGAATTAGGCAAAATGCTTTATCACGATCCACGTTTGTCATCTACTGGCACGGTTTCTTGTTCGTCATGCCACAACACCATGCTGGGCGGCGAAGACAATCGTCCAAATTCTATGGGCGTTAATGGTCAAACTGGCGGCCGTAGTGCGCCTACGGTTTGGAATTCAGCATTTAATAAAGTGCAATTTTGGGATGGACGCGCAGCCAGCTTAGAAGAACAAGCTGCTGGCCCTGTGACTAATCCTATCGAAATGGGTATGAAAAGCTGGGATGACGTGGTCGCCCGCTTGAAAACCATCGAAGGTTACCAAGTGGCTTTTGAAGCGGCTTTTGGTAAAGATGCCATCTCTAAAGACAACGCCACCAAAGCTATCGCCGCTTATGAGCGTACTTTGATTACCCCAAACAGCCCTTATGACAAATATGTTGAAGGTGACAAAGCGGCGTTAAGCGCACAACAAGTGCGTGGTATGGAAAAAATGGCTGAATTGGGTTGCACCAGCTGCCACAGTGGCCCGGCATTTAATGGCCCAGGCGCATTCCAAACATTCCCAGTGATGTCTAACCCGTATTTTGAAGCCCAATACCATTTCAAAAAAGATAAAGGTTTGGCAGAAGTTACCAAAAAAGACGAAGACGAACATCTTTGGAAAGTCCCAACTTTACGCAATATCGCTTTAACAGCACCTTATTTCCATAACGGTTCTGTGAAAACGTTGGAAGAAGCGGTGCGTTTAATGGGTAAATTGCAGTTAGGTAAAGATTTAAGCAAAGAAGAAATTGCTGACATCGTTGCCTTTTTGGATGCCTTAACAGGTACTTTCCCAAAACAACAAATGCCTACTTTGCCAGGCACTTCTGGTACAACCTTCAATTAAGTTATTGTCGGTTTGCTGTAGAGGCGTCTAAGGGCGTCTCTACACACTAGGCATAAATAATTGTTCATAGGAAAGGGATACAAAACATGTTTTGTACTCCTAAAATTTAGGGTGATGGTAAAAATCAACGTGATGTTGTTTTTCAAAGATGGCATCAAAAAACATGTTTTTTGACTCCTCTTCCATGTAATTACTAAACCGTTTTGTAGGATGTGCCGACGATAGGAGGCGCATCAATCGCGTAAAAACCCACCAAATTTACAGCACCAACAAGCCCTTCAACCCCCCCTCCACTAAGGCAATGCACTAGCCTGCTGCCTATAAATAGCCATGCCTGCAATCTTCTCGTCTATTTGTTTTAACGCTTGTAGATAAACATCGCTTTGCGTGGATTGGTAACGCTGCTTAAAAGCCTCTTCGTTCATGTGTTCCGGCAAATCGGTCGGGTCAGGCATGAAGTCATGATAATCCTGCACCACCGCCATGGCTTTTTGTAGCTGCTGCGCTTGTTCTGGGCTGGCGATGGCATATTCGCCAAAGCGGGTGCCGGCTTTATCGGCGGTTAAATCAATAAAACTAAAGCCACTGCCGCCTTTTAAGGCATCGTTCAATTCCTTTTCTTCACCGAGTACATTGGCGACTTGCCCGTCTATCGATGCCGCTAGCGAAGCTGAGCCAATAAAATGCTGGGCAAGGTCAAAACGTTTGTACAAATACGCCGGGTAGTAGCGGTTTTTAATGATGGGATTATTTATGGCGCGCGGTACGGCGTGTTTGTTGACGTAGTCATTCACAGCCAAAATCGCCATACGGTTTTCGGTGATCGCGGTTTGCTGGTTTGAACGTTGTTGTGCCAGTGCGAACACCGCTTTCAATAAAGTCGCTAAGGATAATCGCCATTTGGGATCATGTTGGGCGATGACTTCGCTGATTTTTTCTTGGTAAATGCCCATCACAGGATTGTCTTCACTATGTGCCAAAAATTGCTTGGCCTGTAGCAGGGTTTCCATGCTGGTAAAGTAGGTGATAGTGATTTTATCGGGATCGATGGCGACGGCTTTAATTGGACGGGTCGCCAGAATAAAGTATTCATTCAAAAACGAATGGCGGATGCCAAAATCAATCACCATAGCTGCCATTTTTGACGGTAGCAGTAATTTTCCGGCTTTAAATTTGGTGATAACGGGCAATTGCTCGCCATCGACATTACCAAACGCGATGGTGACATTGAGATATTTGCCGAGTTTGTTGGCAGGTAGGGTGATGGTGGCGCTGAATTTCAGCTGGTTTTTTTTCAGGGAAATGACGACGGCGCTGTTGCTGTAGCGGTTCAATAAATAATTGGCTGCCAGATTTAAGTCTTCTTTGTTTAGCTGCAGGGTACCGATTTCATCCGGTCGGGTTTTAGAACCTTCATGAAGTATCTTTTTGGCTCTGGCGATGTCGTCGCGGTTAAGCGACCAGCCCAATTGAATATCGGCATGATCGCCAACCCCAAAATAAACCGTTAGTACGCAGAGCAGTATGACTGCGGATAGGCAGTACAACGGCAAACGCAATAAAAACTTCATGGCTTTAGATGAAGGCCAATTGAAAGCCCGCCGCTTTTAAGTAATCGGCTTCTTGTAGTAAATCTGCTTTGGTGAGTGGTAATTGCTCTAACCACTTTTTGGGAAATTCTAAGTTGATTTTGGCTTTATCAATGCTGATTTTAAATGCAGGAAGTTCTTCGGCATGGCGATTACGGCGCAACAGTACCGCAAGGCGCAGAATAATCGTCAGGTAGGGGGCATGTTTATGCCAAGGTGGTGGCAGGTTTTGAAAGCGCGATAAGGACAGTTTGCGGCGATGTGAGCGGATGATGGTTGCCAATAAAATTTGGTCTTGATTAGAAAATCCAGCCATATCGCCGTGTTCTATGATGTAGCCGCTGTGTTTGTGGTATTGGCTATGAGCGATGTCGCGGCCGATTTCATGTAAAACTGCCGCCCAACGTAAAAATAATTCGATATTTTCGTTATCAGGTAAACAATTTTTAGCTACCAATTGCTTAAGCATTTCCAGTGCTGTTTTTTTTACCCGTAATGAATGTACTTGGTCGGTGTGGTAGCGTCCGGCAAGTTCTTGTACCGTTTCCGCGCGCACGTCGTGGTTATAAATCCGCCCTAGTAAATCATGTATCAAGCCTTCGCGGAGTGCGCCATCGGATACGGTCATTTGCTCTATGCCTAAGGTTTTGAAGGTGGCATAAGCAATGGCGACACCGCCAACAAATACTGGCAGCCGCTCGTCATCCAGTTCAGGCAGGTTGAGTTCGTTGATATGGGTGTGGTGATTGATATAGCCGACCAGTTGTTCCAAACCCGCACGGGTGATGCCGTTGTTGCTCCAGTTTTTGGCTTGTAGCACTTTGGCAATCGACTTCAAGCTGCCCGATGCACCAATGGCTTCATCCCAATGGCTGCGATGGAATTTTTGTTCGAAGGGTTCAAGTTCTTGTTCGGCAAACAAGGTGGCTTGGTTAAAGGCTTCGCGGGACAGTTTGCCATCTTTAAAAAAGCGGTCGCTGACTGATACACAGCCCATGTATAAGCTTTCTTTTTCTTTGGGGGTGTCGCCAGTACCAATGATGTATTCGGTACTGCCGCCGCCAATATCCATCACCAAACGTAAGTTGGCAGCACTGCCTAAGCTGAAAGCCACGCCCATGTAAATTAGCCGCGCTTCTTCAATACCGGAAATCACATGGATACGGTGGCCTAAGGCTTTTTCGGCTTTAATCAAGAATTCGGCGGCGTTTTTAGCCGTCCGCATAGTGTTAGTGCCAACGATACGCAGGCTATCTGCTGGAATTTCCCGAAGGCGTTGCCCAAAGCGTTCCAAGCAGGCGATGGCGCGGTCTTGGGTGATTTGGTTAAGGATTTTGTCTTGATCTAGCCCCGATGCGAGCCGAACCATTTCTTTCAGTTGGTCTATGGTTTGCAGTTTGCCATCTTGCAGACGGCAGACGATCATGTGAAAGCTGTTGGAACCAAGGTCTACAGCAGCAACAATTTCAGGTGGTTTGGTTGGCACAGGGCATCCAGTTTTGTCTACGAAGCTTGTTAAAGTCTGATAAAATCGCGCATTTACAGCGTTTGGCAAGGCTGTTTTAAGGCCGTTTTAAAACACGTTCTTCTGACGTATTCTTAGTTTCCAAAGCGTTTATAGTTTAACCGTTTACTACAGGTGTGATGGTTGGACGGTTAATTTAACTTATTTAAAGGCTCGCGTTAAGTGTTAGTTTCAGCATGAAAGCATTATCTATTCGTAATCTAAGGAAAACCTACAATAACGGTTTTGAGGCACTGAAAGGCATAGACTTGGATGTTGAAGTCGGCGATTTCTTTGCTTTATTGGGGCCAAATGGTGCTGGCAAATCTACCGCTATCGGCATTATCAGCTCATTGGTGAATGCCAGTGCCGGCTCGGTGAGTATTTTTGGGCATGATTTGCATTCCGACCGTACCCAAGCGAAAACCTGTATTGGCCTAGTGCCGCAGGAAATCAATTTTAACCAATTCGACACTGTCAAAAACATTCTCATTAATCAAGCTGGCTATTATGGCTTGCCGCGCAAACTGGCTTTGCAGCGCACCGAATTATGCTTGAAGCAAATGGATTTATGGGAAAAACGCGATACCGTTTCCAGACGTTTGTCCGGCGGGATGAAGCGGCGGGTGATGATTGCCCGTGCCATGGTGCATGCGCCAAAATTATTAATTCTTGATGAGCCGACCGCAGGCGTGGATATAGAAATCCGCCGCGCCATGTGGAAAATGATGGAAGCCGTCAACCAGCAAGGCACGACCATTATTCTTACCACCCATTATTTGGAAGAAGCCGAAAGTTTGTGCCGCAATATCGCCATTATCGACCAAGGTAAAATTGTCGAAAACTCCGACATGAGCAGCTTGTTGGCAAAATTGCAGGTCGATCATTTTGTTATGGATTTAGCCCAGCCTTTGGCAGCCGCACCGCAAATTGACGGCTTTAAAATGGAATTGCTGACCGACAAAAGCCTGGCTGTCGCTGTACCCAAACACAGTGGCCTTAATCAATTGTTCAGTGAATTGACACAACGCAATATCCAAGTGATTAGCCTAAAAAACAAAACCAACCGATTAGAACAATTGTTTATGGATTTAGTGGACGCAAAAACCGCAGGTAGCCAACCATGAACCATCGTATCGCTTTTAAAACCATTGTCATTAAAGAGATTTTCCGTTTTGTCCGCATTTGGCCGCAAACCTTATTGCCGCCTGCGATTACCACGGCCTTGTATTTTTTAATTTTCGGCAAGCTCATCGGTGACCGCATCGGCATGGTTAATGGCGCTACCTATATGGATTACATCGTCCCTGGGGTGATTTTAATGTCGGTTATCAGCCATGCTTACGCCAACGTGGTGTCGTCGTTTTACTCCACCAAATTCCAGCATAATATTGAAGAATTACTGGTTGCACCCGTACCCAATTGGGTGATTTTGGGTGGCTACGTGACTGGCGGTATTGTCCGTGGCTTATTGGTCGGCTTGGTGGTTGGGCTGATAGCACAAATTTTTGATGATATTGCCATACAAAACTGGTGGATTACCCTGTCGGTGGCCTTTTTGACCGCCACTTTGTTCGCCTTAGCAGGCTTCATTAACGCGGTTTTAGCAGAAAGTTTTGATGACATTTCTATCATCCCCAATTTTGTCCTGACACCGTTAAGCTACTTGGGCGGGGTGTTTTATTCCGTCACCATGTTGCCGCCGATCTGGCAAACCATTTCCATCGGTAATCCTATTTTGTATCTGGTGAATGCCTTCCGTTATGGTTTTATTGGTATTTCAGACGTTGATATTGGTTTGGCTTTTACGATGATAGGGTCATCCATTGTCATCATGACGCTTATCAGCTTGTATCTATTACACAAAGGCACAGGCATTAAAAATTAATGCCGACTGTTTAATCCAATCTATCCCTACGAAAACCTTGCTAAAACCTTAGGGAATCGCTGAGCAAAGCCTTTGACAAGCTCAGGCCGAACGGTAACCAATTGATTCCGTTCGTGCTGAGCTTGTCGAAGCATGAATGGAATCAATTAGTTCAGCGATTCCTTAGCAATTTCCTGTTTAACTTACATTATTCAAAATACCCTATGCAATCCTTTACCCCTGGTCAGCGCTGGATCAGCAATACCGAATCCGAACTGGGCTTAGGCCTGGTTCTTGATGTCAGTTTTAACCGAGTCACCATGCTGTTTTTAGCCTGTGATGAACGCCGTATTTACGCCCGTGACAACGCCCCGTTAACGCGGGTGGTGTTTTCTGTCGGCGATAATATCGAATCGGTTGATGAAGAAAAATTTACTGTTTTGCGGTTGCAAGAACAAGATGGCTTAGTCACCTACATTTGCAAAGATGCCCAAGGCAGTGAAGTTGCCATTGAAGAAGTGGAGCTAAACCATCACAGCCAATTTAACAAACCGCAAGATCGCTTATTTACCGGACAAATCGACCCCAATTCCTGGTTTTTATTGCGTTACCAAACTTGGCGGCGATTACAACAGCATCACCAATTGCCGGTAAAAGGCTTATTGGGCGGACGCACCTCGCTTATTCCACATCAACTTTATATCGCCCACGAAGCCGCTAACCGCGCCGCGCCGCGTTTGATGTTGGCAGACGAAGTAGGCTTGGGAAAAACCATCGAAGCGGGTTTGATTTTGCACCACCGTTTAATCAATGGCCTGACCAAGCGAGTGCTGATTATTGTCCCTGAGACCTTATTGCACCAATGGCTGGTGGAAATGCTAAGACGCTTTAACCTGCGCTTTAGCGTCTTTGATGAAGCCCGTTGTTTGGATGAATTGGGTGAGCCAGATGGCGATGAAGACGACGCACCGCGCGAAGTCGTCAACCCGTTTTTAAGCGAGCAATTGGTGCTATGCAGCCAAAGTTTTTTCAGCCGCTATCCCCAACGCCAACGCCAAGCCCTAGAAGCTGGCTGGGATATGGTGATTGTCGATGAAGCCCATCATTTGCAATGGAGCGAACAAGCCGCCAGTGCCGATTACTTGTTTGTTGAGCAACTGGCGCAATTAACCCAAAGCTTGATTTTATTAACCGCAACCCCCGAACAATTAGGCAAAGAAAGCCATTTTGCCCGGCTGCGTCTGCTCGATCCCGACCGCTTCTACAGTTTCGCCGCGTTTTTGGAAGAAGAGCGCCAATTTGAACCCGTTGCTGCCGCTGCCAAACATTTAATCGCCGATGCCGAATTGGATGCCGATGCTATCGCGTTATTGGGCGAGTTACTCAAAGACGACAATGTCAGCGGTTTATTGAGCCAGCTCAGTGATCCAGAAAAATCGCCAAGCGCCCGTGCCGCCTTGATTGCCATCTTGTTGGATCACCACGGCACAGGCCGGATTTTGTTCAGAAATTCACGGCAGACCGTTAAAGGTTTTCCTGAGCGCGAATGTACCGCGTACCCGCTCAGCGGACAGCCGGACACCGATGATTGGCAACGCGACCCGCGCTATCTCTGGCTAGTCGATTACCTGAAAAAATTGGCAGGGCAAAAAACCTTGTTAATTTGCAAGCACGCGCAAACTGCCATCGCCTTGGAACAAACCTTAAAAAACCGCGCGGGTATCGCCGCCGCTGTGTTTCATGAGGGTATGAGCATTATTGAACGCGACCGCGCCGCCGCGTATTTTGCCGACCAAGAAAGTAATGCGCGGTTGTTAATCTGCTCAGAAATTGGTAGCGAAGGCCGTAACTTTCAGTTTTTGCATCATTTGGTGTTGTTTGATTTGCCAACCAACCCGGATTTACTGCAACAACGTATCGGGCGTTTGGATCGTATTGGTCAAAAACATATTATCCAAATCCATGTTCCTTTCATTGAAAACACCGAACAAGCACTGTTATACCGTTGGTATGACCAAGGTTTAAATGCCTTCCGTCACAACAGCTCATCAGCGCAAGCGGTAGCGGATTTATTGCAAACGGAATTGCAAAGCTTATTGGCAAATCCTGATAGCGAGGCTTTTGATGCTTTTGTCAGCAAAACGCAAGCTTTGAGTGCGGAGTTAGAAATCCAGATGCACAACGGCAGGGATCAATTATTAGAATTGAATTCTTGCCGTAAAGACGTTGCCAGTGAGTTGATTTTTCAACTGAAAAATTTTGAAAACGATGGCAGCCTCTGGCCTTATATGGAAGCCTTGTTTGAATGTTACGGCGTAGAAACCGAATTCCATTCGCCTGATTGTTTCATCTTAAAGCCTGGCGACCACATGCGGGTTTCGCAATTTCCGTTGCTTTCTGAAGACGGCATGACGGTGACGATTAGCCGTGAAAATGCCTTGGCACGCGAAGATATGCAGTTTTTAACGGTTGAGCATCCCATGGTAACTGCCGCTATGGAGCTAGTACAAACCAGCGAAACCGGCAATGCGGTCATCAGTGTGATTAAGCATCCAGATATGAAAGCCGGGCAGTTTTTATTGGAATGTTTGTTTTTGGTGGAGTGCAGTGCGCCAGCAGAATTGCAAATCGGTCGCTTTTTACCGCCAACACCGATACGCATTGTGATAAACCAACAGCAAAAAGATGTTACCGAGCTATTCCCGCACGAAAGCTTAGTGGCAACAGGCACTACTTTTGATAAGCATAAGATTGTTGCTTTCTTGAGCGGACAGCGGGCGTACATGCTGAAACTACTGGGCCACGCCGAACAGCAAGCGCAAACAGCCATGCAAGGGGTTTTGGAAGAGGCAGCAACTGCGATGTTGGCGTCGCTCAGTGCGGAAATAAAACGTTTAGTCCGTTTGAAGAAGCTCAATCCGGCAATTAAAACCGAAGAGATTGAGCAATTGAAAGACTTCACCATGCTGGCGCATGAAAATATCCAAGCGGCGCAATTACGTTTGGATGCAGTGCGTTTTGTGATTGCTAGTTAAATTTAGATTTAGGAGTACAAAACATGTTTTGTACTCCTAGGTTTAGATTGCGGAAAACAGGCAACTTAAGGAATCGCTGAACAAAGCCTTCGACAAGCTCTCGGCAACCGCTCCATGCGTTGCTCTGCATCCATGCAGTCGAGGCCGGACGGTCACTAATTGATTCCGTTCGTGCTGAGCTTGTCGAAGCATGAATGGAATCAATTAGTTTAGCGATTCCAAGCCCTAGATTTTAATTACTTGCCAACAAGCCAGTAATGGCACAAGCATTATGAAAATCAATCACTTGGCTAAGCGGTAAACGGGTTGCTTGGGCAATATCGTTAAGGCTGGCGGTATTGTTATTCATATAGGCGGCGAGCGGAAATACATAGCGTTCGGCTTTAATGGATGCCGATTCGATCAGCAATTTCTTGTCAGGCCATTGGTTAAGGTGGACAGGGGCATTCTCATTATAACCGACCAATAGTCGGCCCTGTGACGCATACAAGGCGGCGCGGAAGCGCAATTCAGCGAGCGGGTGGTCAGGCAGGGTCGGCATAGTGACAGTTTTTTTCCGACGTATCCGCGCCCGACCTATCTGCATAATCTCTTCTTCCTCACTTTGGGTGGCAACTTCAGTCACCTCCAATTCCTGCAATTGCACGGAGCAAATCTTACCGATCGTGGTTGGGTCTGCTTCGCTATAAAACTTGCCTTCACTGGGCGAAAGAATCAAAAAACCTTGACCACTAAGCAGTGAGCAACGCCACATTTTTGTGTCGTTTTCGACTTTTTTGATTAAGCCTAATAGATAGTTGGCGGGGTCAAACAAGTTGCTTTGGTCGATAGTAATTAAATTGATGATCGCGCAGGCATTGTGGAAGTTAATCACTTCGGTGAGCGCAACTCCGGTTTTTTGTGCCAGTTCCGGCAATGTGCTGCTTTCTTCCATCATGGCGGCGGCAATTCCGACATGATGCGGTTGGTGGTAAAGCGAGGAAAAATCAGGCATAGCCGCTAAGCGGATTAAAGATTCAGCACGATAGCCTTGTAGCAATTGCCCTGAAGAGGCACACAGGGTTGCATACCAAAGTAACGCTTGCAGCGGGTAAGCAAGCATATCGGTTTGTTCGGCGGGATTTTTTCGGTGGATTAATACCCGTCCGGCTTTAACGTCATGATCGTTTTTGGGGTGCCAGTCAGGCACTAATTCCACGGTGACATCAAATGGCGGGGCAAGGCATAAGGGGCGTAGGCTTTCGATATTTTCAACGCTGCTGTAATAAGCGTTTTCAGATGGCACGATATAAATATCCGGCGAGCCAAGATGGATGCAGTGACGGGTAATGCCATCACTGATGGCTTTTTGGATTAAGCCTAGAAAATGGAATGCAGGAAAAAAATGGCCTTCTGCTGGTTGGGTCATAACGGGTCCGACCTCTTTTTTGATAAATAATGGTGGTTGCTTAACAGCTAGTAAGCATTGATTGTGCCAAATGTATCGGTAATTTGGCGGTTATCAATAGCAAGTGAAAATAAACGTGCTTTTCTCAAATGCTTTTTAATTGAAGTCAGGTTATGGATTGGGGGAGCACCATCTGGGTGCGTCTGATGCTTGTAATGTTATCCCTTGGTGCGAATAGCAGTGGATTGCAAACCAATATGCCAATAATAATTAGATTTACTTTGGTACGGCTATTGCTTAAATTTCAACAAATAGAGAAGTTCTTTCTATTGAGTTGCTAAAGCGAAGTGCGAATAACAGCTAACAAAAAGTAAGGGAAAATCATATGACCAAGTTTATCAAGTCGATTGCATTTTTAACGTTATTGTATTCAACGGGGAGTTTTGCAGAGGAGGTAGTGAGTGTTCCGGTTGCCAATAAAGGCGATACCAGCTGGATGATTGTTGCTACCGTTTTGGTTATTTTAATGACCATCCCAGGTTTGGCATTGTTTTATGCGGGTATGGTACGTGCCAAGAACATGCTGTCGGTGTTAATGCAGGTATTCATCATTTTTTGTTTCATTGCTGTGTTATGGGCTTTGTATGGTTATAGCGTGGCCTTTACCGAAGGCAATGCCTTTTTTGGCGGCTTCAGTAAAGCGTTTCTCAGTGGCATAACCCCAGATTCAGTGGCGGCAACTTTTAGTAAAGGTGTGGTTATCCCTGAATATATTTATGCCATGTTCCAATTAACGTTTGCGGCGATCACCCCAGCATTGATTGTTGGCGCGTTTGCGGAGCGTATCAAGTTTGGTGCGGTGTTGATGTTTGTTTTTATTTGGTTCACCTTTTCGTATTTGCCCATCGCTCACATGGTCTGGTATTGGACAGGGCCTGATGCTTATACCGATGCGGCGGCAGCCAAAGCGGCAACCGATACTGCTGGGTTTATTTTCCAAAAAGGTGCGCTGGATTTTGCAGGCGGAACCGTGGTGCATATTAACGCCGGTGTTGCTGGCTTAGTTGGCTGTTTAATGATTGGTAAACGTTTGGGTTTTGGTCAAGAATCCATGGCACCGCATAACGTTCCCATGACCATGATGGGCGCAACCTTATTATGGGTAGGCTGGTTTGGTTTTAACGCAGGTTCTAATTTAGAAGCTAATGGCGCGGCAGCGTTAGTGTTTGCCAACACTTTATTAGCAACCGCTGGTGCGACGTTGGCATGGATGACGGCTGAATGGATCATGCGTGGCACACCAAGTATGCTGGGTGCGGCATCCGGCGCAGTGGCAGGCTTGGTGGCTATCACGCCAGCTTGTGGATGGTCTGGCCCTATGGGTGCTATCGCCTTAGGCATGTGTGCAGGCGGTTTGTGCTTCTGGGCGGTAACCGAATTGAAAGCAAAATTGGGTTATGACGATTCCTTGGATGTATTCGGGGTTCACGGTATCAGTGGTATTTTAGGATCAATAGGTACGGCTATCGTTGCTTCGCCTGCATTAGGCGGTACTGGCGTATACGATTACATCACCAACAGTTTTGGCGAGTACAGCATGGTAACGCAATTGCAAAGCCAAGTTTGGGGCGTGTTAATTACGGTAATCTGGTCTGGTTTGGTATCTTTTCTGGCGTATAAACTGGTCGATATGACTATCGGTTTACGGGTAAGTGAAGATGTTGAGCGTGAAGGCTTGGATATTAGTGAACATGGCGAAAGTGCGTATCAAGACTGATAGCTAGAGATTGCCCTAGTTGCGAATAACCTAGGGTTTTAAAAAAGAAAATGGTGTCCAAAAGGATTTGGACACCATTTTTTTTTGCCTGCAAAAAAAAGACCTGTCAGGTTTTTAAAACCTGACAGGTCTATTTCTACTGCCCCGTCAATCTTGAATTGTCGGTAATGATTTTTGTGTAGGTGCGGATTTATCCGCACAGGGCGAATGAATTCGCCCCTACAACCCGTCAAAACAGGATTGACTGAGTACTTAGCAATACTTAACCTTGCAAAGCTTTCAACACCGCCTGCATACTGGCATTAGCATCACCAAACAACATGCGGGTATTTTCTAGCACAAACAAGGGATTACCCACGCCTGCATAACCAGAAGCCATACTGCGTTTTAAGACGATAGTTGTGCCACCTTTCCAACATTCCAAAACGGGCATACCCGCAATCGGGCTGTTCGGGTCATCTAAAGCCGATGGATTAACAATATCATTGGCGCCAATAACGATGGAAACATCCACATTCGAGAAGTCTTCATTGATTTCATCCATCTCAAACACAATGTCATAAGGCACTTTTGCTTCCGCCAGCAACACATTCATGTGACCAGGCATACGGCCTGCAACCGGATGGATGCCAAAGCGCACTTTCTTGCCTTTGTCGCGCAATAATTTGCTGATGTCATTGACGGTATGCTGGGCTTGGGCAACTGCCATGCCATAGCCAGGAATAATCATGATGCTTTTTGCCGACAGTAACAGTTGCGCGGTTTCTTCCGCATTAATCGGCTGTACTTCGCCTTCCACCACCGCCGCTTCACCGCTAGTGCCGCCACCAAAACCACCGGCAATAACGCTGATAAAATTCCGGTTCATTGCGTGGCACATGATGTAACTTAAAATAGCACCGCTACTGCCAACCAATGCGCCAGTAACAATCAACAAATCATTGCCGAGCATAAAGCCTGTTGCCGCTGCCGCCCAACCGGAATAGCTGTTAAGCATGGATACCACCACAGGCATATCCGCGCCGCCAATCGCCATCACCATATGTACGCCAAAAAACAGCGCAATGATGGTCATTAACACTAATGGAAAAGAACCGCCGCCTTCCATCATTAACATAGGCAAGCTGCCTTCGCCGATTTCGATTTGGTTAAGGAAAATAAACCCTAAAGCGATCGCCGCAATCAGCAAAATAAAATTAAGCCAATGCCGTGCTGGCAATAACAACGGTTTGCCGCTAATTTTTTCGCTCAGTTTGCAGAAAGCAATCACTGAACCGGAGAAGGTGACTGCGCCAATTAAAATCCCGGCATAAATTTCAATTTCGTGGATAGTTTTTTCCACGCCTTCGATATGGATAGAGTTATCCATAAAAGTGGCAAAACCCACTAAAACCGCCGCCAAGCCCACCAAGCTGTGCATGATGGCGACCAGTTCCGGCATTTGCGTCATGGCGACTTTGGCAGCGGCGAAAGCACCAATGCTACCGCCAACCAGCACCGCTAAAATTAACATGCCATACGCCGTCACCGAACCACTTAAAGCAGTAGCGATAATGGCGATTGCCATGCCTAAAATGCCGTAATAATTGCCGCGACGCGAGCTTTCTGGATTGCTTAAGCCACTTAGACTGAGGATGAACAGAATGGTGGCGATGATATAAGACATCGTAACTAAACTATGGGACATAGATTTTCTCCGGTTATTTTCTGAACATATCCAGCATACGGCGAGTGACTAAAAAGCCGCCAGCGATGTTTATGGATGCAATAAGAATAGCAATGCCCGCTAAAATGCTGACAACGCCGCTGCCTGCCGACACCTGCAAGATCGCGCCAATAACGATAATGCCGCTAATGGCATTGGTAACGCTCATTAAAGGCGTGTGCAGGGCAGGGGTAACATTCCAAATAACCTGATAACCGACGAAACACGCCAACACGAATACCGTAAAGTGCCGCATAAACGATTCCGGCGCTACTGTACCGATGGCAAATAACGCCAAACCAATAATGACCATAGGCAAGAATTGTTTGATGGCCTTGCTGGCTGCGGAAGCTTCGGCTACAGGCGCAACCACAGCTGCTGGTTTGGCAGTCGCGGCGGTGGGATTAACAGAAAGGGTCGGTGGTGGTGCAGGCCAAGTAATTTCACCTGCTTTAATCACCGTTGCGCCACGAATGACTTCATCTGCCATATTGACATTAATTACGCCATCTTTTGCTGGACATAACTCGGTCAGCAAATGCCGCAAATTGGTCGCGTAAAGTTGGCTGGATTGGTTCGCCAAACGGCTAGGCAAATCAGTGAAACCAATAATAGTGACATCATGTTTCACCACGGCTTTACGGGCTTCAGTCAACTCACAATTGCCGCCTTGCTCCGCCGCCAAATCGACAATCACACTGCCCGGTTTCATTGATTCCACCATGGCAGCGGTAATCAATTTAGGTGCAGGTTTGCCGGGGATTAATGCGGTAGTGACAATAATATCGACTTCTTTAGCTTGTTCCGCAAACAACGCCATTTCCGCTTCAATAAATTCTGGCGACATAGTTTTGGCATAACCGCCAGCCCCCGTGCCATCTTCTTTGAAGTTCAGCATCAAGAATTCCGCATCCATGCTTTCTATCTGCTCTTTCACCTCGGGACGGGTATCAAAGGCACGGACGATAGCGCCCATACTTTTGGCAGCACCGATGGCAGCAAGACCTGCGACACCTGCGCCGATTACCAATACCTTCGCGGGGGGAATTTTACCTGCGGCGGTGATTTGCCCAGTGAAGAACCGACCAAAATACTGGGCGGCTTCCACAATGGCCCGATAACCAGCAATGTTTGCCATAGAACTCAAGGCATCCATTTTTTGCGCCCGCGACATGCGTGGTACGCAATCCATAGCCAGTACCGTCGCCTTCTTATCGGCAAGTCGCTGCATAACCACTTCATTTTGCCCAGGCCAAATAAAGCTGATTAAATTGCCGCCTTCCTTTAATAAATCAAATTCGTTTAAATCAAGGTTAGGGCGGTGCATGGGCATACGCACTTTCATAACAATATCGGCTTGTCGCCAAACACTGGCGGCATCTGGCAAAACCTCCACGCCAGCGGCCTCATAAGCCGCATCGCTAATATTTGCCGCCAAACCAGCACCGCTTTCAATACAAACAGAAAATCCCAGCTTGATAATCTGCGCGGCGGCATCCGGTGTGGTGGCGACGCGTTTTTCACCAGGGTAAATTTCTTTCGGAATACCAATCTTCATAATGTCTCCTGTTTACAGTTGCCATAGGTAAAGCGGTTAAATCCCGAACATTACAAAATGGGTTCGCATTTAATCGCTTAAAACTTAAATGTTTATGTGCAGCACGACTTTACCAGAATACCCAGTAACAAAATACGCTGCCGCCAAATTTACAGCGAATCGCTAATTTCCGTCTTATAAAAAGGCCATTTTTTAACATGCAGATATTTTCTGATCGGCGTTTTAATCACCGAAACGCATAAAGCAATCGAAAACAAACACCAAACCGCCGCGTATTCGTTCGGGTCATCCGTTGTAATATCAGAAATTAAGGGCCCGACCAAAAAGTGGAATGCCACAAAACGCCAAGAGCCATAAATAATCGGCATAATAAAGCCGACGATAATATAAGTCAGGGCATGTAAGCCCCATTCAAAATTGAACAACCAAGCAATAGGTGTTGAAACCAAGCCATTAAGCGGCATTTGCCAAGCGATATGCCAAGCACCGTGGGTGGAACAAACATGCGGGCCACAAAACCCTTCTTCACCAATAACACAATGCCCCGCCCAATCGAAAGGGTACATTTTTATCAACATTAATAGAGAGCCAATCGCGCAGATGGTATAAACCGTCGTGCGAATTTTGAGTTTTACGCTCACCGGAATGAAATACATCGCCACCATATTGACGAAGAACGGCTGAAAAGCGACATGCAAATAGCCCAATAAAGTCAGTATCTGATTATTCGGGTTATCACATAAATCGATATAGACATAAGTGACCGCCTGCAACAATTCCATCAACGCAAAATACGTTAACGGAATCCATAACTCCTTAGATTCCCCTTGTTTCAGCGCAACATACGCAGCAGTACCCAACCCCGCCACAGCCAAAACGCCAGACGCTTCTCCACTCCAACACATATAACCAACCTCTTATTATTAATATTATGAAAGCTACTTGCTTTACGATTAAATGCAGCAGGTAAACTGGCATAGTTTATTACAGTGGTGGAGATTGACAAAGGCGATGCGCCTTGCTTCCCGCCGAGGTTGGTATTTTAAAAACACCTAAGTGATTGCTTTACCTGCGACCACAACCCTGTTAATCAAAGCGATAAGCCGTTATAATCACTGGCTTAGCGCAGACAGGACAATCATCGTGGATATAAAAACATACATGCAAGGCTTGGGCGAAAATGCCAGGGTTGCTAGCAAAGCTATGGGCAAGGCGGAATCCGGGCAAAAAAACCAAGCGTTATTGGCGATTGCCGACATTATCAGCCAACGTGCCGAACAATTGACGGCGGAAAACCAAAAAGATTTGGCGGCAGGGCAGGCCAATGGCTTGGATGCCGCCTCGTTAGACCGCTTGGCACTCACACCAAAAGCCATCAATGCGATGATTGATGGCTTAAAACAAGTTGCCGCCTTACCTGATCCAGTTGGCGAAATTACCGATTTAAGCTATCGCCCCTCTGGCATTCAAGTCGGGCAAATGCGCGTACCGCTGGGTGTTATCGGCATCATTTATGAATCCCGTCCCAACGTCACTATTGATGCTGCCGCACTGTGCCTTAAATCTGGCAATGCCTGTATTTTGCGCGGTGGATCAGAAAGCATCCATTCCAATCAAGCCATTGCCGCATGTATTACGGAAGGTTTGGCGGCGGCGGGTTTGCCGACCACAGCGGTACAAATTGTTGCCACCGCTGACCGCGATGCCGTCGGCGAGTTGATTACCATGAACGCTTATGTTGATGTTATCGTGCCGCGCGGTGGTAAAAGCCTGATAGAACGCATCAGCAAGCAAGCCACAATTCCGGTGATTAAACACTTGGACGGCATTTGCCATGTGTATATCGATGACCAAGCCGACCTCGACAAAGCCATCCGCATTGCCATCAATGCCAAAACCCACCGTTATGGGGTTTGCAACGCCATGGAAACCTTGTTGGTTGCTGAAGCCATTGCCGCGCAAGTGTTGCCAGAACTCGCCGCGCAATATCTGGCGAAAGGTGTGGAACTGCGTGGCTGCGCTAAGACCTGTTCGTTAATTCCCGAATGCAACCGCGCTAACGAGCAAGATTGGCATACTGAATACCTAGCGCCGATTTTGTCGATCCGCATTGTTGACGGTTTGGATGCCGCGATTGCCCATATCAGCCAATACAGCTCCAGCCATACCGAAGCCATCATTACTGAAAATTACAGCCGCGCCCGCCGCTTTTTACGCGAAGTGGATTCAAGTTCAGTGATGGTAAACGCCTCCACCCGCTTTGCCGACGGTTTTGAATACGGCTTGGGTGCGGAAATCGGCATCAGCACTGATAAGCTCCATGCCCGTGGCCCAGTTGGTTTAAAAGGCTTAACCTCTATGAAATTCATCGTCTTAGGCGATGGGCATATCCGCCAATAATGATAGGTGTTTACGGCGGCACGTTTGATCCCGTGCATTATGGGCATTTGCGTACCGCGTTAGAAGTCAGTGAGGTTTTTGGCCTAGATGCCGTCCACCTCATCCCCAGCGCCACGCCGCCGCACCGCAAAACCCCGCACGCAGCTGCCATCATGCGTGCGGCAATGCTGCAACTGGCAGTTGCCAACCATCCAAAACTGCTCGTAGATAGCAGAGAATTGCAACGGACAGGGCCATCGTACATGGTGGATACCTTAAAGTCCTTGCAGCAGGATTTACCCACGCAAACCCTCTTGCTGTTTATAGGTACTGATGCCTTTAACCAGTTAACGGGTTGGCATCAATGGCAAGATTTGTTCCGTTACGCCCATGTGGTGGTCATCACCCGACCCAGCTACCAGCAACAAATCTTGGCGGAATTTTTTAGCCTCAGGCTAACAACAGACATAAACGATTTGGCACACAGTCAAGCCGGAAAATTGTTGTTCCAGCCCGTTACCCAATTGGACATATCCGCCACCGCCATCAGGGATATGATTGCCAAACACCGCAACCCCGGCTTTCTCTTGCCGGACGCGGTGATCGATTACATCAAACACCATCGGCTTTATACGCCATTGAATTAAATTTTAGGAAATTGCATGCAAGCAGACGCCGTAGTAAAAATTGTTGAAGGAATATTGGACGAACGTAAAGGCCAATTCATCAGCACGATAAATGTGAAAAACAAAACCAGCTTTACCGATTACATGATCTTGGTGACAGGCACATCCGACCGCCATATCAAATCCTTATGCGACCATGTCGCCGAGAAAATGAAAGAATTGGGCGCGCCAGCCTTAGGATTAGAAGGGGATTTGGGTTCTGATTGGGTGCTGTTGGATTTGGGCGATGTCATCGTTCACGCCATGACTGCCCAAGCCAGGGAGTTTTACCAACTAGAGAAATTGTGGTCGGTCGATCAAACTAGCGATGCAGGCTCGTCAATACGCGCATTTTATCGCCAACGTAAATAATCCCACCTTGGACAATCCGCGCGGTAATGCCACCATGCCCGCGCACCGCATTGTAGCCGCCAGCACCTAAGGCGGCTTCCATCGCCGAACAGGGATGGCAAAGGCCAGTGAATTCCAGCAGTGCCTCACCCAAGTAAAATTGCTGGCCTTTCAGCGCCAACAGATTAATGCCGCTGACGGCAATGTTCCGGCGCAAAATCGCCGGATCTAGCGATTCCCGCGCTAAAAACCCCGCAATCGCCAGTAAATGCTCACTTTGAATCAAGGTGACTTGGCGTTTGCCACTTTTGCCATTGTAACGGTCGCCAACAATGCCGCGCCCAGCCTGTAATTGCACGCTATCACAAACCAACATCGGCGCTTTCCGTTCCGGGCGCACAGCTATCCAATCAATCCGGCCTATTTGCGGCAAAGTATCTAGTAATTCTTGTAGGGGTTTTTGCATGGTTAACTTTCTGTTGGGTGGTCGATCAAAAGCTTTCGATAATGGCGATAATTATACGGTTTAGATTTTGTAGTTGATGTTAAGTAGTAACGCAATTTTCCCGTTTGCCGCGTCGAGCACCGGAGTATTTGTCGGGAAATAGCCCGAAGGGGTGCGGCATGGATGCCGCACGGCGGCAAAGAGGCAGGAAGCCTCTTTTGCCGTCCTCCCGACAAATGCGAGGAGCGCAAGACATGAGCGGTAATCGGGCCGCCTTTTCTTTGGCTACTTTCTTTTGGCGGCGCAAAAGAAAGTAGCTCGCCTTCGGGTGCGAGAACCCGATTTAATAAACATCGCGATAGCGATTCATTATTATTTATTTTCTACTCACAAAAAGTGAGTATGTAACACCAGTTGTCCATGCCTTAGGTGTTAGAATGCCGCACGTTTTTACACTTACATACAATTTACCATGTCTACAAATCTGGAAATTCGCGCGCGTTTTATTGCGGTTACTGTTGTATTGCTATTGGGTGCTTGGGTTTTAAAAAGCTTTTTACCGTTATTGGCTTGGGCGGTGGTGATTGCCATCAGCACTTGGCCTATTTACCAACGATTGCTGATTTCTAAAGAATTGCACGGCAAAGTCACTTGGGGGGCGGTGGCGCTGACTTTGTTGATAGGCGCAATAATTCTTGCCCCGGTGGGTTATGGCTTAAGCCAGTTATTGAATGAAGCGGAATCTTTAGGGCAGTTTTTAACGAATGCCCAAAAAGTCGGCATTGCCCCGCCGGAGTGGTTGGCACGGTTGCCGATGATCGGCGAATGGGCCAAACAGGCGTGGTTTAATGCCTTGGGAAGTCCCGAAGCCGCCGCCAGAAGTTTGCATTGGCTAGGCACGGGCGGCATGGTCACTTATACCAAAGATTTCGCCGGACAATTGCTAGGGCGCTTGGTGAGTTTTTTAACGATATTGCTGGTGTTGCTGTTTGTTTACCAACATGGCGATAGTATCGGCAAACAAGTAATAGCCAGCAGCCGCAAAATATTGGGCGATATTGGTGTGCGTTATACCTTACATGCAGCAGCGGCGGTGCGAGCTACGGTCAACGGCATGATGTTGATCGGTTTAGGTAAAGGCTTGTTGATGGGGGTAGGCTATGCGGTAGCAGGCACTAGCCATCCGGCGATTTTAGGGGCGTTGACGGGGATTTTTGCGATGATTCCCTTTGCCGCCAAGTTGATTTTTGGCGCGTGTTCATTGGTGTTACTGGCGGAACAGCATTACCCTGAAGCGATTGGTTTGTTCACTTATGGCATGGTATTGACGTTAGTTGCCGATAACTATATCCGTCCGGCGTTAATCGGCGGTGCCGTGCGTTTGCCATTTATCTGGACTTTATTGGGGATTTTTGGCGGCATGGAAGCCATGGGTTTGTTGGGCTTGTTTTTGGGGCCGACCTTATTGGCGGTTTTAATGTCAATCTGGCGCGATTGGCTAGAGGATATGAATAAGGCGCAGTAAACTGGCGTTGATTAAAGGGTTTTGTCCACGAAAGACACGAAAGTAAGAAGGAGTCCAAAACATGTTTTGGATTCCTAAATCTGTTTTTTCGTGTCTTTCGTGGACAATCAAAGCATTTCAATGGACGTGCATCTGCACAAGGTCGTTGCTATGAGGTTGAAATCCTCACGTTTTTCACCCCGACTTTCCCGCCGCCGATTTATTCAAGCCTTGCTTGCCAGCGGACTGTTGTCGAATCTGCCGTTATTAAAAACCGCCTTCGCCGCCACAGGCTTAAAGCCAACGGAAGAATTGCGTGGTACGGAGTTTGATCTGGTCATCGCCAATACGCCTGTGAATTTCACTGGTAATCCCCGTTCCGCTACTACCGTCAACGGCTCTATCCCTGGGCCGACCTTACGTTGGCGAGAGGGCGACACCGTTACCATCCGCGTTAAAAATACCCTAGAAGAAGAAACTTCCATTCATTGGCATGGCATTATTTTGCCCTACCAAACCGACGGCGCACCCGGCATTAGCTTTCGCGGCATTGCTGCCGGAGAAACCTTCACTTATCAATTTAAAGTCAGCCAATCAGGCACTTACTGGTATCACTCGCATTCTGGTATGCAGGAACAGACTGGTTTGTACGGCGCGATTATCATTGAGCCGTTGCTAGAAACCATCAAAGCCGACCGTGATTATCTGCTGCAATTGTCCGACTGGACCGACGAAGACCCGATGACGATCTTCGCCAAGCTGAAAAAACAAAGCGATTATTACAACTTCAACCAAAGCACTCTCGCCGATTTTTTCCGCGATGCCCGCCGTGACGGCTTCCGTGCCGCGCTGGATAAACGCAAGCCGTGGAATCAAATGCGGATGTCGATGACGGATTTATCGGACATTTCTGCCTATACCTATCATTATTTAATCAACGGAAAAACAGTCGATGGTAATTGGACAGGGCTGTTTAATGTCGGCGAAACCGTGCGTTTGCGTTTTATCAACTCAGGCGCACAAACCTTTTTTGATGTGCGTATTCCGGGTTTGCAGATGACAGTGGTACAAGCTGATGGGCAAAATGTCGAGCCCGTCAGCGTCGATGAATTCCGCATTGGCTTGGCAGAAACCTACGATGTTTTGGTAACGCCGACTGCGCCAGCGCACACGGTATTCGTACAATCGATGGACAGGACGGGTTTTGCCCGCGCCACTTTAGCAAGCAAACCAGGTTTGGAGGCGGCAATCCCAGCGCTGGATAAGCCAGTGGAACTGACTATGGCAGACATGATGGGCGATATGCAGCATGGCGTCCACGCCCGTCATGCCAAAAGCGAGTACGGCGCCAGTGTTGATATGCGCGTGGATATGCCGCGCGTGAATTTGGATGATCCGGGCATTGGCCTGCGCGACAACGGCAGGCGGGTGCTGACCTATGCGGATTTGCACACCATTGGCGGTGCACTGGATAAACGTCCGCCATCGCGGGAAATCGAGCTGCACATGACGGGCAACATGGAGCGTTATAGTTGGTCTTTAGATGGTGTGGAATTTGGCGAATCCACGCCTATCCATTTCCGTTACGGCGAGCGGCTACGGGTAATTTTTGTTAACGACACCATGATGACCCATCCCATGCACTTGCACGGTATGTGGAGCGAGCTGGAAAATCCGCAAGGTGAATTCCAAGTGCGTAAGCACGTCATTAATGTCCAGCCAGCCCAGCGGGTGAGTTTTTTGGTGACGGCGGATGCTTTAGGGCGTTGGCCTTGGCATTGCCATTTGTTTTACCACATGCACGCGGGCATGTTTCGGGTTGTGGTGGTGGCGTGATGGTTATGCTTTCGCAGTCTCAGCAGCAACGTAATCAAATGCTTGGGTTTTGGCCTGTGCTAGTACAATCTTGATACTGAGCCAATCCTGTTTTGACAAGTTGTAGGGGCGAGCGGCTGCTCGCGTAGTCGCGGCAGTATTGGGTACGGGTTCTTAAAAAGGCGGACAGCCGTCCGCCCCTACAGAGTTAAATTGACCCGACAAAGAATCGTTTAATGAGCAATAGTATTTAGTCAGTTTGGTTTTGTCGGGTCGTAGGTGCGAATTTATTCGCACAGTGCGGATAAATCCGCACCTACAGAAAAATTCTTACCGACATTTCAATATTGACTGGGTACTAGGCTTATGTTCCAACCACTAAATTTAACCCACTACCCGCTTGTCGAAGGCTTTATGCGGAAATCAATTTTAAGCTTAGTGATAATTGCGGGCAGCGCCGGAGAATTATGCGCCGAACCACACGCGGCTAGCGTACATGCAGGCCATCAACATAAGCCCCAAACCACCACAGCCAAAACCATGACAGCCGAAGAACACGCGGCGATGGGACATACGGGCGGTCATGCGGGAATGGATCATAGTAAGCATCAACCCGCCGCGACAGCAGAGACACAGCCAGCCCCAGCGCATGATATGGCGGCGATGGATCACAGCAGCCATAGTATGGGTGCTATGCAAGGCGGCGATGCGCCCGCTGATGCCCGCGATGCCAATGCTTATAATGATGGTTACGGTTTTGGCGATTTACATCCGCAGCACATGGGCGATCAAGAAATTATTGCCATGTTATTAGTTGACCGTTTGGAAAATACCAGCAGTTCTGGCGACAATGTCGTCAATTACGATTGGCAGGCTTGGGTGGGCAAAACCTACGACCGTTTGGTGGTTAGGGCAGAAGGGGAAATCGACAAAGGTTCATTCCTCAATGCCCGTAACGAAGTGCTGTGGGGACACGCGCTTAGCCCATTTTGGGACAGCCAATTGGGGATGCGTTATGATGCGGGCATGAAGACTGAACGCGGCTGGTTCGCGGCGGGCTTGCAAGGCTTTGCGCCGTATTGGTTGTATGTGGAAGCCACCGCTTATGTCGGCGAAGAAGGCCGCACCGCATTCCGTTTGGAAACCGAATACGATTTACTGCTTAGCCAGCAATGGATATTGCAGCCACGCATGGAAGCCAATTTTTACGGCAAACGCGATGATAGCCGTTTAGTCAGTAGCGGTTTGTCGGATTTTGAAGCCGGATTGCGGCTGCGCTATGAAATCAAGCGTGAATTCGCTCCGTATATTGGGGTCGAATGGGCAGGCACATTCGGCTCGGCAGCGGATTTGCTCAAAGCCGCAGGCGCATCCGCAGAGCAACTGCGCTTTGTTGCGGGTGTGCATTTTTGGTTTTGAACAGTTGTCACTCATTGGAGCGCGGGCATCTTGCCCGCACAGGCGGGCAAGATGCCCGCGCTCCTATTGCGCTCGGTCCCAAGCTGCGGCTTGGGAATGCAGTAAGGAAGCTCTAGCTTCCTGTCTTACTCGAAGCTAGAGCTTCTGAGACTTGGGTTACCAAGCTGGAGCTTGGTAACCAGTAAAACATAATCGTAACCCTCTAAAGCACCATCGATTTAAAAAAGGCCATAACATGCACCAGCAAACCCTTCAAAATTTGCAACACTCTCATGATTTTGCCGTCATCAACAAAAAAGGCGAACGCCGTACCAAGCAAGTTCTGGTGTTAACTTTGCTGACCATGTTGCTGGAAATCGCGGCGGGTACGGTGTTTAACTCCATGGCTTTGCTGGCGGATGGTTGGCATATGGCTACCCATGTTGCCGCGTTTTTGATTACCTTGTTTGCCTATCGCTATTCGCGTATTCATGCTGATGACCAAACCTTCGCCTTTGGTGCTGGTAAAGTCGGCGTACTGGGTGGCTTTGCCAGTTCCATCGCCTTGAGTGTGGTGGCGTTGATGATGGCGATAGAAGCAGGCGAGCGGTTGCTTACCCCGCATAATATCCAGTTTGATGAAGCGACCTTAGTCGCTTGTTTTGGCTTATTGATAAATGTCATTTGTGCCGTGCTGCTGCGCGATCACCATCACGATCACCACGGGCATCATCACGACCACGATGATCACCATCATCATCACGAAGGCCATCACGGACACGACAGCAATCTAAAAGCCGCTTACTTGCATGTCTTAGCCGATGCGTTAACTTCGGTATTGGCGATAGGCGCTTTATTGGCGGGTAAATATTACGGCTTGAATTGGCTGGATCCGGTCATGGGCTTCGTAGGTGCTTTAGTCATTAGCCATTGGGGCTATCGTTTGGTTAAGGAAACCGCGCCGATATTAATTGATGAAAGCGTTTCCTTGACGGACAAAAAAGCCATCATTGAAGTATTTGAAAATGATGCCGATAACCGCGTCGCGGATTTGCATATCTGGCGCGTAGGCCCAAAACATTTTGCCTTGTTGGCGGTCATCGTGTCCGACCATCCCAAATCGCCAGAATATTACAAACGCTTGCTTAATGGCTTTGGGCAGTTGGCAGGTGGCGACCGTCTTGCCCATGTCACCGTGGAAGTGCATCCCTGTAACGGCAGCGGTTGCCAAGGGACAGTCACAGAAGAGTAGCTTATGCGTATCTTATGTCTTTTGGCTTTGATAATCATTGTGATACTTGAAATTGGCCCCATCCCCATTACTGGCTTGTTAATGATGTGGGTGGTGGTGTTTCGGCCCATATGGTTTTACAACTTAGTCATGGCAATCTACGATAAACCAAGCAGAAAACACCCACCTCGAAAACACCTTATCCGCAAACATTAAGGCCTTGCATGAATCCAATCTTATCGCGCCCCGCCAAATTCCGCGCCTTTGCCTTTTTAAGTTTGCTATTGATGGCTTTGGGCATACTCGGCGGCATGATCCTGCATAATTTCCATCATTTTGAAACCGTGCTCTCGTATGTGAATTACTCACACCGCATCCAAACGGTTTCCGTTGGTTTGCAACAGTCGTTGATTGCTTACATGCTTGATGGCGCTGCCAGTTCTAAAGCCGATGCCCTTGGTAAAACCTTGGCTGAAATCGATAATTTGGTAGCAGATAATCAGTATCTATCAGATGCTACCAAGACCAATTTGGAAATGGTCAGAAATAGGCTGACCGATTTGGCTTCCTTAGACCAGTCTGCAAAAAACGCGCATTTAACCGATGCGTTGAAAATCATGGGCGATACTCTGGACAATGAAACTTTGCATCGGGAGCAATTGCTGGAGGAAATCAATTTTGATACTCAGCGGGAATTGTATTCGGCGTTGATTATTTTTTCTTTGTTGATGCTAGGGGCGATTTTATTTTTCCATTACCGCATTTTGCATCCTTTAAATGACTTGCGGAAATTGCTAGAGCGCTTAACCGACGAGAATTACACGCCGATTAACACCGATCATCTTGATCCGCTGCTGTTTCCGGTATTTAAAAGTTACAACGATATGGTCGCGCATTTAGCCGAGCTGGAGGACGGCAAACGCCTGTACGCGCAATCGCTACAACGGGAAGTGCGGTTGGCTACTCAAGCTTTGTTAGAGCAGCAACACAGCTTGGCGCGGGCGGAGCGCTTGGCGGCGGTGGGTGAGGTGGCAGCGGAATTGGCGCACGAAATCCGTAATCCCTTGGCGGGCATACAAATGGCGTTCAACAATTTGCGCCGGGAAATTGATAACGAACAGCAGCAAGAACGCTTGGATTTAATCGGTTCGGAATTAAAACGTTTGGCCGTGTTGCTCAGCGATATGCTCAACCAAAGTCGGCATACCCCAGAAATACCCACGGATTTTGATGCTGCGGTCTTGATTACCGATTTAATCAAACTGACCCGTTACCAAGTGGTGGAAAGCATTCAGTTAGATACTGACATCACCGAAAATTTACTGGTACATCTGCCGGAAAGTGGCTTGCGGCAAGTGTTGCTCAATTTGATTTTGAATGCTGCCGATGCCATGGATAACAACATCGGCAGTATCCGTTTGTCAGCACATATCGAACAGCAAACTTTGCATATTAGTGTTACTGATAATGGCCCGGGTTTTTCCCAAGATATGTTGGATTACGGCATCAGACCGTTCCGCACCAGCCATTCACGCGGTACTGGCCTAGGTTTGGCAATGGTGCAACGCTTTGTAAAAAACAGCGGTGGCACGATAAAACTGGCAAATCAACAACCGCATGGCGCGCAAGTTACTGTTTTGTTGCCGATACAGGTGTTGTGAAGTTTCAGGTTTTGGTAGTGGTTAAATTTATAGTGATGATGGATAATTCATCACATGATAGAAGAAAAAATCACCTACCGATGTCAGGCTTGTGAAAGCACTGATTTGATAAAAAATGGCCATTCCGGCAGCGGCAAA
>Ga0247844_1000268_pt1 | contig 112969 bp, 96 predicted proteins | sample LaCtaG_FD_192421 | JGI IMG/M metagenome (GOLD analysis project Ga0247844, IMG submission 192421) | Freshwater microbial communities from meromictic Lake La Cruz, Castile-La Mancha, Spain - LaCruzMarch201714.5m_1 | ecosystem: Environmental > Aquatic > Freshwater > Lake | place: Spain: Castile-La...
TATCAGTCAACAACAAAATAGGTGCTGCAATAAAATATACATGGCTACATTCGGAAGACAAAAAAGGCAGTTAACCCCCTGCTTGGCAGGTGTTTAATTGCCTTTTTGCCTTGGGAACTTCAGTTTAGAGCGGATCCAGCGATTCCTCACGCAGAGGCGCGGAGCTCGCCGAGATAAACGGTTTCCATGTCAGCAGCCTGACGGGCTTTCCCAAGCCTGACGGCTTGAAAATGACCGGGGACAAAAAGCAATCGGGAACATGGCCGTCCGATGATTGATCTTGGAAGCAGTGGTGGAGATGGACACGAGCGCGAAATGCTACTTCAGGAAGGAGGTGCTCCCTTTTGGAGCAAAGCGCCCGACGTTGGCCTCGGGCATTCGCCGGTCGCGGGTCGTCTCATCCATCTCCAGAAATCCCGCGTTGCCGCTCGCAAACGACACCATTGCCTTCCCGCTGTGGCGGAAGTGGACGGTCACTTCCCTGGAATCGATTCCGTAGAATTCCTCGATCATCGGTTTTTTTGCCGAAGCCGGCTTCTGGAAGGTATTCACCTGCGCGGAAGTGAAGAAAACCACGACTTTCGAAGGATCGGAAAGCTGCATGTGATTTTGGAGCGTGGCCGGATTGCTGCAATACCAGCCGCCGCCCAGAAGCGTATTGTATCCCGCGCCGAGATAGCCGTTGCGGAACTTCGGTTTGAACGCGCTGCCGCCCATGGAAAAGCTCGGATCCGGGCGCGTGCCCTTCGGAATATAGGAGCCGAGCGGCCCGGTCGAGGGATCAAAGTCCCGCGTCCCCTCTGCGGAAGCCTTGCTGGCGTCGGTCTCCCGACCCCACCACCAAACAGTTTCCTTCGCGGGAAAATCATACTCGCACCATGGCCAGTAAACGTAGTTATGCTCGGCGAGGTAGTTCACCCCGCCGGCGGCGAGCTGCCGGATGTTGTTCGCCGAGACCGCCAGGGAGGAGCTCTCGTAAACTTTCCAGCCGGCTCCCGTCGCAACCATGCTGAGCACCAGCACGATCGTGATCACCGCGAGGAGCTCAACGACAGTGAATCCTTTTTCTCGCATAAAAGAGAGCCCCCACGGCAAAGAAGCAAAGGGCAATTGATGACGGCTCAGGCACCGCCGCGACTGCGGCACCCGGAGTCACCGCTAAAAAGCCGGGGTCCGAGTAGCTGAGGGCATACCAGCCGCCGTCATCCAAAGTGGCTCCCGACAGACCTGCTCCGGCTTCCGTCCATGCGGGATAAGTGTAGCTTGCTTCAGCTGCCGCTGGATAGGGTCCGCTTCCCGAAAAGAACAGCGTCCAATAGCGATTGGGACTGTTCCATGCTTCGCTGTAGTGGTCGGTTGCATTTACCGGTGCCGCGAGGGAGGAACTCAGCGGTGCGTCCGTGGTGCCCGATATCAGATTCATGTCGTTGATCCCGGAAACAAACACAGGAGTGACACCGGCTCCCGTTGAGTCCTGTGCCCCTGTCACGCCGAAGGGGCTGCCTCCGGTTTGGTAGCCAATGCCGAAGAGGGCGAGCCCATAAGTAGCATCGGAATCCACGCGGAAAAAAAGACGGGGATCGGCTGCGGCCAAAGAAACAAGCAGGTCGCCAACGGTCGGCGCAGTGCCATCCCAACGGAATCCCCAGGCAAGAACCTCGTTGGTTTTCCCGTCATTCCAATCCACGACCAGAGCCGAACGCTTCGACCCGGTCCCCCAGTAGTTGAGATCGTCAAGATTCGCGATCTGTCCTAAAGCATTTCCCGCCGCAAGAAGCGCGGCGGCTGCCATTACCAAGAGATGTTTTTTCATTAATCCTTTTTTCAAAATACGGGGAGTGTCAGTGGACAGCCTTTCCCCCGTGTAGAAAAAGGACTACCCCCGCACGGACGCTACGCGGCGCCGTTGTCCATTTCAGGACGGTGCAGTTTTCTCCGCCGGTTCGAACCCGGACTTTGACCTTTGCGCGACAGTGGGGGAATTTCACCCCGCTTTCCTAGGCCGGCGGATTGGTTGAAAAGAACAGCCGGGTTTTTCACCCGATGGGCAGAACCTACGAGGCAGCCGGGTGTTGCGTCAAGCAGAATATTAGCGCGGCTAATCTCAACCCTGTTTACTGACGTGGCAGGGCCGTCCCGGCCATGTTGGTTTTCACCATCGGCGGGACGTTGATGCCAGTTCTCTGCAAAGCGAGCAAAACTGCAGCTAATCCGCCTTCATTCCGAAGAGGCGGACAAGCTGGTTTTTCCCCTTGAGCTGGTGGTCGCCGAGATCGTCGAACGACGTCCGGGTATCTCCGGGGAGGAAGGAATGGAAGTCGGCGGAGGCGGTGAGGCGCTGGCCGAGCGGCTTCATGACGCTCTCGATGCGGAAGACGGTATTGACGGCGTCGCCGATGATCGTGGCATCGCGCTGGGCGACGAGGCCGATATTTCCGCAGGTGACGATGCCGTGGTGGAAGGCCACCGCGATCTGAAATGGTTTGTCCGGATGGTCCGGCCATCCGCGCGCCGCCGCCTTCTCCAGCAATCCCTTTCCGGTTGAGAAGGCCCGGTGCACCTCGGCACCGGTCTCCTTTCCCTGGATCCAGTAGGCGAGGATCGCATCGCCGATGAACTTGTCGATCGTCCCGCCATTTTCCTGGACGAGATTTCCGGCTTCGCGGAACCATTCGCCGAGCGTCCTGGCGAGGCTGTCCTCGGGCAGGACTTCCGACATGGTGGAAAACCCGCGGATGTCGCAGACCATGATTGCGACGGTGGCGGATTCGTCGTGGGTGGCGTCGGTGCCGGCCGCGAGCGTTACGTCGTAGGCGGAGTCCGCGCCGCCGCCTTCGCTCTGCTCAAAGACCAGCTCGTTCGTGGTGATCCGGATCATCGCGCCGTGTTCGAGGATGACCGGCGTGATGACTCGCCGCCCGTTGACGAATGTCCCGTTCCGGCTGCCGAGGTCCATGATCTGGTATTGCCAGGCATTGTGGCAGCGGATGATGGCGTGCTGGCGCGAAACGTGCTGGCTCATGTGCAGGCTCACCGTGTTGTCGCGCCCGCGCCCGATCGTGGCCGTGTTGCCGACCTCAACCTCAAATGGATCGCCCTCGGTGGGACGGACTTTCAGCTTCGCTTGCATGGCTGTGAGAGTAGATTGCCGCCTGTCCGGGATCAAGGATTCCCGGCGGTAATGATTCCCCGGTTCAAGCTCCGAAACATTTGGAGGGACCGGCGCCGTCCGGTCCGTTGAATTCCACGGATGCCACGGCGGACGACCCTCCAATAATCAAGCCGAAGCAAGCTTTGGAAGATCAGAAAAGCCTTTCACGCAAGTGCTGCGGCGAGGGCCTCGCGGAGATCGTCGTTGGTTGCACCGGAGGGTTTTGTCCAGGCGACGAAGCCGTCTGGACGGACGAGGGCTGCACCGGTGGCTCCGCAGGTGAGGCTCTCGGGAAAGGAATCGAGGACGACGGTCTCCGGGAGGTCCGGGGCTCCGAGATTTGCCAGGGGTCCTGCAACGATAACGAAGCCGCGACCGAAGAAATCCAAGGTGGAGGAACCGGGAGCTGCGAGGGGCATGTGTGGAAACCGGAACACGTCACCATACCGGACTTCCGAGTCAAATTTCCGGTCCTCTCCAAAGCGGTGGGATTTTGCGATGAGGGCCCTCAGCCCCTGCCAGTCCCCCCGCAGCGCGCAATCCACCTGCTGGAACATTTCTCCGGAGTTTTCGTTCGTGTGGCGCATGATCGAAAGGGAGAGGGCGCGCCTTTCGTTTTCGTAGGAGTCCAGAAGCGAATCGCCGGCGGTTCCCTGAACGACCGCAGCGAGCTTCCATGCCAGATTGTGGGCGGATTGCAGGCCGGTGTTCATTCCCATCCCGCCCGCCGGGCTGAGACGGGCTGCGGCATCCCCTGTGAAAAAGATTCTGTCCGAGCGGAACCGGGAAGCGACCTTCGGGCTCATGACCCAGGGTGCAATTCCAAGGATATTGACGCGCAGTCCGGGGGTTCCGACGGCGGACCGGATCCTTTCACAGAGCGCCTCCTCGTCCGGCACCGGCTCCTCCGGGCTGAGGAAGTGGTGCATCAGCCAGAGGTCGCGGCCGTTCACGGCGACAAAAAATTCCACGAGATCCTCGCGCAGGATGTTGTAGAGGAGTGCCTGCCTGCCGGAGGCCGGGCCTTGCAGGTCCGCGTGAAAAAACACGTTGAGAAAATGGCCGAGATCACCCGGGCCGTCGGCCTCGATGCCAAGGGATTTTCTCAACGGGCTTCCGGCCCCATCGGCTGCGATCACCCATTCCGCCCGGGCGCATAGCGCTCCCTGCGGCGACTCGATGTCCAGTTCAACCCCCTGCGGGAGCTGGTTCACCCGGGTCACGCGATGCTCGAAGCGCACATTGGCCAGGGGCTCCGCCATCAGGGCGTTCAGAAGAACATTCTCTGTATGCGTCTGCGGCGCATGGAACGCGTGGCAGGGGCTGAAATCCGTATCATGGGGAGGGAGCGGCGCCCGGCCGAGCTCCTCTCCGTTGAACGACTTGGCCCAGATGATGAGCTGGGTTTCCGGCCCGGCAAAATCCGGCTCCATCATCTGCTCCAGCAGCCCGCACTGCCCGAAAATTTCCGCCGTGCGGCGCGAGATTCCCATTGCCTTGGGGTGGGTCGAGAGGCCTGGGTGCTGCTCGCAAAGAGTGCAGGGCACCCCGGAACGGGTCAGGAGGAGCGCTGTCAGCAACCCGCAGGGGCCGCCTCCGATCACCAACACCGAGGTCTCAAAATTTTCCGGCACGCCTGATCGTAGGCGGATTTTTCCGGAAAAGCCAAGCCCGCGAGCCACAAAAAAAGGGCGGACCGGGAATCTCCCGGTCCGCCCGAATTCAGGTCCACCCGGATCAGTAGCGGTAGTGCTCCGGCTTGTAAGGGCCTTCCGCCGGGATGCCGAGGTATTCGGCCTGGGACTTGGTGAGCTTGGTGAGCTTGACGCCGATCTTATCGAGGTGGAGGCGGGCGACCTCCTCGTCCAGCTTCTTGGGCAGCCGGTAAACCGTCTTCTTGTATTTGTCCTTGTTCTGCCAGAGGTCGATCTGGGCAAGCGTCTGGTTTGTGAACGAGTTCGACATGACGAAGCTCGGGTGGCCGGTCGCGCATCCGAGGTTGACGAGGCGTCCTTCGGCCAGCATGTAGATGCTCTTCTTCCCGCCCGGCAGGAAGTAGCGGTCGTATTGCGGCTTGATGTTCTGAAGGCGGACCCCCTTGTGTTTTTTGAGCTGCTCCACCTGGATCTCGTTGTCGAAGTGCCCGATGTTGCAGACGATCGCCTGGTCCTTCATGGCGAGCATGTGATCGAGCGTGATGATGTCCTTGTTGCCGGTGGTGGTGACGTAGATGTCGCCGACTCCGAGCGTGCTCTCGACGGTGTTGACCTCGAAGCCTTCCATCGCGGCCTGCAGGGCGTTGATCGGATCGATCTCGGTGACGATGACGCGGGCTCCGTAGGCGCGGAGCGAGTGGGCGCTCCCCTTGCCGACGTCACCATATCCGCAGACGACGGCGACCTTGCCGGCGATCATGACGTCGGTCGCGCGCTTGAGACCGTCGGCCAGCGATTCGCGGCAGCCGTAGAGGTTGTCGAACTTCGACTTGGTGACCGAATCGTTGACATTGATTGCGGGGACGAGGAGCCCGCCTGCCTCGGCGAGCTGGTAGAGCCGGTGGACCCCGGTGGTCGTTTCCTCGGAGACGCCCTTCCAGGCCTTTGCCGCCTTGGACCAGAATCCGGGGCGCTCTTTCGCCACGCGGCGCAGGAGGGCCTTCACGACGGAAACTTCATGGTTGTCGGCAGGCTGGTAGGCCCACTTGCTGCCTTTTTCGAGTTCGACACCCTTGTGGATGAGAAGAGTGACGTCGCCGCCGTCGTCCACGACGAGCTGGGGTCCGAGGTTGCCCGGGAACGTGATCGCCTTGAGAGTGAGCTCCCAGTATTCCTCGAGCGTCTCGCCCTTCCACGCGAAGACCGGCGTGCCGGTGGCGGCGATGGCCGCGGCTGCGTGGTCCTGCGTCGAAAAGATATTGCAGCTCGCCCAGCGGACGGTTGCGCCGAGCGCGGCAAGCGTCTCGATCAGCACGGCTGTCTGGATCGTCATGTGGAGCGAGCCGGTGATGCGCACGCCCTTCAAAGGCTGCTCCTTCGCATATTTTTTCCGGACCGAGACCAGGCCCGGCATCTCGTGCTCGGCCACGCTGATCTCCTTCCGCCCCCACTCGGCGAGGGCGATGTCGGAGACGATGTAGTCTTTTCCGGCCGGCGTGGCGGCGGAATATTTTGCGAGATTGGCGGTTGCGGCGGCGACCTCGGCGAGGACGGCTGCGGCGGATGTGCGGGTTTTTTTCATAAAGGCGAGAATTAAGATTTAGGTATTAAGGTTTAAGTGGTTGGCGTTTTCGTGCGCAGGATGGATTTTCTGAGGCCTTCGAGCATGGCGGAGATTTCCGAGCTTTCAGAGATCATGCGCGTGGCTTTGTCGGTTGGTATGGCTTTGAGTTTTTTTGCGATGTAGAGCTGGGTTCGGAGTTCTCCGGCGGACCCTTTTGCAATCTTCAGGAATTGGGCGTATTCCTTCGAGCCTCCGCGCTCCGCTCCTTCCGCGATGTTCGAAGGTATCGAGAGTCCGCAGCGCTCAATTTGAGATGTTAGGTTTTGATATCTGCAGGATTGGAAGGCTTGGAATATTTCGACCGAGAGTCGACACGACCGCTGCCAGACCTCCAGATCTTCAAACGATCGATACGCCATCGGGCTCTTAAGACTTAATTCTTAAGACCTAAGGCTCTTCTTCAAGGCCGCGACTTTGTCGGTCCGTTCCCATGTGATGTAGGGATCGTCCTTGCCGAAGTGACCGTAGTTTGTGGTCCGTGAGTAGATCGGGCGGAGCAGGGTGAGTTGCTTGACGATGTCGGCAGGCTTGAAGCTGAACACCGATGTGACGGCTCGCTCGATTTTCTGCTCGTCCACCTTGTTGGTGCCGAACGTGTCGATGTGGATGCTGACCGGATTCGGGTGGCCGATCGCGTAGGCGAACTGGACCTCGCAGCGGTCGGCGAGACCGGCCGCAACAACGTTCTTGGCGACCCAGCGGCCCATGTAGGCGGCGCTGCGGTCCACTTTCGAAGGATCTTTTCCGGAGAAGGCACCGCCGCCGTGACGGCCCATTCCGCCGTAGGTGTCGACGATGATCTTCCGCCCCGTGAGTCCGGAATCCCCCTGCGGTCCCCCGACGACAAATCGGCCGGTCGGGTTGATGAGAAACTCGGTCGTGGCATCGAGGAAATCCTTCGGGATGACCTTGCGGATCACATTGGCGATGAGAAACCGGCGGATCTCCTCATTTTTCACGTCCTCAGCGTGCTGGGTGGAAATGACCACGTTGGTGACGCGGACCGGCCGGCCGTCTTGATACAAAACGGAGACCTGGCTCTTGGCGTCCGGGCGCAGCCACTTCACTTTCCCGCTTTTGCGGATGCGGGTGAGCTCGCGGCCGAGGCGGTGCGCGAACATGATCGGCGCCGGCATGAGCTCGGGGGTTTCGTTGCAGGCGAACCCGAACATGAGCCCCTGGTCTCCGGCGCCCTGCTCCTCGGTTCCTTTGCCTGCAGCGGCCTTGGCGTCCACGCCCTGCGCGATGTCCGGGCTCTGGCTGGTGAGCAGGTTGTTGATGAAAACCCGGTCGGCGTGGAAGACGTCGTCTTCGTTCACGTAGCCGATCTCGCGGATGGCTTCGCGAATGATCTTTCCGATGTTCAGAGCGGAGTCCAGGGAGGCGCCCCTGAGCTTCGGCACGGTGATTTCACCGCCCACCACGACGGTGTTGCTTTTGACAAACGTCTCGCAGGCGACCCGGCTCGTGCGGTCCAGCGTCAGGCACGCGTCGAGGATCGCATCGGAGATCGTGTCGCAAACTTTGTCGGGGTGGCCTTCGCCAACGGATTCGGAGGAAAAAATATAACGGCGGGACATGGATTGTAGTTGTGTTGAGGTGAGACTTTACGTATCTAGATATTGCAATATATTCATGCGTCGTATGGCGTCAACAATAAATTCTTTGCGGATGCTTTCCGATCCGACGCGCCTGCGGCTGCTCCTCCTTCTGCTGGAGGAGGAGCTGACGGTGGCGGAGCTGCAGGAGATTCTGGGGATGGCGCAGTCGAGGATTTCCGCCAGCCTCGGCCAGCTCAAGCGGGAGGGGTTCGCATCCGACCGGCGCGTCGGGAAAAACATCTTTTATTCGGCGAAGGCGGATGCCGGCGCGGCCGTGGCCGCGATTGTGGAGTCGGCCCGCGAGGACCTGGCGGAAGCATCGAGGGACCGCGCGGCGCTGGTCCTGACGATGCGGAAGCGCAAAGACCGTGCCGCGGAGTATTTCAACCGCCTGGCCGGGCGCTTCGGCCGGATGTATGTCCCCGGGCGTTCCTGGCAGGCCCTTGCGCACGCCATGCTGGGGCTTCTGCCTCCGATGGTGATCGCCGACATGGGTGCGGGTGAGGGGACGCTGGCGCAGTTGATGGCGCGCACGGCAAAAAAAGTGATCGCGGTGGACCATTCGGAGAAGATGGTCGAGTTCGGGTCTGCTCTGGCGCGCGAGCACGGATTCAAAAACCTTGAATACCGGCTGGGTGATGTGGAGGAGCCGCCCATTGAGGCGCGGACGGCGGACCTTGTGCTTTTCAGCCAGGTCCTTCACCACGTTCCGAATCCGCCGCGTGCGCTGGCCGCTGCCCAGAGGATCCTCAAACCCGGCGGACGCGTGGTCATACTCGACCTCGCCAGCCACAGCTACGAGCAGGCCCGCGAGCTTTACGCCCATGCCTGGCTGGGCTTTGCGGAGGTCGAGCTCCACCAGATGCTCAAAAAAGCCGGCTTTTCAAGAATCCAATCCTCCATTGTCGCCCGGGAGACCGAAGCCCCGCATTTTCAAACCCTGCTCGTCACAGCCGCCAAGTAGGCCGGATTCCCGGGACCGGCGGCGGAAATTTTCCCCCGGCAGCGGGGCGATCTGTGCTAGGGTTCGGGACGAATGAAGAAAATTTTCCCATTGCATGTTCCCGGCATGGAAGACATGCGGGTCGCGGAGGCGATCAAGCTCACGGTCACAAAGTATGTGAAGCGCGAGCGTCGGAAGAAGCTGCCTGAGGGCGTGGATTTCTGGGATTTTAACTGCAAGGTCGGGCCGGGCATCGGGACCGCCTCAGCCACACATCTCGCCGCGGTTCCCAAGGCGGTTGATGCGATGGCGCTGGGCGGAGGTGTTGAGGTTTATGTGGAGGTTGTGTCCTGCCCCGGACTCCGCGCAAAGAATGCCCCCTGCCAGCGGGAGGAGGCATGAAAATTTTCAGCGCGGCTTTTCATTCGAGTTCGCCGGACCTTGGAGCATCCCCGGAGTCGGATCTGCCGGAGTTCGCCTTCATCGGCCGCTCGAATGTCGGAAAATCCTCGCTCATCAACATGCTCACCCGCGGGGAGGGGCTCGCCAAGGTTTCGCGGGTTCCGGGAAAGACCCGGCTGATCAACTTTTTTACGATCAACAATGCGTGGAGCCTGGTGGATCTTCCGGGCTACGGCTACGCGAAGGTCGGGAAAAAAGAACGGGGCAGCTTCAGCGCTTTCGTTGCCGAATACCTTCAACGCCGGCCCAACCTGCTGGGAACATTTGTCCTCATAGATTGCCGCCTCAGTCCGCAGAAGCTCGACCTCGAATTTCTTCAATGGATGGTCGGATGCGGCCTGCCGTTCGCGATCGCCTTCACCAAGGCGGACAAGCTCACCCCGAAAGCAGCGGACAACAATGCAGCCGCTTTCCTCACTGCCATGCTGGAGATCAGCGGGGAGCAGCCCCCCTTTGTCATCACCTCCTCGAAGCTCGCGACAGGCCGCATGGAAATTCTCGACCTCATCGCCTCCGCTATCGGGGAGGAGGCGGAGTCTCCGGGCTGATGGTCCCCGGACCGGATCAATCCCTCCCGGCCCGGATGACATCGACCCAGATCGGCAGGGCAAGGGTGGCGCCATAGCCGCCGGGGCGTATGGTGCGGGGCTGGTCGAAACCGACCCAGACCCCGCAGGTGAGGTGCTGGTCGAAACCGAGGAACCAGGCGTCGACGAAGTTGTTGGTGGTGCCGGTTTTTCCTGCAGCGAATCCCCGCAATCCGAACTCGCGGGCGCGGGCCCCGGTTCCTCGGTCGATGACCTCCCCGAGAAGTGAGGCCGTCTGGCGCGTGGCAGGGGATTCGAAGACCGGAAGCCGCCCGTGGGTTGCCTTGTAAAGGATGTGGCCTTCGGCGTCTGTGACGCGCTCGATGAGGAAGGGCTGAAGTTTTGTGCCTCCCGTGGCAAAGACCGTATAGGCCGCGGTGAGGTCCTTGAGATTCGTCTCGAACGCCCCAAGGCAGAGCGCGGGAAACCGGGGAGGATTGGAGGAAAGGCCGGCGCGGGTTACCGCGTCCGCCACGTTGTCCAGCCCCGCCCGAAGGCCGATCCGCACGGTCATCGTATTCCTGGAATTCACGAGCCCCTCGCCGGCCGGCTGCATCCCGCGGTATGTGCCGTCGGAGTTGGACGGGCTGTAGGCACCGTATTTGGTGGGGATCTCCCCGGGGCCGAGCCGGTCGTCGTCCACCCGTTCATTGGGCTGGAGTCCGCGCTGGAAGGCCTCTGCATAGACAAACGGCTTCACGGTGGACCCGATCTGCCGGCGCCCGAAAAGCGCCCGCTGGAACTTGCTCCTCCCGTAATCCCGGCCGCCCACGATCGCGCGGATTCCACCGCTCGTGTTGTCCATCGCCAGAACCGCCGCCTGCAGATACGGTGCGGATTTTTCCGCGTCGAGCACCTGAAATTCGAAGGCGCCCGCAGGGGGATGAGGGTATCCCGGCTGCGCCTCGATCTCGCGCAGCCGGGCGGAGACGGATGCTTCAGCCGCCTTCTGCAGCGCCCCGTCAATTGTCGTGTAAATTTTCAGACCGCCGCCATCCATCTGGCCCGGTTCGAGGACCATGTCCAGATCGCGCAGGATGGCATCCATCGCCCAGTTGTCCTCCGGGGAGGTTTTTGTTTTCGGAGAGGTGACAAGCGGCTCGGCGGAGGACTCGTTTTTCTGGGCGAGGGTGATGAGCCCGATGTCGTGCATCCGCTTGAGCACGGTGTTCCGCTCCCGGAGCGACCCTTGCGGGTTGTTGAGTGGGGAATACCGGTTCGGGCTCCGGATCAGCCCGGCGAGCGCAGCCGCCTCCTGGAGGGAGAGCCTGGAAGCCGGCTTTCCAAAATACGTCTGGCTCGCGGCCTCGATCCCGTAGGTGCCGGATCCGAAATAGATCCGGTTCATGTAGGCGCCCAGGATTTCCTCCTTTGTCAACTCGGTCTCGATCCGGAATGCGAGGGCCGCCTCGATGAGCTTGCGGTGGAGGTTTTTTCCGCCAAGGGGAAAGCTGTTGCGCGCGAGCTGCTGGGTGATCGTGCTCGCCCCCTCGCGGAATCCGCCGAGGAAGAGGTTGCGAACGACCGCGCGGGCGACCCCGACCGGGTCGACCCCGTGGTGCTGGTAAAACCTCGTGTCCTCCCGGCTGATGAGCGCATTGACAAAATGATTCGAGACCTTGTCGAACGGCACGACCACACGGTTCTCACCGGCCAACCGGCTGTAATAGTTCCCCCGGTGGTCGTAAACGACCGACCGCTCGTCCATGTCGTGGATCGTCCGCAGATCGAACCTCAGGGCCCAGGCGTAATACCCCAGCGCCACGACCGTCCACAAAAGCAAGGTCACGACACCGAGACGGAAAAGAGCCTTGAGAAACCAGTGCGAACGCCTTCGTTTTGGAGGGGCTTTCCGCCTCGACCGCACGGGTTTTCTTTTCGCTCGCGACATGCTCCCCACCTTCTAGCCAAAAATCGCCCGCTGCAAAACACGTTCCTCACTGAAATCAAAGAATGGGGTCGACCAAAAGATGGGGGCCCGGGGAAATCAGGCGCATTTGGAGACGGAGCCACTCAGCGGAGGCAAACCCGGATCCCGGCCGCCGATGCTTACCACCCAGCATTCTCCAACCGCGCCCGCTTGGAATCACATCCCACAGAACGCCTCCTCCCACCGCGCGGCAAGGCCATGCAAAGACGGTTATATTCGTTGCATAAATCGCGTTGCATAAGCGAATCTAATACTTTAACTGTAGGTCATGCGTGTTGAGTCTGGCGGCCTTCGCGGGTTTTTTGGAGACAGGGTGTTTGGAAGAGAGAGGATATTTTTCTTTTTGATTCTTCCTCCTGTCCTGCTTGCAACGGCGGGCCTGATCTATGCCCAAGTGAGGGCGCCGGCACGCCCTGCGGCATCGGCAGCAGGTCTTGAACCCGCATCGGCAGTCCGAACGCCCGCCCTGGTTCCAGTCGATTTGATGCGGGGTCTGGATGAGGCCGAAGCCATGGAAACACAGGCGGCAGTGATCGGTTCCCCGGAAGCCATCAAATCCGTCTGCGCGGCCTTCGAAAAGATTGCAGCCAGCAATCCGGAGAGCGACCGTGCGTGGGGAGGTCTGGGAAGAAGCCTCAATGCGCAGCAGAAATACGCCGGGGCGCTCCATGCGCTCGATCACGCATGCCGGCTGAATATCGTGGAGGCACGCCATTTTGCAGCCCGGGGAACCGCACGCCGGGCAACCTCCGCGGCGCCCTTGCCGACTACGGGGATTCCCTGCGGTTGAAACCCGGAGACCCGATCATCTCCAACCTCATTTTGCTCCTCACTCTCCAGATGGGCGACGATGGGCTCTACTCGCAGAAACTCAACAGCATCGCCAAATCGCTGTCCGAACCACCCGACGCGTCATGGGCGATCGCCGCGGTCGCGAGCGAGATGCGCGCGGGCAACTTCGAGCTGGCGGCGACCCTGCTCAAACAGGCAGGGGGGATCATGACGGAAGAACAGATCCGGAACCTGCTCAAAGATCCCGTGTTCTCCGACAGGCGCGGGCAGGAATTTCTTGACCGGGTCAAGGCCGGGGCGTTCGCCAGCCTGGATCAACCGGCGGCATTCGGAAATTGACCCGGCGGTTGCATACCTGCGATATCTCGGCAAATGGATCCCCTGACAATGTTGTGGCTGATCTTCGCGGCGACGGTCGTTGTCGTCAGTGCCATGGACCTTTTTGTGATCACCCACAGGCACTCTCCCGTGGGGGTGGCTTCGGCGCTCCGCTGGACCGGGCTCTGGGTCTCCGTCGCACTCGGCTTCGGCGCGGCCATTTTCGCCCTGCATCCCCGCGGCAACGAGCTCGCGATGCTCTACATCACCGGCTACCTCACCGAGTATTCGCTGTCGGTGGACAACCTGTTCGTGTTCATCCTCATATTTTCTCTCATGGGGGTCCACGAGGCTGCGCAGCCGAAGCTGATCAAGCTCGGGATCTACCTGTCGATCGTCCTGCGCATCCTTTTCATCTTCTTCGGCATCGCGCTGATCCAGCAGTTCCACTGGCTGATCTATCTCTTCGGAGGCCTCCTGATCTGGACCGCGTGGAAGATGATCACCGCCGATGAAAACGAGCAGGTGAAGCCGGAGAACAACCTGCTCTACAAGCTCGCTGCAAAGTTCCTGCCGGTCCATTCCGTCGGCCCGGAAAGCCGGCGACTGGTCATCCGGCACAACGGCCGCTGGTTCATCACGCCGCTCTTCATGGTCTTCCTCGTCATCGGCAGCACGGACATCCTTTTCGCGCTGGACTCGATTCCGGCGATCATGGGGATCAGCCAGGATCCGTTCGTGGTTCTGACCTCGAATGTTTTTGCGGTGCTGGGGCTGAACTCGCTCTTCTTTGCGCTGCGCGGGATCATGGGGATGTTCAAGTTCCTAAAGCACGGCGTGAGCATCATCCTGTTTTTCATCGGGGCGAAGATGATCGCCTGCGCGTATCCTCCAGTGGAGGAGTGGTTCAAGCACAACGCCTTCGTTTCGCTCTTCGTCATCGGATCTGTCCTTCTGGTCTCGATTGTGCTTTCCATATGGCACAACCGGCTTTCCCCTCCCACCGGCAAAAACCCATGAACGACACCACCGTCTTCGGTCTGACCATGCTGGTCGTGGGGATGGGCGGCACCCTTGCCACGCTCTTCCTGATCACGATCGTCATCCGCCTGCTCTGCGCATTTTTCCCGGTCCGTCCGGATGACAAGGAGGAAAAGAAATGAGCGACGCGATTTTGAGCGCGCTGGGCGCGCTGTTCGAGGGGGTGCGTTTCCTGTTCTCCAACGGCGGTCCGAATGTGATCATGATCGCCGTCGCCTGCGTGATGTTCTGGCTGGCGATCGCGAAGGGTGTGGAGCCGCTGCTCCTGCTTCCGATCGGTTTCGGATGCCTGCTCGTCAACCTGCCGCTGAGCGAGGTGATGCAGGCGGACGGCGTGCTGAAGACGCTCTACGATTTCGGGATCGGCAACGAGCTGTTCCCGCTTCTGATCTTTGTCGGAATCGGATCGATGACGGATTTTTCGCCGCTCCTTGCCAACCCGCGTCTTCTCCTGTTCGGCGCCGCAGGGCAGCTCGGAATCTTCATCACCCTTCTCCTCGCGCTGGCGCTCGGGTTTTCGAAGGAGGAGGCGGTTTCGGTCGCTGCGATCGGAGCCTGTGACGGGCCGACCGTCATCTACGTTTCGAACATGTTTGCCGGGATGGACCGGATTCCGACCGCGATGGTTGGCGCTCTTGCGGTGGCCGCGTATTCCTACATGGCCCTGGTCCCGGTGATCCAGCCTCCGATCATGCGCCTGCTCACGACGCGAAAGGAGCGGGAGGTCAAGATGCCGAGCCCGAAGGGAAAAATCTCGAAGGCCGCGCTGATCGCATTTCCCATCGTGGTCACGGTGATCACAGGCATCGTCGCTCCGAAAGGCCTTCCTCTCATGGGCATGATCATGCTCGGGAACTTCATGAAGGTCACTGGCGTCGTCCCGCGGCTGGCCTCGGCCGCCGAGAACGAGATCGCGAATATCTCAACCCTTTTTCTCGGACTCGCCATCGGCGGGACCATGGCTGGCCCGCAGTTCCTCACGCGCGAGACGCTCATGGTCTTCGGCCTCGGGCTCGTGGCGATCACGATCGATACGGTGGGAGGCATCCTCCTCGGCAAACTCTGGTATCTGCTCTCCGGCGGCAAGGTGAATCCGCTCGTCGGGGCTGCCGGCATCTCCGCCTACCCGATGGCCGCGCGCCTCGTCCAAAACGAAGGCCAGCGCTGGAACAAGCACAACTACCTCCTCATGCACGCCATGGCGGCGAATACCGGCGGACAGATCGGATCCGTCATGGCGGCGGCCATCATGCTCTCGCTCCTCAAGGGGCTCGGGATCATTTGACGTGGAACCCAACCGGTGCCGGCGATGAAAAACGACTCTAACTCCATGAACAAGAATGACTGGACAACGCTTTTTGTGCGTGTCGTCGGGCTCTATCTTGTGGCGACCCACACCGCAACTTTTGCCGCGACCACGGCCACGCTGGTCATCACCCTGACCCAGGCACCTGACGCGAAACCTTTCCCCGCAAGCCTTTATCTCTGGCAGGGGCCGGTGGTTTCCGGCCTCGTTCTGCTGATCGGCTTGCTGCTCATCTTCAATGCAGCAGCGGTCGCGGCCATCGTTCAGAAAAACGACAAAACCAGATAAACCCTTATGGAACCATCCCGCCTCCCCTCCCTCATCGCGCTTATCGTCAGCATCAGCTTGTCGCAGCTGGCCGGGGCAGATGAAAAAACCGATCAGGCCGTGGAGGCTGCCAAAAGCTGGCTCGGACTTGTGGATTCAAGGCACTACCGGGAAAGCTGGCAGGAGGCCGCCCCGTTCTTTAAGGAGAAGGTCCAAGAGGCGGACTGGGTAAAAATGATCGCGCCGGTCCGGGATCCGCTTGGCGACGTCAAATCCAGAGATTTGATCGGCGCGCAGTATACGACATCACTCCCCGGCGCCCCCCAGGGAGAGTATGTGGTCATGCAGTTCGGGACGACATTTCAAAACAAGCCCGATGCCGTCGAGACCGTAACGCCGATGAAAGATGGCGGGGGCGTTTGGAGGGTTTCCGGATATTATATCAAATGACCCCGGCCTGTCTCCGTGGGGCGGGAAAACGGACGGGGGAGAAGGAATGGGGAGCTGAGGTGCACCCCATATCAGTGGCCCGCAGGCTACGGCCGCTCTGGAAACCCCGCAATCGGGACGCCTTTTGCGTTTTTCCCCTCGCGCGGGACAAGAATTCCAACTAGCGTCCCAGCATGCCCTCCGCAAAGCAGCCCCTTCTCCAGAAATTGATCGAGAAGTTCAGCAACTCACGCGATTTCACGATTTCCTTCATCCTTCATGCGATTCTGGTCGCGGTTTTCGGCACCAGCGTCCTCTTTCAAGCCGTGCAGGAGCCGCCGGATTTTGAAGGCGAAGGCGGCGGGTTCGTCGGCGGTGAGGCCACCACCGCACCTCCTCCGACCACCCAGCAGCAGGTGCCGCAGACACCGAATATCACGGTCACTCCGACGACCAGCACGGTCAACACGATCACCACGGTTGCTCCCTCCGCGATGAATTTCACGATGGCGCCGATGATCGTGACCCCGGTCACTCCGACTGCTCCGCCGGACACCCAGATGGCTGCGCCAAAACCGAGCACGGTCAGCGGTGACGGTCTCACCGGAGCCCAGGCCTCCGCGATCAAGGCGTTCACCGGAGGGTGGGGAAAAGGCAGCGGCAGCGGCACCGGAACACGCAACCGGGAATTCGAATTCACCGCCTACATCGGACAATACGCCGGGGGAAACTGGAACTCCACGATCCAGTCGATCGGCGGCAAAATCGAGAATGGAAGCCTTCCGAACCTCCTCTACTTCATGAGCTCGTGGTCGAAGAACAAGGTAAAGACGAACTACAAAAACGTCAAAGCGATCAAGCTCGACACGGACGAAATTTTCTCGGTGAAGCCACCGTTTATTTTTCTGACCGGCACACGCGATTTCAAGCTGAGCGACAAGGAGGTGGAAAACCTTCAGAAATACGTGCGCCTCGGCGGGGCGATCTGGGGGGACAGCTCGGTGCCCGGACGCAACTCCCGTTTCGACATCGCTTTCCGGCGGGAAATGAAGCGCGTGATCCCCGACGTGGACAAGGACTGGGAGGAGCTTCCCACAACCCACCCGATCTACGCCCAGGCGTATTTCCCGGAGGTCAAGAACATCCCCCCCGGATTGAACTTCTACAAGGAGCCGATCTACGCGCTGAAAATCTATGGCGAAATCGCCATCATCTACACCGCGAACGACTACGGCGACATGTGGCAGGTCGGCCTGACCGAGCAGGGGCAGGTGGATATGCGCAGAAACGAAAAGGGCACCCCGGTCGCCATCAATGAGCAGATCTGGAACAACCGCGAGACCTACCTTCGGAACATCACCCCGGAATCCCTGATCACAACCTACAAGTTCGGCACAAACCTCGTCGTCCATCTCCTGACCCGCTGGGAAAACAAAACCCGGACAGCCTCGTCCCTGTAGGGCCGGGCGGGGAGTGCGAAGTATAAAGTAAGAAGTATGAAGTGTGAAGTGGGGGCGTACAGCTCCCGCATTCCGCATTCGATCTACCCCCCCGCCGAGATTCGGAGAATTTCCACGCGGTCGCCATCCCGGAGAACCGCGCCTTCCCAATCCGATTTTCGGAGTGCTGTTCCGTTGTGTTCCACAAGCAGAAGCGGCGCCGGAAGCTCCAATTCCCCGACAAGCCCGGCAATCGTTCCGGACCGGAGCTTTCTGGCCTCGCCGTTTACGGTTACCGTCATCATGCGGCACCTAGAATGCCGGCATCCCAATCTTTCCAGACCGGTTCCAGCCCAAGATTTTCGAGGGCGATCCCGATGTCTGGCGCGCTCCGGACATCCGAGATCGAGAACTGTTCTGTCGCGCTGCCTCCGCCGGTTGAGGCGAGCGGTTTTCCCTTCACGGTCAAGTGCACCGCCTCGCGTCCCTGCCCGGTATAGCCGCCCGGCTCGGTATGGCTGCCTGCGCTCATCATCGTGACGCCCAATGTCGCCACGACATCGCGGAGGACCGCGGGCTCCCGTGTGCTCAGAACAATTCCCACCGTCGGAAATGTGACGCGGAGGGCACAGAGCAACTGGATGAAATCCCGGTCGGGAAGCGGATGCTTGGGCTCGAATTCACCGGCCGCCGGGCGAAGCCGCGGGAGACTCACCGTCAGCTGGGACCTCCAGCAAGCCCGCTGCAGGTATTCCAGATGGGCAGCAAGGGCCAGAGCCTCGTCCCGCCAGTGCCAGAGCCCGAAAAGCGCCCCGATGCCGATCCGGCGGAACCCCGCCTCATGCCCGCGCCCGGCGCAGTCCAGCCGCCATCCGAAATCCTTTTTCGGGCCGTGCAGGTGCATCCCGGCATACGTCCCCCGGTGATAGGTCTCCTGATAAACCACAAGCCCCTCGGCGCCAGCCTCGACAATCGGACGATACGCATCCACCTCCATCGGCGCCACCTCGATCGAAATCCCGGGAACAAAGCCGCGCAGCCGCCCGACGCACTGTTGCAGATAATCGCCGGATACAAATTTGGGATGCTCGCCCGCCACGAGAAGAATATTCCGGAACCCCTCTCCAGCGAGATGCCGGGCTTCCGCCTCCACCTGGTCCACTTCAAGGGTTACCCGCTGGATGGCGTTCTCACGCGAAAACCCGCAATACACACACGAGTTGATGCACTCGTTGGAAAGATAGAGCGGTGCAAACAGCCTCATCGTCCGGCCGAATTGCCGCCGGGTCATCGCTGCGGAACGGGCCGCGAGCGCCTGCAGGTCCTCATTCCCGATGGGGTCCAGAAGCCGCTCAAAGGACCGGAGTAGAGCGGACTTCCGCTGAAGGGATGTGTCGATTTCTTCTGAGAACGGCATGTCGGGTTACTTTGGCACCAAGGATGTGAATTTCCAGCAGCAGCAAGCCGGTGTCATCAACATTCTCATCATCAGCCAGTTCTTTTTACACTCGCATTTGATGAACATTCCTGAGAAAGTGTTGTCTTTCTTATTCCAATGACACCATTCCAACGCACTTTGCTATGCCCGGCGGCCCTGCTCGCCGTGGTTTTGTTCCCCTCCTGCAAGCCTGCCGCGGCTCCCCAAGAGTCCCCGGCCAAGCCCTCCCCGTCTGCAACGCCCGCGGCAACCACCGCACCAGCCGCACCGGCGGCTCCCGCAGCACCTGCCGCAGCCGATGCGAACGCACCAGCCTCCGCTGCGCCGGAACTCAAGGATCCGGTCGCCACGGTTAACGGCGAGCAGATCACAAAAGCCCAGCTCGACGAGGCGTTCCGCGCGGCCGTCGAGGCGTCCGGCGTCAAGGCCGACGATCTTTCAGCCGACCAGAAGCTCAATGGATACCGCCAGATCCTTGACGAGCTGATCATGGACAAGCTCGTGGCAAAAGCCGCAGCCGGCGAGGTCGTTTCCGACGAGGAGGTCAACGCCGAGATTGCAAAGCTCAAAAAGCAATTCCCGACGGAAGATGCGTTTCAGGCTCAGCTCAAGGAAGCGGGCCAGACTCCCGAGAAGCTTACCACCGCGCTCCGGACGATGCTCCAGCAGCAGCGCTGGATGCAGAGCCAGATCAAGGACACGGACAGCGTCGGTGACGCCGATGCCCAGAAATTTTACGAGTCGAACACAGAGGAGTTCAAGAACCCGGAAACCGTCAAAGCGAGCCACATCCTTTTCATGGTCAACAAGGATGACTCCGACGAGGTGGTGAAGCAGAAGGAAGCCGCCGCCAAGGCCGCTCTGGCGCGCGCCAAGAAGGGCGAGGACTTCAACAACCTCGCCAAGGAGCTCTCCGAGGAGCCTGGAGCCAAGGAATCCGGCGGCGATCTCGGGTTTTTCTCGAAGGACCGCATGGTTCCCGAATTTGCCGAGGCCGCATTCAGCCAGAAGCCGGGAGAGATCGCAGGCCCGGTGAAGACACAGTTCGGCTGGCACGTCATTAAGGTGACTGAGAAGAAGCCCGCCGGCACGGTGCCTTTCGAGGAGGTCAAGGACCAGATCGCCGCCTACCTGAAGAGCACCAAGCAGCGCGAGGCGGTTCAAGGGATCCTGAAAAATCTCAAAGATTCCGCTAAGATCGACTCCACCCTCCCGCCCGCAAACTGAGCAGGCGAATGGGACGCCCCGGCAAACCCTCGGTCGGAGTCATCGGACTCGGCATCATAGGCAGCAGAGTGGTGTCCGCCCTCCGCAGGAACGGATATCAGGTCTGGCTGCACAACCGCTCGCCGCGGCCGGAGCCGAATTTCCTCAGTTCTCCGGCCGAGGTTGCCGAGTCGGCAAAGCACATCCAGATCTTTGTTTCCGACGGGCAGGCGCTGATCTCGATTGTCAAGGCGCTCGTCCCGGCGCTGACCCCCGATCACGTCGTGATGAATCATGCGACGGTTTCGCCGCACGAGACCCGAGAGGCGGCTGATCTGGTGGCAGCCCGCCACGCCAAGTTCCTGGATGCGCCGTTCACGGGAAGCCGGGATGCAGCGGAGCGCGGCGAACTGGTCTACTACATTGGCGGAGATCCCGCCGTGCTGGCGACCGTGCGTCCTGTCCTCGAAGCATCGTCAAAAGCCGTTCTGGAGATCGGTGATATCGGCCAGGCCTCGGTCGTGAAGATTGCGACAAACCTACTCGCCGCGACTGCGGTGGAGGCCCTTGCAGAGGCTCATGCCCTGCTCGACAAAAACGGGATCGAGCTGCGCAAGCTCTCGCTCGCGCTCCAGTCGAATGTCTCCCGGTCGCCGCTTGCAGACATGAAAATCCCCGCGATGCTCGCTGGGGATTTTGAGCCGAGATTTTCGCTGAAGCACATGTTCAAGGACATCCAGCTTGCGCTGGGGCTGGCCTCCGAGAAAGATATCGACCTGCCGGCCGCATCCGCCTTCGCAGGTGCCGCCATGGCAGGGATCCAGCAGGGCTGGGGGGACTCGGACTTCTCCGTGGTCGCCAGATTTTACGGTTTCCCCGGGCAGGGGCATCCGCTACCGGAAACACCTGCGGAATCGGTTGAGGAAACTCCCGGCGGCGTCGAGGCAAAGAGCTCCAGCGGGTGGAACCCGTTCCGCAGCCGCAAGTGAAACCCGGTGCCGCGGAGAGCAGCCGCATTCTTCGGCAGTCAGGAGGCGCGTTCCCGGTCCAGGGGAAAGCCCGCTTCTGCCTGTCCGGACCTGACTGTCCGCGCTACCTCAACGGCCAGCTGACCATTGACATCTACAGGCTGCAGCCCGGACAAGCCCGCCGGGCATTGCTTCTCTCAGCAAAAGGCAGGCTCTGCGCTCCGATCCAGATCTGGAGTGAAGGAACCGGCTTCATTATTGAAACCGAGGAGTCGCTTCTTGAGGAGACGACCGCCCGTCTCGAACGCTATATTATCTCCGACGATGTGATGATTTCGCGACCTGTGGATGATCCGCCGGTTTATCATGTTTTCGGAGCGGCCATTCCGGAAGCCGTCCTTCAAATCAACAGAATCGGGATTTCCGGTTACGATTGTATCGTCCCCCCCGCTGGAATTCCAGCAGCGGACAGCTCCGGGGTCGATCTTCTCCGGATTGAAAACGGGGTCCCCCGCTGGGGCTCCGAACTTACTGCGGACACCCTGCCGCAGGAAGCCGGTCTGGACCGGTCATCGGTGGACTTCGACAAAGGTTGCTATGTCGGCCAGGAAGTTGTTTCGCGCCTCAGGAGCGTGGGGCGCGTCAATCGCCTTCTCCACCGGTTTTCCGGCACCCTTCCGTTGCCTTTGGATTTGCCGGTTTCCCTGATCTCAAAAGACGATCCCCGACGGGTTGCCGGCACACTCACCAGCGCCGCCTGCGATTTTGAGTTGGCGCAAACGCTCGCGCTCGGGTATCTCAACCGTGAGTTCGTTGATGCCCGGCACTTCCTTGCCGCCGACGCGGCAGGCACGGTGATCGGGGAACTCGAAAAACGCCCGGTCTGAATGAAAATACACATTGCCATCCTCGTCGCTGTTGTCTCGGGTCTTCTCCCCTGCGTTGCCGCCCCGGTCGGTCCGGACGTCGCCGTCCTGAACATCCGGATCGGCAAGGAAAAGGAACTCCAGCGCGTCGTGATCGGGCTCCACGACGAAGCCACACCCCTGACCGTCGCCAACTTCAAGGAACTCATCCGGAAAAAATTTTACAACGGCATGCGCTTCCACCGGGTGTTCCCGGGTTCGTTTGTGCAGACCGGCGATCCGGCAAGCCGGCATGGCCAGGCCGACCGTTCCGGCACCGGAGGACCCGGCTACACGATCCCTGCGGAAATCAAACTCAACCACGATAAGGCCTCCGTCGCCATGGCCCGCCTCCCCGACGACGTCAATCCCGCCAAAAACTCCAACGGAAGCCAGTTCTACGTCTGCCTCGCCCCGCTTCCCAAGCTCAACGGGAAATTCACGGTCTTTGGCGAGGTGATTGAAGGACTCGAAGTCCTTGACCACATCAGCAACCTCGCGACCAACAGCAACGATTTTCCATTGCCAAAAGTCGTGATAAAATCCATTACTTTGGAACCGCGCGCCGCCCAAACGGCAAACCAGTAATCCACTGGCACTGCGGGGATCTTTCCGGGTAGGTACCGAAGTGGCCAAACGGGGCGGACTGTAAATCCGCTGGCTTACGCCTTCAGTGGTTCGAATCCACTCCTGCCCATTCTCTCTAAAAACCCCGTAGATCCTTTCTTATAAAGGATCTACGGGGTTTTTGTTTTTGAAAGTGCAAAACAAAGTTAGAAAATCCGCTTCGTTATTTCGTGTCCACCTCCGTGTCCACCCAAAGACAAAGTTTTTCCAAAAAGAAAGCCAAAGGAAAGTCGCGGCATTGGTTTCGATCTTGCCGAACGGCAACAGAGCCCCGGCCTCAAGGGCCGGGCGATTTCTGCGGGTAGTATTTCCGGCGGTAAGCGGCCAACTCCAAGCTGACAAGCTCCGCCGCCTTCTTGGAAAATTCGACTTGAAACCGGGCGAGGTTTTCCCAGCAAATCCGATCCCGTCCCCGCTCCTCATCCATCAGCCTTTGCAGGCAATGGAGGGAGGAGACGATCATTGTTTTTCTGGATGGCATCAAAGGAGCCCGGCATCACGGAAAGAAAAGAAAGGGGGCATTCCGTTGATGCTCTCCCCGGAAATGACGTGATCAATCAGGTTGATCTGGAGAAGGCTTGCAGCCTCCCGCATGGTCGAAGTCATCCGCCGGTCGGCTTGCGATGGGGAACAATCTCCGCTTGGGTGGTTGTGCATCAGGACGATTCCGTAAGCTGCCCCGACGATTGCGGCCCGGAAGATTTCGCGGGGGTGCGCAACTGTCTCGTTTACCGTCCCCACAGATACAACGTGGTAGCCCTTGGGCCGCAACCTGGTATCCAGCAAGACGGCAACAAGGTGCTCTTTCTCCGGCTCAAAGGCCGGATCTGCTGCCACGACATCCCGCCAAAATACAAGGGCATTTTGCGGAGAGTCGAGGGGAGTCCGTGCCGCGCCATACTGGGCAAGGCTGGGCTCTCCGATTCGAGTCAAGACCACTTTCAAGGGGTTCGCAGAAGAAGAATTGTTGTTCATAACAATTTTTCTTTGAAGCGAGCCCCCCGCAGAGCGAGCGGCCTCCAAAGTCCCGCCGGGTCACAGGCCGAAACGAAGTGGAGCGGAAACGGAATAAATGGAGGGAACCCCGGGCGGCGGCCGTTTATGCCGGATTCCGGAAAGCCTTGACGCGGTTAGTCCCGGAACGGGATCGAGAGAAGTGCAACGGCACGAGAGGCAGGAGGCAACCCGGAGCACGGCAAAGCGCGTGAGGAGGCTAAAACAAACACAAACGAAGTGAGCATCTCGCCAAAGGCGAAATGGATTGCCGGCGAGCGTCAAAAATTCCGCCGGAATGAGGGACGAAATGGAGAAGGAGTTTTCTCACGCTGGCCGTTTCGATGGGGAAGGAAGAGTTCCTGTGCCTCTGGATCTCTGACGACAGGGCGTGTTTGTCCACGGTTTCCGTGGGCTTGCGGCCTTCGACCTCAGGGAGCGTGCGCGAATGCGCGGCGGCGAGCAGGGGAAACGGGAGCCGGAGGCCGGAGCGGAGCTGGTCCGGTCGAGGTCCGGGGGCATGGGGACCTCGTGCCGGCCTGCGGGAGTGAGGCGGAGGAGAGCGGTTTCACGGCTGGCCGCTCGTTGGGTGGAGAGCGGGAGTCTTCGGAAAAAATGGAGGAGGAACGGGGGAGTTTTTCTCCGAAGTCTCACGCCGACCGGGATTGTTCTGCGGCCCCTGGGAGGCGGGGCCGCGAAACTTTTTTGAAAATAATTCACACTTTTCAAAAAAAGACAGGAAAACACTTGGGATGAAAGCACTCAACATTACCCATTGTTTCGAAACCGTCCCTCCTCAACTTGACTTTGTTTTGCCGGGCATGCTGCACGGCACCGTCGGTGCCTTGATCAGCCCCGGCGGAGCGGGGAAGTCCCTCACGGCCCTTCAGATCGCCATCCAAATCGCCTCGGGGTTTGATTCGCTTGGCTGGGGGCAAACCCTCAACAAAGGGCGTGTCGTATATCTGGCTGCGGAGGATCCCGAATCAGCGCTCCACGTCCGCCTGCATGAGCTGGGCAAAATGTTGAGCCCCTCCCTGCGTGAAGCGGTCTTGGAGCAGCTTACCATTCATCCCCTTGTTGGAGAGGACGAGAGGATTAACCTTCTTGATCCTCCATCCGAGCATGGGCTTCTGCATGCTGCAATGGGTGCCCGGTTATTGATCCTCGACACCCTCCGCAGATTCCACGGCGCGAGCGAAAACGATAGCGGGGCCATGGCGGAAGTGGTGGATTCGATGGAGCACATCGCTGCCAAAACCGGAGCCTCGGTTTTGTTTTTGCACCACAGCTCAAAATCCTCAGCCCTCGGCGGGACTGTGGACGAGCAACAATCCTCCCGTGGTTCGTCGGTGCTGGTGGACAATGTCCGCTGGCAGGGATTCTTGTCCACCATGTCAAAAGCCGAGGCGAAAGAAATGGGCGTGACCCAAGAGCAACGCCGTTTCTTCGTCCGCTTCGGTGTGTCCAAACAAAACTACGGCGCTCCATTGGAGGACGTTTGGTTTGAACGCGGGCCGGGTGGCATTCTCCACGCAGTAAATTTTGAAAAATCCGAGGATCCGAAAAAGAAAGGTCAAATGATCCGGAGGGGGCGTGATGGGCACTGAGTTGACCCATGCGCGCCATGATCGTTCACACTGTCTGGCTCCGGGTTTGTTCCGGAGCCTGAAGAAGGGCGCGAGGAAAAAAGAAAAACTGGATGTGAGCTATTGCCTCGGAAAGGAACAGGTCCGTTTCGTGGGATTTGAGCCTTTGGGGGCGGATGATTTGCGGCTTCTCCAGGGGATCGTTGCCCTCGCCGGTCCTGCCGGCGTTACGCTCAGTCCCTCCCCGAGCGCAGAGGTTCCAAAGGAGCTGAGACAACTTTTGGAAACCAAACAGAAAGCCGAGCAAATGGACGCCCTCATGGTGAGTGGCAAAGTTGGTCGGCTCCTGGCGGAAACCGGGATGAGCGACGGCGGAAAAAACATTGAAGGTTTGAAGGCAAGCCTTGTTCGTCTGAGCAACGTAAGCGTGATCGCCAGCCGTGGCGATCAAGTCGCCTCCTTCCGGCTGCTGAGTTTTGGTTTCGATGGGGGCACCGGGCAACTCCATGTTGGCTTGAATCCACGACTGGCCGCTGCCGTGGTTGGCAATCGACCCTACGCCCGGATTGACATGCGGGAGGTGCGGAGTCTCAAGTCGGACGTCGCCCGCTTGATCCACCAACGCCTTTGCGGCTTTCTGGATCCCGGAAAATCTCAACGTGTGGGTGTTGGGGCTTTGAGCGGCTATGTCTGGCCGGATGATGCTGGCCGGGAGGCCACCATGAACCAACGCCGTCACCGGGTCCGCAAGGCCCTCCGGGAAATAGCCGGCTGCGGCTGGGGAGTCACGGAATACGCCTCCGGGAAATTCTCGTTTTCCCGCCCCCCTGTTTCGGCGGCTGCGCCGTAGTATCAGTCACGCATCCCGTAGTATCTGTCACAGAACCCGTAGTATCAGTCACGCACGGTCTGTTGTAGGGTGCTGTTTCTGAATGGCTTAGCCCATTCATATTTTTCCCTTCTAAGATTATCTACAGATAATCTACTAGACGCGGTCCGGGCTCCCTTGGCGGTGCCCGGTCCTTGTCCTTTTATATCGGTTTTAATGGAGAAAAATGCTTTGCATTTTTCTCCTGATATTTCTGTTCTCCGGGGTGTTGTTGAAACCTTCCGGAGGGATGGGGGCAGGCCGGAAACGGCCTGCCAACCCCGTATTGAATACGGGGGATAGACCTGCGGATCGAATCCCTTCGGTCCGCAGGGAGCTTCCCGGTGGTCGGGACGGCCCCCCGGAAAAGGAAGCCACCCGTCCCCCAGCATGGCCGCTACCATGCTGGGGGAATACCTCTCCTAGAAGAGAGGCTTCAACCAAGGCAACCGGGGAACTTCCCGGTTATACGCTTTGAGCGTCGCCACCTTTTTCGGACCCTTGACCCAAATGGTCAACTTCCTCTCAATGAGCTCCGCATCTGGCAACGGAAAAAATCCGATGACCGCACCCCCCTGAATCTGGAGTGAATACGGGGTGTCAGAGAAATCCTCAAAAAGGATTTCCATGGAAAAGCGATCCAGAGCCGGCTTCTTGATCGTGGAAACAACCACATGGGCGCACTCCCTGAGCATCTCAGGGATGTGACACTCATGGGCCTCCGGTATTAAAAGCCGGATACACCCTGCATTAACTGAGACCCCACTGACATGCAGTGGGTAGTCCCAGAAGTTACACGCAACGATTTCCTGTGAGTTGTTCGATATTGTTATCATATATTGTCCGTGGGGATATTCGGGCGAAGGTCAGGTTCTCCACTTTGGAGCCCTTTACAGTCCGGCGACGAATGAGGTTACAACCTTGTAATCGAATCAGCCCCCGATCTCCCTTTCTCCCCACTTCCTGAAAACCCAATCGTTTTGCAGTGGATGGAGGCCGAAAGGCCTCACAATCACCTGCCGGAAAAAATGGGGGCACCCGGAACAGACCGGGTTTTTACGGGTGCAGATCAAGCCGGAGGCTTGTCGAAATGCACAGAGAGGGATGAAAATCCCTCTCTGTGATCAAAAATGAAAAAGGAACAGAGTTCCTTGGACCAATGTCCTTGAGACTATGGACGGCCCCGAAAGGGGGCGTCCATGTTCTGAAATGGGACCGTTAAGGTTCCTGAGCCTTCATGGTTGGGTTACCGGGATTGTGGGGAAAATATACGGATTTAACGGGTATAGGTATATGTGCGTATCCGGCTATCCGGCTACTTTTTCCGGACAAGCTCAATCATCTTCTTTCGGCCGTCTTTGGAATGCTTCGTTTCCCTGATTGAGTGATCTGTCTTTTTCCATTTCTCGATCTCTCTGGTGACGGTGTCTTTTTTCACGGAAAATTCCTCTGCCAAAGAGGCGACAATTTCACTCTTGGAACTCTTGCCGGCCGCCAGCAGGTCGTAGAATTTTGCCTTCATGACCGCTTCGGTTTGAATCGTCGCCGGGCGAAAAACCCGATCTTCCCCCACTTCAAGGTCCAAGTCTTCCAGATGGACGTTCCTTGCTTCCATGATCAGCTTCAATTTTGCTCCGCCCCCTGCTCCTCCCGAGTTGCTGGCAAGGCCAAGAATGACATCCGCCTCTCCCCGGATGGCGCTCCCTCCCCGGATTTCCGCCGCCGTCAGGTGGTGCCCGTTGTCCGTGATGTTGATCGAGGACTTCCGTGCATGATGGACAATCATGTGAGCGATGGGGCCATTGTCATTCTCGCAAACATTGCGGACCTCCGTGAGGACGCCCTGGATCGCATTGTTTTCTCTTTCGTCTGCCGAATGGAGTTTGGTCAGCGTGTCGAATATGACAAAATCCGGCTTTTCTGATTCGATGAGCTTCTCGATCATTTCCTTTTGGGTGGAGAGTTCAATTTTTCTGGGGCTTACAGAAAAAAACAGATTTCCATCAAGTTGCTTGTCAAAACACTCCGCCCTCTCCTCTACGGGCAGTTCTGTCTCCGGCTGATCGAGATACTTTGAGATTCGAGAGGCGAAGACACGCTCTCCCATTTCAAAATTTATGTAGAGAACTCTTCTCCGCGATTTGACCTCCCACTTGAGAAAGGGTTTTTGGCAGGCGAGGGCACAGGCCAATTGGATGGCGAGAAAGGTTTTCCCGACTTTCGGTTGCCCGTAGAGAAGAACCTGGTCCCCCTTCTCAATCAACCCCTCGATCAAATAATTCGGTTCCTGTGTCAATCCTTCGGCAAGGCTTTTGACGATCTTGAAGTCTTCGTTCTGTTCCGCATTCATCTCCCCGCAAATCAAACAGGAAGAATCAGCGGATGCAATTCCGACAGAATTTAAAACGGCCTGCCCCCCGCAGTGGCATCCAGGAGGTCGGGACCGGAACCCTCCTCAAAAAGAAACCACCCACCTCAAAAAACCATGCTTTGTTGAGGTGGGTGGTATTTCCGCCACCGGAAGCGGAGATGTCCCGGCAATCTGCATTTCCTTGGTGGTGTTCTCCGAAGCAATTCCAATAGGTTTTCAGGTGGAATCCGCGTTGAAGCCTGAATGGAATATGATTAGGCTAATCGCATGACTTCCATCGAATGGACAGATTACACCTTCAATCCTTGGTGGGGATGCACTGCTGTTTCTCCGGGCTGCGCTCATTGTTACGCTGAAACATGGGCACGCCGGGGAGTCGGCATAGCCGGCGGACCTGTGTCTTGGGGCAAAGGTGAGGTTCGCCGAAGAACTTCCAAAAAGTATTGGCGGGAACCGATTGATTGGGATGCCCGTGCCGGCCGGCAGGGCGTCCGCCTCAAAGTTTTCTGTGCGAGTATGGCCGATGTTTTTGACGCTGAGGTTGATTCTTCATGGCGAGCCGATTTGTGGGATTTGGTTTGCCGGTGTCGGAATTTGGATTGGCAAATTCTGACGAAGCGCCCGGATAATATTATGGGAATGCTGCCGCCAGATTGGGGCGAGGGTTGGCCCCATGTCTGGCTGGGAACCTCCGTTGAGGATCAAATCCGGGCGGACCAAAGAATCCCGGTCCTCACCGATATACCGGCCACACTCCGATTTCTTTCTGTGGAACCCCTTCTTGGTCCGGTGACCCTGGATCTTCGCGGGGTCTCCTGGGTGATCTGCGGGGGAGAATCCGGGCAATCGGCTCGTTCGCTTGACCCTGCATGGGCGATCGCCGTCCGTGACCAGTGCGTGGCAAACAAAGTGCCCTTCTTTTTCAAGCAATGGGGAGGACGAAACAAGAAAGTCGCAGGGAAGAAATTGGAGGGACGGACATGGCGGCAGTTTCCCCAAAGTCCGTTCCAACAGGTTCGCCGCCGGAAGTTGATCGCGGCGGCCGTCGGTCGGTATGCGGGAAAAAATGAACGGCTTCCGATAGATCGGCGAATTTCAGAGGAGTTGGAAAAGCGCGCCCGTCTGGAAGGAATCAGCCGGAGGGAATATCTGGATCGGCTTCTGAAAAAAGCCTTGGACCTTTAGGAAAGGTGGATGACTCGACCGCATTTCCGCATCTCCCTGGTGGCCGGCCATAAAAATGGCGGCTCAGGTTTTTGTGAACCACGAGCCGCCAGTTGAGCGGAGGGGCTATGGGTCGGCTTCCCTTCCAGAAACCACCCCAACAAAGGCATGGTTCTTGGGGATGGTTTTACCGTGGGGCAAAGTTGCCCGGACCGATTTCTGGGGCTCCTAACAGAAACCCTACCAAAATAACTCCGCTTTTTGATGAGGGCGATATTTTACCGGCAGGGGCTTGGTTTCGTCATTCCGAAGCAAGCCGGACTTTCTCCGCAATACGTTGAAATGTTTCCAGCTCGTCGTCGTCCAGCAGGCGGGGCTTTTCTTCCGGTTCCTGTAGTTCTTCGAGGACGGCACGGATGTAATTTGCCGCACGTTGTTTTCCCATTTCCCGTCTGAGTAAATGAGCTGCATCGAATGGTGTGGGTTGATCGTTCATTTTTCCGTTCCTTCCAGTTGGCCGGCGGGAATCCCCCTCCACGTAGGCGGCAGAAAATTTGGGAAGGAGGTCGGCCCAGACCTCCTCGAAGTTTTCAAACGTGCAACCGAGGTGGCAAAGCTCTCGCTTTGTATGCGGGTCACAGACATCAAGCCCGGAGCCTTCGCGGAAAACTTCAACCGAACAATAGGAGTATGGAAGTGGTAGATGCGCCGGGCGAATCAAGCTAACGCGCTTGCCCTCCTTCCGGGCGTCCTCGGTTGTGCCCAGCACAAGCCGGGGAGTTGTTTGTGTGAGGTAGAGGGTGCTGGTTATGCCCGGCTTTGGCCGGGTGAAGGCTTGTGTGCCATTGCTGGCGTTACTTTTGTTTGTGAGTTCAGGTTTCATGCCGAGCTTTTCCTGTCTCCTCCTCTGGAAGGCAAGGGGTATTTTTTGGGAGGGGTTTTCGTCCGGGTTTCGCCTGCCGGAAGTGAGATGCCAAGTCCCCCGCATCAATAAACAATGCAGCCCCGTCCGTTTCGTATTTTCTGACTTCCCCCATGCAGTAGGCATACCGGACGGTGCTGTGTGCCACGCCGGCCACCCTTGCCAGTTGTCCCGGAAGGCCGACATGTCGGCCTTGGAAAACCGGGAACTTATCCAGCCGGATTGCCTCTTCAAGTTTTTCAAATCTGCTCATTTTATTAGCGCGTTTCGCTGCTGTATTATGGTTTCAAATCGCGCTAATAGTCAAGCCGTTCTGTCATTAGTATCCCGCGATATCAGACGGGTTTGCAGGTTGGGCTTGCGTGGTGGGTGGGGTGGAGTTTTTGTAGAACAAAAACAGGTCTCGCCACCCCACTGTATTTGATTTTCTAAACCTTTGATTTATTGCATTTATGAGAAACCTTTCACGCGAAGCATTTGAGCATGACGATCCTGATTCCCGTCGGCACGTCAAAGACAAGCGGGAGAAAAGAGAGCGGGATGCCGTGGATTTCGTTCCTGTTCCTTCTCCCCTGCGGCCCGGTGGGAAGGATTTGACGGGCGTTGATTTTGACGCCGACAGCAAAGGGTTTATGTTTTCGTTCGGGGACCGGGACGATTACTTTTCTGCCGCGCTTGGTGATCAACCGTTGCCCTCGCCGGCCAAAGTGGATGCTGGAAAATACCGCAAGCGGATCTTAAAAGAGGAAAAGGAACGACGCCGATTTCGCCGGCTTGTTGTTCGTGGTGGCAAGGAAGTTGAGACTTGGGGGCAACACAAGTGCGGAGCGGTTTCGATGGTGGTGACGGTGCCACCTTGGACGATGCCAGTCATCAATCAGTTGGAGGATGACGAGCGGGATGCCCTCCTCCTGCGTGTGGCGCACACCGCAGGAAAAAAGATGCAGGAGGTTTCCGGAAGGGTTCCTTGGGGTGGCGGATGCCATCAGGATACGGATATTGCCCACTACCATTTTCAAGTTCCGAAGACTTCTCCTGCGGGAGAAAACTGGGCGAAGTCAAAATTCAAAACCGGGGGCCCCTGGCTTGTCGGGGCGGACCGGGTCAATCGCCGGTTTCCGGGGTTGTTGTCGCCGAAACAGAAGGAGTTGATGGAGTCCCACAAAAGCCGGAAGGGCCAGATGGTTGATCTGGAAATTGCCGCTGCTGTTGATTCCCATCTGGAGGAGGAATTCCTTAAAATGGGATTGGAGAAGGAGTATGAGGACGCCTGCCGGGAATACGTCCGCCGAAAGAAGAGGGCACAGGAAACGGAACGCCACCGGAGCCTCCTGCGGGAATCCCTGCGGTTTTTCGGCGTGAAGGGTGTTTGGCCGTTGGCTGCCGGGGCCATGGAGTTTACCATGTGGAGGATGATTCCCACTGAACACAGGAAGTTCGTGATGAACAGTATTAGGCTAACCCAAGCCATTGCCGCTCCGATCACCCGCACTGTGGTAAAGACGGCTGCGCGGGAACTTGTGAAAAAGTTGTCCGCGTTGCCCGAGCCGGTCATGACCGGCCCCGGTCGCTGACAGCTTTCGCCGTGTTTTTTCGTCGCTTTGTTCCCCTTGCATAGAGGTTGTTTTGGAACCAGAAAGCAAAGTATGAACGACATCAATTTGCTTTCCAAACGTGTCCGGCGCGGGGAGGTTACAGAACTGGCTTTGGCGGAGGAAGTGTCTGAGATCCGGGCTTCGTTGCGGGCGGTTTACGAGGCCATCATTTTGATTTCGCGACGCCTGCCGCCGGCAACTCTGGGAAGTGATCCGGCGGATGTCCTGATGCTCCCTCCGTGGCACGACTCCCCGAAAACGGGTGGTGTGCTCCCCCCGCCGCGGGGGCTCGATCTGGAACAAAAGGGATTGGGGTCCCTCCGGGCAACACTCTCCCTCCTCCTCGCCGAGCAACTTGCCGAGGTCCATAGGTGCCAGGAGAGGCATGTGGTGTTGCTTGATACCCTCCTCAAGCGAGAGGCGGAGCGGGAGTTGAAACTCCGAAAGTTCACTCCCGGCCCGACGATGTAAATCCGGCTTCGGATCCCGCTTTGTGCTTACCGTGCGGCCTCTGCTGCCTTGATTCCTGAGGCTTTGCCCAGCCAGGCAATAGCTTCTGATGGGTTTTTCTCCACTCCGATGCCGTTGGAATAGCACAAGCCGAGGTAGTATTGTCCAAGAGGTTCGGAGTTTTCAGCTGCATTCTGTGCGTATTTGAATATGTCGCCGGGTGCGGGGCGCGGGAACGCCATCAGAGCCTGCACATCTTCGACATCGGTCCGATTGTGGATGCGGAAAAATATTTTCAGCAGTGTGAGTTGAGCTTTCAGGTCGCCTTGGTCTGCGGCGGCCCGGTAGTATTTTGAAGACTTCACCAAGTCAACAGGCACGGATTTTCCGGCGGCAAACATCTTTCCCAGCGCATATTGGGCACCGGCCACCCCTCCTTCTGCCGCTTCTGTGTAAAACGCGACGGCCTTGTCTCCGCTTTCGTAGATTTTGGCCACCTCGAAGGCGGCTTCGGGGTGCTTCTGTTCGGCAGCCTTTTTGAAATACTCGCATGCGCCATCCTTGTCTCTTTTCCCGCCGATACCCTCCGCAAGCATTTTTCCGAGGGCATACTGCGCATCGGCGTTGTTTTGTTTCGCGGCCAACCGATACCATTTCATGGCTTCGCCGGGATTCTTTTCAACTCCGATGCCTGACAGCAGCATCGTGCCAAGCTCGTATTGAGCCTGGGGCTGTGCTGCTTCGGCTGCGGCACGGACCATGTCAACGGACGCTTGATCGGAACTGATTCCGAGGGCTTTGGCCGTGGGATGTTCCACCTCAAACTTCGCAGGGAGGTAACCCAGATCGGCTGCCTCCTTGATCAGTTGAGCCGATTTGTCGGCATCCGCAGGCACGCCTCTGCCTGTGGCATACAGACGTCCGAGTTGGTATCGGGCGGCGGGTTTTTCGTCCTGCGCATCCGTATAGATCTTGGTCGCTTTGGCGTAGAGCGCGTTGGCTTTTTCCGGGTCGGATTCCGCTTCGGCTTGAAGCCTGTAGATGTCTCCGAACAATTTTCCCTCCAAATCAGCGCCATCCGAACCCTTGTCCGCATAGAACACGGCTTTTCGCAAGCTTTTGGGAACGCCCTGTCCCTCGGCATACATTCGGCTCAGCTTTTGTGCGAGCACCGCCTTTGTCCCTGGGCAACCAACGCCTTCCTCCACACCAATCCGGCAATACTCGGCCGCCTTGGCGGGATTTTTCTCCACGCCGTCGCCCGTCTCGTAAATCCGGGCCAGCGCATCCAATGCCCCGAGGTGCCGTTTTGCGGCTGCCTTGCGGTAGTATTCGATTGCCAGGGGGAGGTCTTTCTCCGTTCCGGGTTCGCCGCTCTGATAGATGTAGCCCAGCATGTAGAGGGCAAATGCATGGCCGTTGGCTCCCGCCTTCTCATACCACCCGATGGCCTCCGGATTGTGCTGGCTGCGCAAAAGCTCGCCCATTTCAAATTGGGACTTCGCGACAAAGTTCCCGTCCTCGGAAGCCATCACATCCACGTCGGATGGCGCGGCTTGCTTTTTTTCCACCGGAGTTGTGTCCACGGCGACCGGCTCAGGCGGGTTCTGGATTCGTGCTTCCGGGCCGGTGAGAATGAGTGTCGTGCTTTTGACGACGCTGGGCTTTCTCTTCGAATCGCCGATGATGACATCCTGCTGGATTTTGGCGATGCGGGGAGCCACGCTGGCTTTTTCTGCTTTGGCGACAGGGCAGGCAGCCGATGCGGCCAGCGCTGCGAGGACGAATGCGATGCTTGGTGAGAAGACGGTATGTGGATAAGGGTTCATATTTTTGGAAGGGGAACGGCTACTATAGTAGCGTATGCGGCAGTTTTTTGTCACGATAAAGTTCATGGAATTTGAATCTCCGCGAGTCTCAGATTTATTCCCAAAATGTCGTTGCAGAGTTGAAGAGGCTGCGACTGGAAAAGGGCATTTCCCAGAACACGTTGGCGGCAAAGGCAGGGGTGAGCCGTGCGGCCATCCAGCATATCGAGAAGGAGATCAGGAATCCGACGTTGATCCTGCTCCACGCCGTGGCGAGTGCGCTTGACGTGTCGCTGGTGGGGGTCCTGCGCCGTGCGGCAAAGAAATCTCATGATTGAGCGAGGTTCGGAGTCCGATGCGACCAGTGCGGCGAGGACGAATACGATGCCGGGTAAGGGAACGATCTGTGGAGATGAGTGGCGGGTCATGGGTTTGCGAACAAAATCACATTTCCACATAAGTTAAAGCAGGCTTTAACTACATGGCAAGCTTTTGCGATAGCTGGGATGGGTGGCAAGGCGAAATTCCCCGACTCCAAAAGGCGGAAAACTCAATTTTCTTGGCGAGAAGCTACGGGAATTGAGAAAAAATGCCGGATTGCGGCAGAGCGAGGTTGTGGCCCGTCTTCAGCGCAAGGGGTGGAGCGGATTGAATGAACCGGTTTTTTCAATGCTGGAAAGAGGGAAGCGCGGCCTTTCGGATTGGGAAACGAAATTGATTCTGGACGCGTTGGGGGCGAAGTGGCGGGATTTGGAGTAACCTCTGCATCATGAAGGAGGTGCAGCGTTTTCTTCGAATCAAATCCAGTTCACGGACAGGTCCCGAAAGTGAGGCAAGCCATCGCCCCCGCTGGCCTCTTCCGCCTAAGGGGAACATTTCTCATGAGGCTCCTGAATGGAATTGCATAAACGATTTAGAGTCATGGCGCGTCTCCCCACTTCGTGTGCGACGGGGGACGGCTCGGGGAAGACTGATCGCAGAGCAGCCCGCAAGGGGGGAGACGAACGGGAGTGAGCGAATCAACCGACTGAACTTCATTTTCCAAATAGGTTGGCACGGCCTTCGCTATTGGTTGGAGTGCGGGTTCATTTGCGGCTCAAGGGGCAATTATCTCCAAGATTTCCCCATCTCCAATCTTGCCTATCTCATGCAGCGTAAAGAGCAGGCCGATCTTTAGCCGAGGACGGGCAAGCTCTGAATAGAGGAACTTGATCGGAACCGTGACTGTCTGACCAGGAGCTAGACTTGAATCGATCTGATCAAGTAACAAGCGGCAATCGAACGATTCTCCTTCCAATTGAATCGGACATCCAAACTGGATTGCCGGAATGGTCTTTGTCTTTCCTCCCTGATCAGTAGGGAGTAAAGTGATTCTGGCTATAATGTCAGGGCGAATTGAGTTCATGGCCGATAAGGTGGAATTGGAAATGTGTCATACACTCTATTGGTTCGGTCCGACCCCAGTTGTTGCCGTCTTTCACTCGCGCCAAAGATGTTCGGAGTATTTTGCATCCTCATCAAATGCACTAGGATCTTGGTCAATTACGGCCTGCAAATCTTTACCGCATGCTGGACAAAATTTTAGTGGCAAGGTTAAGACCGTAACAAAAGAAGTCACTTGCCCCGTTACTTGCTCTAGCGAGGGCCATTTGTTCCTGCCTGTAACCGGATCAATTTCCGATAAAACTGATACTATATTTGGCTCAAAAGGCCGTGCTTGAAGGGAAAAAGTTCGAGACTTATCCCGGATGCGAGGGACAACAGCAATCCCTTTTTCGCCCGCGTTACTCAAAAGAACACCGAATGGTTCACAGCATGGTTTCAATTTCATGGTCATGGAATGAGATATTTGTTGAGTTCTGGAGCCGCGCTTGGCGAGAAGCGCAATTCCAGCGCGCTGCCGCTTGTCCCTTTCAGCGTATCACGGAGTTCCTGAACCTGGAAATTGTCGATCCATTGGTTCAACTGACGTGTAGGCACTTGAAATTGGTAAACCTGCCCTCCCTCTTTCTGGGCTGCATATTTGAAGGCGTGTTCAATCTCTGTAGTAGTGGATAACCTACTTGCTTGAACTGCCTCTCCACGGAGAACTCCTCCGTGGTAAAGCGTCGTCATACTTTCAGGAATCACCTCTGCTGTCTTTGCAACCGCCCCCTCGACTCTTGTGGCCGCGAGTGCGGGGCCTGCGGCAGCTCCTCCGTCCGTGGCAAGAATGGCGGCGCTCACGAGCGCACTTTGCACAAATCCTTGGACCCCATGTTTAATCATCCCCATTCCATCGCCCCTGGCAAATGAATCCACAAACTGCTGTTGTGGAGAGGGACCGGTTGATGCAATGAATCCTAGGTATTTTCCGGCGCTGGTCATCGGCCCGAGCCCAAAGGGATCCATATAATTGATTGGGTCACCCGATGTGTAGGCATAGAGGTTGATTCCGCCCGAGAATCCGGCGGGATCTTCGCTCAGGAACCGGCGGAAGACAGGGGAGTAAAACCGGGCCTGCATGGTGAGCAGGCCGTTGGGTTCGGTCATCACCCCGAACTGCCCGTTGAAGCAGAACGGGGTGGTGACCGTGCCGCTCTCGACCGTGCGTTCGCCGTAGGGCGAATAGCTTAAGCGGGCGGTGACATTGCCGGTGGCATCGCTGATGGCAACAGTGCTGCCCTGCCAGTTGTAATGATAGAACGAAGTCGTTGCCGCGCCTCCGCCGGAGGGCGTGGTTTCCTCGTAGAGCAGGCCGAGCCCATAAATGTAGCGGGTGACGCTGCCATCGGGATTGTTCTTCAGCAACAGGCGGTCCAAGGTTGCCCCACGGCTCCAGGTGTAGTTGGTGGTTTGGCCAGCCTTCGTGCTGCTGATCCGCCTGTTTTCCGCATCGTAAACATAGGTGACCCCGCCTGCGGTGAGAAGGCGGTTGCGGGCGTCCCATGTGAGCGCACCAAGAAGAGTTCCCGAAACCGGGGCGGATAGCAGGTTCCCATTGGAATCACTCGAAACAGCCTGACCGTTGTAGGTGGCAAGCCGGTTGTCGGTGTCGTAGGTCATCGTCGCCGGGGGCGGCGGCAATGTTTTGGTGATCGGAGTTGGCGTGTAGCTGGTTAGGCGGTAGGCATTGTCGTAGCCGTAGCCCGCCTGCCAGAGGGACGTTGCCCCGTGTTCCTCGAACGTGGCGGTGAGCCGGTTTGCATTGTCATATTGCAGGCGTTGGCGGGTGCCATTCGGGCGATCAATTTGGGTAAGGCGTCCGCCGTTGTCGTAGGTGTAGATCGTGAGCCTGCTTGCCCAATCCGTGACGGTTTTCAGCCTGTTTGAGCCATCATAAGTATAAGAAACTGTCTTGCTACCAGGGTAGGTGATGGTGGCGGTATTGCCCTCGTTGTCGTAGGAGTAGCTGACCGTGTTGCCAGCGGTATCCGTGCAGGTGAGCATCCGGCCCGCGTTGTCGAATGTGCGTCCGATGTTGGCGCTCCCCTCTGCTATGTTTGTCGGATTGCCCTCGCCATCATACGTCCAAGTGATCGTGCCCACGCCATCCGCCTGCGTCTTGATCCGGCCCATGCCTTCGTAGGTGAGGACGGCCTGTTGCCCGCCGGGGCTTTGGAGGGTCTTCGGGCGTCCGGCAAGGTCCCGGTCCACGATACTGCTCTGGCGTCCGCTGGGAAAGGTGAACGCGGCGGGAAGGCCGTCCGTTCCGTAAGCGTGGGAAAAGGTCTTGCTGAGGCGGTTTTTCAGCGTGAGCTGGCGCCCGGCATCGTCGAATGTGCTGTCAATGCGGCGGTTCAGGGGATCGAGGGAATAACTGAGGCGTCCGACTTCATCATAGAAAAGCTGAGTGGTCTTGTTGAGGCCGTTTTTCTTTTGCACCACACGGCCCGCATTGTCGAAAACCGTCTGCGAAACAACAATCGAAAGCGGATCGGTGACCGAGGTGGGACGACCGGCTGCGTCGAAGCCTGTGGTTGTGGTGTGGGTGAGCCCATCGCTGGCGGTGGTTTGGCGGTCGGCGAGATCGTAGCCCATTGTGACCGTGCCGGTCTCGGGAGCGGCGACGGTTTGCAGGTGGCCGAGGTTGTTGAAAACCGTGGTGGTCGTCTTGTTGTTGCGGTCAACGGATGTGGCGGGGTTCCCGTTGCTGTCATACGTCCAATTGCTCACATGGTTGAGCGGATCGGTGCGGGTCTTGAGCAGGCGGCGCTTGTCGAATGTAAAGGAAGTGGTTTTTCCGCGTCCGTCGGTGAGACTCGTCATGTCGCCTCGGGCATTGAAAACCGCGCTGGTGGTGGTTCCATCGCCGCGGGTGACTCCGGTGGGGTTCGCCCACTGGTCATACGCTGTGAACGTGGTTGTTTTCGTGTCGGGGGCGGTCATCACATGCACCCGCCCGTCCGCGTTGTAGGTCATCGAGGTGATGCGCCCGCCGGGGTCCTTGGTGCTGGTGAGGTGGTTTTCCCCGTCATAACCGAATTCTGTGACCTTGTTGGTGGGGTCGGTGATTTTCCAGAGCCGCAGGGAGGCGTCGTAGTCGCGATACGTAATCTTCCCGGCATTGTCGGTGGTTTGCCGGAGGTTCTGGTCTGCGTCGTAGAGGAACTGGGTTTGCCTGCCGGTGGCATCCACGGTTTTGATAATATGGTTCTGCCCATCGTAACTTGTGGAGGTGAAGTTGTTGAGGGCATCCAGAACTCCCACCTGGCGGTTTTTGGAATCGAAATAGTGTGTGGTCGTGTTGTTGAGCGGGTCCACCTCGCGGGTCGCTCCGGGGGAGTATAGGAACTTCCAGAGCCGGTTTGCGACGCCCTGGCTGAGCTGCTGGATCACGCGATCCTGCGTGTCGTAGGTGTTGCGGGTGATGTAGGCGGCGGCGTGGTCCTTCCAGTCTGTGAGGCGGTTGCGCGTGTCATAGACGAGCGTCGTGTTGAACCCCTCGACATCCTGAATGCCGGTCAGGTTGTTGCCGGTGTAGGAGAATGTGACAGTTCGTCCCGTGTCATCACTCACGGTCTGAATGAGCGGGCTGGTGGGCGAGAGATAGGCAAAGGTGAGCACTCGGGCCTGGGAATCCGTGACGGTGGAGAGGCGACCGGTGGCATCGTAGAGGTAAGTCTGGGTGTTGTTGTCCACATCCTTCCACTGGCTCACGCGGTTTTGTGCATCGAAGGTGACGTTGCCGCCGAATCGGGGTTGGAGGGTGAAGTTACCACTGGTGCCCGTGAGGGCTGTTGTCGAGCCCGGAGGAGGATTCCAGGAACCATCCGGCAGGCTGGTATAAGTAAGCCTCTGTTCCCCCATCTGGACATTGGCCGAGTTGTTGGTGATGCGGTTGACGAGCCAGTTCGCGGAAAGGGCGGCGATCATCATTTCCTTGGGTGTGGAGGTATCGACAAAATCGGCAACGGCAAGCGCCGCCACGATGGTTTGCACGGCATCGGAGGGTTGGCGGACACCGAACGCCGCATCCAGATCGCTGCCAAGATAAACCTTCCCGTCGCAGGAATGCCTCCACCCGTTGCCCAGCGCCGTTTGCTGGAAGCTGCGGGAACTGTCGTATGAACGGCTGAATGCCAGCCCTCGCGGAGTGTTCGCTTCCCCAAGAGCGAGATCGGCAACCTCCATCGTGTAGGCCCCCGTCACCAAGTCCACCGGCTCCACGCTCGTGGGCACGGTGACATTGGTGGGGGCGCGAACCTCTTCCGAGGCGCGATTTGTCAAAGTTGCCTGCAACGCGCCGCTGGGAGGTGCCGGTGTGGAGGTGTAGCCTCCGCTGAGGCCTCCGGAGATCATCATTCCGACGACTTGCGAGGTGCTCGCGGCAAATCCGTAGCCCTTCCATTGGTTGACCCCGGTCTGCCCGTTCTGGTGAAGCAACAAGGTGTAGCCACCGTTGATGTAACCCAGAAGCATGCTCTGATCCGCGTATTGGGTCAACTGCCCGGTGATCGTGCTCCAGTTCGCGGAATTGGCCCGGAAGATTTTCTGCCCGGCATCGTTGGCGAGCGCCAGGCATTTGATCGTGGAAAGAGACGCGCTGCCTCCATTTTGCTCGATAACCCCATGCTCCATGGCGCTCAATATAAAAGTAGACGCCTTGAAGGCAGTGACATTGTTGCCCTGTGCGTTGAAAACCGTCGTCAGCCCGCCCGGCATGTCCACATAGTAGCCGGAGTCCTGCCCGGAGCGTCCAAAGACATGGTGCGCCCATGCATAACACCCCTGTTCTCTCCCTACTGTGTAATGTTCCAGTGCCACCCGGCGAATCCATTTGATGCCGATATTGTGAAGGGTCTCGGTGAGCACCTGCCGGGTGGTATCCGCCAGCCCGCCTGCCACGTAGCTTTGCAGCCGGACATCGCTGGCATCGCATTGTCCGTTGGAAAACGGACTGGGGAAAAACGCATAGGTCAAATCGTAACTGCCGGTGCGCTTGTAGTTGACGGCCCCCAGATTCTGCGACAGGGACGAAGCCGGATGAGTCATTGAAAGTGTCACGCTTGCGGTGGTCCCGCTCCCGTTGGTTTCGGTCGCAACCATTGTGTCGCCAAGCCACAACTGGGCGTTCGAGCCCGAAAACACCAAGCTCAGCCGGTTGGCCTGAAGGGAATCCGCATTGAATGTCGCGTCGATCTGCGTGCCAATCTGGACACGGAGAGTCGCCTGATATTGTGCGGGGATGGTGCCAAAGGTGGATGTCTCCGCAGGCGAAAAGCCGGCCAGCACGGCAGCGGCGTCGGAGAGTCCCGATGCCGATTGCTCGAGGATTCTTCCCCCTCCAAGGATGTCTTCAATTGTCGAATTCGGGAGATTGGTTTTGATGTGGGTGCGCAGGGTCGAGGCATATTGCCCCAAGCGCGTTTCCAATGCCGGGCCGGCCAGATTCTGAACGAAATCCGTGCCAGTCGTGCCGCCCGCATCAGTCATCAACTGGGCGCGGTTGTATCCGCTGAACGTCTTCAAATCACTTGATGGAATGCCCGTGACCAACTCGGAGGGTTTGTAACTGGGATCCAGATTGTATGTCGTGCCCGCGATGACAACCCGCACCCAGGCATGATCGAATGTCCATGCGATGTAGCTCCCGTAATTGATGCCGCTGATGCCGGTAATGCGCGACGCAGAAAGCACCCAAGGCACCAGGGGAGTGTCGCAAGCGAACCAATGGGAAAGATCGTTCCCATCCGTTGCCGTATTGCGCACCGTGATTTTTCCGTAAACGTAGGAGGTGTTCGCATATCCCGCCGCGTTGAGTAGGGCGATCAGCAGGCTGGCTTGGTCCATGTCGTTGCCCGCCGCATCCAGATACGTCGTGTGCGCCCCTTTGCAGCTCCCGTAATACGGCTGAAAGCGGACTTTGTTTCGCACATAGTTGAAAATCGCCACCGGATCGTTGTTCAGCCCCGTTGCCACCGCCTGCAACTCCGGTGTCACCGCCGTTGCTGCCGGACCGCTGATGAGCGACATGGGCTGGATGTCACCCAAAGTGGAAAATGACTGAGTTTGTTGGGGAGGCTGCTGCCCCGGACTCAGGAGCTGCGGCAGGGCAACGACATCGTCCAAAAACCATCCCGGCCCGTATTCCGCATGAACCGGGGTTCCCGCAACCAAGCTCGCGCCCAACAGAATCAGGCAAATCTTTCCACCGTCGGCCCGCAAAAATCTTGCCGCGACGAATGGCAACGCCACCAGAAGGAGCGCAAAACTCCACCACGGCATGGCGGGCACTCCCGTTCCCGATGTGATGTTGTTGTAGGCGAGGAGGCCGGGGCTTCCGCCATTCGTGGTCAGCCGGAAGGAAAGACTGTTCGCGGCGGGCAGTGGCGTCAGGTTCCGATACGTCACCTGCTCGGTGCCATCCCCCAGATCCACCGCCGATCCCACCTGCGTGAAATAGGAACTGCCCCCATACCAATTCACCTGGTCGCTGGACTGCTCCAAACTCACCATCGCCGCATTCGCGATCGAGCGGGTGAAGGTCAGGTATTTGTAGGTCTGCCCGTTGAAAGCCTGCTGGTTTACCGAGACAAGCTGGCCGGACAACGCGGTGAGCGGATTGAGCCCGAGGGCGTATTTTGTCAGGTTGCTCACCCCGTCGCCGATGGCGGAAGCCAGTGCGTCGATGCCAGTCGTTCCGAAATAGAAATTTTGCCACCACTCGGCGATTCCATTCGCAGTGGCCGCTCCACTGGAAACCCCGGAAAGCAGGTTGCTTTCCCCATCGTATCCGTAGCTGAGCGAGAGCCCGTTGCTCTGGTCCGCCGCCGTCAGACGGTTGGAATCGTCGTAGGTGAAACTGTCGGCCATGGCCGTAATCGCAACCGCCAGAAGAATTCCGCAGACGAAAGTTTTCATGCCACAACCGCCGATAGCAGGTGCGAAAACGCCCGCCAGAAAGGTTTTGTGACGATCCCGTAACGCAATATTTTTCAACCGGTTGTGTTTGTTCTCAAAAAAAGATTGCGTCGCGTCAAGATCCGTTGCGAGCCGCCTGTTGCCAGACCGCCAAATCCCCGGTCCGGAATGTCATCAGCAACCACACCACGACCGGCGCGGCGAGGCTGAAATGGGCGATGAAGTTGTGTTGGCACTCTGCGGCGAGACTTTTCCAAAATGGGCTCATCGTGACGAGTCCGATTTCGGAGGATTCGTTCCAGATGGCAAAAGCGAGGAGCCCCATCACGGCAGCCTGCACCCAGAGCGGCCCCCAGCACAGCGCCACCAGTCGCCGCTTCCAAGGCAGAGGAGAGGCAAGAACCAGAGCAATAAAAAGCGCCATCGGTTTCCAGCCAAATCCCCGCACATCGAAATCCACGTTGCGCACGAGGCCGGACCCATCGGGGTTGAGGCGTGCGCGGTTGGCGATTTCAATCCGGCAAAAAGTTGCGGATTTGTCCGGAGATTTCAGGAAGGAGACTTCCCGCTGGCCTTCATCGCGGGAGAAACACCACGTCCCAACCGTGCGGAAAACAGCCATGTAGGCCAACCCCGGCCAAGGCAGCATCATGAGCACGATGAAAATCACGACGAAGGCGGCGAGAAACCGAAGAACGCTGGAAATCATTTCACTCTTCGCATCGTTTCACCCAAATCAGCCAAGCCCCCATCAAGAACATCGTCGCCAGGAGGGAAACAACCGGCCAGACCTGTTCATGCACCGCAGGGAACCATCCCGGATAATAGCACCCCACCAAGAACAAAGTGATGACCCGCAGAATATTCAAACCCACCAGAATCAGAGAGCCGAGCACCGCCCCTGCCATGCGCCATCCCCACGGGGCCGGGAAGGGAAGGATCGCGGCGCACAGCAGCCAGCAGAAATGCAGTCCGGAGCATCTTGGCTTCACTTCAAGAATAGCCTCCTCTCCCCGCAAAAGCGTGGCTCCGGAGACCACAGAGCCACCACCTGAAAATGCGGACAGCATCCCATGCGCCAGCTTCGCGCCCCAGATCACCTCCTTTTCCAAGAGCGATTGGTAAACCGGCGTCAGGGCAAGCAGGCAGAAGAGCAGCACAAGCCCCGCAAATTTCCCCGCATACAGGAGAACCGACCGCTTTGCCTGATACCAATCAAGCAGGGCATCGCGAAAGCCGGGGCGTTTCTTCTTGCGCTTGGAGGCTTTTTTCATCGGACTGGCACCCCCCTATCCTCAGATTGAGTGGCGGTCAAGCGAGTGAAGCGGTTTCAGAGAACGGCGGAAAAGCGGGTCGGATCCATTCCGGGAGGAAAAAACAGACCGGTTTCTTTAGTGGGAGGTAGGAAGGCAACGAAGGAATTGCCGCACAAGCTGAGACTGTGATTTGGGAGATGGTGGAGGGGGCGTTGCGGGGGAGGATTCCCCGCTGTAGGGGGTGTGGAGGAAGCCGGCGGATTCCGACCAGGGGGAAGGCTTTCCCCCGCCAAGAAATGGAGTTTACAACGGTGGTTTTCCGTAGGAGGATTCTGGTCATGGGAACCGCGACAATGACCATGACACGCGAGGAGGCACGCAAGGAAATCGAGCACATCCGGCGTGTGACCCGCGAAGCCGCCGCCACGAAGGAATCGGCCAGGGCATTTCTCATCCGGCATGGATTTTTGACGAAGTCCGGGAAGCTGCCGGCCCGCTACTCGAAGTGATTGCTGCGGGGTTTACGCTCGGATTCCATGGGTGCTGCCGTTCGGTCGGGGAGCCGGTTCTTTCCGGGAAAGAAGATCTTCTTCCCAGCCAGAATGCCCACGATTGGCTCGGAAGCGGAATTTACTTTTGGGAGGGTGATCCCCACCGGGCATTGAAGTGGGCGAAATTTCTGTCGGAAAACCCCGCCCTCTCAAAGCGGCCGGTTCTGGAGCCGTTTGTTATCGGGGCAATTATCCGGCCGGGCCGGTGTCTGGATCTTTCGCAGGATGTGAACCGGCAGATTGTTCGGGAGGCGTATCTTGGGCTCAAGCGGACGTATGATGGAGCCGGACTCTCCATGCCTCGTAACGAGCCAAGCGGTGCCGGCGACAATGATCTGGTGAAAAGGTTTCTGGATTGCGCGGTTTTTGAATTTGTCCACCAAATGCGGGAAACCGGTGCCGGCGAATCAGGGAAGAGGGAGCCGTTTGATTCCATCCGGGCGGCATTCCCGGAAGGCGGGCCGCTTTTCGAGGGAGCGAAGGTGACCGAGAAAGCCCATGTACAAATTTGCGTTCGGAACCCGGAATGTATCCTCGGATATTTCCGGCCGATCTGGAACCGCTACGAGTGAGCCGACCGGGCTGTCATCAGTATTCGGCAATAGTCCGGCTGCGCGGTTTTAACGCTTCGTTCTTTGCTTGTTTTCCGTGCTTGATGAGCCGCTCGGCAGTTGCCGGGGAGAGTCTCCAGAAAAGTTCGGCGGCATCGGCGTCAACGGCATCGGCGTAATGCGCCCGGACGATTGCCGGGCTGTTCCCCATTTCGAAGGCCGTCTCCGCCTCGTCTTTGTGCTGGCCGTAGTGGTAAGATCCAAAGCTGTGACGCAAGCCGTTCTGCGGGATCTCCACGTCGGCGGATTTTTCCACGGCAGCGATTTCTTCAAGCCACACCGCCTCACGGTCTTTGACCTCGGGCCGGACTGCAAAGATCAAGCCGCTGGTGTCCTCTGGGATCGTGATCCATTCACGCAGGACATCGGCAACCGTAGAAGACCGAGCCCGGTCGGTTTTTGTTTTCTCGATCCTGATCGTGCGGGCCTTGAATGCCCCCCAAGTCAAAAAGAAAAGCTCTTCGTTTCTCACCCCTGCGAAAATCTTCACGGCCAAAGCCGGGAGGATGGCGGGCCGGTGTTCCTTCGCGGCCAGGAGGAGACGTGCAACCTCCTCAACAGAAAGGCAGGAAATCTTCTTTGATTTCAGCCGGGGGCGGCTTACCCCGATAAGCGGATTTCCGGCCGGTTTTACCCACTTCTTTGAGATGCAGAATTCCATGAACAGCGAAGCATACCGGAGGCGCTTGGCCCGCTGCTCCGGGGACGGTTCTTTTCCCGTGGCATCGTCGGCATCCCGGGCGTCCTCGAGATCCTCGGTTTTCAAGTCGCACACTTTGGTTTTTTCCAACCCGAGAAAGAATCTCGTGAGCTTGGCCTTGCATTCCCGCACATGACGATCAGAGAGCCCCTGCTTTTTCTGGTCCGAGTGCAGTGCCGTGATGGCATCCTCCACGGTCTTTGATTCCCCGGCCTGTGCGACAAACTTTTCCCAAGCCGCCGCCGCTTCAACCAGCGTGGCCCGGCCCGCGAGTTGGGCAAGTGCAACCTTTACCTGATGCACCTGCACTTCCGTGATCTGGAGTTTCTTCGCTTCCTCCTGATACGCCTGCCCGGTCTGCTCGCTGATCCATGCGAGGGCGGCCTCCCGCGTGGCAAAGTTTTTCTTTTTGGCCGGCCGGCCAGCTCCCAAAAAAGTCGGCCCCATCCGGACGCGCCAAAGGGTCTGCCGCCCGTTCGAGTTTTTATAGAGCCCGACGCCTTCCGGAAGTTTCTCTTTGCTTTTTGAAGCCATTTGCAAAGAAAAGCAAAATCCTTATATTTTGTCCACCTTTATCCACCTACAGCTTTTTACTATCGTATTACAGGCGGACTGTAAATCCGCTGGCTTACGCCTTCAGTGGTTCGAATCCACTCCTGCCCAGATTTTTCGCGAAGCGGAAAACAAACAGAAACCCCGGGGATGAGAAGCCGTTCGAGGGCATCCGACCAAATATCCCCCTCGATGAGTGCGGCGCAATTTCGCAAGCACCGATTTCCGACATCAATTCGTTGAGCGAAGTCAGGGAAACGCAGGGGTTGAACAAATTTTGATATTGAAGATTGCGTCTTCTTGTGGTCCGTCTAGATTTTCGCTCCCTCTCGGGTTGGTAGCTCAATGGTAGAGCAGCGCCCTTTTAAGGCGTTGGTTGTGGGTTCGAGTCCCACCCAACCCAGGTTTTTCTAGCTGGAAGTTGGAATTTGGTATAATCCATACATTCATGAGCACCTGTCCCTGCATCGAATCCGTCAAGACACTCATCACGACCGGGAAGTGGGAAGGAGGGAGTTGTGAGTGCGGAAAGAGTATCACGACCAACCACCTCATCATTGCCGGGATTGCGGGTTTCATTCTGAGCGTCCTGCTGGGTGCGCTATTTTTCCGTTCGAGACAAGATTGAGGCGATCGGGCGGCTTTCCATAACGTGCGGCAGATACCCATCCATGCGCAGGACAGGACGGGTGCCGGAGTGCCTTCCTTTCAAACTGAATGAGGGAGGGGGGCTTGCCGGTCAAGGGGTTTTGGTGCCGCCTCATGCGGCTGGTCATCCTGCCCGCTCTCCTCTCGATGGCCTGCCGGGCATCCGAGCTCAACCTGTCGCCCCCTGATGGCGGCGCAGACGCCGTTCCGAACTTGCGCGAAGCCATTGAGAAGTGCCGCGCGGAGGGTATTCGCCGGCTCGTGTTGGAAAAGGGAGTCTGGAACCTTTTTCCCGATCAAGCGGAGGGTGGGTTCCGGCATGTTACGAATCACGACTCCGGCTACCGGCGAATGGCGGTGCATCTGGCCGGCTTCTCGAACTTTGAAATCGACGGCCGGGGTTCCACCTTGATGTGCCACGGGGTTCTCATGCCGATCGCGGTCGATCGTTCAAAAAATATCACCCTGCGCAATCTGGTAATTGATTGGGAGAAGCCGTTCCAGCTTGAGGGTTCGGTTGTGGCCCTCGGCGATGATTTCTTCGAGGTGGAGATGCTGCCGGAATGCGAAGCCGAGATTCGGAACGGAAAATTGCTCGGCGGAATGGCCGAGGGATTCTTCGGGGAAGAGCAGAATCCGAAGGAAGCCCGTCAGGACATCCGCTGGAACTATTGGATAGATCCACAATCCAAAGCCGCCGCTGCCGTGCAGCCGACGTTGAAACTCTGGAATCCGAAGACGCATTCATTTGCCGGGGTAACCGAGGTGACTCCCACCCGCTTCCGGATTCGCAACGCGCATGATGTTCTTCCAACGCTTGGTTCAGTCATGGTCTGCAAGGGAATGCTCCGGCCCAACCGGCTCTCGCCGGCGATCCATTTGTCGAGCGTGGATCGCGTGCTGGTCGAGAACGTCACCGTGCATCGCTCCGGGGGGATGGGAATGGTGGTTGAGGATTGCAGTGACGTGACGGCAAAGGGCTTCAGGGTGGAGTTGAACAAGGATTCAAAAAGCCTGGTGACCACCACCGCAGATGCCACTCACTTCATGGGTTGCCGGGGCACGGTGCGCGTGGAGGATTGCCTGTTCGAGAACATGCTCGATGACTCCTGCAACGTGCATGGCGTGTATGCCATCGTCGAGGGATTGCCCACACCGGACCGCCTGGCGATCAGCTTCAGTCATTTTCAGCAGCTCGGAACGGTTTTTGCGCGGCCAGGCGACCGCGTGCGGCTGTTGAAGAAAGATTCTTTGCTGGGTTATGCGGAATGCACGGTCACCGGGATCTCCCGGGTCAACGAGGATTACTATATACTGACTCTGGACAAGCCGCTGACGGACATTCTTCAGCCCGACAGCAGCCTCGAAAATCTCACAGCCCGGCCGGATGTGATTTTTCGGAACAACACCGTCCGCAACAACCGGGCGCGGAGCGTCCTGATCACCTCGGGAGGAAAAGTGCTCATCGAAAACAATCTTTTCGAGCGGCCTTCCGCGATGAGCATCCTCGTCGAGGGGGACAACGATTTCTGGTTCGAGTCCGGCGGGGTGGAAGATGTCACGATCCGGAACAACAAATTCGTCGGCCAGGCCCCGGCCGCGCCGTTGTTCAAACTTACCCCGATGCAGCCGGGTGAAAAACGGAGCCTCCCACCGTTTCACCACAATATCCGGATTCTCGACAACGACATCGAGGCGGCCGGCCCGATGATTCTCGAGGCGGCCCGCGTGGACGGTTTGGATTTTTCCGGGAACAAAGTCAGGCTGCCCGAGGAACCCGGAGCTCCCGGATCTCCGTCGTTCGTGTTCAAAGCCTGCTCGGACCTTGTTTTCCGCGGCAACACGTTCAACCGCCCCGCGCTGATCAAAATCCATGAACCGGCCGCGCCGGTTGTGCTCGACGCGAACACGAATCTTTTACTCCGGTAAAGCCGGTCAGACCACAGGTGCAACCAGCTTGGCACAGGCCTCCTGGAGCCATCCAGGAGGAGGTGCCGCATAAGGGCGGAACGTCTCAAGATACCCCTCGTGCTCGTTGTAATACAGGGCGCGGTGGAGGCCGAGATCGCCCGCCTGGGGAGAATCAATCAGGCTCGCCGAGTCGTTGGCGCTCATCTGGAAAACAACGCGCATTTCAAATTCGCCGAGAGCCTTGCGGCTGAGCGCACGGCCGATGTTGTTGAATGTGTCGAACGTCACGATGAGGTGGATTCCGTGGCTGCTGCCCTCGGTCATCAGCGCGTTGAGTTGCTTGCCTGGATTCTCCGCGGCATCGTCGCCTCCCGAAAAATCGTATTCGTCCTCGTGGCGGAGCTTTTTGAATTTCTGGAGCCCGTGGATAAAGACATAGATCGGATGGGTCTGCGTCTCCCCTGACATACGAAGCTGGAGTTCGCCGGCGAGGTCGTTCATCGCACGCGCGATGTCGTCGGGCTGAACAACCGTAACCCTTCCGGACAAATCTGCGGAAACCCCGGTAAGGAGATCTCCGCCGCCAAGCCCGCCGGTGTGAAAAAGCACAAACTTCGCGGTGCCGACGGGGTGCTGGGCCGCCAGGGCGACCAGCGAAGCCGCCAGCATCGTTGTGATGGTTTCGTCCCGCTGCCCGACAATGAGAAGGTGGTTGCCGCTCTGCCGTTGGAACACCACCTCGGTGGGACCCTTGATCGAATTCGGAGCGCCGAGCCAGCAGCGGGAGGCCGGGGATGATGTGCGGGGAGGATTGGCGAGCAGTGCCCGGAGCGCGGCATTCTCACGGATATCCGCCGGGGAGTTACCTTCGAAAACAATCGGGCCCGCACCCTCGAACCCGCGTTTTTCCGCCAGCGCGCGGACCCTGTCCAGTTGCGCGTCTCTTTCGTCATCCGGAAGCCAGACGACCTGGAACGGGCTGTTCCCCTCGATGGCTCCCGCCGCATCGTTGTAGATACCCTCGCCCGGCCGCGAGAGCAGGCGGGGGGCAGGATTGTTGTCGTCCATGATGAGGTAGGCATCGGCCTCATTGCATTGGAGCGCGACGCGAATGACCATCTGGCCAAGGGTGGCACGGGCCAGCGTGTAGGCTCCACCGAGTGTCTGCGAACCCAGCAGCACATGGATACCGAAAGCCCGGCCCTGGCGGATGATCCGGTCAAAAAGCAAAGACGCGGTCTGCGCTATCTCATCGTCCTCGACAAAGAATTCCTGGAACTCGTCGATGATGAGCAGTGTCCGCGGCACCGGCTCCCCTCCGCCGGCCTTCTTGTATCCGGCAATATCCTGGACGCCGAGTGCTCGGAACATGTCGCCGCGCCGCTTCAGCTCCTCATCAACACGGCGGAGCACGCTGAGCCCGAACTCGCGGTCGCTCTCGATCGCCACGACGCGAGCGTGCGGGAGCCGATGCTCGGCGTAGCATTTGAATTCCACGCCCTTTTTGAAATCGATGAGGTAAAACTCGACCTGCTCCGGACTGCAGGAGAGCGCGAGGTTCGTGATGATGACGTGGAAAAGCGTGGATTTTCCGGATCCGGTCTTCCCGGCGAGGAGTGCATGCTGGCGGGTGCCTTTCCCGATCGCGAGGTATTGAAGCTTTGTGGCGCCGGTACGGCCGATGGCGATCCGGAGTTCTTTCGTCGTGTCGTTCGTCCACATGTCGGCATCCTTCGGGGCGATCTGTGCGAATGGAACCTCCACGCGGTTTGAGTCGATGCTGCTCCGGCCGATAAGGTGGACCAGCTCGATGGCGAGTTCGGTTTGTGGCGGCGGATCGAAAGCGAGTTCCTCCCTGACCTTGACTCCCTCGTTGGCAAAGACCCACGCGCCGCTTTCCTCCCGGAGGCAGATGCTGCTTTTCCGCAGCTCGTCCGGAACGAATCCGTCTGGCAGGGGATGGCGGCAGTCCCGGTGAATGAGAGTGAACACCCCGCATCGCGCCCCGCTGGTTGCGATGCTCTGCAGGCGCTTGGCCGCGGTTTCGCTGAAGTTCGACGGGAAGTCCGCAACGACGAGAAAATGGTATTTCTCCGCCACGCTGTCGGCCTGCGCGTTGTATTCGGTGATCGTGGCGTATTCGTTCCGCAGATACATCTGGATCACCTTTTCGATATGCTCGTTCAGTTCGGCGAGGCGCTCCTCGATCTGGTCGCGCTGGGTCCAGATGCGGCGGTTGATGAGGGTTTCCTCGTAGTCGGCCAGATGCATGAGCCCGGAAAAATTTTGTCCGAGGCCGACCGGGTCGATGATCGTGAAAGCCAGTTTTCCGGGGGGGATCGTCGCGAGCAGGCGGAGGATGACGGTATTCAGCGTATCGATGACCGCCGGGCTGCCGGAATCCGGTGTTTCAAAAAGCAGGGACCCCTGCGCGGGAAATGTCAGCGCCAGCGGGATGGCAGGCTTTGCCGGACCGGGCAGCGCGAGCCGGGGATCTTTGGGAGAGATCGAAGACAGGTCAGGACACAAGGTGGCGAACTTTGCTCCGGGAGGAAATTCCAAAGCAGGCACCCAGCTCTCCACGGCCTCCGCGCTCCATGCCGGCGTGAACTGCTGGAGCAGGCCGTCCATCGCGGCGACAGCCTCGTAGAGGGGATCCATGGCAGCTGTCCAGGCAGCCCTGAGTTCCGACCACCCGGTCTCCTCATCCGCTTCGAGCGTTGCTATCGCCGAGTTGTGCGTGGACAGGGCTTCTTCCTTCAGGGTCTTTTCCCGCCTTTGGATTTCCTCGAGCCCGGCAGTCCGCGCGGCTTCGCACCGCTGGAGCTTCGGGTGAAAAAGCCGCTCGTTTTTTTCCATTAGACGTGGTGCCTGGCGTTCGATTTTTTCCTGGATCTTAATGGCGAAGTTCTTTTCGATTTCCTCGCCTCGGGCCCACTGAGTGTTGACCTCCTCACACAGCCGGTCGTAATCCTCCTGAAGCTTTCGCCGTGCGCTCTCGTGTCCGGTCCGGGCCGTCGCGGCGCATGAGTAGAAAAGGCTCCTCGCTTCAGCAAGATTGGCGGCAAGATGCTCAGCCGCCTCCGCGGACCGACGGGCTCCAGCGCGGTGGAGAAGGAAGATGGCCGACAGCAACAGAACGGCCGAGACACCGGCTGCAGGCACTGCCAAGTTCCCGTGGCCGGATGAAATGCCGATGGCCGCCGCGATCGCGATCGCAGCGGGAACGGCAGCATAGAGCGGAACGAAACGGAACAGACGGGGGATCAGGAAATGTTCAAAGGCGTGAAGGCTTTCCTCAAGCCCCGGAATGCGATTGCTGAACTCCTCGTAAAATTTCATGTGGTCGCCGGAAACCGGAACCCGGATTTCGCGTGGGCTCCTGGCGAGTTTCAAAAATGCCGGGTAGCCGCGGAAGGCTCGGCGGATGCGCCTCTGCAGCCGCTCGAAAAGCAAACCCTTGGCGGCAACCTCCGCGGTGAATGACTCGAAAGCCTCGTCCTCGGATTTCAGTTCGAGCGGAAGATTCCTCGTCGCGTTGAAGTGGCGCATCTGGAGCTGTCCGAGCCATCGTTCTTTCGCAATCCGGGCCTGGGCTAGAAGATCGTCCACGCCTTTCCGGCGGATCTCCTCGATCCGCCTGCGGCGGCCGTCGTAAAGCGCCCGCGCCCGAGATTCGCTCCCAATAAACTCCTTCTCAACCCTGGCCGTCTCCTCCGCAAGCCGCCTGTCCAGCCCGGCCATTGTTTCACGATGACTCCGGACTTCGTCCATCCGCAGCCTGGCGCAGTCGCGCGCGAGGCGGGATTCTTTTTCCGCGAATTCCACGGCGGCCTCCTTCAAGCGGGCCATGATTCCGAGGCTGCGGTGCACCTGTAGATCAACGGGGCTACTCACAATCGTTCCGGACCTTTCTCATGACAGTTTCAATTTCTTCGATGGCGGCCACCGCCCGGTTGATCTGCACAGGAAGCTCGCCGAGAAACCTTGCCTCAAACTCCCGGCTCTTCACATCGCGCCAGTGTTCCTTCGTCTGATCCCACTCCACCGAGAGCTCCTTCATGGCCTGGATAAGCTGGGCGGCACTGGTGCGGGCGCTCATGGTTCGGAGGTTTTCTCCGGTTCGCGAATTGTTTCCTGCTGTCCGGGCGGGCCGCTCTTCGCTTCGCGCGGCGCTCCGGATTCCGAATACTCCGCCAGGTTTTGCTGGGTTTGAACAAGATAGGCAACCGCCTTCGGGAGGTCGTGATCGAGCACGCCGCGCAGGCTCTCCAGTTTCTTTTGCAGCGGCGCAATGAGGGACTCGTAGTTACGGATCCACAGCTTGACGTTCTGCAGTTTTTCCTCCGCCTCAGCGAGCGCCTGTTTCGCCTGGCGGGCAGCCACCATTTCCCGTGTCAGATTTTCGCGGAAGGATGACAATCTGGCGTTGAGGAGTTCCTGTTCCGCCAGATCAAGTGCGCGGCGGCGGCGGCGGATCTCCCCCTCCCAATGAACACGCCGGTCGCTCTGGAGCCATCCGCGTGTCCGCCGGATCTCGTCCCCCACCTCGTCCACCCGGGCATGCGCCTTGTGCAGGAAAAGAATGAGGTTCGTCCGAAAAGTTTCGAGCGCATCAAACGACGTGATCTGGGCCTGCTCTGCCATGGGGCTTTATCTCTGATCCAAATACTGCTCGATCCGCTGGGCTTTGCGAAGGAGATACGGCGTGTGCTTCTCGGAAACCCCCACGAACTTTTTCAGGACCTTCATGGTGGCGATGAATTCCTCGCCGAATTTCTCATGCTCCTGATCCTGCCAGGTGCCACCCAGCGAGACGAACCGCGCCTGGAGGGCGGAGGCGCGGACCTGCACATCATCGTTGAACCGCTTGAGTTCGCTGGCGAAGCGGCGCACCTCTTCGGGATCCATGATTGCCTGTGCCATGCCGGGATTGTGGTGTCAGAGGGGGTTCAAAATCAAGACCGGGGATTTCTCTGTCCTGAAAAGGCCTGGAGTTCAGCCGCTCACTTTTCCCCGCATTTTTTTCGTTTCCCCGCGGCGGCGCTTGGACTCGACCAGCTTTCGCTTTGTGCCCCGGGATCGCCGGGCTTTTCTGCGGCGGTCGCGGGAGGCCTCGGCAAGGGCGCTGAGTTTTCTGGCCCGCGCCGCATCGGCGATTTTTTCTGCGAGCCGGCGGCGGGCCTCCGCCCGGTTCATCGCCTGCGAGCGCGAGGTCGTGACCGTCACAGCGAGCCCTGTCGGGATGTGGCGGAGCGTGACGGCGGTCGAGACCTTGTTGACATGCTGGCCGCCCGGTCCGCTGGAGCGGGCAAACTGCTCGACGATATCCTCATCGCGAAGGTGCGGCATGGCGGGGATTTTCACGCCGTGTTTGTCATTTCGCAAGACCTGTGATGAAGTGTCCTCCTGATGGAGTTCAGCACCACCCAACAAAACGGCATCACGCTGGACGGAATATCGTTCGGCGGGCTCAGCCTGCTCATCTCCCGCAAAGGGGCCGAGATGGTGAGTCTTGTGCGTGACGGTGCCGGCTTTCTCCACCGGGACGGCCAGACAGTTCCTCCTGCGGCCGGCTGGGCGAACCACGCCACGGTCATGGGGTATTTCCTCCACCGGCTCTGGCAGGAGCAGTCGGTTTACCGGGGAAAAATCCTGCGCGGCGGAAATCATGGGTTTTTGCGGCACTTCGACTTTGAGGAGCCGCTGAAGCTGGCGGACGGACTGCTTTATCGCGTTCCCTCCGACCAGGTGCCTCCCGATGCCTACCCGCTGCGGGTCGGCTTTGAATTGGCCTACCGGATCGCAGATGGTGCTGTCCGGGTGGAGTTTTCGTTTGAAAATCAGGAGCCGGTTCTGGAGGCACATGTGAGCTTCGGGCTCCATCCCGGATTCGCGGTTTCATCCATCCGGGACACAAGGATCCTGATGCCGCCGGGAAGATATGTGCGGCATTTTGCCCCGGGAAATTTTTTGGACGGGCGCACCGAGGCACTCGTTTTTGCCGGAGGAGATTTTCCCTATCCGAAGAGCGAACTGCCCGGATCGTTCATCCTGGGAATCGAGGGGGTTCCCTCGCGGATTTTCCGCCTGGAGAATGCCGGCCGCTCGGTCACCCTTGACTTCTCCGAAGTGCCCTATGTGACGTTCTGGAGCGACTCGGACGATTTTGTCTGCATCGAACCCTGCTGGGGCCTGCCGGACAGCAATCCGCCGTTGCCCTTTGAGAAAAAGGCGGGCATCCAGACGATTCCCCCGCTCGGGCGGTTGCTCAGGGGATTTTCCATCACTCTATGATCTTATCCTTCCTCACCCTTGTCATCCGTGTTGCCGTTCTGGCCGCTTTCACGTTTCTATTCGTCGTGCTGTTCGACCACGGGCCGGACGATTACCTGACGAATGTTCAAAAGGATTTCACGCGCCTGGTGGACACCGTAACCCCGCTGGTCTCCCCCGTCGGGACGAAATCTCCCGAGAGCGGGACTTGATGAAGAGCCTCCGTGCCGTTAGCATTGCCGACTCTTATGGCAGTCAAGACCGAAAAGGACCTCCCCGAACAGTTCCGCGCCACCTGGCTTAAGGCGATGAGCGCGATGCAGCTCCGCAATTATGGATATGCCGTTCAGCTTCTCCAACCTCTTCTGAAGGCCCATCCGGAATTTCTGCCCGGTCGCCAGCTCGCCCGCAAGGCGTCGGTCGCCAAGAACGCCGGCAAAAAAAGCATGCTCGGCGGGCTCTCGAGCGCGTCGTTCAGCACGATGAAGGTGCAGAGCCTGATCAAGAAAGACCCGGCTGCCGCGATGGATGCGGCTGAGAAAATTCTGGAGAACGAGCCTTACAATGCTCAGGTCAACCAGCTCCTCCGTGAGGCTGCACTCGCCGCGAGCATTCCCGAGGTCGCCGCTTTCGCGCTCGAAACCATCATCGAGGGCAACCCCCGCGATACCAAGACGATGCACGAGCTAGCCAGGCATCATATCCAGCAGGGGAACCCGCAGAAGGCGGTGGAGATCTACGGAAAAATCACGGATATCATGCCCAACGACCTTGCTGCCATCAAGGGCGGCAAGGACGCATCCGCCGCTTCCTCGATGCAGAAAGGCGGATGGGAGCGGGAGGATACCACCTACCGCGACCTCCTCAAGGACGAAGGGCAGGCGGTCTCCCTCGAGCAGCAGTCCCGCGTCGTGCGCAGCGACGACATGATCGACCAGCTGCTGGCCGAGCTTCATGAAAAAGCCGAGCGCGAGCCGGGAAGCGTCGATACCTCGCGGAAAATCGCGGAACTGTATGAGCAGAAGGAGGACTTCGAGAGCGCGACGAACTGGTTCAAGTATGCTGCGGAACTCAGCGGCGGATCCGACCAGTCGCTCGTCCGCAAGGCAACCGACCTGCACATGAGGCAGTTCGATGTCGCCATCAAAGCCCGCGAGGAATTCATCGCAGAAAACACAGGCAGCGACGAAGCGGCTCAATACCGGGCCGAAGTCGAGTCCCTCACAATCCAGCGCGCGGAACTTTTGCTGGAAGATGCCCGCAGGCGCGTGGAACGGAATCCGACCGATCTCATGTTCCGCTTCGAGCTCGGCGAGATCCTGGTGAGCCTGAAGCGCTACCAGGAGGCGATTCCGGAGCTGCAGAAGGCGCGGATGAACCCGAGCGTGCGCATCCGGGCGATGGGCCTCCTCGGGCAGTGCTTCATGGCACGAACCATGCTCGACCTTGCTGCCAAAACCTTTTCCGATGCCGCCGCCGAGCTTAGCGCGATGGATAACGTCAAGAAGGACGTCGTCTACAATCTCGGGCTCGTTTACGAGAAGATGGGGAACAAAGAAAAGTCCATCGAGTGCATGAAGCAGATCTACGAGGTGGACTACGGATATCGAGACGTCGCTGCACGCGTTGAAGGATCTTATCAGGGGTAGCCTTTTTCGGCTTCCCGAAAGGCGCTGCCTCGCATAAGGGTTGGGAATGGTCACGAAGCTCCTCCACACCCGCTACCGGGTTTCCGACCTCGAAAAAACCGCGGGGTTCTACCGCGACGTGCTCGGGTTGGAGGAAGTCCGCCGGATCACCAGCGGACGCGGATCGCAGCTGGTATTCTTCAAGGCCCCCGGCAGCGAGGAGCTCATTGAGATTTGCAAATACGATGCGAGCGGCCCGGTCCATGTTGGACCCGACCTCACGCACCTCGCGTTTGAGGTCGATGACATCGAGGCTTTTGCCCGGCACTCGGCCTCCCTCGGATACCCGCTGAGCGATGGCCCGCACCAGTCGTCGAGCGGCTCGGTCATCGCCTTTGTGGACGCACCCGAAGGCTACGAGGTCGAACTCATCCAGCACATGAAAGGAGCTTGATGGAATTCGACTGGACAGGATCGGCATTCGAACCGGAGGCGGTTACCCGCAAGGATATCGAGGAATCGTTTGAAGATCCGTTCAGCATCCGGATCATGCCGGAGCTCGATGAGGCGGCCGCGCGGGAGGCCAGGTATTTTATCCTCGGCAGGTCGATCTCCAACCACCCGATCTTTTCGGTTTTCTGGACCGACGGCAAACTCTACCGCGTGGTCTTCTCCCGCCCGATGACGGCCGAGGAGGAAACGTTTTACGACAGGAAAAATTCGGACCCGAACTGATCATGCGCGCGCTCACCAAATGGAAGGATCTCCCGGTGTTTTCCTCGGAGGAGGAGGAGATCGAATACTGGCAACAGACCGCCCTCGACCCCCGGTTGATGAACGGCTCGATGCTGAAAAACGACAACCGCGACTCGACCACGATCACCCTCCGGTTCGATCCCCGCATGCTCGCCCGCATCAAGCGCCTCGCCCGCTCGCGCTACCTCAACTACCAGAGCATGATCAAGCAGTGGCTCAGCGAGCGGATGGAAAAAGAAATCCTGTAGCCCGCCGACCAATTTACTGAACGACGGACTTTCCAGAGCGTCCGAACCTTGCGGGCTGGGAGGGGAGCCGCGGGTTTTCTTACGGGATTTGCCTTGAGGTCCATCGCGCCCGGCAAGGCATGCAAGGCCTGACGGGGGGGCTCTGCGATCCGGAAAAATCAATGTGTGTCGCGGAATCTATTGGAAACCATTTGGTTATCGCAGCATGTTCCTGCTCTCTGCAGGTTTGGTTGACTTCGCCACGCGGGAAGAGAAGGTGCTCAGGCAGCCGAACCGCATTCGATTTTTTTGGTTCTCAAACACTCCACCCAAGAGTTCTGGTGGAGCCTAGGGGATTCGAACCCCTGACCTCCTCAATGCCATTGAGGCGCTCTACCAACTGAGCTAAGACCCCGCAGTCGAAAAAATAAACGTATCGGGTTCCGGTTTCTGATCAACCCAAATTTCCACCGTTATAAAACCTCGAAAACCCGCTTTAAAGCCCGACCAAAAAATTGGCTGGCCAAACAGGAAATGCGTGCTACGTTGGCTTCCTTATGCTTATGCAAAGGAAAAGTGCGTTCTCCCGGCGCCTCCCCGATCTGGTGACCGAGGAACTGGTCGCCGTACTCTCCAAAAAAAGCTCCTTCGAGTTCAAACAGCTTTTTGATGTTGTCCACGAGCGCCTCCGCGCACGGAATGCGGCCAGCGGCGGCGAGGAAATGCTCCGCCTTCGTGCTTATGAGAAGCTCCAGAACCTCGTTTCCCGCGGAATGGTCAAGAAAACCGGGAAAAAATACAAGGGGCTCGCTTCTCTCTCCAAAGCATTGACGCCGCCGGAAGCCATCCCTGCAGTAAAATAGGGAGCTTTACACCCGGGCATCATGGTTTTTCTGCACCGGATGAGGCCGTCCGGACCGGTTGGTCTCGTATCAGCCGGAAGGAATCACTTGGACGGAATCGCAGCGGCTGATAAACGCATCGGATGGTGAGTCAGGATACACCTGCAATCGAAGACGGAACCCAACACGAGGTCCACACGCTGGACCATGTGGACCAATACCTCATGGTTGGGAAGGAGTCGGATGCCTCCGATATTCACCTGAGCGTCAGCTCCAAACCCATTTGGAGAAGATTCGGCATTTTGGAGCCAATCTGGCGCCAGGCCCCCATCCTGACAGCAGCGGATACCGAGCGCCTTGCGATGGGATTTCTGGATGAAAAGCAAAAGCAGCAGCTTGCCGAACGGGGGGATGTGGATTTTGCCTACTCGAACAGCCTGGGCCGCTTCCGGACGAGCGTTGTCCGCCAGAGGATCGGCTACGACCTCGTTTTCCGAATCATCAGCAGCAAGGTCCGCACGATGGACGAACTCGGACTTCCATCGCAGCTCAAGCTTCTCACCCAGTATCAGAACGGCCTGGTGCTTGTAACCGGGTCAGTCGGAAGCGGCAAGAGCACCACTCTGGCTGCGCTTGTGGACGAGATCAACCGCGACCGCCGCGACCATATCATCACCCTCGAAGACCCGATCGAATATGTCATCCCCTCGCGGGGATGTCATGTCACACAGCGCGAGGTTCACACCCACACCAAGTCCTTCGCAAACGCCCTGAGGGGAGCTCTTCGCGAAGACCCGGACGTGATCATGGTCGGAGAAATGCGCGACCTGGAGACGATCCAGCTTGCGATCACCGCCTCCGAGACCGGCCACCTGGTGCTCGGCACCCTTCACACCAGCAACGCCGCCCGGACGCTCGACCGCGTTCTGGATGTCTTTCCCACCGACCAGCGCGACCAGATCCGGATCATGGTCAGCGAATCCCTCCGGGGCGTCATCTCCCAGCAGCTCGTACCCAGGGCGGACGGCACCGGGCGCGCCCTTGCCATCGAGATCCTCATGAACACACCCGCCGTCGGCAATGTGATCCGTGAATCCAAGACGTTCATGCTGCCCGGCATTATCCAGACCGGGCGCAAGCTCGGCATGCAGCTCATGGATGACTCCCTGCAGGCCCTCTTCGAGGCCGGGACCATTTCGGCGGAGGAGGCGGTTTACCGCGCCGAGCAAAAGAATCAGATGTTGCAGATCACGGGGAGCGTCTGACATGCCATACATCAACCAGTTTTTCCAGGTTCTCATCGACACCGGCGCCTCGGATCTCCACCTCGGCGAGGGCCAGCCGCCGAAAATCCGCCGCCACGGCGAAATCGTTCCCATCCGCGAGGAAATCCTCACTCACGAGGAAATATCCGGCATGCTTTACGAGATTTGCGGCGAACGGCGGTGGCAGAAATTCGAGGAATCCGGCGACCTCGACTTCGCCTACGAAATGGATGAGAACAACCGTTTCCGGTGCAACTACCTCAAGCAGACGAACGGCTACGGGGCGGTTTTCCGGATCATTCCGACCAAGATCAAAAGCCTTGAGGAGCTCGGCGTTCCGCCGGTCATCAAGACATTCGGGCACATGCGCGGAGGGATTGTCCTCGTGACCGGCCCGACCGGATCAGGAAAAAGCACGACGCTTGCCGCGCTGATCGATTACATCAACTCCACCTTTTCCAGGCACATCGTCACCATCGAGGAGCCGATCGAATTCGTTCACCGGAACAAGATGAGCATCATCACCCAGCGCGAGGTTCCGGAGCATGCTCCCACGTTTCCGATCGGTCTCAAGGCCGCCCTGCGCCAGGATGCTGATATCGTGCTCGTTGGTGAAATGCGTGATCTGGAGACGATCTCGCTCGCCCTCACCGCCGCCGAGACCGGGTTGCTCGTCTTCGGCACCCTCCATACGAACAACTCGCGCAAGACGGTGGACCGCATGATCGACGTGTTTCCCAGCGACCAGCAGGCGCAGGTTCGCACGATGCTCGCCGCCTCGCTCAGAGGGGTCGTCGCCCAGCTCCTCATGAAAAAGCAGGACGGCGGCGGCCGGGTGGCGGTCAATGAAATCCTCGTCGTCAACAGCGCGGTCGCCGCCATCGTCCGCGAAGGGGCCACCCAGAAACTCCAGGACGTTATCGTCGGCGGCAAAGGGGAGGGGATGCAGTTCATGGACGACGCCATCATGGAGCAGCTCATGAGCGGAGCCGTCAACGCCCACGAGGCCTACATGAAGGCGATCGACAAACAGCGGTTCAAACCCTTCCTGCCGCCTGAAGAGGAAGGCCTTGCCAACGCCGCGGGTGTTCCCGATGACGTTGATCACCACGATCTCGGCAAAAAGCCGGCCCTTCGCCCGAAAACCTCCGTCGAGGAGATCAAGAAGAGCCTGAAAAAGTGATGACCGGCCGGGTTCTGCTGGTGGACATCAGCAACTCGTTCGTCAAGCTTGCCGTCGCAAATCAAGGCCGCATCGGCCGTGTGCACCGGCTGCCGACCCGATCGCTCAAAGCTTCGCAAATCAGGGAAATTGCCGCCGGGCATCCCCTCTCTGGCACGGTTGCGGCCTCGGTGGTTCCAAAAAAAAACCGGGAGGTGGATTCCGCCTGTGGCCCAGGCGTCTGCTGGATCGGACCGGATGTGCAGCTCGGCGTGGGCATCGATTACCCGAACCCCAAGGGCATCGGCCCCGACCGGCTCGCCAACGCAGCAGGCTGCGCTGCACACTACGGTGTTCCCGCCATCGTGGTGGATTTTGGAACGGCGGTGACATTCGACGTGATCTCTGCTGAGGGAAATTACATCGGCGGGGTCATCGCGCCGGGCCTTAACGCCATGACCGAATACCTGCACGACCGCACCGCCCTGCTCCCTCTCATCCGGCTTCGCGAGCCGGGGGCCGCCGTCGGGCGATCGACCGAGGGAGCCATGCTCTCCGGCGCAGTCCACGGCTACCGCGGCCTGGTCGCCGAAATCATCCGCCAGGTCCGCCGCGAGGCGTTTCCCCATCACCGCCCGAAAGTCGTGGTCACGGGAGGGGACGCCGAACTCATCGCCTCCGGGCTGCCGCTTTTTACCGCTGTGGACCCTCTCCTCACCCTCCGCGGGCTCCTCGTTGCCGCAAAGCTCAATCTTTGAAACGTTTTGTTGTCGCGATTGAGGGAGGGAAGTGGTTTTCTTTTTCTCACCGGCTCATGGAAATTGCCGGTCCGCAAATGTAATGTGGAATCTATGAACCAGCGGGCACACAAATTGGATCTGGGGTCATCGGCAACGGGAATCAGGAAATGGATTCTGCCGGCGCTGATCCTTTCGCTCCTCCTCCATGGAGGGTTCCTGGTCTGGTCGAACCGGATCAAGATCAACCCGCTGAGCGGAGTGGATTACGACCCTTCCCCGCCGAGACGCTTTCAGCTCGAAAGCGTGGACCTGGATCCGCGGCTTCTGAATCCCGCTCCCGCCGAGGTGGAACGTCCAGCCGCCGCCCCGGTCGCGGTCAAATTGCCGGACGAAAGCGTTGCCCTCGAAAAAGGCGGCGGCCCGAACCCGGCCCTCCAGCCCGCACCGAACCTCGCCAGCGCGATCCTTTCCGAAACGCCGCAGGTTGCCATGCCGTCGCTGGAGAACGCCCTCCACACCGTGAAATCCCAGGAGGCCGCCTTCCCGGAAAACATGGCGCTGACCGAGGAAATTCTGGCTGAAAAACCCGCTGTCACCGGAACCTCGACCATTGAGCTGCCGAAGCCGGGGCTTTCCGGCGGACTCCGGGAATCCGGCGGAGATGCCGGCACCCGCGGCTTCAGCAATCTCGACGACCTGCTCGCGCAGACCGGTCCGCTCACTCCCGAAACGGCTCCGATCCTGATGCCGACCGATCTGCTCTTTGACTACGATGCCCCGGACCTGCGGCCGGAAGCGCTCGAGAGCCTGCGGAAGCTCGGCATGCTTATCCAGAAAAACCCGGGAGCCCGCTTCGTGATCGAGGGGCACACCGACTCGTTCGGATCGGATGGATACAACCTCGAACTGAGCAGGAAGCGCGCCGAATCCGTCAAGGCATGGCTCACCGGAAACATGGGCCTTTTGGAGGATGCCATCCAGACCGTCGGCTACGGCAAATCCCGCCTCATCGCTCCCTCCGGCGGGACGGTTGAACAGCAACAGATCAACCGCCGGGTTGAAATTGTGATCCGCTCAGCCGCCCCATGATTTCCACGGGCGAAAGGAAGCTCGAAAAGACCGCCAGGGAGCTCTCCGAGAGCACCCGGAGGAAACCCGACGACCCGATCACGATCTTCAAGGGATTTCGCAAGATCGAGGAGCAGCGGCTGAGGATGTGGCATAACGCCGGCGGCGGCGGACGAGAGGTCGCGCGCCAGAGGTCCGAGCTCGTGGATATTCTCTTCCGGGAACTTTTTTTGGGGGTTGTGAATTCCGTTGCTCCGAAGAAGGGCCTCGCCGGCAGGCTCTGCGTGGCCGCCTTCGGGGGGTATGGCCGCCGCGAGCTCACCCCCTCGAGCGATGTCGACATCCTCTTCCTCCTGAGCGGAACAAAGAAGCAGGACAAGGACATCGAGGAAATCATCCGCCAGACGCTCGTGTTGCTGTGGGATATCGGCTTCAAGGTCGGCCATGCCACCCGCACCGTCGAGCAGGCTGTCAAAAAGGCTAACGAGGACATGATCACAAAGACCTCGATGCTGGAATCCCGGTTTCTTGCCGGGGAGCGCGAGATCTTTGGCTTGTTCAAGGAGCGGTTTCAGAACGCCTCCGTGAAGGGGCGCGAGGACGAATACATTGCCTGGCGGCTTGCCAACCAGGCCGAGCTCCGCATCAAGCATGGCTCCAGCGTCTTCCTCCAGGAGCCGAATGTGAAAAACGGCATCGGCGGGCTGCGCGATTACCAGAGCCTCCTCTGGATCTCGCATTTCAAGCTCGGCGTCATGACAACCGCCAAGCTCGTCGAGGCAAAAATCCTCCGTGAGACCGAGCGCAGGCTCCTCGAAAAAGGCTACGATTTCCTCCTGCGCACACGCACCGAGATGCACTACCTCAACGACCGGGGGGTGGACACCCTCACCCTCCAGCTTCAGGGCCGGGTCGCCGTGGCATTCAATTACCAGCAGAAAAGCATCCTGCGCAAAGTCGAGGCGTTCATGCGCGACTTCTACAGCCACACTCGGAACATCCACCTTCTCACCGAGGCCGCGCTGGAGCGGATGCAGGCGCTCCCCGCGAAGAAGCCCGCCGGCTTTCTTGCGCTCCTGCGGGCGAAGCCGAAGCCGGAAAAATTCGACGGCTTCATCGCGCGGCACGGAAAGCTCGAGCCGGAGTCGCGCGAGATCTTCAACGACGACCCCTACCGGATGATCCGGGCATTCCAGCACGCGCAGGTGCGGCAGCTCGAGTTCCATCCCGAGCTGAGCGACCTGGTCCGCCGGCGCCTCCCGCTCGTGAACCGGACGTTCCAATATGCCAGCGCCGCCCGCGAGACGTTCTTCGCCATCCTCTCCCGAAAGGGCGAGGTCGGTCCTGTCCTTCGGCTCATGCACAACCTCGGGTTTCTCGGACGATACATGCCGGAGTTCGGCGCGCTCGACTGCCTCGTCCAGCATGAATTCTACCATCGATACACAGCGGACGAGCACACGCTGGTCTGCATCGAAAAGCTCGACGGGATGCTCTTTGCCGATTCGGAAAGGCTGAGCGGATACCGCCAGCTTTTCCAGAAGATCGAGGATCCTGCGATCCTCTACCTTGCGCTCCTCCTGCACGACACCGGCAAGGCTGCGAACGAGCGCAACCATGAGGAGGCCAGCGCGGTGCTCGCTCACAAGGTCGCCCGCCGGCTTCAGCTCTCCCCCGAGCGAAGGAGGATGCTGATCACCCTCGTCGATTCCCACTACGTCCTCTCGAAAATGGCCCAGACCCGGAATCTGGAGGACCCGTCCACCATCGAGGAATTTTCCCGCATCATCCAGAACCGGCCGAATCTCGACGCGCTCATGCTCGTCACCCTCGCGGACGGGATGGGGACGAGCGATCAGAACTGGTCGGACTGGAAAGAGGGGCTCGTCTGGACGCTTTACCGGCGCGCCTGCCAGTTCCTCGAGGGCGGCCCCGTGGCTGCAGAGGAGCTCCGGCGCAACCGGGAGGAGCAGCGGCAGAACGTCATCCGCATCCTCGGAAAGGACTTTGCCGACGAGGCGGAAGCCCACTTTCATTTCCTTCCCGAGCGGTATTTCCAGATGTTCGGACCCGAGGATATCGCAGCCCACATGGGGCTCTTCCACACGTTTTTTGAAAATCAGCACAAGGAGGATGCGGTGGCCCTTTCCCCGGTTTTCCATTGGGTGGCCCGTCCCGAGCAGGGCCATAGCGAGGTGTGGGTGTGCGGATGGGACCGGCCGCGCCTTCTCGAGAGGATTGCGGGCGCCTTCCTCTCCGCACAGATCAATATCCTGAGCGCTGACATCTTCACGCGCGGCGACAGCCTGGCCCTCGACATCTTCCGTGTCGGCAGCACGCGCCATGAACCAGTCACAAGCCAGCGGGATATCACGCGCGTCGAATCCCGCCTCGCCGAATCCCTTGGCGTGGTGGATTTCGATTTCACCCCGATGATCTGTAAGGAATCCGTGCTGCGGAGCTACAGGCTTTCGCAGGAGTTCGACCTCCCGACCCGGATCAACGTGGACAACACCTCGCACCCGATCTACACGCTTGTGGACATCCAGACCCCCGACCGGCTCGGACTCCTCTACGACCTGCTCCGCGCGATGGGATCGGCCGGACTCATCATCGAGCTCTCCCGCATCACGACCGAGATGGATGTTGCGATGGACACCTTCTACATCCACAGCAAGGACGGCTGCAAAATTGATGAGCCGGCCGCGCTGAAGCGTCTCCAGCGGCTCCTCCACCGCGCGGCGGTGAAGGAAGGATGATGAAGAAAATGCGCAAGGCGGAAGGCGGAAGTGGGGCGCATGCGCCCGAGTGCCGCGCTTCGCGGGGGATTTTCCCACTTCCGACTTCCCACTTCCGACTTCGCATGACCTCCCGCTTCGGCTGCCTGTTTTTCCGTCAGGTTCTCCGTCCGTGGACCCGCCATCCGCTGCTCCCGGCGTTGAATATCCTGAGCATCGCGGCGGGCGTATCGGTTTTTCTTGCCGTTCAGATCGCCAATCGTGGGGCCCTGGCGAGCTTTCAAAATGCCGTGGGCCTGGTTGCGGGCCGCGCGCATCTTGAAATCCGGGGGGATTTTCCGGACACCGTTTTTCCGGACGTCGCAAAGTTTCCCGGAATCCGCTCGGCCACCCCGCTGGTGGAAGGCATCGTCACCGTTCCGGATCAGCCCGGCGAGTATCTCCGCGTGATCGGGGTGGATCCTTTCACCGGGCAGCGGCTGAGGGCGTTCGATCTCGGGGCACCGGACGGATCCTCTCTGGATCTCGAGGCTTGGCTCCGCGAGCCGCTGGCCATCGCCGCCGCCCCGGGCCGGACAGGTCCCTTCCGCGTCCTTGCTGCAGGGCGATCCGTGGAATTCAACCCTGTGTTCACGTTTGTCGCCCGCGATGCGGCTGTGGAATCGGACCCCCGTATCGTCGCGATGGACATCGGCTGGGCGCAGGACCTGTTCGACATGCGGGGGCGCCTGACCTCGATCCAGATCGAGCTCGACGATCCGCTCCAGGCGCGTGCGGTTTCGGAATCCCTGCGGTCCGTCGTTCCCCCGGATGCCACCATCGCACCGCCATCGCGTCGCGGAGTTGAAACCGAGGCAATGCTTGCGGCCTTCCAAATGAACCTCGCCGCGCTCAGCCTCGTCTCGATGGTTGTCGGAGGATTTCTCATCTATAACAGCCTGTCCGCAACCGTCGTCCGCCGGCGGGTCGAAATCGGAATCCTCCGCGCTAACGGCGCCGAAAAACCTGAAATCTCGGCTCTGTTTGTCGGAGAGGGACTCGCATGCGGGCTCATCGGCTCGCTCCTCGGGATCGGGATTGCCGGGCCGCTTGCACGCCTTCTGGCAGGTCCGGTCGGAGAAACCGTCTCGTCGCTTTATACGGTTGTGAGGATCGGAGACTTCGGCATTTCTCCCGGGCAGGCGTTGCTAGCCCTGTCCGCCGGCACCGGAGCCTCTCTGGCGGCATCCTGGCTCCCCGCGATGGAGGCGGCCGCTAGCGATCCGGCCCGGGTCCTGCACCCGGGCTCGGCGATGGAGGGATTTTCATTCCGTTCCCGGAACTGGTTTCTCTCCGGCCTCGGGTTGCTGGCTGCAGCGGGTGCGACCGCATGGGTCGCCTTTCATGGAGGCGGAAAATTCCTCGGGTTCGCCTCGGTCGGAATCCTGATCGCCGGGTTTTCGCTTGTTGTCCCGGGAACAGTCAAACTCTGCGCCTCGTTCGCAAAGCTTCCAGGCTGGATGCTGCGCCTTGGCCTGCAGCAGCTCGTGCGATCGCTTCACCGGAGCGCCATCACGATTGCAGCGCTCGCCGTGGCCGCGGCCATGACAATCAGCATTTCGGTGATGATCCACTCGTTCCGCGGAAGCGTCTCCTCATGGCTGGAGAAAACCCTCGTCGCCGACCTCTTCATCGCTCCCGCCTCGAATGAAATTGTCGGACTGCAAAGTTATATCCCGCAGGTTGCGCTGGATTGGGCGCGGAATCATCCCGGGGTGAGCGAGACCGGAACATTCCGGGAGATGAATGTGTCGACCAGCAGCGGAGTTGCTGCGATGGGGGTTGTGGATGGAAAAGCGCGGGGAGACTGGGATTTTCTGGCACAGATGGACAGCGCTGCGGCGCTCTTCCGGGGCCCGGGATATGTTCTCGTATCAGAAAGCTTCTCCGGCCGCCATGGGGCCCGGCCCGGAGACATGCTGACCATCGCTTCGCCAGGCGGCCCCCTGCCGGTGAGGATCGCAGGGGTGATCAAGGATTTCACCCGGGACGCCGGGCTCATCATGATGGACCGCGGAAATTTCGACAGATCCTGGAGCGACCCGCGCATCCATTCTCTTGCCCTCCACCTCAAAAATCCGGAGGGAGCGGGAGCCATCGCGGAGGAGTTTCGCAGAATGTTCGGCCGGGAGGGTGAATTCTCGATCTACACGAACTCGGACCTCAGGGGCCGGGTCATGAAAATCTTTGAGCAGACATTCGCGGTCACGTCCGTGCTGCGGGCGATCGCTGTGGCGGTGGCAGCGGCGGGAGTTCTCCTGTCCCTGACAGCGCTGGTTATCGAAAGGGAGCGGGAGATCGGCGTGCTCCGATCGCAGGGAGCCTCGGCAGCACAGGTGCGCTGGCTGGTCTTCACCGAGGCGGGACTCATCGGCTTGTTTGCCTCCGGGATCGGCATCGCATGCGGCGCGGCCATGGCGATGATCCTCACGCTCGTTATCAACAAGGCTTTCTTCGGGTGGACCATCGAGCTCCGCTACCCGCTCGATGTGCTCGCCGGGACCCCGCTTTGGATCGTTCCCGCCGCCATCGCCGCCGCTTGGCTGCCATCCCGCCGAGCCTCCCGCATCCCGCCCGCTCAGGCCGTCCGGTTCGAGTGATACTCCTCACCCGAACTTGTCGAGCGGTCGCTTCCGGCTTGATCAGGAATCAAGAGAGAGGCTTTTTCTCTGGAACGAATCCCGCAACGATGAACAGGCCTGCGGCGATGCAGATGCAGGAATCCGCGATGTTGAAGGCCGGCCAGTGGCCATACCACGGGAGAATCACATCGATAAAATCCACGACGTAGCCGTGGAGGAGCCGGTCGGTCAGGTTGCCAAGGACACCCGCCGCGAGCAGGGCGGCCCCGATGCGCATGGGAGAGCCAACGAAGGCACCGCGCCAGGCAAAAACCGCGATCACGGCCAGCGCCGCCGAAGCGAGGGCGATAAAAAAGACGTTGTTGTTGGGGAGCATTCCGAATGCGGCTCCCGTATTGTGGACCTGCACGAGATTGAGGAAGCCCGGGATGACCGGAATGAATTCGTCCGGGGAAATATTCCGGAGCACAAGCCACTTTGTCGCCTGGTCTGCGACGTAGAGGGGAAGCGTCAGGAAGAGGAGATGACGGAGGGCGGAATTCAATGGCTTTCGGGATTCACCGAGGAATGGTGCTCGATGATTTTCCACGCTCCGTTTTCCTTCAGGTAGACAAAGGTATACCGTGCAGGCACGGAGACCTTTTTGTCCTTTTCGGTGTAGGAAAACGTGTAGAGGCCGGAGTTGATCGCGCAGTTGTCGGAGAACACGCGGATATCCCGGCGGTGGAAATCCACCTGAAGGTTGTCCTTCTCCACAAGGTTCTCGAAGTAGGAGAGGATTCCGGCGGGGCTGTCCAGGCGGGTCTGAAACGTGGCGAAGAGGAACGCCTCGTGGTCGTAAAGCGAGGCGATCTTCGCAGCGTCCCGCGCATCGACCGCCCGCTCCCACTCGCCGGTCGCCGCGGCAACTTCCTCACGGTCTCCCGCCAATGCGGGGGCAGCCAGAAGAAACAAACACAGGGCGATCGGAGGAAGGCACTTCATCCCGGCATCGGCGATTGCCCGCGAAGGCGCGAAGCCGCCAAGGAGAAAAAGGGAGATCAACCGCGGAATTTTTCTACCCGCTTTTCTTTGCAATATTTGCCTCCGTGTTCTCCGTGAACTCCGTGGTTCAAAAGCATTTATCGGGCTCATCGCTGGAATGTGAAATGGCGGCGGGAGGTCTGCAATAAAAAACCTTGGGGAGCCGACGTGAAATCCCGAGGTGCGAGATCAAGAACGCCGCCCCCAAGTGACAACCCGGAAAAAATTGTGATTGTGACGGGACTTTCACAATTGGAAACTTGTCAGCTTTCAGGCCCGGTTGGAAAAAACATCATGGTCGGCAATTCTTGGGTGAGATCGGAGGCTTTGCGCAAGCTGGGCAAGGAGAAAATCCTGGGGCGTTTTGCGGCGGGTTTGCAGCGCTGGAGGGAGGCCCGGAAAAGGAAAATCTCCGATGTCGCGACCGAATTCGGCGTCGCTGCTTCGACGTGGGGCCACTGGGAAACCGGCCACCGTTTCCCCTCCGGAGAAAACCTCGCCCTCATCACCGAATACACCGGCATCCCCCTCCAGCACTTCATCTGCCCGAACAGCGACCGCTGCCCGTTTGCAAAACGCTTGGAATGAGCATCGCACTTCAGGACCCCGGCCAGATGCGCCGATGACCAAGATGGCTTGCAGATTGGCTATTGCAAGGGGCTATACTCCCTGATGCGTGTTTTGCTCACAATGCGCAGTTTTCCTGCAAGGTCGCTCGGATCAACTGCCCGCACCACAGCACGAAGGCAGTCAAGAATGTCGTTGATGGCGGGATCCTTTGGCAGTTTGAGGACAACAATGCCGGCATATTTGTCGGGCGGAAACCGAACAGGATTTGAAAAATCGAAGTCGAGCGTCACAAGGCACCGCCCCTCGCTTCGGCAAACATCGATCAACACATGATCGGTTGCACCGCAAAGGCCCTGGCTCAAGACGGTTTCAACATCGAACCCGTTCGCAATAAGAAACTCGCGGCCGCGCGCGCCAAGGTTCTCGTCGAGTTTCAACTTCATGCAAACGCCTCGATGAAGCGTTCACGGCTCATCTCGGAACCGTATCCGATGCAGGCCAGAATGTCCTCCCGAACAAGCTGGGGGTATTCGGAAAGAACATCCTCAGTGGACATCCCATCGGCAAGCATATCGAGGATCAGGGAAACCCAGATCCGGTGCCCGCGAACACACGGCTTCCCAAAGCAGATTTCCGGGTTGATGGAAATTCTCGACAAAAGCTCTGCCTTCATATGCGAAACGGTATGCGCGATCCCCGATTACTCAAGCCGAAAGCTGAAAACCAGCGCGGACGCGTCTCGTATATTGGGATGAGTCGAATGTTTGGTGCAGGGAGCACAACCAGGCGGCGAGGGAAGCCGCTCGGTAGATCAACCGCAGGTTGACCCGGAGGGTGAGACGCCGGGGACGGCGCGAATCAACTGATACCGGAGCGCCAGCGGAGCAAAACCAGCGCGGGAGCGCCTCGTGAATCGGGATGAGTCGAATGTTTCCTTCCCCCCTCCACGACCTCCTCGGCTCGAACAGCGACCGCTGCCCGTTTGCAAAACGGCCCAAATGAGCGCGTTGCGCTGATCTACTTTATGTAGATTTTTCTTTCTTCCCCGCTCCCCCTCCGGCTGCAAAAGTCCACAGCGCATGAACTGGAGATTTGAATTTGTCGAAGCTGGTATTGGGATGGGATTTTCCCCACGAAATCAGCGTCGTGACTGGAATTCTCTTGAACCAATCAAATGTCTGTTGCTGAAATTCATCTCTCGATTTCTTCGGCACCGGGCTTGGTTGCTAGCAACCTGGATCTTAACATGTGTCCCCGTATCGCTTTCGGCGGGAGTTTCTGGGAATTTCAGATTCTCTGTGGCGGGATCATCTATAGTAATCACTGGCTTCGTGGAGAGTCCTGTGGGCTCGGTGAAAATCCCTTCCTCTATCACTGTCGACGGCTGGCCAGAAACCGTCCGCTCCATCGGCATCGATGCGTTCCGCGGGTGCAATGAGATGACAAGCGTGGAGATCCCCAGCACTGTGACCAGCATCCAGACTTCGGCGTTCGAAAGATGCGGCGCACTCGAGAAGGTAGACATCCGATCACCGACCACGGCCACCACGGCCATTATCGGGACCTCGGCGTTCAAGGATTGCAAAAAACTCAACAGCCTGTCGATTTCATCAAGTGTCACCGACATCAAAACTTCGGCGTTCGAGGGGTGCAGCAAGCTGACGAGCGTGGTGATTCCTGGCAGGGTCAACAGCATCGGAGACTATGCATTCTCTGGTTGCAGCGAAATGACGAGTGTGACAATCCTCACGAGGAGCGATACCAGCGTCAGCATCGGAAAGGGTGCCTTCAAGAATTGCACTGGGCTGACGAGCGTGACGATCCCCAGCAGCGTCACCAGCATCGGAGAAGCGGCGTTTATTGGTTGCAACGGAATGACGAGCGTGACGATCAGCTCCCGCGTGACCAGCATCGGACGATCAGCGTTTTCCGGTTGCAGCAAGCTGATGAGCGTGGAGATTCCCAGCAGCGTCACCATCATCAGGGATGCGGTGTTCTCCGGTTGCAGCGCACTGACGAGCGTGACGATCCCCGATAAGGTTACCTACATTGGTGGCTGTGCGTTCGAAGGGTGCAGTGGGCTGACAAGCGTGGATATTCCCGATAGCACCATCCTTATCGATGCCTACGCATTCAAGGGGTGCAGCAGGCTGACAAGCGTGGCGATCCCAGGCAGCGTCACCGGAATCGGAAACTGGGCGTTCATGGATTGCAGTGGGCTGACAAGCGTGGCGATCCCCAGCAGCGTCACCAACGTCGGGAAGGGGATCTTCGAGGGTTGTAGCGGGTTGAGCGTGACGTTCCTCTCCGATATGACCAGCATCTGGGCCAAGGCCATGTCGGGATGCAGCAGGTTGAGCGTAACCTTCCTCTCGGGCAGCATCTGTGACTCAGCGCTCAAGGGATGCAGCGGGCTGACGAGCCTGTCGATTTCACCAGGAGTGACCGGCATCGGAGCCTCGGCGTTCGAAGGGTGCAACGGACTGACAAGTGTGTCGATTCCGGGCAGCGTCAACATTATTGGGGACCAAGCCTTCGTCGCTTGTAACGAACTGACCTCCCTGACGGTCGATCCCGCGAATCCGAGGTATCGTAGCGACGGAGGCGTGCTCTTCGACAAATCTCAAAACGCTCTGACTCAATACCCCGGCGGATTGGTTGGTGCCTATTCCATCCCTGCAGGCGTGACCAGTATCAGTGGCTTTGCATTCAAGGGGTGCAGCGGACTGACAAGCGTGACGATCCCAGGCAGCGTCACCGACATCGGAAACTCGGCGTTCAGGGATTGCAGCGGGCTGACAAGCGTGGCGATCCCCGAGAAAGTCAACAGCATCGGGGGCGGGGCGTTTGCGGGATGCAGCGCACTCAAGAGCGTGACGATCTCCAGCAGCGTCGCCAGCGTCGGGGCGGGGATCTTCGAGGGTAGCAGCGGGTTGAGCGTAACCTTCCTCTCCGATATGACCAGCATCTGGGCCACGGCCATGTCGGGATGCAGCGGGTTGAGCGTAACCTTCCGCTCGGGCAGCATCTGTGACTCGGCGCTCAAGGGATGCAGCGGGCTGACGAGCCTGTCGATTTTACCAGGAGTGACCGGCATCGGAGCCTCGGCGTTCGAAGGGTGCAACGGACTGACAAGTGTGTCGATTCCGGGCAGCGTCAACATTATTGGGGACCAAGCCTTCGTCGCTTGTAACGGACTGACCTCCCTGACGGTCGATCCCGCGAATCTGAGGTATCGTAGCGACGGAGGCGTGCTCTTCGACAAATCTCAAAACGCTCTGACGCAATACCCCGGCGGATTGGTTGGTGCCTATTCCATCCCTGCAGGCGTGACCAGTATCAGTGGCTTTGCATTCAAGGGGTGCAGCGGGCTGACAAGCGTGGCGATCCCAGGCAGCGTCACCAACATCGGAAACTCGGCGTTCAGGGATTGCAGCGGGCTCAGGAGCGTGGCGATCTCCTCAGGCGCGACCAACATCGGGGTCTCTGCGTTCGAGGGGTGCAGCGGTTTGAATGTGACGTTCCTCTCGGGCAGCATCGGTGACTCGGCGCTCAAAGGTTGCATCGCGCTGACAGGTGTGACGATCTCCTCAGGCGTGACTGATATCGAGGACTCGGCGTTCGAGGGTTGCAGCGGACTGACAAGCGTGGAGATCCCCAGCAGCGTCACCAGTATCGGAACCTCGGCGTTCAAAGGGTGCAGCGGGCTCAGGAGCGTGACCCTCCCCAGCAGTGTCACCAGCGTCGGTGGGGGGGCATTCGAGGGTTGCAGCGGGTTCAGCGTAACGTTTCTCTCCGACGTAACCAACATCTGGGCTTCGGCGTTGTCAGGTTGCAGCGGGGTGAGCGCAACGTTCCTCTCTGGCAGCATCGGGGACTTTGCGCTGTCGGAATGCAACAAACTAACGAGCGTGGTAATTTCCCCGGGAGTGTCCAGCATCGGGGCCTCGGCATTTAACAATTGCACTCTGCTGAAGAGCGTGACGATCCCCGCGAGTGTCACGAACATCGGACCTCAAGTGTTCCGAGGGTGTAGCGGGCTGACTTCCTTGACTGTCGATCCCGCCAATACAAAATACAGCAGCGACAGGGGAGTCCTCTTCGACAAATCTCAGCACGTTCTTATTCAATGCCCTGCAGGATTGCTTGGAGCCTATTCCATCCCTGCAAGCGTTACCTCCATCGGCGGCCATGCGTTCAGAGGGTGCTCCAGGCTGACGAGTGTGGAGATTCCCGGCAGCGTGACCAGCATTGGGGAATGGGCGTTCTGTGACTGCAGTGGATTGACGAGCGTGACGATTCCAAGCAGTGTCACCAGCATCGGCGACTTGGTGTTCGCCGGTTGCAGTGGGCTGACGAGCGTGACGATCCCCGGCAGCCTCATCAGCATCGGAGTATCTGCTTTCCACGATTGCAGGGGGCTGGCGAAGGTGACGATCCCAAGCAGCGTGACCAGCATTGGAAACAATGCATTTTTCTCATGCACCGGACTGAAGGTTGCTGAATTTCTGGGCGGCGCCCCGAGTATGGGCAACAACGTTTTCTATCATCCGGCCAGCGAGTTCGCCGTGAAATTCCATCCCGGCGCAAAGGACTTCACCTCGCCGACATGGAACGGCTACCCCGCTGGAATTATTGACATTTTCCTTGCACTTTCCGGCAACATGAGTTTCGGGAGCGTCCCGTTAAACTCAACCAAGACGTCAACAATGACGATCACCAATTCCGGAGGAAGCACCCTGAACGTGGCGATCAGCTACCCGGCGGGCTTCAGTGGCGCGGGGAGCAGTAGCATCCCGGCTCGGAATTCAAAAAATGTGGACGTTACGTTCGCACCTTATGATGTCAGATCTTTCGACGGCGCGATCATAGTAAGCACCACGGACGGAAACTCAGGCAGTCAAACAATCAGTGTCAACGGCTCGGGAACAGCGGCACCCACGCGCATTATCGGGCTCTCCGGCAACTTGAGTTTTGGCAGTGTCACCGTCAACTCGACGGCTCAGGGCAATCTGACGATCAGCAACACGGGCAACACCGCGCTGAATGTCACCTCGATCAGCTACCCGGCGGGCTATTCAGGTGCTTGGAGCGGAAGCATTCCGGCCGGGGGTTCGCAGAATGTGGTGGTAACCTTTGCACCGACTGCAGTGCAGTCCTACAATGGAACAATCACGGTCGAATCAAATGCCACCTCGGGCAGTTCAACCACTGCCATCAATGGGACGGCAACAGCGGCTCCCTCCCGCATCATCGGGCTTTCGGGCAACCTGAGCTTCGGCAATTTATCGGTGGGCTCGACCAAGACTGCGACACTGACGCTCAACAACACCGGCAACGATGCGCTGAATGTCACCTCGATTGTCTACCCGTCAGGCTACAGCGGTGCATGGATCGGGAGCATCCCGTCTGGTGGTTCGCAGAACGTGACCGTGACCTTCTCGCCGACTGCTGTCCAGAGCTACAACGGCACCATCATCGTCAACTCCAATGCCACCTCGGGGAATGAAACCATCGTCGTCAGCGGTGCGGGAAAGGCGGCTCCTCTCGCCGCCCCATCGACTGCGACAATCAGTTCAAGCACGGACATCCCACTCACGGCAGATGCTGTGAGAATTACCGGCACGCTGAGCCTGACGCTCGGGTTCGAGCCTGCACCGGGAACGAACCTAACGATCATCAAGAACACGGGAACGGAGTTCCTTGACGGAACCTACAGCAACATTCCTCAGGGCGGAACGTTTGCTCTCACCTATAACGGGAAAACCTACAACTTCATCGCCAATTACTACGGCGGCAACGGCCGGAGCCTCGTCCTCCAGTGGCCGTGTGCGGAATTGGCGGCTTGGGGGGACAACAACTCCGGTCAGCTCGGATGCGGAAATATTCCGCCTGGGCCACCGGTCCCGGTAGCCGTGGACATGAGCGGGGTGCTGGCAGGGAAGACATTCCTGGCCGTATCAGGCGGGAGCCAGCATTCCCTTGCGCTGACGTCGGATGGGCAGGTTTTCGCCTGGGGCGACAACAACTCGGGCCAACTCGGCGATAACAGCACCACCAGCAGTTTCGTTCCGGTGGCGGTTGGCGGAGATTTGGCTGGGAAGACCGTGGTGGCGATTGAGGAGGGAGGCAGCAACTTCATGTGGGGGAGCATATCTCACTCACTTGCCCTGACCTCCGACGGCCAAGTCTTCGCCTGGGGCGACAATTCTTTCGGCCAACTGGGGAGTAACAGCACAGCCGGCAGTTCGGTCCCTGTGGCGATAAGCGGAGATCTGGCGGGCAGGTCCGTGGTAGCCATCGCCGCAGGGGGCAAACATTCCCTTGCGCTGACCTCCGACGGCCAGGTTTTCGCATGGGGTGACAATTCTTTCGGTCAACTGGGCAATAATACCACCACCAGCAGCCTGATTCCTGTTGCAGTGAATATGAGCGGGTCGCTGGTAGGGAAGACCGTGGTTGCAATCGCGGCGGGGGCTTCCCACTCGCTTGTGGTGACTTCTGATGGGCAGGCCTTTGCATGGGGCGACAACAACTCCGGCCAACTGGGTAGCAGCATCACAACGAGCAGCCCTGTTCCAGTGGCAGTGGACATCAGCGGAATGCTGGCAGGAAAGAGTTTGGTTGAGATTGATGCAGGGGACATGCACTCTCTTGCGCTAACCTCCGACGGGCAGATCTTCGCCTGGGGAGCCAACTGGCAAGGTCAACTGGGCGATGGCACGACAACTAACAGCGCGGTTCCCTTGGCAGTGAGCGGAGATCTGGCTGGAAAGACGGTGGCGGCCATCGAAGCCGGTGCCTTTTACTCCCTTGCGCTGACCTCCGACGGGCAAATTTTCGGTTGGGGCGAGAACATAGGAGGCCAACTGGGGAACGTAAACATGATGAACAGCCCGGTTCCCGTGGCGATGCCTTTCGATGGAGTCCTCCAAGGCAGGACAGTGACTGGGTTGACTGCTGGAAATTGGCATAGCATGGCGATGCTCGGGGCAATCGCGCCCACAGTCACCAGCCAGCCGGCAAACCGCACAAGCTACGAGGGATCGAATGCCAGCTTCTCGGTTTCGGCGAGCGGAACACCCGCAGCCAGCGTCCAATGGCAGGTGAGCACCAATGGTTCCGCCGGGCCGTTCGTGGACATCACCGGTAATCCCACGGCCACCACGGGGAGACTGAAACTGAGCGGCATCACTCTCGCCCAAAACGGCTCGGCTTACCGCGCGGTCTTCACCAATCTCTCCGGCAGCGTCACATCCTCGCCCGCGCTGCTGGCCGTGCAGGAAGTACCCAACATCTCCGCGACCATTCATTCGATCACCGACATTCCCTTTTCAGGGGACAGCATAAGCGTCGCCGCAACGCTGAGCCTGACGCTCGGGTTCGAGCCTGCACCGGGAACGAACCTAACGATCATCAAGAACACGGGAACGGAGTTCCTTGACGGAACCTACAGCAACATTCCTCAGGGCGGAACGTTTGCTCTCACCTATAACGGGAAAACCTACAACTTCATCGCCAATTACTACGGCGGCAACGGCCGGAGCCTCGTCCTCCAGTGGCCGTGTGCGGAATTGGCGGCTTGGGGGGACAACAACTCCGGTCAGCTCGGATGCGGAAATATTCCGCCTGGGCCACCGGTCCCGGTAGCCGTGGACATGAGCGGGGTGCTGGCAGGGAAGACATTCCTGGCCGTATCAGGCGGGAGCCAGCATTCCCTTGCGCTGACGTCGGATGGGCAGGTTTTCGCCTGGGGCGACAACAACTCGGGCCAACTCGGCGATAACAGCACCACCAGCAGTTTCGTTCCAGTGGCAGTAAGCGGAGACCTGGCTGGAAAGACCGTGGTGGCGATTGAGGCGGGTGGTATGCACTCCCTTGCTTTGACTGCCGAGGGACAGGTCTTCGCTTGGGGCGACAACGGGGCTGGCCAACTGGGCAACAACAGCACCACCAGCAGTCCGGTTCCGGTGGCGGTAAGCGGAGTAATGGCAGGCAAGACAGTGGTGGCCATCGCCGCAGGAATGTCGCACTGCTTGGCTCTCACATCGGATGGACAAGTTTTTGCCTGGGGCATGAACTACTCCGGTCAACTGGGCAACAACAGCACAGCAAGCAGTCCGGTTCCCGTTGCAGTGGACATGAGCGGGGTTCTGGCTGGAAAAACGGTAGTGGCCATCGCATCCGGGGACATGCATTCGATCGCAATGACCTCCGATGGACAGGTCTTTGCTTGGGGTCATAACGGCAATGGACAACTGGGCGATGGAGGGTGGATGGACAGTCCGGCTCCCGTGGCTGTGAGCATGACTGGGGTATTGACAGGGAAGACAGCGGTGGCCATTGCGGCGGGTGGTGTGCACTCCCTTGCTTTGACTGCCGAGGGACAGGTCTTCGCTTGGGGAGCCAATTGGCAAGGTCAACTGGGCAATGGCACGACAACCAACAGCGCGGTTCCCTTGGCGGTGAGCGGAGATCTGGCTGGAAAGACAGTCGCGGCCATCGAAGCCGGTGCCTTCTATTCCCTCGCGCTGACCTCCGACGGGCAGATTTTCGGTTGGGGGGACAACATGGCCCGCCAACTCGGGAACGTAAACATGATGAACAGCCCGGTTCCCGTGGCGATGCCTTTCGATGCAGTCCTCCAAGGCAGGACAGTGACAGGGTTGACTGCTGGAAATTGGCATAGCATGGCGATGCTCGGGGCAATCGCGCCCACAGTCACCAGCCAGCCGGCTAACCGCACAAGCTACGTGGGGTTGAACGCCAGCTTCACGGCTTCGGCGAGCGGAACACCCGCAGCCAGCGTCCAATGGCAGGTGAGCACCAATGGTGTTGGCGGGCCATTCGTGGACATCAACGGTAATCCCACGGCCACCACGCGCACACTGCGACTGAGCGGCATCACTCTCGCCCAAAACGGTTCGGCTTACCGCGCGGTCTTCACCAATCTCTCCGGTCTCGTCACATCCTCGCCCGCGCTGCTGACCGTGCAGGAAGCCCCCAACATCTCCGCGACCATTGATTCGATCACCGACATTCCCTTTTCAGGGGACAGCATCAGCGTTGCCGGCACGCTGAACCTGACGCTCGGGTTCGAGCCTGCACCGGGAACGAATCTGACGATCATCAAGAACACGGGAACGGCATTCCTTGACGGAACCTACAGCAACATTCCTCAGGGCGGAACGTTTGCTCTCACCTATAACGGGAAAACTTACAACTTCATCGCCAATTACTACGGCGGCAACGGCCGGAGCCTCGTCCTCCAGTGGCCGTGTGCGGAATTGGCGGCTTGGGGGGACAACAACTCCGGTCAGCTCGGATGCGGAAATATTCCGCCTGGGCCACCGACCCCGGTAGCCGTGGACATGAGCGGGGTGCTGGCAGGAAAAACAGTCACAGCCGTCGCGGCAGGAGGCGGGGCTGGTTTTTGGATGACATACGGCTATTCCCTCGCTTTGACCTCAGACGGGCAGATTATCGCCTGGGGCGATAACTCCGCTGGTCAACTCGGTAACAACAGCACCGCAAGCAGCCCGGTTCCCGTGCCGGTTGACATGAGCGGAGCGTTGGCAGGGAAAGAGATCGTGTCTATTGCGGCAGGAAGAAAGCATTCCCTTGCGCTGACCTCCGATGGGCAGGTCATTGCATGGGGCGAAAACAACTCCGGCCAACTCGGCAACAACAGCACCACCAGCAGCCCGACTCCCGCAGCGGTGACGGGGGTGCTGGCCGACAAGACAGTTGTGGGCATCGCTGCGGGCGAGAACCATTCGTTGGCACTCACCTCCGATGGACAGGTTTTTGCCTGGGGCGAAAACTATTCCGGCCAACTCGGCAACAACAGCACAGCGATCAGTTTGGAGCCTGTGGCAGTAGACACGAGTGGGGTTCTGGCTGGAAGATCGGTGGTGGCCATCGCGGGGGGGATGAGTCACTCTCTTGCGCTGACGTCCGATGGAAAGTTGTTCGCCTGGGGTAATAACTACTCCGGCCAACTGGGCAACAACAGCACCGCGAACAGTTGGGTTCCCGTGCCGGTGAGCATGGATGGGGTGCTGGCAGGCAAAACAGTTGAGGCCATCGCGTCGGGAAGCAGCCACTCCCTTGCGCTGACTTCTGATGGGCAAGTCTTCGCCTGGGGAGCCAATTGGCAAGGCCAACTGGGCGATGGCACGACAACTGACAGCGCGGTACCCGTAACCGTGAGCGGGGTTCTTGCAGGAAAGACGGTGGGGGCCATTGAAGCCGGTGCCTTTTATTCCCTCGCGCTGACCTCCGACGGGCAAATTTTCGGTTGGGGCGACAACATGGCGCGGCAACTCGGGAACGTAAACATGATGAACAGCCCGGTTCCCGTGGCGATGCCTTTCGATGCAGTCCTCCAAGGCAGGACAGTGACAGGGTTGACTGCTGGATATTCGCATAGCATGGCGATGCTCGGGGCAATCGCGCCCACAGTCACCAGCCAGCCGGCTAACCGCACAAGCTACGTGGGGTTGAACGCCAGCTTCACGGCTTCGGCGAGCGGAACACCCGCAGCCAGCGTCCAATGGCAGGTGAGCACCAATGGTGTTGGCGGGCCATTCGTGGACATCAACGGTAATCCCACGGCCACCACGCGCACACTGCGACTGAGCGGCATCACTCTCGCCCAAAACGGTTCGGCTTACCGCGCGGTCTTCACCAATCTCTCCGGTCTCGTCACATCCTCGCCCGCGCTGCTGACCGTGCAGGAAGCACCCAACATCTCCACGACCATTGATTCGATCACCGACATTCCCTTTTCAGGGGACAGCATCAGCGTTGCCGGCACGCTGAGCCTGACGCTCGGGTTCGAGCCTGCACCGGGAACGAATCTGACGATCATCAAGAACACGGGAACGGCATTCCTTGACGGAACCTACAGCAACCTGCCGCAGGGGGGAACGGTCGCACTCACCTTCAACGGCAAAACTTACAACTTCATCGCCAATTACTACGGCGGCAACGGCCGGAGCCTCGTGCTCCAGTGGCCGTGCGCGGAACTGGCTGCCTGGGGCGACAACTCCGTCGGCCAACTCGGCAGCAATGGCACCTTCAACACCCCGATTCCCGTGCCTGTGGACATGAGCGGGGTGCTGAGCGGGAAGACGGTCGTGGCTACCGCTGCAGGAAATGGCCCCATGCCCCTTTCGCTTGCCCTGACATCAGAAGGAAATCTGTTTGCCTGGGGCTATAATTCCGACGGCCAGCTTGGCAACAATAGCACCACCAGCAGTTCGGTTCCCGTGGCTGTGGACATGAGCGGGGTGCTGGCAGGAAAGACGGTCGTGGCCATCGCGGTGAATATGGGGCACTCCCTTGCGCTGACCTCTGATGGTCAGGTCTTCGCATGGGGCAATAACTCCGGCGGTCAACTCGGCAACAACAGCACTGCCAGCAGTTCTGTTGCTGTGCCGGTGGACATGAGTGGAGCCCTGGCTGGAAAGACGGTCGTGGCCATCGCTGCGGGGGACATGCATTCGATGGCGCTGACTTCCGATGGGAACGTCTTCGCCTGGGGCTCCAACTGGTCCGGCCAACTCGGCAACAACAGCACCACCAGCAGCCCGGTTCCGGTGCCTGTGGACATGAACGGTGCCCTGGCCGGAAAGACGGTTGTGGCCATTGCAGGAATGTCCCACTCATTGGCTCTCACATCCGATGGCCAAGTCTTCGCATGGGGCAACAACTTCTCGGGGCAGCTCGGCAACAACAGCACCGCAAACAGCCCGGTTCCCGCGCCGGTGGACATGAGCGGAGCCTTGGCAGGTCAGACAGTCGTGGCCGTCGCCGCAGGAATGGGCCACTCCCTCGCTCTGACCACCGATGGGAAGGTCTTTAGTTGGGGAAACAACTACTCGGGCCAACTCGGCAACAACAGCACCACCAGCAGCCCGGTTCCGGTGCCTGTAGACACGAGCGGGCCGCTGGCAGGAAAGCCGGTTGCAACCATCGCGGCGGGTGACATGCATTCGATGGCGCTGACCTCCGACGGGCAAGTTTTCGCATGGGGATACAACTCGTTCGGCCAATTGGGCAATAACAGCACCCAAGACAGCCCGGTTCCCGTGGCGGCGGGTTCGCACGGAGTGCTATCAAGTCGTGTTGCCACAGGATTGACAGCAGGAGGCATGCATTCCATCGCCATGCTCGGGGAGTTCGCTCCGACAGGAAGTGCGCCGATAGTCATTGCCCAGCCGACCAACACCACAATTGCTGCGGGCTCAAATGCCACTTTCACGGCGTCTGCGAGCGGAGGCCCAATTCCCACAGTTCAATGGCAGGTGAGCATCACCGGGGTCGGCGGGACGTTTGTGGATATCACCGGCAATCCCACGGCCACCACCGGAACACTGGCATTACCGAACGTGACCTTGGCGCAAAACGGTTCTGCCTATCGCGCGGTGTTCACGAATGGGGCGGGTGTCGTCACGACAAACCCGGCCATCCTGACGGTAACGCCAGATCCCACGATTTCAGGCAATTTTAAAATCACCGAATCTACAGACGCGGTTGAGATTACGGGTTACGTGACAAAGCCCACCGGAGCGTTGGAACTTCCTGCAAAGATCAATGCGAAGCCGGTCACAATAATCGGAGACGGGGCATTCTTCGATTGCGATGGTTTGACCGGTCTGACACTTCCGGTGGACCTGATCCACATTAGACAGGGGGCGTTCCAGGGATGTATCGGGCTGACGAATGTGATGATCCCACCCGGCGTGACAAGCATCGGCGCACTCGCGTTTGAAAACTGCAACGGGCTCACGAGTGTGACGATCCCTGGCAGCGTGACGGGCATCGGGGACGGGGCATTCGCGATGTGCTGGCAGCTTGCGAGCGCGGAATTTCTGGGAGATGCCCCGACAACCATGGGCGGCTATGTCTTTGATGGGGCAGACCCGAATTTCACCGTGGGCTTCCACAATGGAGCGACGGGATTCACGACCCCGCGTTGGATGGACTACGCGTCGAGAAATCTGGACGTTCTTCCTTTGTCGATCAGCACCACAACATTGCCTGTGGGAAGTGTCGGGGCCGCCTATTCGCAAACCTTGCAGGCAACGGGGGGAGTTGCACCCTACACATGGTCGCGGTCCGCCGGTTCGCTTCCCGCCGGGCTCACACTCGGCTCGAACGGCTCGATCAGCGGAAACCCCACTTCCGCGACAACGGCGGGCTTCACCGTGCAGGTGACCGATGCAAACAACTTCTCCACAACAGCGGACTTTTCCCTCACGATCACCTCGCCGTTCGCGACCTGGCAAGGAACGAAATTCACCTCGGCTGATGTGGCTGCTGGAAGAACCGGCCCGGCTGCCGACTTCGACGGCGACGGTCAGCAGAACCTGCTCGAATACGCGTTCGGGACAAACCCAAAATCGGCGAACACGGCGGGGATCGCCTCCAACGTAAGCAACAACAAGCTGTGGATTTCCTTTCCCTGCGACGCGGCTTGCACGGACATCACCTATACCGTGCAGGCTTCGTCCACGCTGGCGGCCGACTCATGGACCGACATTGCGAAGAGCGTTGGCGGGGCGACCACGCTTCCCGAGGGAACGAGCAGCACGGTCTCCGATTCCGGCATCGGGCTGCGCACGGTAACGGTGACCGAAAAAGATGCGTTCACCGGCGGCAGGAGATTCCTGCGGGTGAAGGTGACATCTCCGTGAGTGCGAGCGTAAAAGCGGAAATTGGGGCAACGCATAAGCCGGATCGGGGGGAGTCTCACGCAGAACATGTGCTGGCGGGAACCTGCCGGGTAGCCTGCTGCAAGACAGCCCGAACCGAGAAGCACGGGAGCAGGCGAGGCAATCGCAGAACCCGCAGAGAAAAATGGTTCTCGGGTCGAAATGCCAACCTTCAGCCGATGGCTTCCTCGCAGCGGGCGCAGAGGTCCGGATGCGCGGAGCTTTTGCCAACTTCCGCCCGGTGCCGCCAGCAGCGCTCGCAGCGCAGCGACGAGGTTTTGCCCACCTCGACCGCAGGCTCGTCTCCGGAGACCACTTCGAGATCGCTGAGGATGAAGAGTTCCTCAAGCTCGGAGGACAGGGATGCCAAGAGCGGGAACTCGGCGGCTGGCGCGGTGAGCCGCACGCGGGCTTCGAGCGCGCTGCCGATCTCTCCGGCTTTCTGGACCTTCTCGACCGCCTGGGAGATTCTCCCGCGGATCGCAAGCAGGCGGTCCATGTCGCGGACCGCATCGGGGCTTGTCCATGCGGCCTCTGGTTCCGGGAAAAGCCGGATGTGGACGGAGGACTCTTTGTTGAAATACCCCCACGCCTCCTCGGCGGTGAAGGCCAGGATCGGAGCCAGCAGGCGGGCCAGGGCATCGAACACCTTGTGCATGGCGAACTGCGTCGCACGCCGCCTCGCCGAATCCCCCGTGTCGCAGTAGAGGCGGTCCTTCGTGATATCCACGTAGAGGCTGCTGAGATCGACCGCACAGAATTGGTTGATCGTGTGATACACGCGGTGGAATTCGAGCGCGTCATACGCCTCGCGGCATGTCGAGACGACTTCCTGCAATCGTGCCAGGATCCAGCGGTCAACAAAGGTGAGGTCTGCCGGGGCCGGCGGATTCGCCGCATCGTAGTCGTGCAGGTTCGCGAGCAGGATGCGCAGGGTGTTCCGGATCCGGCGGTAGGCGTCGGAGAGGCGCGTGAAAATTTCCTCGGAGAACGGAACGTCGTCGGTGAAGTTCACGCTGCTCACCCAGAGACGGAGGAGGTCGGCCCCGTATTTTCCGACATAATGCTCAGCCTCTGTCGGCTTCTGGTATCCCCCCTGCGCGGACTTCGAGATCTTTTTCCTCGTGTCGGTGTCCACCACGAACCCATGCGTGAGGACCGCCCGGTAGGGAGCCGTCCCGTTGAGCGCGACAGAGGTCATCAGCGAGCTCTGAAACCAGCCGCGGTGCTGGTCGGTGGCTTCCAGATACAAATCCGCCGGGAATGCCAGCTCGGGACGCCGGCGCAGAACCGCCTCGTGGCTCAGGCCGGAGTCAATCCAGACGTCGAGCGTGTCGTAACGGCGCGAGACGCCGGCGGGCAGTCCGACAAGGGAGGCCCACTCCGCATCGTCGAGCGTGAACCAGGAATTCGTGCCGCGCTCGGCGAAGATGTCCGCTACCTTGCGGATGACCTCCGGATCCAGGATCGGCTCGCCGTTCCCGTCGTAGAAAACCGGGAGAGGAACCCCCCAGGTGCGCTGGCGGGAGATGCACCAGTCCGGGCGGGATTCCACGGTGCCACGAATCCGGTTGCGGCCCCAGTGCGGGATCCAGCGGGTGGAATCCACCTCGCTAAGGGCGCTCTCGCGGAGCCCATCGATGCGGATGAAAAACTGTTCGACCGAACGGAAAAGAATCGGGGTCTTGGACCGCCAGCAGTGGGGGTAATCGTGTGAATAGTCCGACTGCCCGAGTAGCGCACCTCCTTCTTTGAGGATGCGGATCACCTCGGTGTTGCCGTTGTCGAGAACATGCAGACCGATCAAGGATGGCACACTGCACTCTTCGGTGAACTTGCCATGGTCATCAACCGGAGAGAGCGTCTCCAGTCCGTTGGCCTGTCCCGCAAGGTAGTCATCCGCACCATGGCCGGGCGCGATGTGAACCTGGCCGGTTCCTTTTTCCATCGTGACAAAATCGGCGCTGATGACCGGGACCGTGCGGTCGAGAAACGGATGCCGGGCCGTCATGCCGACGAGTTCGGCACCGCTGAACTCGCGCTTGGCGAGAGTTTCCTCGGGTCCACAAAAAACCGTGGACTTCGTCTCCTCAAGAAACGCCTCCCGCAGCGCGTTGGCCACAACGACCGTCCGGCTTGTCCCATCGGGCAGCTCCACGCTCAACACGCCGTAGCGCTCGGTCGGATGCACCGCGATCGCCAGGTTCGCCGGAAGCGTCCACGGGGTCGTTGTCCAGATGACAAATGAGGCTTTGATCTCCGCAAGCGGGCCGGTGGCAGCCTGAAACCCGACATGGATCGCGGGATCGACGCGCTCCTGGTATTCCACCTCGGCCTCGGCGAGCGCCGTCTGTGCGCCGGTGCTCCACTGCACGGGCTTCAGCTTCCGGTAAACCAGCCCGGCCTCCACGAATCTCGCAAACGACCGGATGATGTCCGCCTCATACCCCGGATCGAGGGTCAGGTAGGGATTTCCCCAGTCGCCCAGCACTCCGAGCCGGCGGAACTGCCGGCGCTGGATGTCGATGAACTTCCGCGCGTATTCCTCCGACCTCCGGCGCACCTCAGCGGCGGAAAGGCCTGCAGAGGATTTCACCACCCGGAATTCGATCGGCAGCCCGTGGCAGTCCCACCCCGGAACATATGGCGCGCGGAACCCCGCCATCGTCCGCGACTTCACCACAAAATCCTTCAGCACCTTGTTGAGAGCGGTCCCCATGTGCACGTCGCCGTTCGCAAAAGGCGGGCCGTCGTGCAGGACATAAAGCGGAGCATCCTTCCGCGCCTCCTGGATTTTCTCGTAGAGCCCCTCCCACCGCTCCAGCATCTCCGGCTCGCGCTGCGCCAGCCCGGCTTTCATCGGAAATTCCGTCTTCGGCAACCTGATCGTCTGTTTGTATCCGCTCATGGAAAACCTCCACAACTATCAGCCAGGGACTCGGCGGTCAAACAGTCACCCCTTCAAAAGCTTCGGGCGGAAAACAACTGCCCCTCCGGTCAATTTCGAAACCGGTTGCCTCAGGCCTTGGCGGTTTTGAGTCCGACCATCAGCATGGCCGAGCCGCTGAAGATGGATTGGATGCCATAAAGAAGGCCGACGAGCCAGGCCGCATCGAATGGCCATCGTGCGTAGATCATGCCGCCGAGGACCAGGGCGACCACGCCGTTAAGGAGCAGCCAGATCCAGGCCGGGTTGTCCCGCATGCGGAAAGAAGTAAAAATACAGACGATTCCCTCGGTGAGGAAAACCGCGGCGAGGATGAGCGTGAGCGCCGCCATTCCAGCCACCGTGTAGAAGAACAGCATCGACCCGGCAGCGATCCGGATGATCGCGGAAAGAGCAGACAAAAACCGGTGGGACCTGTGCTTTCCAAAAACCGCCTGAAAAATGGAGATCACACCGCTCACCAGGCAGAAGGCCCCGATCAGTTGGGTCAGGATAAAGGAAAAGATCTGCGGAGCCGCAATCGCAAACATGCCCACCAGAATCGAAAGCGCCCCGCCGAAGATGAACCAGCCCCGGCCCGGAGCTGCCATCGCAGAAGTTGCAGAGACCATGGGATCAATCCTCGAGGGTGAATCCGACCTTGATCGTCACCTGCCAGTGGGCGATCCGGCCGTCCTCAATCTGGCCGCGCGTTTCCAGAACCTCAAACCACCGGAGGTTGCGCAGCGACTGGGAGGCTTTGGCAACCGCGTTTTGAACCGCTTCTTCAATACTGTTCGGGGAGGAGCCGACCAGTTCGATTTTTTTGTAGATGTGGCTACTCATGCCTCCAAGGCTACCAGATGCACAGCCGGCATGGAAGGGAAATCGCAGGTAAAACGGCAACAGGTGTCCTCTCCGGAGCCCGGTGAGGATGTCTGGCGGGGAGGCATCAATTTTGATTCTTTTTCGGTTGCCAGCCTGTCCGCCTGTGGTAGTTGTAGCCATCTCTCCCGGCTATCCGGCGGGGCGTTCCGGTTTTTGACGGATGTCAACCAAGCGCCGCACCGGAGAGGCGGCTCTAGAACTCCAGATGTTGTCATTTTCCACAGTTTCTCTATTGGCCGCAGGTTTGACACTGCACGCCCCGCGCCTCTTCGACGAAGAGTCGGGGATGAGCTTCACCTGGTTTCTGACAAATTCGATTTTCGTCAGCATCTTCATTTCGATTTTTGTGATCTGGCTCTGCCGGAGCGCGACGCGGAAGATGTCGATTGTGCCCTCCCCGCTGCAGAACGCGTTTGAGCTCGTGGTCGAGGGCCTCTACGACATGCTGGAGGAAATTGTCGGCCGGCACATGATCGCCCGCACGTTTTCATTCCTGGCGACGCTTTTCATTTTCATCCTGGCCTCGAACTGGTTCGGGCTGCTGCCCGGAGTGGGATCGGTCGGGTGGTCGCATGAGAAGCCGGGACCGTTCCTGAGCGTCCCGCATGTGGAAATCCCGCTCCTGCGCCCCACGACGGCGGATCTGAACATGACTCTCGCGATGGCGCTCGTCTTCATGGTCCTATGGCTCTACTGGTCGCTCAGCGAGGTCGGACTCAAAAATTTCCTGCTTCATCTCTTCGGGGTGAAGGGCGGGCTCAAGGGATTCATGGCGTTCGCCCTGGCCCCGATCTTCTTTTTTGTGGGGCTTATCGAGGTCGTCTCGATCCTCTTCCGTCCGGTCTCGCTCTCACTCCGGTTGTTCGGCAACGTCTTTGCGGGCGAGAACCTTCTCAGCTCGATGATCACCCTCGGCAGCGAGCTCGGACTTCCGACATGGGTCGCTGCCATCGCCTCGATCACGATCCCGATTCCCTTTTATTTTCTCGAGATCCTTGTGGGGGTCCTCCAGGCGCTGGTTTTCATGCTTCTCTGCGCGGTATACATCCAGCTTGCCACGAGCCACGACGAGGAGGAAGAGCACTGACAAATTTTCCGCCGGGACCGTGGCTGGACTGCGGGCGGCGGGGATAAAACAACAACAACTGAAAATACATATGAACCCTTACATCATTGCAGAGGCCGCTTCGGCGGTCGCGGGAGTCACCGGCAGCCTCACCCTCGCCCTTGCCGGAGCGGGCGCCGCGATCGGTGTCGGAATGGTCGGCTCGAAAGCCGCCGAGGCCGTCGGCCGCAACCCCGGCGCTTTCGGCAAGGTGCTGACGATCAGCATCCTTGGCATGGCGCTCTCCGAGGCGATCGCGATCTACGCGCTGATCCTCGCGTTCCAGGGCCGCTAACAACATCCCCGGGGCTGCCCGCCCACCCGGCGCGGCGGCCCCTACCCCTTTTTTCTAACCTATGGATGCGATCACTCAAATCTTTCAAACCTTCGGAGTCAACTGGCCGAAATTCGGCGCGCAGACGGTCCTGTTTCTGGTCGTCTATCTGGTCTTGAAGAAATTCGCATTCGGCCCGGCTGTCGCGATGTTCGAGGAGCGCCGCCGGCGTATCGAGGAGGCGCAGATGAACGCCGAAAAGATCAAGAAGCAGCTGGCCGAGTCGGAGATCCGCTGCCAGGAGATCATGCGGAAGGCAAACGCCGACGCACAGCGCATCATCGAGGAGGGCCGCATGAGCAGCGAGGCCCACAGCCAGAAAGCCACCCAGCAGGCGATCAAGGATGCCGAAAATATCATCGCCCGCGCCCACGAGGCGGTCGAGTTCGACCGCACAAAGATGGTCGCCGAGGTGAAGAAGGAAATGCTCCACCTCGTCGTGGACACCACCGCAAAAGTCGCCGGAAAAATCCTCACCTCCCAGGACCAGGAGCGGCTCGCCGCGGAAACCTCGAAGCAGCTCGCCGCCTGACCGTTTATGAAACTCAGCCGAGAAGCCAGACGCCAGGCCCGCGAGATCTTTGAGCTGACCATGGTGGACGGACGCCTGGACACCGGGCGCCTGGACCTGGTTTTTGGCGGGGTTGCCGAAAAGAAGCCGCGCGACTATCTCCAGATTCTCAAGGAGCTGACCCGCCTCGTCCGGCTCGAAGTGGCCAGCCACCATGCCGTGATCGAAAGCGCCGTCCCGATGGACGCCGCAGGAATCAGCGAGTTCGAGGCGGGCTTGAAAAGCCGCTTCGGGGATCTGACATCAGAGTTCCGCACGAACACGTCGCTCATCGGCGGGCTTCGCGTCCAGATCGGCAGCGATGTCTGGGACGGCAGCGTCCAGGCGCGGCTCGAATCCCTCAAACAACAACAGTAATTTTTATTCCAAAGAACCATGAGCAACATCGTCCTCGAACTTGAAGAAAAAATCGGCGCCATCAAGGCATCCGCCGCGCGCCAAACCAACGTCGGGGTCGTCCGGGAGGTCGGCGACGGAGTCGCGCGCATCGAAGGCCTCAGCGGGGCGATGCTCAACGAGATGCTGGAGTTTCCGGGCGGGCTCATGGGCCTGGCTCTGAACCTTGAGGAGACCGAGGTTGGCGCGATCATCCTCGGCGACTACACGACGATCAGCGAAGGCACCGAGGTCAAGACGACCGGCAAGCTTCTGCAGGTTCCGGTCGGCAAGGAGCTCCTCGGCCGGGTGGTGGACGCGCTCGGGCGCCCGCTCGACGGCAAGGGGCCGGTTCCGGCCAAGGCATTTTATCCGGTCGAAAAAATCGCCCCCGGCATCATCAAGCGCCGGAGCGTGAGCCAGCCGGTGCAGACCGGCATCATGGCGATCGACGCGATGATCCCGATCGGGCGCGGACAGCGCGAGCTCATCATCGGCGACCGCGCGACCGGCAAGACCACGATCGCGGTGGACACGATCATCAACCAGGCGAAGATCAACCGCGCCGGAGAGGAAGGAGGGGACCCGAATTTCCGCCCGCTCTACTCGATCTACGTCGGCATCGGACAGAAGAATGCGAACATCGCCCGCGTGGTCGGGATCCTGGAGGAACACGATGCGCTGAAATACACGATCATCATCGCCTCGACCGCCTCGGATGCGGCATCGGACCAATACATCGCCCCGTTCTCGGGTGCCGCGATGGGCGAATGGTTCATGGACAACGGCATGGATGCCCTGATCGTTTTCGACGATCTCACGAAGCACGCGAACGCCTACCGCCAGATTTCCCTGCTCCTCAAGCGTCCGTCCGGCCGCGAGGCCTACCCGGGCGACGTCTTCTACCTTCACAGCCGCCTGCTCGAGCGCTCCGCGCGCCTCGGAGAGAAATACGGCGACGGCTCGCTCACCGCTCTGCCGATCATCGAAACCCAAGCCGGCGACGTCTCGGCCTACATCCCGACGAACGTCATCTCGATCACCGACGGCCAGATCTATCTGGAAACCGATCTGTTTTACCAGGGCATCCGCCCCGCGATCTCGGTCGGTCTCTCAGTCTCGCGAGTCGGATCGGCCGCGCAGATCAAGGCGATGAAGCAGGTGGCCGGGAAAATCAAGGGCGACCTCGCCCAGTTCCGCGAGCTGGCCGCCTTTGCGCAGTTCGGCTCCGACCTCGACGCCCGCACGAAGTCGACGCTGGAGCGCGGAGCCCGGATCGTAGAGCTCTTCAAGCAGGCCCAATACAACCCGGTCATGGTCCACGTTCAGGCGGCGATTCTCTGGGCCATGCAGAAGGGTCTGTTCGATTCGATCCCGGTGGACAAGGTCAAGGCCACGCAGCTCAAGCTCGCCGACTTCCTCGAAAGCCGCAAGGAGGCGATCCTGAACAAGATCCTGGCGAAGAAGCAGTTCGACGAGGAGATCGAGAAGGAGCTCGGGCCCGCGATCGAGGAATTTAAATCCTTCAACAGCTAATGGCCAACCTGCGCGACATCCGGCGTCGGATCAAGTCCGTCAAGAACACCGCCCAGATCACGAAGGCGATGCAGATGGTCGCGGCCTCGAAGATGCGCAAGGCCCAGCAGGCCGCCATCAACGGCCGGGATTACGCCCAGCTGATCAACCGGGTGATCGTATCGCTGCGCGATGCCGTGGACCCCACCGCCCACCCGCTCCTCGCCCGTCGAGAGGGCGGAAAGGAGCTCGTCCTCCTGTTCAGCACCGACAAGGGGCTCTGCGGGGCGCTCAACACAAATCTTTTCCGCGAGGCCATGGCATTCGACCCGGAGAAGACCGTCTTCGTCTCGGTCGGGCGCAAGGGCACCCAGTTCCTCGCCCGCATGAAGCGGAAGATGCTCGCCGACTTCCCGCTCCACGACCGCCCGAATTTCCTGCAGACGAAGCAGGTCTCGAAGTTCTGCATGGAAAAATTCCTGGGCGGCGAGGTGGACCGGGTGACCGTTCTTTTCCCGATGTTCGTGAACACGCTTTCCCAGGTCCCGAAGGCCCTTCCTCTTCTCCCGCTCACCAGCTTCGAGGAAATCGGGCTCAAGAACGAATACGGCGACAAGGACACGTTCGAGGGAGGCATAGAATTCGAGCCGGGTGCCGCCGCGGTGCTCGACGCCATCCTCCCGGCTTATCTGCATTTTTGCGTTTACCAGACGCTGCTCGGTTCGCGCGCATCGGAGCAGAGCGCCCGGATGGTCGCCATGAAGAGCGCCACCGACAACGCCAGGAACCTCGTCAAGGACCTCACGCTCGAATACAACAAGGCGCGCCAGGCCAGCATCACGAACGAGATTCTCGAGATCTCGACCGCACAGCTCGCGCTCGGGTGAGCCGGCTCAATCCGGATCCAACGATTTCCTGCCACAGAGGACTCAGAGATCACGGAGAACAGGAAATGAGCCACCCAAAGTGCGGGACGGATTGATTGCATCACCGTTTTCCTCTCTGCGGGCTCTGCGGCTCTGCGTGAGGAATCGGTTCAAAAAACCTTCGGCTCGCCCTCGCTGAGAAAGCAGATCCGGTCGGCAAGGTGGAGGGCATTGGCATGGTCCATGAGCCGCTGGGGAGGCTCGTGGAGCGGTTCGTAACTGAGCCGGAAGGTTCCAAAATGCATGGGGATCATCGTGTGCGCGTTCAGCTCCACGAATGCCCTGAGAGCCTGCTCCGGGTTCATGTGGACATCGCGCTTGGTCGGCGCGTCATAGGCGCCGATCGGCAGCAGGGCGATCTCCACCGGGAGGCGCTCCCCGATCTCGCGGAAGCCGTCAAAATACGCGCTGTCGCCGCAGTGGAATACCGACCGGCCGGCATACTCGACATGGAATCCGCCGAACCCGCGGTGGTTGTCGTGAATGATGCGCGCACCCCAGTGCCGCGCCGGGGTCAGCGTGATCTTCAGCGAGCCGAGCTCGAACGCCTCCCAACACTTCAGCTCCTGGACATGCCGGAACCCGAGCCCGTGGACGAGGCCGCCGACATGCTCGGGCACAACCACAGGCTGGTCGCTCGCCACGGCGCGCAGCGTCTTGCGGTCGAGGTGGTCGAAGTGGGCATGCGTCACAAGCACCAGATCGATCGCCGGGAGGTCGTGGATTTCCATCCCCGGCTGCCGGATCCGCTTGATGACCTTCAGCCACTTCGCCCAGTTCGGGTCCACAAGGATGCTGTGCTCCGGGGTTTGGATCAAAAACGACGCGTGGCCGATCCATGTGATGCAGATCTCGCCGACAGCCAGCTCCGGAAAAACCGGCTTGAGCTTCTTCCCGTGCCGCCTGGTGAACATCGACGGGATGACGACCTCAGCCAGATAGTTCCGCTTGTGCCACCCCTCGCCGAGCTTCATGTCCACATGATGCTCGGGGCGCTTTTTCTTCCTTCCGGCGAGCAGGCGGCGGACCATTGCTATTTCTCCTTCGGGCTGGCTACGAGGTCGTAAACCTGTGAGCCGACGACCTTCGCTCGGACAAATGTGCCGGGCTCGCAGGGTTCGGTGAGGATGACCCGGCAATCCACCTCCGGGGCATCGTGTTCGGTTCGTCCGAGATTTGGCTGTTCGACGAGCACCTTCAATACTTTTCCTGAGGCGGCCGAGGCGGTTTCCAGCGCAATTCTTTGCTGGAGCTTCATCGCCTCGCGATGGCGGCGGTTCTTGACGCGGACGGAGATCTGTTCGTCCATTTTTGCAGCGCGCGACCCGTCCTCCTGCGAATAATTGAAGACGCCGAGGCGCTCGAATTTTGTGGCTTCGATGAATTCGAGGAGGGATTCGAAATGCTCCTCGGTCTCTCCAGGGAAGCCGACGATGAATGTCGTCCGCAGCCCGAGTCCCGGGATCCCGGCCCTCAGCCGGGCGATCAGGTCGACGATGTGCTCGCGCGACGTCTCTCTCCGCATCGCTTTCAGCATCTCCGGGTGGATGTGCTGGAGCGGCATGTCCACGTAGCGGGCGACCTTCGGGTTCCGGGCGATGGCTGCGATCAGCTCATCGCTCCAGTGGGCCGGATGGGTGTAGAGAAGCCGCACCCAAAAGTCCCCGCCGATTTCCGCGATTTCATCGAGGAGCTGGATGAGGGACGTCCCGCGCGCGGGATCCACCGGCTGCCGCGGGCCGGCCTTTTCCCGCCAAAGATCCATGCCAAAATACGTGGTATCCTGGCTGATGAGGTTGATCTCCTTCACCCCGTCGGCAACGAGCTGCCGGATTTCGCGGACGATCGAGTCCGGGGTCCGGCTGCGGTGGCGGCCCCGCATCTGCGGGATTACGCAAAAGCTGCACGGGTGGTTGCAGCCCTCGGCGATCTTCACATAGGCGGTATGGCGCGGGGTGAGGCGGAACCTCGGCGTCGAATAGTCCGGGATATACCGCGACTTCGGGGACACAAGATTCAGGACTCCGCCCGCCTCGTCCAGAACCCGGCTGAAAATTTTTCCGGCGTCTGCGACCTGGTCGAGTCCGATGAAGGCATCGACCTCGGGGAGCTCCCGGAGCATCTCGGTCGAGAACCTCTGGGCCATGCACCCGCTGACGACGATCTTCTGACCCGGGCGCGAACGAAGACCGCGGATCCGGTCGGACTCCAGGATGGCATCGACGGATTCCTGCTTGGCGGAGTCGATGAAACCGCAGGTGTTCACAACGAGGATGTCGGCCTCTTCCGGGTCGGCCGTGATCTCAAACCCTTCCTCGAGCGCGCCGCCGAGCATGATTTCCGCATCCACAAGGTTCTTGGCGCAGCCGAGGCTGATCATCCCGACTTTGCGGGGGATTCTTACCATGGCTCAGGGGGTTGCGGGTGGGACCAGCTCCACGGGAAGCCGTTCGGTATCCGGGGGAAAGGGGACCATATCCTCAGGAGGAGCTGGGGAATCAACCGTGGTGTCAGCAGTTAGAGAGGGCATCGGCTCGGGCGGTGTCTCCAGAACAACAGCGGTCGGAACGGGCTGCTCTCCGAGGGGCTTGGACCGCGCCACGGCCTCGATTTTTTTCATTGTGAAATAGGTGAAAAGCCCGGCGGCCGCGATGAGGGCAAATATGATGAACGTGACGATGAATCCAAGAATCCTCAGGCGCCGCCTGCGCGGGGATGACTTCATGGCAGGCAGCTCGGACGACAGGGCCTCGATGTATTGAAACCCTCCCCCCGCGGAGCCCGCGCGGTCCGGCAGGAGCGGGCGGATCTCATCCTGCGGAATGCCAAGGTATTCGGCGTAATCCAGGAGAAAGAGACGGGCGTAGGTCGGGTGGGCAAAACCCGAAAAGTCATCCGCTTCGATTTCCCGGAGCCTCTGCACCCGGATCCGCGTGTCCTTGGCCGCCTTTTCCAGCGGGATGCCGGCCTTCGAGCGCGCTGTTCCCAATCGGGCTCCCACAAAAAAATCCGGTGTATCCATGACGTTAAAATTCTTCGTTGAGGTCGACGAGGATCTCGCGATCCTTGGCACCGTCCTTCGGTCCCACAATGCCACGTTGTTCCAAAATATCCATCACGCGTGCGGCGCGGGTGTAGCCAAGCTTGAGCCGCCGCTGGAGCATTGATGTCGAGGCGCGGTTTTCCTGGCGGACCACCTCGAGGCATTTCGTGACCAGCTCCTCGTCGTCGTCGCTGACCTCCTCCTCGGGGATGGCCGTGCTGGTGAGCTTCTCGTGAATTCCCGCGTCGAACTTCGGCTCGGCCTGGCCCGCGACAAATTCGACGATCCGATGGATTTCCTCCTCCGTGACCAGCACCCCCTGCGCGCGGGTATACTTTGAAGTGCCGGGCGGCAGGTAGAGCATGTCGCCCTGGCCGAGGAGCTTCTCCGCGCCGTTCTCATCGAGGATCACCCGGCTGTCGATCTTTGATGCCACCTGGAAAGCGATCCGGCTCGGGATGTTTGCCTTGATGATGCCGGTGACAACGTCCGCGCGGGGCGTCTGGGTGGCTACGATCATGTGGATGCCGGCAGCGCGGGCCATCTGGGTGATCCGCGCAATCGCGCTCTCGACGTCCGCCGGGGCCGTCTGCATGAGGTCGGCCAGCTCGTCCACGATGACCACGATGAACGGCATCCGGTCGGGAACGATGATGTCGTCCGCGCGCGGCACCCGGACCGCGGGCATCTCTTCGTCGGGTCCGTCCAGGTCCTCCGGTGTGGCGTCGTCTTCCGGCGGCTTGACGGCTTCGGGAACACCCTTTGCGGCCTCCTCGTCATCGAGTTCCTTCTGCGATTTCGGAAGCGGTCGGTCGTTGAACGTTCCGATGTTTTTCACCCCGCACTTTGCAAAGATTTTATAGCGGAGCTCCATCTCATCGACGAGCCACCGGAGCGCAAGGAGGACCTTCTTGGGATCCGTGACGACCGGGGTGATGAGATGCGGCAGCTTGTTGTAGATCTGCATCTCGACGACCTTCGGGTCGATCATGATGAAGCGGAGCTGCTCCGGGGAATACCGGAAGAGGAGGCTCGCGATGATCGAGTTGATGCACACGCTCTTGCCGCTGCCGGTCGTTCCGGCCACCAGGCAATGAGGCATCTTGGCCAGATCGCCGATGATCGTGTTCCCGTAAACGTCCATTCCGAGCGCCAATGGCAGCCTGGATGTGGTATCCCTCCAGGCATCCTTCTCGAAAAGCTCGCGCAGCGTGACCTTCACCTTCTTCGAGTTGGCGATCTCGATGCCGACCGTGTCCTTGCCGGGAATCGGGGCGAGGATGTTGATCCGCTCGGCCCGGGTCGCACGCGCGATGTCGCGCTCGAGCGACACGATCTTGTCCACGCGCACGCCGACATCCGGATAGACCTCGTAGCGGGTGATCGTCGGGCCCTTGGTGATCGTGCCCGGAGTAGCCTTGATCCCGAACTGCGCGAGCGTCTCGATGATCAGGCCCTGGATCATGAGGAGCTCGTCGCGGTCGAGCGGCGTGCGGTCGGAGTCGTTGTGGGCCTCGAGCAGATCGAGCCCGGGCAGCGTGTAGTTTTCCAGGTGAAGCCCTTCAAGCCCGGGCTTGAACGCGGCTTCCTTGTCGGTCCGCAGGTCGGCGAGCTTCGGCTTTTTCGAGGGGGCCGACGGGGCCGTGGCGTCGATGATTTCCGGCTCCGCTGCCGGAAGGACGGGAGCCTGGGGCACGATCACCGCCTCCGGATCCTGCTTCTTCAGCTTTTTCTCAAGCCGCTGCGCTTTTTTCTCGAGGGACTTTCTCTCCTCCTCGACGCGCCGCTCGTCATCCAGCCTCTGCAGGCGCGAAACCCGGCGGGCCTCCCGCCACGCCAGAAACGACTTCCATGCGTATCGAAGGTCGACGATCGGGTGCGCGGAGATCGCGAAGATCATGCTGATCAAATACACGAGCACCAGGAGCACCGCCCCCGCCGTGCCGAAGGGTGCCATGATCGCCTTTTTACCCGCGTAGAGGCCGATCCACCCCCCCGGGCCCTCGATGCCGATGTCCTTCTGCCAGCTCTGAAGCACCCACGGCTGGATCGCGAAGAGGCACGAGGCAAGCAGCACCATCAGCGCCCCCCAACCCGCCTTGTCCTTCAGCGAATACCGCGGCACAAACCACTTCGCGAGCCCGTAACCGATCAGGCCCACCGCGAGCAGGTAGCCCGCAGCACCGAAGAGATACAGAACATGGCCGGCCAGAAGCGCCCCGATCAGCCCGCCGATATTGTGGACGATCGCTCCCCCGGAGCCCTTCGTGAAAATCAGCGTCGCCCATACCGGGATGTCCCCCGGCGAATACGTCACCAGCGACGCAAACAAATACGCCCCAAGGCAGACCAGCAGCAGGCCCAGAAAAAAATTGGCGGCCCAATTGTTGCGCGAGCGGTTTGACATGAAACCTTCAATTTCCTGCATTTCCATCCCTTACGCAAGCTTCCAGCCCGACAGCTTCCAGCCCACGCCGGACCTGCCCTCAATGACTGGAAAAATTGGTGCCTCCATCCTGCGGAAACCAACATTTCAAAATGGCCCCCAAATCGTTGAAGGACTCCACAGAGCACCCGCGCAGGGACTCTTTGGCGGCGAGCATGGAAAACAATGCGCTGGCCGGCGGGATCCCAAAATATGAGAGAAGGTCGCGAAAGACTTCCTTGGGTCGTCTAGGCTTGCCATTCGGCAGGTTTCCTCCGTTTCGCTGAATCGCTTCCCGCAGACGCTCACGCCATTTTGGGAGCATATTCCGTCTTTTCCTGGCGCGATCTCTCAACAGGTGCGCCATATGGGCGGACTCCATCCGCAACCATGCCTCAAGCTCGGGCTCAACAATGAGGACCCAGCAGGAGTCCGGATGCCAGCCGGAATCAATCAATTTTTGCATGGTGGCCCCGGCGAAAGCCTCAATTCCACGCTCCTCCCACCCACTCCCCTCGAAATCACGGATCACGAGAGCATGCGAGTGATCGCGCTGAAAGGGGCGAAGCACTTCCGCCGCTTCCGGGCTGCAATCATGGAAAGGATCCGGTATACATTTCCAAGCCAGCGAACGAATGCCCAGGCTGTGTGGGCGGGAAAGGAGGGCATCCATTGTCTGCTCCCAAGCCCCATCAGGACATAGGATGACAAGATCGGCTGCCACCGGAGCTTCAACTGAGAATTCCGGCGGCATAAAGCTGCGAAAGCTGAAGTCCGCCTTTCCATCCCTGAAGTTTGGGATGTAGATCACCGCGAAGGATGTCGGTTTCGTCATTCAACTTGGAAAAGCAGAGCAGGTGGGAAGGCGATACCTGTGCAACCATGACTGGGGAATGCGTCGCCACGAGGGCCTGCCCCTCGTCCAATGCGGAAAGCGACTGAAAAACCGCCTCAATCGCCTGGGGGTGGATCCCGTTCTCCGGCTCCTCGATGAGATAGACGGCACCGGAGCTTTCGATGTAGGCGAGCAGGGTGAGGGCCAGCAGGCGCAGGGTTCCATCGGAGAGATGCCAGGACTTCACCCTGTTTCCATTCCGATATTCCACAACGAGGAACAGGCTGCGGGTCGCCTCCAGCTCCATGACCTCGATGTCCTTGATCTGGAGGACGGTTCCGAGATGGGCCATCCACCCTTTCCATGCCGGCTTGTTCTTCTTCAGCTCGCGGACAACCTGGGGAAGATTCGAGCCATCCACGGCGAACCGACGATCCTTGAGGGGCGAGGAGGGTTCCTGCATGACCTCGCTCCGTAGCCTGATGCGCTGCACCCGACTGATCAGTTCGCTCTTGAACCAGTTTGAAAGCGGAAAACGAACCTCATCCTCCGGCAGGGTGCTCAGCGCGGACTTGCCAGCCGGGTTTCGGATCTGGAGGTTGAATTTCGTCTTCTCGTCTTTGAAATACGCGTTGCCCTGCTTTGTCTTGCTGGCCGACTTGACCCAGCCGGAAGGCGTTTTTCCGGTGATGAGCCGACGGCCATCCAGGGACTTCGAGGGAAAGAGCAGTTCTTGTTGAACGATTTGCCCGCGCGGGACTTCGCTTGTCTTCGGGAGTAGCCAGAGGTTCTCGGCAAGGATCATGGGCGGCGCATCCAGCGCCCCGTTCTCACCCCACCCGACCTCAACCTCGTAGCGCACAAAATGAAACGGGCTTTCCTTGCCATTTCGGGTGGCCTCGCGGATGGAGCCCGGGATGCGGGCCTCAACCGCCCATTGCGCGGAAATCCCCTGTCCATGGAACAGGATCTCCTGGAACGTCTTCGCCCGCGCGGTGTCCCAGACCGCATCAATGCCCTCCCGGGCATACGCAGCCAAAATCCTCGGCACATCCAGAAACGTCGTCTTCCCCGCTCCGTTCGGACCCGTGATCACATGGAATCCCCCCAGCGTCTGCGAGACATTCCGCAGACACCGAAAATTCGCCGCCTCGATTTTGGTGATCATTTCTTCCTGATGAATTGTTCCATGATATTCCAGAAACGAAAAGCCCGCGCTTTCATGGAAATGCAAAAGTGCGTCATGGATTCACGGCGATGGAGGGATTGGCCGCGAAGAGGGCGGCTGAGAAAACGGTGGCGGCCGCTTCGCGCAGGGTGGCGGCTTCGGCGCGTGCGGCGCGGGACTGAGCCCTCAGTTCGTCCAACCGCGCAACGATCCGCTCCTGCTCGGACAGCGGCGGGAGGGGCACAGGAATTCTAAGTATCCGCTCTTGGCTGAGAATCGGCAACGTCGTCTGTGCTTTTTCGCGCGTAGAGAGTTCTTTGTTGGCGTCTAGCCAAGCATGAACGAAGCGAACGCATGCTTTTGTGCGATCCAAAAAAATACCGGTTATTTGCTGATTTGCAGTTGCTGTCTCCACTCCGACAATTCCGACTTTTCCGATAGAAGAGCCGATGCCAACAAAAAGCAGTGAGTCTTTTTCAAAAACTCGCGCCTTCTTGTCAACAAGTGCCAGGTGGGAAAGCGTCCTGTTGCCCTGCACCAGCACTGGTTCCGGCCCTAAATCAGCGGGAGTAAAAAATGGAATGTCGCCATCAAAGTAGTCTCTCCGCGCGGTTGGAGGAGTCGTGCCAGTGTGTATGGAGGTGCTAATACTACCAAGCATTACCAATGGGTGCTTCGTGGACATAGAAGCCACTTCGTCCACAATATCCCACCTGTCCATCCCCACAAAGCGGACGAAATGGAGTTTCCCGGATGCAAAATCGGGTTTGGCGGCTTGCGCTTGCAGGCCGAGGGCGGATTCAAGGAATCGGGCAGCTTCCTGCTCGCGGGCATTCGCGCGGGTCTCGGCCTCTTCGGCCTTTGCCACCGTGGCGGCATGAGCGGCGACGAGGCGCTTCTGCTCGGCGAGGGACGGGAGAGGAATGGGGATGGCAAGGAACGTCTGCTCATCCATCCGTTGGCGGTTGGTGGTGCCTTTGCTGAGGGTCTGGCAGTAGTCGCGAAATTGAGGCGTGGTGGTGACGAAGCGAAGATATTGTGCGCAGATGCGTTCGCCATCCACCGCGAAGACAGGAAAGTCGTTGGTGACAATGGCACCGTCGAGTTCTCCCGGGATGATGCCGAACGCTCCGTTACGGGCGTCAATGCGCGACATAATGAACTGTCCGGCGGCGACAGCAAACTGGCGCTTCGTTTTTATGACTGCGCCCGGCACGGAATCGCGCAGCAGGACACCCCGCCGTTAATGCGGACTGTCACGCGGTCATAAGTTTCATCGTCGCGGATAGTAACCGGCGTGCGAACGGGCTTCATGACATCCGCCAGCGGACGCAAGGGGATGGATGCGTGAAATGCGAGGTTGCCGCTGGAAGCCGAAGCACTCCAATTGTCCATCGTCGCAAAACGCACAAACTGCAAAAGCCTTCGGCCGGGAGATCTCGAAACAGCGGTCGCGGCAGGCATCACGCGGCAGAAGACTGGCGGCGTTGGATTGTCTGGCCGTCCTTGGCAAGCGAGTAGTCGAAGCGGATGGCTGCGGGAGTGGTCCAGAGGTGCTTGGCGGTGCGGTAGGTGGAGAACTCGTCAGCGAGCGGAGGCAGATGGTTTTCGCAGGTCCCGCCCGTGGCAGTAAGCCCCGCGAGTGCCACCTGAGCGACTGGCACTTCGTAATCGAAAGCTTGTTTCACGGCGGCGCGGGTTTCGGCGGCGATGGTGACATCGAGCTTTTTAAGCAGGGTGTCGATTTCCTTGCGCCGGGCGGCCCGGCCGGTGCGCTCATCGGCAAGCGCCTTTTTCTGCGTTGGCGGCTTGACTGTTTTCAGCGCGTCGCGCTCGGCGAGAAGCTTCTTTATTTCGTCCCCGTGCCGGGCTTCGGCCCGCGCTTCCGCAGTTTGTTTATCCCACTCTTCCTTCTCGTCCCCGGTGAACTTGCGTAGGAAGAGGAGGCTTGTTTTGACTGTGGCACCGGTGGAAGCAAAGACTTCGGGAGGAATGGAGACGATGAGGCAGATGCGGGCGCGGCCTTCGGCCCAGTTGCGGATTTCCTGCTCGTCGGGGTTGTTGAAAAATCCTTCCGGGAGGACGATGCCCATACGCCCGCCGGGTTTGAGCAGGTCGAGACAACGCTCGAGAAAGATGTGCTGGATCTTCGTGGACTTTGCGCCGAGCTCGTAAAGGTCGAGTAATTCGGTATCGGCGATATCCTTTCCCGCAAAGCTGGGTTGGGATTCGGAGACCTTCAACGTGCGCCGCAGCGTCTGGCCGAACGGCGGGTTCGTGAGGATGAGGTCGAAGAGTCCTCGCCGGATGCCATTCACATCGAGCAGGCCCTCGTGTTGGTGCACGCCGACATGGCCGTCCCCGTGCATGATCATGTTCATCTTCGCGGTGCGGGCGGAACGGGCTTCCTTGTCCGTGCCGAAGATGCGGCGGGAAGAAAGGTCATAGATGCGACCCGCCTGGTTTGCCGGCTGGAGGTCCTGGTTGAGCTGGGAGAACGCGCGCTGGACGCGCTCCGAGCGGGCGGCCTGTTCCGGCTCGTCCACCTTGTCGAAGTCTTTTCCAAGGATCGTAGCCTTGCAGCGGTCTTTTGCAGATTGGATGTCCTTTTCGATACGAGCGCGGACGTGCTCGAAGACTTTGATGAGGAATCCGCCCGTGCCGCAGCAGGGATCACAGACGAGTTCTCCCTCTTGGGGATCGAGGACGCGGACCATGAAGTCCACCAACACGCGAGGGGTGAAAAATTGGCCGAGCCCGTCACGGAACGTCTTGCCGAGAAATTCCTCGAACGCGATCCCCTTCACGTCATCCGAAGTGTCGGAGAGGTTATATTTTTCCAACAGGTGGACGATTTGCAGGAAGCTCGACTCGCCCATACGAAGGCTGTCGTTGGCCGCGAAGATGAGAGCGTCCTCAAACTCCTCCTTCGTCTGATCGAAGAGGTGTTGGTAAAACGGCTTGTCCCGACGGGCTTTCTCCGAGCGCATGTCGGCATCGGCCTTCCGCAGGTCCTTGAACCGGGCTTCGGTGAAAACGGAAGTGCCCGCCTTGCGCTCGTGGCGGATTTTCATGAAGAGAACCTTCGAAATTTCGTCAAAGGCATCGGCATTCATGATCGCATCGTTGTCGCGCAGCACGTCGTGGCAGCGGAAGAGAAGCTTCTGGAATTCGTCGCGGGAAAAAGTTTTCGTGCGCGTGAGGAGGTCTGCAAGTTTACGAGCATCCGCAAGGTCGGCGGCCTTCGGAATCTCAAGGATCTCGTCCTGCTCTTCCAACCGGTTCGGCAGGGTCTCCTTGTTGACCCGGAAATACCGGGTTTCTTTTTCGTTTGTGGTGACGAAGAAATTCGCGTTTGCCCAAGCGGCATAATTCAGCCCTTGGTAGTAGTCATCAGGCACGATCTTCACCGTCTCGGCCTTGCATTCGACAACGAGAACGAGATTACGCTTATTGGCCTCGCGGTCGTCTTTGTTTGGCCATATCCCAATATCTGCGCGTGACCGTCCGTTGCCGCGCTGCCCTTTCACAACAGGCAGTTCTTGGCTCATCTGATCAAGGTTATAGCCGTATTCGTTGACCAAGCGGCAGATAACGCGTTGCCGAACCTCCTCCTCCGGTTTGTGGAGGAGCCATTGGTTCTTTTTCTTCACCAGCGGGCAGAAGATGCGCCCGTCTTTGATCTCAACTTTCAGCGGGGAAGCGGACATGGGTTTGTCGAAGAAGGGAGAATCATTGGCAAGGGTCAGTCCCCGTCGTCCCCGGCTCCCTTTTTGTAGGTGAGGCCGCGGAGCTTTCCCTCGATGAAGGTGTCGATGTCGCCGTCCATGACCCCCTGAATGTCGCTGGTCTGGACCCCGGTGCGGAGGTCCTTGACCATCTGGTAGGGTTGGAAGACATAGGATCGGATCTGGTTGCCCCAGGCGACGTCGCCCTTCTCGCTGTATTGGCGGTCGGCTTCGGCGCGCTTTTTGTCGGCCTCCATCTGGAAAAGTTTGGCCTTGAGCATCTGCATGGCCATCTCGCCATTCCGGCCCTGGTTGCGCTCGGCCTGGCAGGCGACGACGATGCCGGTCGGGACGTGGCGGAGGCGGACGGCGGTCTCGACCTTGTTGACGTTCTGCCCGCCCTTGCCCCCGGACCGGAACGTCTCGCGCTCGATGTCGGCCGGGTTGATTTCGATCGGCACGTCCTCGATTTCCGGGACGGCATCCACGCTGGCGAACGACGTATGGCGGCGCTTGTTGGAATCGAACGGCGAGATCCGGACGAGCCGGTGGACGCCGCGCTCGGTCTGGAGAAGCCCGTAGGCGTTCTCCCCGGAGACCCGTAGCGTGGCCGACTTGATGCCGGCCTCGTCGCCGACCTGGATGTCGTTGATTTCAAATGTCAGCCCGTGGCGCTCCATCCACCGCTGATACATGCGGAGGAGCATGTCCGCCCAGTCGCAGGATTCCGTTCCGCCCGCCCCGGCGTGAATGATCAGGAAGGCCGGGTTCGCGTCGAATTCGCCGGACAGCAGGGATGCGAGCTCGAATTTCCCGAGGTCAACCTGGATGGCATTGAACTCGGCGTGGACCTCCGCAGCCGCTGCGGCCTGATTTTCCGGAGCTTCTTCCAAGGCGAGCTCGCGCAGAACCTCCAGGTCCGTAACGCGGGATTCCAAGTTCTGCATCGGGAGGATTTTCCCTTTGAACATCGACACCTGCGCCATGTCCTTCTGCGCGTTTTCGCGGTTGTCCCAGAAATCCGGCGCGGTCATCCTCGCCTCGATCTCGGCGAGCTTGCGGGTCAGTTCGGGCAAGTCAAAGAAACCTCCGCAGCGCGGCCAGGCGGGCCGAAAGGGCAGAGGTATCCAGTAATTGAAGTTCGTCGTTCATGCATGGGCGATAGCACGCTCGGACTCGCGGGCAAGGAGAAAAGCGGCGGGCCGGCCGGAACCCTTACTTTTTCTGCGGTGCGGGAGTGGCGGCCTCGACCGCGGCCGCACGCGAACCGTCGAGCCGGAAGATCGTTTCGCCCTCCTTCATGACCCCGAGCTTGTCGCGGGCGATGACCTCGACATAGCCGGGATCGGTCTGCAGGAGCGTGACTTCCCGCTCGCGCTTTTTTTGAAGGAGCTGCTCGGCGCGGAGCTTGTCCGTCTCCTCCTGGAGCTGCTGTGCGAGCTGGTTGCGATGCAGCCACTCCGGGTAGAAGGTCAGGCCGGCAAAGAGAACCACCGCGATAAAAATCAATCCGGTCAAAAGCCGGTTGATCCGGTGCCAGATGGTCGGGTCGCGGCGGCGTTTCAGTTGCTCCACGGATTTTTCTCTACACCGTTAGCCGGAATATTGCCAGCGAAAGCAAGTCAATGTGGCGGGGCCGTCCCGGCCATGTTCCAAGGATCATCGGCGGGACGCCGATGCCACGTCCGGAATCCGGCGCGCGTTTTTCCCATCGGAGTCTGAGAACCGGCTCAGTCCCCGAGCTCGACATTCCAATACGCGATGTCGAGGAAATGTTTCCAGCTGTCGTGTGGGGAGTTCGAGATCGAGATGTTGACGAACGGCCGCCACTTCGGACGTTTCGGCTTCCGGACGAGCTGCATCTTCGCCTCGTGTGGAAGGCGGTTGCCCTTGCGCGTATTGCACGGGATGCACGAGCAGACGATGTTCTCCCACGTCGTCTGCCCGCCGCGGTCGCGGGGCAGCACGTGGTCGAGATTCAGGTTTTCCCTGTCGAACAAAACGCCGCAATACTGGCAGGTGTTCCCGTCCCTCTCGAACACATTGTGCCTGGTGAACTTGACCTCTTTTTTGGGCAGCCGCTCGAAGAGCATGAGCACGATGATCCGCGGGATCCGGACGTGCATGGATATCGTCTTCACCATCTCGGGATGGTGGGGATCCTGCCGGGAAAAATCCCGCCAGCTGTCAAAATCATGCGTCAGGAACCCGTTCCCGGTATCGGAAGAAACCGCCTGGGCGTGGCCCTGATAGAGGAGAGTGAAAGCGCGGCGGGCACTGCAGGTATTCACCGCCTGCCAGAGGCGGTTCAGCACCAACACCGGAGTATCGAGGACCGATTGCATAGATATTGTGCCACGCCGGGCTTGCCTCCACAACATCTGGGGCTGGCCCCGCGATCGCGTGGAACCCTAAACACCGGAATTCACCGTGTCAATCGCCTTGTTGTTCTGAACACTTCACCAAAGGGGGCAACACAGGGCTGGAAGGGTGGGCGTGTTCCGGTATGGTGCTGCGGATGTTTTGGTCCTGGATGATGGCGGCGCTGGGTGGTGCGATGATGGCGGCTTGTTTTGCTCCGGCCGGCTGGGGGGACCTTTGCTGGGTGGCGCTGGTTCCGCTGATTTGCGCGGTTTGGTTTTCGAAGCCGGCGCCAAAGCGGGAATGGTTGAGGCTGGCCGGACTCGGCTTCGTTTTTGGCGCTGTGTTTTTCGGGGCAAGCCTGTTCTGGCTGACGACGCTGACATTTCCCGGCTGGCTGGCGCTTGCGCTCTACCTGTCTGTGTATTCGGCCGTCTGGACAGTTTTCCTCGGCACGGTTGCGAAACCCCGCGGCGAAGACAAATCCGGCCGGCCGGCCTGGCTTGGTTCGGCTAACAACCTGCGGACCTGCGCGCTCGCCGCAGCCGCATGGGTGGCGCTGGAATGGCTGCGCGGAGTCCTTTTCCCTCAGTTTCCCTGGAACAGCGCCGGGATCGCGCTCTGGAAAAATATCCCGCTGATCCAGATGGCGGACATCACGGGCGTCGGCGGGATTTCCTTTCTCGTCGTCATGACGAACCTGATGATCGTGGCGACAGTGAAGCGGCTGGCGGTCGAGGTCGGGCGCGGGGCGCGCCGCCCGCACTACGACTTCGCTCTGACCGTGGCGCTGGTCGTGCTCGCATGGACTTACGGATTCCGGCAGGTCATCGCGCCGGCACCCGCGGTAACCGATTTCACGTTTGCCGCCGTGCAGGCGAATATCCCGCAGAACATCCGCAACGATCTGACCTATGAGTCCGATGTCCTCGGGACATACGAGCGGCATACCCGGGCCGCGATGGCGATGCGTCCGGACCTGATCCTTTGGCCGGAGTCCGCGACTCCGCGGCCGCTCTTCAACGACCAGACGACCTGGGATGTGGTGCGTGGACTGGCGGAACAATTCGATGGGGATTTGTTGCTCGGGACCGTGCACTTCAGCGAGCAGGGCGACTACAACTCGGCGGCGCTCCTGAGCTCGCATGCGAAGGAGGCGCAGATGTATCACAAAAACCATCTGGTCCCGTTCGGGGAATACATTCCGCTCCGGAAAGCCTTCCCTCTTTTTGCATGGATTGTCGGCGATCTGGTTCCGGGCGACTTCGATCCGGGGCCGTATCCGGTGGTTTTCGAGATGTCGGTGAAGCCGGTGAAAATCGCCCCGCTGATTTGCTTCGAGGATGTGCTGGGAGACCTCGCCCGGCAATTTGCGCTGAAGGGTGCCCAGGCCTTCGCCGTCGTGACGAACGACGGATGGTTCCTGAAAAGCGCCGGGCCGCGCCAGCACCTTGCCCACGCGGTATTCCGCTGCGCGGAAAACAAAATCCCGATGATCCGCGCGGCCAACACGGGCGTCACCTGTCAAGTGGACCGCTTTGGAACGGTCCGCGAGACCCTGCAGACCGAACGCGGCGATCCGTTCATCGAGGGGGTCCTGTTTGGTAAAGTCTCCGCCCCGAAGTCTCCGAAGCCGACTTTCTACGCGAGGAACGGAGAGGTTTTTTCGATTGCTTGCCTCGTGGTTTCCTCCCTCACGGCTGCAATATTTTTGTTCAGATCCCGCAAATTGAAAAATTCCTCTTGTCCCCCGCCCTCCGAAACGGAACCCTTGCCGCGATGAAAGCACTCGTGACCGTCATGCCAAAACCCTCCGTCCTCGACCCGCAAGGCGCCGCCGCCGCCGAAGCCATGCGCCACCATGGCATGGAAAAGGTCGGACGGGTCCGGATCGGAAAGGTTATCGAGATCGAACTCCCCGGGGGAGCCGACGAGAAGCTCCTCCACGAAATCTCCCGAGATCTCCTCTCCAATCCCGTCATCGAAGACTACGAGCTGAAGCTTTTGAAATGAAATTTGCCGTTCTTCGATTTCCGGGCTCGAACTGCGATCAGGATTGCATTCACGCGCTGAATGCGATTCCGGGTGCGTCGGCCGATTACGTGTGGCACAAGGACACTTCGCTTGCCGGCTTCGACGCGGTGGTGGTTCCGGGAGGTTTTTCCTACGGCGACTACCTGCGCTGCGGGGCGATCGCCAGATTCTCGCCGGTGATGAAGTCGGTGAGGGAGTTTGCGAATGCCGGCGGACCCGTCATCGGAATCTGCAACGGCTTCCAGATCCTCTGCGAGAGCGGGCTTCTGCCGGGCGCGCTCGTCCGGAACCGTGGCCTGCACTTCGTCTGCGAGCATGTGAACCTTCGCGTGGAGCAACACGATTCGCGTTTCACGAATGCCGCGTGGACCGGGCAGATCCTGAACATCCCGATCGCGCACGGCGAGGGCTGCTACTTCGCCGACGACGAAACGCTGGAGCGGCTCCGGATCAACGGCCAGGTTCTCCTTCGTTACTGCGACGGGCAGGGCCGCGCGGCGGATGAGGCAAACCCCAACGGATCGCGGGAGAACATCGCCGGAATCCGCAACGAGGCCGGCAATGTCTTCGGCCTCATGCCACACCCCGAGCGCGCCTGCGACCCGCTCCTCGGAAGCACCGACGGACTCCACATTTTCAAAAGCATCCTCAATAAGTATGAAGGATGAAGTCGGAAGGATGAAGCGAGGCCGCTTCGCGTCCGAATGCCGCGCTTCGCGCGGGGTTCTTCGCCTTCATACTTCATCCTTCATCTTTCATACTTTATGATTACTCCCGACGTTATCGCCAAGCACGGCATCACTCCCGAAGAATACGAGCGGATCCGCGAGATCCTCGGGCGCGATCCGAATTTCACCGAACTCGGAGTCTTCTCGGTCATGTGGAGCGAGCATTGCTCGTATAAAAACTCGAAGCTTGAGCTGAAGAAATTCCCGACGACCGGCCCGCGCGTCCTGGTCAAGGCGGGCGAGGAAAATGCGGGCGTGATCGACATCGGCGACGGCTGGGCGATCGCGTTCAAGATGGAGTCGCACAACCACCCGAGCGCGGTCGAGCCGTTCCAGGGCGCGGCGACAGGGGTCGGCGGGATCATCCGCGATATCTTCACGATGGGTGCCCGCCCGGTCTTCTCGATGAACTCACTGCGCTTCGGCGACATCCGGGGGGATTCGGCGGAGGCGCGCACGAACCGGCGGCTTTTCGCGGGCGTCGTCGCCGGAATTTCGCACTACGGAAATTGCATCGGCATCCCGACAATCGGCGGCGAAGTTTATTTCGACGACAGCTACGCGGGCAACCCGCTTGTCAACGTCTTCTGCCTCGGTGTCCTGCGACACGACCAGATCGCGCGCGGCGGGGCCGTGGGCATCGGGAATCCGGTCTTCTACGTTGGCGCGGAGACCGGGCGCGACGGGCTTGCGGGAGCCGCGTTCGCATCGCGCGAGCTCACGGAGGAATCGAAAGAGGACCGGCCGGCCGTGCAGGTCGGCGATCCGTTCCGCGAAAAACTTCTCCTCGAAGCCTGCCTCGAGCTCCTGGCCAGCGGCTGCGTCGCCGGCATCCAGGACATGGGCGCCGCCGGCCTTACCTGCTCGACCTGCGAAACAGCGAGCCGCGGCGGAACCGGAGTCGAGATTGACGTGAACCTCGTCCCGAAACGCGAGACCGGGATGACCCCCTACGAAATCCTGCTCTCCGAATCCCAGGAGCGCATGCTTGTCATCGTCAACAAGGGCGAGGAGGACAAGGTCCGAGCGATTTTTGAAAAGTGGGACCTGCCGTATGCGGAAGTCGGAGTGGTGAACGACGACGGCATGATGCGCGTCCGAGAGGGGGATTCCACCGCGGTCGAAATCCCCGCCCGCAAGCTCGCCGATGACGCACCGCTCTACTCGCGGGAAGCCGCGGAGAAGCGCCCGCCCGCCCCGCTCGACCTCGCACAAATTCCGGAGGCGGACTGCCTGGCCGCGCTGCCAACCCTCCTCGCGCATCCGAGCATCGCGTCGAAGCGCTGGGTGTGGCGCCAATACGACCACATGGTGCGGCTCGGAGCAACTGTTCTGCCAGGATCGGACGCCGCGGTCTTCATCGTCCGCGAGGCAAATAAAATTCTGGCCGCCAGCACCGACTGCAATGCGATCTACTGCCGCCAGGATCCCCGCGAGGGCGCGAAGATCGCCGTCGCGGAAGCCGCGCGGAACATCGCCTGCACCGGGGCCGTCCCGCTCGCGCTCACCGACAACCTGAATTTCGGAAACCCCCACAAGCCGGAGAATTTCCTCCAGCTCCGCGAGGCTGTCGAAGGCATGGCCGAGGCCTGCAGGAAATTCGACACCCCGGTCACGGGCGGCAATGTCAGCCTCTACAATGAGAGCCCGGCTGGCGCGATCGACCCGACGCCGACAGTCGGCATGGTCGGCATCGTCGAGGATCCGAAGCACATCACCACCCAGTTCTTCAAGACGGATGGCGATGTCATCATCCTCATCGGAGATCCCGGCGACGAGTTGGGCGCCTCGCATTACCTGCTCGCCGTCCACGGCCTCAAGGCCGGCCCTCCGCCCCGGCTGGATTACGACAGGGAGCTCGCCGTGCAGGATGCGGTCCGTTCTCTGATCCGCATGGGCCTCGTGAAAAGCGCCCACGACTGCGCGGAGGGCGGGCTCGCCGTCGCGCTCGCCGAATCCTGCATGTTCGGAGAAACCCGGCGCGGCGCATGCGTCGATATTCCATCCCCCGCCGCCCGCGCGGATATCCCGCTCTTCAACGAGTCGCAGTCCCGGATCATCATCTCGGTGAAACCCGACGACGCCTCCGGTGCGCTCGCCTTCCTTGAGAAACGCGGGGTCCCTGCCGCCCGGATCGGCGCCGTCAACTCCGGGAGCAGCCTCGACATCTCGACCGCCGATACATCCTTCTCCTGGCCGCTTGACGATCTCAGCGATAAGTGGAACTTGACGATCCCCCACCTGATGGAGGATTGAAACGGTCGATCCCGCACCCTGCTGAAAATGAAGGGCAACGTCCTCGCTTCCCTCTTTATCCTCGCCCTGATCGGGGTGGCGGCCTGGATGATTTGGAGTGACTCGAAGCCCTCGCCGACGGCCGCGGGCGGCGGCCAGCCGGTGCTGATGGATTTCTATGCCGACTGGTGCGGGCCGTGCAAGACGATGAAACCGGCGGTGCGTGAACTCGCGAACGAGCTTCAGGGCCGGCTTCAGGTCCTGGAGGTCAACGTCGATCAAAACCCGGACCTCGCCCGCCAATACAACGTGCGCAGCATCCCGTGCTTCGTTTTGCTCAGGGACGGGAAGGAAGTGGCCAGAAGGACCGGTTCCATGCCGAAGGAAAGTTTGAGGCAGTTGACCGGCCTGTAACGGGGCTTCTCCCGGAAAAGGCACCCCGCAAGATCTGAAGAGCCGCAGTGGATGCTCGGAACATGAGCCCGGTTTTTCACCCGCTGAAGCCAGATAAAAATGTGCTTTTGAATCCTATGCGAAGCTTGTTGTGACTGTGAAATTGTGTAAATTTCCGTAAATTTTACAATGCCCGCCACCTATCTCATCCTGCCTGATAAGCGACTGATCATCGAGCGGTTCACCGGATCCACCGGGCTGGAGGAAATCAAAAATCTTTTGGGACGGGTTTTTGCCGATCCGCTGTTCGACAGGTCATTCCATACGCTGATGGATTTCACGAAGGCTGTCCTCAAAACCGGCCTTGAGGAAGTCGCCCTGCTTTGTGAGTTCATCTCATCTGTTGCCGGAGGCTGCATTGGCAGCACTGCCATCATCGCCGCGGGCCCGATGGGAACCGCTCTGGCCATGCTCATCAGCAAGGGGCTCTCCTTTTTCACCCCGAGCGAAGTCTTCAGCACCGGAGAGGCGGCGCTGGACTTTCTGGGCCTGGATCTTTCCGGGATACCGGACTTATAGGAAGCCGCCGCACCGGGCGGGTAGCGCGGCCTGTGCAAACGCGTGGCAGTCGGTATAGCCTGGTCTCATGCGCGAACTGAAAGAGCTCGGACTCCTCATGGTGGGTTTCGTTCCATGGCTGCTGTTCCTTTTTCTGGCGGGGCATTCCCTTGGCAGTTTGGAACTGGCTGTTTGGATCTGCCTGGGAGCCTGTTTGACCTTCGGGTTTTCCGAGCTCCGGGCCGGGTTTATCCTTCAGTGGGGAACGCTTGTGTTCTTCGCCTCCTGCGTCCTCCTGGTCAATGTCCTCCACGTCGCATGGGTCGCGACCCACATGGATCTGCTGGCCAACCTTTCGCTGGCGTCGATCATCTGGCTGACGCTGCTTGCCGGCAGGCCGTTCGCCCTGCAATACGCGCGCAAGGGGCTGCCGAAGGAACGCTGGAACGATCCGGCGATCATCGAGGCCTGCCGGTTTATCACGCTGGTCTGGGCGCTCCTGATGACGGTGGCTGTTGGCCTGTCCATTTACAAGCGAACCCCCGCACCGCAGGCAGGAGATGCAGTCTATTTCGCGATGAGCCTCGGCCTGATTTTTAGTGGCGTTGTTTTTACGACGCTCTTCAAACGGCACAAACGCCTGCAAAAAGAGCAGAGCGCCGGCGCGCGGGAAGGTTAACCCCGGAATCGGTTTTCGACAGAATTTGCAGAATGGATAGAATCGCAGCGAAGCGGAGAATGACTGCCGGAGACAGCCCACAGAGAGTGGGCGGAGCAAATCAATTCAGTGATCTTTCACCGAAAAAGCGGAGAGGGCACATTGGTTTTCAGTTGAGATGATAGTTGGATGAGGATTTGAACTCCTTCTGGGAGGTGAACCTTCAATGCGCTCGTTTTCTTCATCTCTTCTCAACTGCGGAAATTTGGATCAAGCCCGCGAGGTCGCCGCGCAGGCGGACGCCGTCGTGGCCGGCAGTGTGATCGTGCGAAAAATCGCTGAGGCGGGAAACGATCCGGACCTTCTGTCCAGGATCGCCTAGCCTAACTTCCCCGGCGGAAGGCCTGAAGGGCCGATAAACACAGGGGGTCCGATATTTTTCGGGCTACACCTGTGCGCCGGAGGGAAAGGCGGCCCACTTGGGAGGGGTGGCGAAGAGGGGCAG
>Ga0247844_1000270_pt1 | contig 112689 bp, 99 predicted proteins | sample LaCtaG_FD_192421 | JGI IMG/M metagenome (GOLD analysis project Ga0247844, IMG submission 192421) | Freshwater microbial communities from meromictic Lake La Cruz, Castile-La Mancha, Spain - LaCruzMarch201714.5m_1 | ecosystem: Environmental > Aquatic > Freshwater > Lake | place: Spain: Castile-La...
CATACGTTGTCGGATAAACCGCATGGGGATGTCCAGCAGCAGCCCAAGCAACGTCGTAATCGTTTAACGCTTCATCAATAAGGATTATTTCTGGCTTTGAAATCCACCCCAATGGGCTCACTCCACCAATAGAAAATCCAGACTTTTCTTTTACGTAATCGGCATCAACGCGGCCAAGCTTTTCAATGCCTAAACTTTTGGCAACTAAATCAGTATCAACGCGATGACGTCCACTCGTAATAATCAAAAGTGGTGACTCATCTGGAAGTTTAAAGATGAGTGACGATGCGATCTGTCCGACTTCAATACCAAGTGCTGTTGCAGCTTCTTGCGCAGTTCGGGCGCTATCTGAAAGGACATGCACTTCACCTGTTATTCCATGATCTTGCAAGGCGGCAAGAACCCGCTTGACAGCTGCTTTTTCCCTTACGCCTTCCATGTGCCTAGATTATCCAATAATTGAAGTACCCTCCTCTTCATATGACAACTGATTTATATGCGCTGGGCATTAGAGCGCGAAATGCTGTGTGGGCTTGTTTTTTCTTTTTGGGGTTCTTGGGCCTTGCATGGATTCCACGAATTCCTGAGATCAAGACTGCACTTGGCTTAAGTGATGGCCAGTTCGGTCTTGTGCTCCTTGCAAGCACTGTGGGATCAATTCCTGGAGCGCAACTTTCAGGCCGCATAGTCCACATGTACTCATCAAAGTTAGTTGTTCGAATATCTGGAGTCATGCTGCCAGTAGGCGTCTTTGTGATCGGCCTTGCTGACAATGTTCAGATATTGCTTCTTGGGTTATTCATCACTGGATTTAATGTCGCATTTATGGACATTGCTATTAACGGCCAAGCTGTTGAAATTGAGAAACACACCAACGGTCGCTGGATGTCTAGTTTTCATGGTTTGTGGAGTATCGGCGCATTTGCAGCAACTTTGGTTGGTGGTTTAGTTGCAAACTTTGTTTCACCGCGCGATAACTTAATTGTCATTGCAATCTTTGGATTACTTGCTTATCAATTCATCGCCCATTACTTACTTCCAGCAGAACATGATGGTCACTTAGGAGAGCCCGGCGAAGATGATGCAGGCAAGGTGTCATTGTTTGGAAAAGAGTCTCTAATTTTGTGGGCACTTGGTATTGGATTAATGTGTTCATTGATTCCTGAGGGTGGCGCATATGAGTGGAGCGGAATCCTTTTGCAGGACCACATGGGAATCGGTAAAGGCTTAAATGCAGCAGCTGCGACAACTTTTTCTTTGGCAATGATCGCAAGTCGCCTGTTAGGTGATCGTGCCTTTGAAAAGTGGGGCCATGTGAACACCGTTAAATATGGTGGTTATTTTGGTGGTGGGTTATGGGGAATAGGATTATTTGTTGGAATGCCGATCTCTGATTCACATCCAACGGCAGGGTTAATCATTGTTTGTTTAGGTTTTGGTGCAGCCGGTTTTGGAATGGGTCCTTTTTTCCCAGCATTTAACCTGGCAGCAGCTTCTATTCCAGGGATTGCACCATCTGTTGGATTAGCTCGTGTGGGGCTCATTGCTATTGCTGCTTACTTTGGTGGACCAACACTTATTGGATTACTGGCAGAAGTTACATCCTTGCCGGTGGCATTTGCCTTCCCGGTCCTTCTCTATATGGTGGTTGGTTTGCAATCAAAATACATCAAGGTTCGAGCCCTTAAGCAATAACCCACGTTTCAATCAATGTAAAAGCCGCGATTGCATAGAGCAGGAATGCAAAGGATTTACGTAAGACTGCTGGATTCATCAGCCCACTCTTGATTGATGCAAAACGCGCAATTACTACCGCTGAGATTGCCATCGCAATTGGCACGGTCCATGTGACGTCTGGCCAACTTTGGTAGTGAGCAAAGAATGCGGTGATTGAATTGATTGCGATGATTGCAAGTGATGTGCCTGCAGCTTTTCCTTGAGGAACCTTGAAGAAGAGAACAAGAACCGGGATGGCAAGAAAGCCGCCACCGATTCCAAATAAACCGGTCATTGAACCGATCACAAGTGAGATCACTACAAGCCAGAAGAAAGGAACCTTCTTTTCTGTGCCAGCAATAGGTTTAATCAACATTGATGTTCCTGCTACCAGCAACACCATTGAAAGACCTGTCGTGATTACTGAATCACTCAGACGATGCGCCACGATTGAAAACCCGATATTGGTGACAAGACCCAAAGCCCAGATGATCGAGGCTTCTTTAAACAAAACTTCCTTGCTTTTTATTTTTGGAAGCAAGCCCGAGATGGCTGCGCTTAAGACAACGGCGATTGCCGCAGTTGTTGCAGCTTGGGGAGTGAAGTTAAAGATGTATAAAAGGATTGGGACCGAGAGCATCGCCCCGCCGGCACCGATGAATCCAAGGACCGCGCCGATAAAGGCACCAGCCAGCAAGCCACCAATGATCTCCATGGGGTAAGTGTGGGGCATCAAGGCCCCCTGGGACCCGAGGCTCAACACGCTCACGGGCTTGCTATTTGTCGGTGGCAAGGGCTATTTTTCGAACATCTGTTCGAATACCCACAGCCTTGAAAGGTAGCCTCACAAATGTCAGCCAGCCAGGTTAACTCCGCCCTTGATGTAACTATCGATGGGGCAACAACTCCTATTGAGTTCACCTATAAAGGAAAACGTTTTCGCATTCATTCGGTGTTATCTAGATGGTGCGAGGCAGGTGGCTGGTGGAATCGCATTAGCGATGGCAAGTATCGCCCTGATGATCAAGCACGTGCGTTGTGGCGGGTAGAGGCGGCCCCTATTGGCGCGCTAACAACCTTTGAACTAGAACGTGATGAAGTAACAGGTCAGTGGATTATTCGTAACGTATGAGTTTTATTCACCTCAATGTTGCCAGTGGCTATTCATTGAAATACGGAACAACACAACCTAGCGATTTAGTAGAGCGAGCGGCCCAGTTTGAGATGCCGGCGCTGGCACTAACAGATCGAGATGGGTTAGCTGGTGCTATCCGTTTTACGCAAAGCTGCGTTGATTACGGGATCGCACCAATCATCGGAGTCAACTGCGCCATTGATCTGGGAGAGACAAAGGGGCGCATCACACTATTGGCACATAGTGATGGGGGATGGCGCTCGCTATGTAGGTTGATGACATCGCTGACAATGACAAGTGATACACGTGTGCCTGTTCTAACTTTAGATTTCTTAAAACAGTTCAGTCAATACAGCACCAATGTCTATGCGATGCATGGACCTGAATCACCTATGAGCAGCGCGATACAAAACCATCGCTTTGATCAAGGGCTATCTATCTTTAATCAAACTCGTGATCTCTTTGCTGGCAATGCAATTGAATGTGTTTCACATTTAGTGGCAGGTCGTGGCCCGCGCTCTACTGAGCATGCTGCAAGGTCCTTAATCTTTGCTCGGGATAATGATTTAGAGGCTGTTATTACCAACGCTGTGCGGATGAAGGATCGCACTGATGGGCCGGTTGCTGATGTTTTGGATTGCGTGCGGCAGCTAGTTCCACTCCATGATCGCCATATTGAGCGTCGTAACGCTGAAGGCTTTTTAAAATCTAGTGATGAGATGATTTCATTGGCAGCAGAAATTGCACGAGCTGCAGGGGAGCGCACACCACGTGCATTACTAAAGACAACTCGTGAATGGGCAGAGCGCTCTTTGTTATCGCCCCAGCGAGATATTGGACTGGGAGCTGCGCACCTGCCAGAACCCCATGTTGTAGGGGTAAATACCGCCCAAGAGATGCGTACTTTGCTGCGCACTCGAAGCGAGGCTGGCATTAACTGGCGATACAACAGCAGTGATCAAATCAGTAAAGCACGTGCACGTTTAGATGATGAACTCGCAACAGTTGCAACACTTGGATACGAGTCATACTTTTTAACAGTTGCAGATATTTCTGACATGGCAAGGGATGCGGGCATTCGAGTTGCAGCACGTGGCAGTGGTGCAGGATCACTGATCTGTCACCTACTTGGTATTTCAGGTGTTGAACCCATGCAACATGGTTTGTTGATGGAGCGGTTTTGTTCACCTTTGCGTCGAGCCCTGCCAGATATTGATATCGATGTTGAATCTGCACGTAGGTTAGAAATCTATGACATGGTCTTTAAGCGCTATGGCGATAGCAATTGGGCTGGAGTTAACAATCAATCACGGTGCGCAGTTGTTTCAATGGTCGATACCTATCGGGCGCGCCATGCAATCCGTGATGCTGGGGCAGCACTTGGCTTGCCAGGTATGGAGATAGATATGTTGGCAAAATCAATGCCACATGTGCGTGCACGCAATATCGCAGCGACCCTTGAGTCACTGCCCGAGCTTCGCCGTCTTAATACTTCTGCTCCATTAATGGCAGCAACAATTGAGATGGCACAACGCCTAGATGGCTTGCCCAGACACCTTGCGATGCATCCATGTGCCATTGTTTTATCTGATGGTGGATTTCTAGATCGCGCATCATTGATGAGCAGCGCTGGTGGTTATCCGATGGTGGCTTTTGACAAGGATGATGTTGAAGCCGTTGGGTTATTAAAGCTAGATGTCTTGGGTGTTCGGATGCAATCAACGATTGCGTACTCGCTCAAAGAGATCGAGCGGGTTCATCAGGATGTTGTCGATATAGATACGGTGCCACTAGATGACACAGCAACCTATGAACTCATTCAATCAACCCGCACCCTTGGAATCTTTCAGGTGGAAAGCCCGGGACAGCGCGAACTAGTAGGAAAGCTTGCTCCTAAAAACTTCACAGATTTAATTATTGATATTTCATTGTTTAGACCAGGGCCAGTTAAAAGTGACATGATCACGCCATTTCTAAGAGCACGTCATGGGTGGAGTGCAGCACAGATAATTCACCCTGATTTATATGAGATTTTGGCCCATACCGAAGGCGTTGTTGTCTTCCACGAACAAGTTATTCAAATCATCGCAACGATGACTGGGGTTTCTTTGGCAACGGCTGATGAAAAGCGTAGATCGTTGGGGGAGCGAGTTGGTCAGCAGGAGGTATGTGATTGGTTCTTTCCGGCAGCAACTGCCAAGGGGTATGAACTGCCAATCATCAATGAAATCTGGGATGTTCTACGCGCCTTTGCATCCTTTGGTTTTTGTAAAGCACATGCTGCAGCTTTTGCGTTGCCTACATATCAATCTGCATGGCTTAAGACCCATTACCCCGCGGCATTTCTTGCAGGGGTACTCACTCATGATCCTGGCATGTATCCCAAGCGTTTAATTGTTGATGAAGCACGGCAGATGGGAATCGCAATTGCACCCCTTGATGTCAACGCATCTGACTCTGTCTATAGAGTTGAAGATCATGGCAACGCAATTCGTATTGCGTTATCAACTGTTGCTGGAATTAGCGATGGGGAGGTGCAATCAATTATTGCTGGTCGCCCCTACATCGACTTAAATGATTTTGTGCGCAGATCAGGATCTAGCACCCCAGTTACTGAAAGCATGATCCTGACCGGAGCATTTGATGCGTTGCATGTTGATGTTAACCGCCGAGATCTATTGCTGCATTTTTCTGATCTACAAAAATCACCAAGTGCCGCCGTATCTGGCGCGCAGATGAACTTAGGCTTTGAACCACCTGCACTCATTAGTAGCGGTCTGCCTGCAATGAGCCCAGCTGAAAGCGTGAAGTATGAAGTTGATCGACTAGGTATTGATATGTCCCGTCACATGATTGAGTTCTATGGGGACTTCTTAAATGCAATTGGTGCTGTGCGATCTAGTGATTTGTTAAAGCAACGATCTCAATCATCAGTGTTAGTTGCTGGCATCAAGGTTGCGATGCAAACACCGCCAGTGCGCTCTGGTAAACGTGTCATCTTCGTAACGCTAGATGATGGATATGGACTGAGTGATTCAACATTTTTCACCAATGTTCAGGGCGAATACGCCAATGTTTTGTATTCGACATCGCTGCTGCTGGTTCGGGGCGTTACCCGTCGCACAGGTGCCAGAGGTATCTCTATCAGGGCTACTGGGGCATGGGATTTACGTGCTGCTTACGAAAGTTGGAGCACCAAACAAAGTACGCTCGCAATATGACAACAGATGAGAAGCCAACCCAGGCAACGATTCTGCATGTCGATATGGATGCATTTTTCGCATCAGTTGCCGAAAAAGATAACCCAGAGTTAAAAGGCAAGGCTGTTGTTATCGGTATGGGTACGCGCGGAGTTGTCTCTGCAGCAAACTATGAAGCACGTAAATTTGGAATTCACTCTGCAATGCCGGTGGGACAAGCACGCCGCTTAGCGCCACATGCAATCTTTTTACCTGTTGATATGGCCCGCTACCAGGAGGTCTCAGGCCACATCATGGAGATCTTTGAAAGTTTCACACCGAACGTTGAACCAGTCTCTGTTGATGAAGCCTTTCTTGATGTGACCGGTGCAAAAAAGTTGCTGGGCACGGGACGCGAAATTGCAACCGCGATACGTACCAAAGTAGAAGCTCAAGAAGGCATTACCTGTTCAGTTGGCATCGCACCTTCTAAGTTCATAGCAAAGCTAGCATCGACTCATTGCAAACCAAATGGCATGCTTGAAATTACTAGCGATCGAATTCTGGAGTTTCTGCATCCGCTACCAATTTCTGCGATGTGGGGAGTGGGTCCAAAGACGGCCGAAGTGCTTGAACGATTAGGACTTCGCACTATTGAAGATATTGCCAAATTGCCGCGCACAACTCTAATTCGAGCAGTGGGCGATGCAGCAGGTGCGAACTTGCATGAGCTTGCCTGGGGTCGTGATTACCGAGATGTTGCCCCACAAGATGCTGAAAAAAGCATTAGCGCAGCAGAGACTTTCCCAACAGATTTAGATAACCCCGAAGAGATCCTGCGCGAATACTTACGGCTGTGCGAGCGCGCCACTTCTCGATTGCGAGATAAAGGATTGTTTGCAAAGACAATTAGTATCAAGGTGAGGTTTGGAGATTTCTCAACGATCAATCGTTCAAAGACATTGCCATTGCCAATTGATAGCACTCATGATGTGTATGAAGTTGTTAAAGGTTTATATGAGGCGCTGCGCATTGATAGAGCTCGCCTGCGATTAGTCGGAGTTTCCCTTGAGAATTTAAGCGAGGGAGCACCTGTTCAAATGGTGCTGGGTGAGCGTGAAAAGGGCTGGCGCGAGGCAGAAGGGGCTATGGATAAAGCCCGCGAGCGTTTTGGAGATGGATCGGTACGCCCTGCACGGTTGATTAAACCTTCATCAGAGGATGCTGATGATTAGGAAAAGAAGTAGCGGGCAATCACAATCTGTTCTATTGTGCGCATATGGAACTTTCAGATCGCGAAAAGCGCTTACTTGATGAGATGGAGGCTGCCCTCTTAACCGAGGATCCACGCCTAGTTTCTGCGCTCTCTGCAGGTCCTGCTTCACCTTCACGAAAGCGCATCATGATCGGTGCGGGCCTAGTTCTGTTGGGTCTTGTCACCCTATTTGGCGGCCTAGTTTCAAAGGTAACCCCCATCGGAATCCTGGGATTCCTCATCGCACTCATTGGCGTCATCAGCGCGATTTCCAGCTTTACCCCTGGCATCGGCAAAAAGGCAGCCAAGAAGCCACGCTCACGCACATCATTGACCGATCGGATGGAAAAGCGCTGGGATAACAGAGGCCAAGTGGATTAATCGGTAGGTAATTCACGCTCAAGCCCCTCCATGTGAGGGGCTTTTTTCATGCTCTCAGGGTGGGGAGAGGTGGGGCGCAAATGGGTAAAAAGTGGGAAAAGGTGGTTGAAAAAGGGGAAAAGTGGAGTAAAGTGGGGAATTAAGCGGGCACGAAAGTCCGCAGCGAACCTGGGGAAGGGGGCGCTGAAAATGTTTCTAGGCACCCACGAGCCACGTCTTGATGACAAAGGTCGCTTAATACTTCCCGCAAAATTCCGCGAAGAGTTAGCTGCAGGTCTAGTTATTACTAAAGGACAAGAACGTTGTCTTTATGTTTTTCCATCACAAGAATTTTCAGTAATTACAGAGACGCTAAAACAAGCGCCAGTCACTGCAAAATCAGCACGTGATTACAGCCGTGTGATGTTTGCTGGCGCACACGATGAAATTCCTGATCGTCAAGGTCGCGTAACAATTCCACAATCACTGCGCACATATGCAGGATTAGAAAAAGAGTGCGTTGTTATTGGTGCAAATACTCGCGTTGAAATTTGGGACGCAACTTCTTGGAATGAATATTTAGCAGACCGTGAAAAGAGCTTTGCTGATGTTTCAGAGGAGGTCTTTCCAGGTTTGTTCTAACTCTCATTTGTGGCCACTGCCGACCCTTCGAACGCAGCGACACCCCTTCCCCGGTGCCGTTGCTAAACCAAGATCCGTCGGCCGGCAGTGACCAGAGGTGAGAGTTAAAAGTTAGTTCTATTAATTGATGAAAGGGGGAAGAGATGACTAGTACAACAGAGCATGTATCTGTAATGCGCGATCGTTGTGTCGATCTTTTGTCCCCTGCAATTGCTGCATCTACTAACCCTGTTGTTGTTGATGCAACCTTGGGCCTTGGTGGTCACACAGAGGCGCTACTACAAAAATTCCCTCACTTAACAGTAATTGGTATTGATCGCGATCTTGATGCAATTACAAAGGCAACCACCCGCCTAGCACCATTTGCTGACCGCTTAAAGACAGCCCATTCAACCTTTGATGGCATCGCAAATGTTGTTGCAGGGCTTGGGTACAAGCACATTGATGGCGCTTTATTTGATCTTGGTGTTTCTTCTATGCAACTTGATCAACAAGAACGAGGTTTTTCTTACTCACACGATGCACCCCTTGATATGCGGATGGATCGCACGCAATCACTAACTGCGGGGGAGATCATCAATACTTATGAGCCAGGCCAATTGGTTCGAATTCTTCGCACATATGGTGAAGAGAAGTTTGCAACGCGCATCGTTGAATCAATTGTGAAACAACGTGCAATTGCCCCAATGAATTCAACAGCCCAGCTAGCAAGCCTTGTAAAAGAGGCGATTCCTGCGGCTACTCGTCGTACTGGTGGAAATCCCGCAAAGCGCACATTCCAGGCCCTTCGCATCGAAACTAATGATGAATTAGGCACGATTACACGCGCACTGCCGGCAGCCCTTGAGCTTCTCAACGTTGGCGCTCGACTAGTTGTTATGTCATTCCAGTCTCTGGAAGACCGAATTGTGAAGCAGCTATTTGTTGCTTCAACAACCTCTGGAACTCCTCGCAATCTTCCTTTCGAGCTTCCAGAGTACGCGGCCAAGTTTTCGATGATTACTCGCGGTAGCGAAACTCCAACAGATGCTGAACTAGAAGAGAACTCACGTTCTCAATCTGTTCGTCTTCGCGCGATTGAAAGGGTGGCCGCATAATGGCAATGACCGCCTTTGCTCCTGCGATTACTCGCTCAAAAGAAATTTTCGCTGAAAAGTCTTCACAAGTTGTTCTCAAACTTGTGCCAGATATATCAAGCGGAAAGCAAGCAGATCGAAAGTTCTTCGCAACATTTGTAACTGTAGTTGGCGTTATTGGTCTCATGTTCCTTCTCCTGATCAATACCTTGCTGGCACAAGATGCATTTGAACTTACTAGCTTGAAGCTTGAGGCCAAGCTAGTAAGTGATGAGCGCGAAGCAATTGCACGACAGATGGACAAGTTATCTTCCCCAGATGCACTTGCAAGAGCTGCAACCGAACTTGGCATGAAACCTTCAGAGAATCCAACCTTCTTGTCTCTCGACAAGCCTGTTATAGAGACACCGGTAAAAAATGGGTAACTTTTCCTTAACACATAACAGAATCAGAGCCCTTATTTTTATGATGGCTGTGATTATGTTTTTGTTTGGGTTACGTCTCGTGCAGGTTCAGGCGCTACAGGCAAATAACTATCGTGAGCGCGCTGTTAATGAAATGGAAAAGGTCAAGACTCTTCAAGCCCCACGCGGTGATATCACCGATATCAATGGTGTGCCCTTTGCTCGCAGCGTTGCTGCAACAAGCATCGTTGTGGATCAAACCCAGATTTTGAACCCAGCCAAAGTCGCTGCGTTCGTAGCGCCAATACTTAATATGAGTGTTTCTGATGTGCAAACAGCGCTGACAGGAAAGCGCAAATGGAACATGGTTGCAGAGAATGCAAAGCCTGCGACATGGCTAAAACTGGCAAGTGCTATTGATCAATACAACCGACAGTTTCCTGGGATGAGCCCAGAGCGCATTATCGGATTCTTCCCAGAGCGCAGCTACATTCGCGAGTATCCATCTGGTTCATTGATCGCATCATTGATTGGTTTTGTTAATCATGATGGCATCGGTGCAACCGGTCTTGAATCAAGTATGAATTCAACTATTTCTGGCAAACAAGGCAAGTACTCATATGCCAATGGTTACAAGGCTGAAATTCCTGGTTCACAATCTGAAATTATCCCAGCACAAGCTGGAACATCAATTCGCTTAACTGTTGATCGTGACATCCAGTGGGTGGCATCTAAGGCAATCGCAGATGTAGTTAAGTCATCACGGGCACTAAGTGGCACGGTAATTGTAATGGATCCAAAGACTGGCCAGATTTTGGCTCATGCAACAGCACCAACCTTTGATCCAAATAACACATCAAAAGTTGCATTGGTAGCAATGCGCAATCCATCTGTTCAAGATGTATATGAGCCAGGTTCAACTGGCAAGGTCATGACACTTGCTGCAGCGCTAGAAGAAAAGAAAATTACTCCAGAGACTGTTTTAACAATCCCTTACGCGCTCAAGCGATCAGTAAAAGTCTTCCACGATCACGAGCCACATCCAACGCAGCGTTTAACTACAGCTGGAGTGTTGGCGGTATCAAGTAACACTGGCTCGATCAAAATCGGTGAAATGCTGTCAAATGTCAAGCTCTATGATTATTTAACAAAGTTTGGAATTGGCACAAAGACTGGTTCAGGCTTGCCAGGAGAATCACGAGGGATTCTTCCTAAGGTCGCCGATTGGTCTGGAACAACAGCGCCAACAGTGGCTTTTGGACAGGCTTATTCACTCACTGCAATGCAGGCAACAAGTGTTTTTGCAACCATCGCCAATGATGGCGTTCGCGTATCACCAACGGTTATTGCCGGTAGTAGTGATGCCAGTGGTAACTACACTCCATCTGCAACACGTGAGAGTGTTCGCGTAATAAGCAGTGACACTGCGGCAAAAATGCGTTTGATGATGGAGAGCGTGGTTTCTTCAAATGGAACAGCACCTTCTGCAGCTATTCCTGGTTACCGAGTAGCTGGAAAAACAGGAACTGCCCAACGAATTGATGACACTTGCGGTTGCTACCGCGGATACACCGCATCTTTCATCGGTTTCGCACCGGCAGATAATCCAGCCTACGTTATTTCAGTGACGATCCAAGATCCAAAGGGATTGCACTGGGGCGGCTACCTAGGCGGACCAGTATTTAAAAAGGTTATGTCTTTTGTATTGCAATCAAAGGGGATCGCGCCAACAGGAACCGCCGTTGTTCCATACCCATTAACTGAAAAGCAATTAATTACCGCAAAGAAGGCCGCAAGTGTCAAGACCAATTGAAGAGTTCAAGCGAACCGTTGAGTCAGTAGCTGCCATAGCTAATGCGACTCTCACAGGTGATGCCACAACTGTAATTTCAGGCTTGACGCTATCTAGCAATGATGTCCAAGAAGGTGATTTGTTTATCGCACTTCCTGGCGAAAAGGCCCATGGTGCTGATTTTGCACAAGATGCGATAGCACGCGGTGCTGTGGCGGTGCTGACAGATGCAGAAGGCGCGTCGAAGGTTAAAGGTGTTCCTGTAATTGTTAGCGCTCATCCACGGCGTGCAGCAGGAGTAATTAGCGCCTGGTTCTATAGCGAGCCCATGCGAGATTTGTATAGCGTCGGCGTAACTGGAACAAACGGTAAAACAACTGTTACCACCTTGTTGCACCAGATTATGTCTGCAGCAGGACGCGAAAGTGGATTGATCGGCACGGTTGAAACCCGCATTGGTAGTGAAACCCTTGCAAGCAAACGCACAACCCCTGAGAGCAACGATTTACAGGCTCTTTCTGCTGTAATGCGTGAGCGCCATATGCGCAATCTCGTGATGGAAGTTTCAAGCCATGCAATCGCACTTGAACGTATTCGAGGAAGTCACTTTGCAGTCGTTGCATTTACTAACCTTTCTCAGGACCACTTGGATTTTCATAAAACTATGGATAATTACTTTGCAGCAAAAGCAAAGTTGTTTACCTTTGAGTTTGCAGACTTAGCCGTGATCAATATCGATGATTTGTACGGTGTGCGCCTAGCTGCAGAAACAGAACTTCCGGTGATGAGCGTTTCTCGCCTCAACCAGAGTGCTACTTGGCATTACGTTTCAATAACACCTGACTATTCCGGTGCTCACGTTGCAATTCGTGGCAGCGGCGGAATCTTGATTGAAGGAAAAGTCCAGCTACATGGTGGCTATAACTATGACAACCTTTTGATGGCAGTTGCAATTGCCAATGAGAGTGGAATTGATCCAATTGATATCGCAGCTATATTGCCTCACCTAACAGGGGCTGCCGGTCGCCTTGAATCCGTTCGACTTGGTCAGAACTTCACGGCACTTGTTGATTACGCACACTCACCAGATGCTGTTTCTCGAGTACTAGAGACGGCCCATGAGATTACAGATAGAAGAGTTATTGCCGTCCTTGGCTGCGGAGGCGATCGAGATACATCAAAGCGAGCGTTAATGGGTAAGGCGTTACAGGATGGGGCAGATGTTGCAATCTTTACCAGCGATAATCCTCGTTCAGAAAAGCCGGAAGAGATTTTAGTTCAAATGACATTGGGTTTAGATATTCAAGTGCCAAGTGCGGTAATTGTCGATCGATCTACTGCGATTAAAACAGCGGTAGATGAAGCTCAAGAAGGCGATCTTGTTCTCATCCTCGGCAAAGGCCATGAAAAGGGACAGGAAATCGCAGGAGTAAATCACCCTTTTGATGATCGCGTAGAGCTTGCTCGAGCAATCGAGGATAAGAAGTGATCACTTTAACCGCAGGAGAAATCGCTTTATTGGTAGGCGGGGAAATCCATTGCGATAAAGATTTATTGGTTTCAAAAGCACCTGTATTTGATTCACGTTTGGCAACCCCTGGTTGCATCTTCTTAGCGCTCAAGGGCGAAAAAGTCGATGGACATGATTTTGCAATAGATGCATATCGTGCAGGTGCAATGTTTTCTCTAACAACCCATCGCATCGATGGTCCATGCATTGTTGTCGAAGATGTACTAGAGGCACTCTCAGCATTAGCCGCGTTCGTTCGCAGGCGTTTAACAGGCTTAACTGTTGTGGGTATTACTGGATCACAAGGCAAGACCAGTACAAAAGATTTGCTAGCACATATGCTCAGCGTTGCTGGCCCCACTGTGGCACCGGCTGGCTCATTTAATAATGATTTAGGGTTACCAATTACTTTGCTCCAATGTGATGAGCGCACAAAGTTTTGCATTCTTGAAATGGGAGCGCGCCATAAGGGAGATATAGCTCGGCTCGCTGAAATCGCACAGCCAAATATTGGAGTTGTGCTTGTTGTTGGCACAGCACACCTCGGTGAGTTTGGTTCTGTTCAAGCTATCGCAGAAACTAAATCAGAATTAATCCAGTCTTTAGGTCCAGATGGAATTGCAGTCTTAGGCAGTTATGACCAATACACACCTGCCATGGCATCACTCCATACTGGCCGCACAATTCTTTTTGGTAATGGCCAAGAAGTACGCGCGGCAGATGTTGAAATACGTGAAGGTTGTCCTCATTTTGATCTAGTTACCCCTGCAGGACGAGATGCAGTTGGCATGCGGTTAGTGGGGGAGCACCAGATCTCAAATGCTCTTGCCGTAGCAGCCGTTGGACTTGCGTTACAACTTCCTATTGAATTAATCGCAAGCTCATTATCGACAGCAGAAAATGCCAGCAAGTGGCGCATGGAGCTCCATGAAGTTTTCGGCTTGTTGATCATTAATGATTCGTATAACGCCAACCCTGATTCAATGGCAGCTGCAATGCGATCTTTGGTGCTCTTTGCCCAAGAACGTGGGGGAGAATCGTGGGCATTTGTGGGAAAAATGCATGAACTCGGCGAGTCAAGTGCTGCCCAGCATGAGGCAATTGGCACGCTAGCCCAGGAGATAGGTATCGATCATTTGGTTGCTATTGGGGCACCTGAATATGGCAACCACAAGGGTCAGATGCTTATCCATCACTACGCAAGTATTGATGAGTGCATTTCTTTGACAGATTATTTCTCTGCAGGTGATGTGGTTCTTGTTAAAGCATCACGATCTGAAGGATTTGAAGTACTTGCACAAAAGTTAGAAAGTCTGTGGCTAAACAAGAGCGGAGTTGAAAGTTGAGACAGATCCTGATTGCTGGTGCCTTCGCACTTGTATTTGCACTCTTTGGAACCCGCGTCTTAATTCGTATTCTTGCACGCAAAGGATATGGACAAATTATTCGTGATGACGGTCCAAGTAGTCACCACATAAAGCACGGCACCCCAACTATGGGCGGAATTATCTTCATTCTTGCCGCAATCCTTGGATATCTAGCCGCTCACTTAGTGACAGGTAATGCAGTCACAGTATCTGCCCTACTCGTTATCGGATTGGTTGTCTCTCTAGGATTTATCGGTTTCTTAGATGATTGGCTTAAAGTCTCTCGTCAAAATTCACGGGGGTTGCCGGGTCGATTTAAGTTATTAGGGCAAGCAATCTTTGCAGCGATCTTTGGTTACTTGGGATTACGGTTTGTAGATTCTGATTCGCTGACACCAATTTCCCAATATCTATCTGGTGTTCGTGAGACATCAATTTACTTGGGATCTGGATTAGCTATTATCTGGATCGTCATCATGGTGATGTCTGCAAGCAATGGCGTTAACTTGACCGATGGCTTGGATGGCTTGGCAACAGGTGCATCCATTATGACTTTCTTAGCATTTGTGTTAATTGGTGTGTGGGAGTTTGGACAAAGCTGTGCGCTAAACGCTGCGGCCGGGTGTTATGCAGTGCGAGATCCATTGGACTTAGCTGTATTGGCTGCCGCATTTGCTGGCGGTTGCACAGGATTTCTTTGGTGGAATACACCACCTGCCAAGATCTTTATGGGCGATACAGGTTCATTGGCATTAGGTGGGGCAATTGCAGGATTAGCAGCAACTTTGCGCGTAGAACTACTGCTAATTCCTCTTGGTGGTCTCTTTGTAATTATCACCATGTCTGTGGTTATACAGACCCTTTATTTCAAAATGAGTGGCGGAAAGCGTGTGTTCAAGATGGCTCCGCTGCATCATCACTTTGAATTAGTGGGCTGGGAACAAATAACCATTGTTATTCGTTTCTGGATTATTGCTGGCTTATCAGTAGCCGCCGGACTCGGCCTGTTTTATGCGCAGTGGGTAGCTAAGTAATAAATGTCTATTCACTTTGCCGACCAACGATTCCTTATCTTAGGAGCCGGCGTCACCGGGTCGTCAGTTGCAAAGGCATTGAAAAACCGTGGCGGTTTAGTAACAATTACAGATGACAACTCACATGATGCGGTAAAGCCAGAAGATGTTGATCTAGCTAATTTTGATGCCGTTGTGATCTCGCCAGGTTGGCGTCAAGATCATGCGCTGGTCGTAAAAGTGCTAGCAAGTAGTCTTTTGATTCTCAATGAAATAGATCTTGCCTGGCAGATTCGCACAGAAGTCTCACCAGGGCAAAAATGGCTTGCACTCACCGGCACAAATGGAAAGACAACTACAGTTGAGATGGCAGCAAAGATTTTACAAACTGCGGGTTTGAAAGCTGTTGCTTGTGGCAATGTGGGGGACACCGTCATTGAGGCGGTTGATCGCAAACAACATTTTGACTATCTAGTTCTAGAGCTTTCCAGTTTCCAACTACATTGGGCTAAGCAAGCACAATTTGTTTCAGCGGCCATTCTCAATATTGCAGATGATCACCTTGATTGGCATGGCACATTTGACGCCTATGCCGATGCCAAGTTTTCAATTCTAGATCGAGCAGATGTGGCCGTTCTAAATGCTGATGATCAAGAAGTAGTAACCAGAGCCAATCGATTTAAGGGCCGTAAGGTCTTTTTCTCACTGGATACCCCAGCACCGGGTGAAATAGGCGTTGTCGAAGAGTTATTAGTCGATAGAGCATTTGTCGCAGATCCAATGGAAGCGGCGATGGTGTGCGAATTAAAAGACATCACGCCAACGGTGCCCCACAACGTTTCTAACGCTTTGGCCGCAGCAGCACTTGCTCGGACTGTCGGGGTTTCATACGAGCACATCCAAAAGGCCTTGCAAGAGTTCACACCAGGACGACACCGCATAGAGACAGTATTTGAGGGTGATTCTGTTGCTTGGGTAGATGATTCCAAGGCGACTAATCCGCATGCTGCGTCAGCATCGTTAATGTCTCACTTATCTGTTGTGTGGATTGCTGGAGGATTAGCAAAAGGTGCGGACATGAGTTCACTTGTTGAGCGTTGTAAGGGACGGATTAAGGCGGCAATACTTATTGGCGCAGATCGTCAATTGATTGCAGATGCTCTACAAGAACACGCACCTGAGATTCCACGAATTCTTGTTGATGCTCCTGCCGACTACACACGTGGTGGGGATTCAAACTCTTTGATGGAGGCTGTGGTTGCAGAAGCGGCCAAGTTGGTAGCAGCGGGGGATGCGGTGTTGATGGCACCGGCGTGTGCCTCGATGGATCAATTCATTTCATACGCCGATCGCGGAGATCGCTTTGCTGCTGCAGTACGTAAGGTTGTGGCTCATGACTAATCAACAGAGAGAAACCTTTTTTACAAAGCCAGTAAATCTTTATTACATGCTCCTAGGTAGCACCCTGGGTTTGAGCGTTCTTGGCTTGATCATGGTTTTTTCAGCTTCTTCAATTTACGCTCTTGATGCAAAGGGCACTTCCTATGCAATTGTTTTGCGCCAATTTATTTTTCTAGTTTTATCGATCCCAATGGCTTGGGTTTTCTCCCGCTTTTCATTGGCTCAGTGGAAGCTAGTAGCCCGCTTTGGATTTATTGTTTCAATCGGGCTTTTGGTTCTTGTGCAACTCATCGGAAAGAGCGTTAACGGCAATCACAACTGGATTAGCTTGGGATTTGTAGATGTTCAGCCCAGTGAGGTTGCTAAGTTTCTAATGATCTTGTGGGCCGGTTTCATGCTTGCAAAGCAAGAGCGCTCTGGGGTTGATCACACTGTAGTTCTTAAGCAAATAGCTCCTGCTTTTGCACTCTGCATTATCTTGGTAATGGCCGGAAGTGATTTAGGAACAGCCGCAATTTTTGCGTGCATCTTGGCTGGTTTGTTGTGGGTGTCAGGGCTGCGACTTGGAATTTTTGGCATTGCATTAAGTGTTGGCCTAGTGGGATTAACCGCAGCTATTTTGGCGTCGCCATATCGCGTTCAACGTTTTATGGTTTTTCTCAATCCATTTGCTGAGGATCAGTACAAACTTTATGGATGGCAACCAGCACATAGTTTGCTAGGTCTTGCTAGTGGTGGTTTTTTTGGTGTGGGACTAGGTGCAAGTCGTCAAAAGTGGGGCAACTTGGCTGAAGCTCATACAGACTTTATCTTTGCTGTTATTGGTGAAGAGCTCGGATTGTTTGGAACAATAGCGACTTTGTTATTGCTCAGCGTCTTGATCTTTTCTATTTTCAAATTGGCTCTTCGCGCCCATGATCCAATGGTTCGCTATGTTGCTTCCGGATTTGGTTGCTGGATTGCGATTCAAACAATTCTAAACATTGGTTCTGCCATCAGTGTTCTGCCTGTTGTGGGCGTGACGCTGCCATTTGTTTCATATGGTGGTTCTGCCCTTATCGCCACGTATATGGGAATCGGCTTTGTGCTGGGTGCTGCTCGTAGAGACCCAGTAATCTATAAAGAATTAAAAGAGACAGGTATTAAGTGGCTACGGTAGTTCTGGCAGGTGGCGGCACAGCCGGCCATGTTGAACCCGCCTTAGCTGTTGCTCGTCAATGGAAAATCTCCCATCCAGATGATCGCCTTATTTTTCTGGGAACATCCTCTGGTCTTGAAACTACCTTGGTGCCAGCGGCCAACTTTGAACTGCACCTGATCCCTAGAGTTCGGATTTCACGCAGGCCATCTGCATCATGGTTGAACATTCCATTTGACTTACTCTCATCTGTTCTGGAATCAAATAAGGTAATTAAAACGGCCGATGTTGTTATTGGCTTTGGAGGCTATGTAAGTGCGCCGGCATATATTGCCGCTCAGATTTCTGGAGTTCCTATTGTGATTCACGAGGCAAATGCCAAGCCTGGTTGGGCAAATCGCCTGGGTGCCCTATTTTCAGGACATCTAGCTGTTGCGCATCCTGTTGATTCTGGAAAGTTTGAGAACGCACTATTAGCTGGTCTGCCTTTGCGATCTGATGTTGCCCAAGGGTTTAATGATTCACAAGCTGATTGGGCCGCAGCACGCGGGGCTGCAAAGCTTCGACTTGGTTTCCCAGCAGATGCGCCAGTGATTTTTGTGATGGGCGGATCTCAAGGTTCAGTTGCGATTAACAAGGTCATTGAGTCATCGGTTGAAATGTTTACTCAAAAAGGTTTATCTGTATTGCACTCAGTTGGAAAACTCAACGCATTGCCAAAGGCAGATGGTGGGTATAAACCTGTTGCATATGTGGATGCGATGGCAGATGCGTATTTAGCTGCTGATTTGATTATTGGGCGCAGCGGGGCTGTGACATGCAGCGAATTTAGAGCACTAGGCCGTTACGCTCTTTTCGTGCCTCTACCGATAGGAAATGGCGAGCAGTTTGTTAATGCCGCATCCCTAGTAGCAGATGGGCGCGCACAAGTTGTTAACCAAAAGGAATTTACTGCAGATTACTTGAAGTCTCACATTACCGGTCTGCTCGCAAACTCTGCTGCAGCTCCTGTTGCAGGTAATGGCGCAGACCTACATGCCGCTGAAAAAATTGTGGCACTTACTGAATTTGCGATGAAGCCATGAGTCAATCTTTATCTTCATTAATTGGAAAGCGCATCCACTTCATCGGTATTGGTGGCGCCGGAATGAGTGGATTAGCGCGCATAGCTTTGTCCCACGGCATCACAGTCAGTGGGTCTGATGCAAAGGATTCATCTGTTGTAATCGCCTTATCTGCGCTAGGGGCAACTGTTGCAACTTCTCATGCTGCCTCACACGTTGATGGCGCAGATCTGGTTGTCTATTCAACTGCTATCTCTGCTAATAATCCTGAGCGAGCAAGGGCTGCTGAGTTAAAGATTCCTATTTTGACTCGCGCTGCGGCGTTGGCAGTTCTGATGTCTGATTCAAAAAGTGTTGCAGTCGCAGGCACACATGGAAAAACAACTACTTCTTCAATGCTGGCAGTTGCACTGCAGGCATGTGCGGCAGATCCATCCTTTGCCATTGGTGGAACAATTACCGCCTCAGGTTCTAACGCCCACCGCGGCACTGGTGAGATCTTCGTGGCAGAGGCTGATGAGTCAGATGGTTCATTTATTGACTACCATCCCTTTGCCGCCATCGTTACAAACGTTGAACATGATCATGTGGACTTTTTCCCTACCCCAGAATCTGTTGCACAAGCCTTTAGAGATTTCGCTGCAACGATTAAGCCTGAAGGCTTCCTTACTTATTGTGCAGATGATGCAGGCGCTGTGGCCTTGGCTGGGACAACTAAGAATGTGCAGTTGATTTCATATGGAGTAGCAGAGGGCGCTGATCTTCATATTGACCAGATTGAGCTGATGTCTATGGGCTCTTCTGCTCGCGCAGTATGGAATGGAAAAACTGTTGGGCACATTGAGTTGCAAGTGCCTGGTCATCACAACTTATTAAATGCCGCAGGTGTATTGGCAACAGGGCTAAAACTAGGTTTTGGCGCAGCTGAGTTGCTCACTGGATTAGGCACTTTCCGGGGGACTGGACGTCGCTTTGAACTCATTGGAACTGTTCATGGTGTGCGCGTCATTGATGATTACGGTCATCACCCAACAGAAATTCAAGTGACTTTAGAGGCGGCCAGGCGATATGTGGCAGATGGTCGTTTGATCGTAATTTTTCAACCACACAGATACTCCAGAACAAAAGCTTTTGCAGCAGCCTTTGCATCCGTTCTTGATACGGCAGATCGCGCAATAGTTCTAGAGGTCTATGCAGCAAGTGAAAAGCCTATTGAGGGCGTTACATCAAAGTTGATTACCAGCCAAATGAAAAAGGGTGAGTACATCCCTAACTTTGTCGAAGTTACTGATTCAGTAATTGAGATGGCCCAGCCTGGCGATGTGATCATGACCCTGGGTGCGGGCGATGTCAGCTCTCTTGCGCCAATCATTGTTGATGGCTTAAATCGGCGCTTTGTGTGATCATGAATCGTCGTCTCATCCTTCTTGTTTCAACAGTCCTGCTTGTTGGTGCGGCATACATTCTCGGTTGGTCAACACTTTTTACAGTCAGCTCCATAGAGATTAAGGGAGCTAGTTCACAAGTAAGTTCTGGGATTGTGAAAGGTCAAAAGTTGGCTCGTGTTGAGCCTCGAGCAGTTGCGGCAAAATTTGAAACTCTTGATTGGGTAGCTAGCGCACAGGTTTCTAGAAACTGGATTAACGGCAAAGTCACGATTGAATTAACGGAACGAATACCGGTTGCGATCTATAACAACAGGGTCATTGATTCAACTGGCAAGAGTTTTGTATTGCGAGGAACACCATCAACCTCATTGGTCCAGATCCAAGCTGGAGATTTAACAGCGGCGACAAAAGCTGTCACCTTCTTCATGACACTTCCTGCAGACCTCAAGGAAGCATTGAGTGTTGTAAAGGTTCGAAGCACCGGCGCTCTCGTTCTAGTTGTTAATAATGCTGGCAAGAATCTTGAGATCCGTTGGGGCACCGATAGCGAAAATGAATTGAAATTAAAGGTTTATAAAGCACTTATTACCTTGCCAGAAAATGCATCTATAAAAAGAGTTGATGTCTCGGCACCACATGCACCAATCGTTAAATAATCATTGAAGTTACGACACGGTAAACACTTCATGTCGGTGTTTGATAATCACCCGTATGCGCTTTAGGTTCACCTCATAGAAAAGCATTGAATAGTAAGTCTCAAGTTGAGGTTTATGGTTCATAAGGAGGAAAGATAGTGGCTTCACCACAAAATTATTTAGCGGTCATCAAAGTTGTCGGCATTGGTGGCGGTGGAGTTAACGCAATTAATCGCATGATCGATGTTGGATTAAAAGGCGTCGAGTTCATTGCAATTAATACAGATGCACAACACTTGTTAATGAGTGATGCAGATGTGAAATTAGATATTGGTCGAAAGACAACTCGCGGACTTGGCGCAGGTATGGATCCAGATAAGGGTCGCGAAGCTGCACTAGATCACGCAGATGACATTGAAGAAATCTTGCGCGGTGCAGACATGGTCTTTGTTACTGCAGGAGAAGGTGGCGGAACCGGGACAGGTGCTGCCCCAATCGTTGCAAAGATTGCAAAAGATATCGGTGCGTTAACAATCGGTGTTGTTACTCGCCCATTCTCGTTTGAAGCGAAGTTGCGTTCTGCTCAAGCAGATGTTGGCATCGAAGCGTTGCGCGCAGAAGTAGATACTTTGATTGTTATTCCTAATGATCGTTTGCTCGCAATTTCAGATCGCACAATAACTTTGGCTGATGCTTTTAAGAGCGCAGATCAGGTGTTGTTATCTGGCGTGCAAGGAATTACAGAGATCATTACTCAACCAGGTTTGATTAACCTTGACTTTGCAGATGTTAAAGCTGTTATGTCAGGTGCTGGTTCTGCGTTGATGGGAATTGGTTCTGCTCGCGGAGAGAACCGCGCACTACGTGCTGCCGAACTTGCAATCTCAAGTCCATTACTTGAAGCATCAATTGATGGTGCTATGGGAGTTCTGCTTTCTGTGTCAGGTGGATCAGATCTTGGTTTGTTCGAAGTCAATGAGGCATGTGAGCTAGTTCAATCTGCTGTTCACCCAAATGCGAAGTTCATCTTTGGAACAACAATTGATGATGCATTGGGCGATGAAGTCCGAATTACTGTTGTGGCAGCCGGATTTGAAGGCGGAGAACCTAAGCGGGTTTCAACACCAACGATTAATGCAGCAACGCTGGGTGGGGTAGCAGATCCGATTGCATCAAATGATCCAATCTCTGTTGCTTTAGATCTTGGCAATGACACTCCTAAGCGTCGCGTGACCTTTGAGGAGCTCGTTGCAGAGGATGAAATCGACGTCCCTGACTTCATGAAGTAAGGCTTTGCCTCACTTTTTCACTGATCGACGCAAAGGCTCCAGCCTTGGCGTGTATGAATCCTTGAACTTTGGTTTTCATGTCGGTGATGATCCTGCTGCAGTGGCAGCTAATCGCGCCGTGCTGGGCAATACGCAATTCATGAATCAAGTACATGGAAACGAAGTTGTTGTAGTTGATCGTGTGCTCGATCAAGAACCAACCTGTGATGCTCTGATTACGTCAACTAGAGGTATTTCTCTAGCAGTCATGGTGGCAGATTGCATTCCGCTACTGCTTATTTCACAAGAGGCGGTAGCAGCCGTGCACGTGGGACGTGCAGGTTTAGTAAACAAGGTGGCAATAAAAGCGCTCCAGCACATGCGCTCCCTTGGAGCAATTGAAGTTCATGCAATTCTTGGACCATCTATTTGTGGAAAATGCTATGAAGTGCCATTTCAAATGCAACAAGATGTGATTGCAGATCATCCACGTGCATTTTCAACAACTCATCAAGGCACCCCGGGGCTAGATCTGCCTGCTGGATTAATTGCAGATCTTGCGATCGAAGGTGTTTCCTATGAAGCCTCATTGATCTGCACAAAAGAAGATCCGCTCTATTATTCTCATCGCAGGGATAATCCAACTGGACGTTTTGCGGGGGTAGTGAGCTTATGAGCCGCACAGAAGAGTTGTCTCAAAACCTGGAGTTAGTGCGTTCAAAGATCGCAAAAGTGGCAGATCACGAAGTGACCTTGATTGCTGTTACCAAGACTTTTCCGGTAAGTGATGCGCAAATTTTGCATGAATTGGGTGTTCGAGATTTTGGTGAAAACCGCGATGCTGAAGGTGCTGAAAAAGCAGCAATAGTTGATGGCACTTGGCATTTTCAAGGTCAGATCCAAAGCAATAAATTGAAATCGATAACTTCCTGGGCATCAGTTATTCACTCTTTAGATGACCCACGACATTTTGAAATTATTGAAAGAGTCGCACCGCATCCTTTGCAGATATTTCTGCAGGTTTCATTAGATGGTGCCCATCATCGTGGGGGAGCAGGACTGGAAGAGTTGCATTCCTTGGCTGCTTTAGTTGAAAAATCACCAACCCACACCCTGGCTGGCCTGATGTCAGTGCCCCCAGTGGAGATGAATCCGAATGAGGCATTTGCTCAATTAGCAGTGATCCATAAGGAGTTTATGGAGCTTTTTCCTGCGGCCAAATCTTTATCTGCTGGCATGAGTGGAGACTACGAAGCAGCAATTTCCCAGGGCGCGACACATGTGCGCGTAGGTTCATCAATCCTCGGTTCCCGCTCACCCCAACGATAACCTTTACCTATGTCTAATCCAATGCGTCGTATCGGAAATTATCTTGGCTTGATGGATGATCCCGAGTTTGATACTCCTCAAGCAACTTCTACTCCAGCTGTTGGAACAACCGGTGATGTTCGCATCAAGACTCGCGAACCTCGTTCAGTATCGGCTGTTCGTCACGCATCAGCTGTTGAAGTAGCACCGCAGCTTGATCTTCCAGTTCTAGATCGCATCATTACTTTGCATCCTCGTTTCTATAACGAAGCCCGCACAATTGGTGAGCACTTCCGCCAAGGAAACCCTGTCATCATTAATCTGACCGATATGGATGAATCAGAGCACAAGCGTCTAGTTGACTTTGCAAGTGGTCTCGCATTTGGTTTGCACGGAACTATTGAGCGCGTAACCAAGAAGGTATTTTTGATTTCGCCTGCAAATGTCAACGTCAGCATCGAAGACAAATCAGCTGCTGCACAAGCAAGCTTTTTTAACCAGAGCTGACCTATGTTGAGCGTTGGCTCATTGCTTGCAACAATCCTGCAAGTGTTTCTCTTTGCACTCCTTGGTCGTTTGATCTTTGATTACGTTCAAATGTTTTCTCGCACCTGGCGCCCAAAGGGTCCTGTCCTGTATTTGGTAGAAGCCATTTATACAATCACTGATAAACCAATGAAGTTTGTTGGACGATTCGTCCCCCCACTTCGACTTGGATCTGTAAGCCTTGACATGAGTTTCATCGTGCTCTTTTTCGGAACACAATTATTGATGGGCTTAGTAAGAGGTCTTTAACTCTTAACGAGCACGACCTCAACACCAATTTCTGCATCAGTTACGGCCAATGTGCTATCGCGAACCATTGATAGTGCCAAAACCTCATCTGCGATGTGCTGCTTATCAGACTCAATTGCTGCTGCAATTTCATCAGTTGCATTCCAAGTCAGTGTGATTCGATCAGAGATATCAAAGCCATCGCTCTTTCGACGCTCCTGAATAAATCTAATTACCTCTCGCACGCTGCCTGCTGCGATCAAAGCAGGGGTTAGTTCTAGGTCTAGTGCAACGCTTTCTCCATCATGAGAAGAAACGCTCCACCCACTCTTTGGTACTTCAGTGATGACTAGGTCATCTAGTGCGATCTCCCAAGTGCCTACCTTTGTTAAACCTGCTGCGCGTAATGTCTTTACCAACGCAGTTGCATCAGTTGCTGCAATTGCCTTGGAGATCTCCTGCACCGCTCCGCCAAACTTGGCACCAAGTGATTTGAAGTTAGCTTTAACGCTGATATCAACAAGGTCGCCATCTGCTGATGCAATATCTTCAAGTGTTTGCACGTTGAGTTCATCGGCAATTTGCTCTCGCATTTGCTCTGGCAATGTTGACCAACCACTTGCTGCAATGAGCGCGCGACCCAAAGGTTGGCGAATCTTGATTCCAGATTCCGCGCGCGTTGCACGACCTAGTTCGACAATACGACGGGTTAGCCCAACTTGTGAGCCAAGTTCTGTATCAATTGCAGAGGCTTGCGCCAATGGCCAGTTAGTTAAGTGGACAGAATCTGCAGCAGTTGAATCTGTTGGACGCGCCAGCTCTTGCCAGACCTGTTCAGTTATAAATGGAACTAGGGGAGCAAGTAGTTTTGTGAGAGTCACTAAGCACTCATGCAAGGTTCCAAGGGCTGCCGTGTCCCCATCCCAGAAACGACGACGAGAACGGCGCACATACCAGTTCGATAGATCATCGATAAAGCGGGCCAGTGCTCGACCTGCAATCTGTGAATCAAAATCTTCTAGCGCTGCATCAACTTCTTGAATCAAGATATTGAGTTCAGAGATGATCCAACGATCCATTAATGGACGCTCTGCAAGTGCTGGAGTTTGTGAGATTTCAAAGTTAGATGCATTGGCATAGAGAGCGTGGAAGGAAACGGTGTTCCAGTAGGTCAACAAAGTCTTTCGGACAACTTCATTGAGACTGTCATGTCCTACACGACGCGCTGCCCATGGAGATCCAGCGGCCAACATGTACCAACGAACAGCATCTGCGCCATGTTGGTCCATCAGCGCCATTGGCTCTAAAACATTGCCTAAGTGCTTACTCATCTTGCGACCATCCTTATCCAGGATGTGGCCAAGACAGAGCACTGTTTTATAGGAGGATTGATCAAAGACCAACGTTCCGATTGTCATAAGTGTGTAGAACCAACCGCGAGTTTGATCGATTGCTTCGCAGATAAAGTCAGCAGGATATGAAGCTTTAAACTTTTCTACAGAACCCTCTTTGTGTGGGTATCCCCATTGGGCAAATGGCATCGCACCAGAGTCATACCAACAGTCAATAACTTCAGGTACGCGCGTCATTGTCTCCGAGCACTCAGCACATGCAAAGGTAATGTCATCTACAAATGGGCGGTGCGGGTCAAGCTTTGAAAGTTCTTGTCCGGCCAAATCACCAAGTTCTTTCAATGAATCTACGCAGATCTCATGCTTATTCTCACAGCGCCAGATTGGTAGCGGTGTTCCCCAGAAACGATTACGAGAAAGAGCCCAGTCAATATTGTTGTTGAGCCAATCGCCATAGCGGCCTTCTTTAATTGTTTCTGGGTGCCAATCAGTTTTAGCGTTTTCGCCCAGCAGAGCATCTTTAATTGAGGTTGTGCGGATGTACCAGGAAGGTTGTGCGTAATACATCAAGGCGGTGTGACAGCGCCAGCAGTGCGGATAGGTGTGCTCGTATTGCTGATGCTTATAGAGAGCACCACTTGCCTTTAACTCTTTGACTAATGGCTTATCTGCATCTTTAAAGAACATTCCGGCAACAACTGGAACTTCAGGCAAGAAGTGTCCGTCAGGAGCAATTGGGTTTACAACCGGCAATCCATAGCTACGGCACACTGCTAAGTCATCTGCGCCAAAGGCAGGTGCTTGGTGAACTAAACCAGTTCCATCTTCTGTTGTTACATATGTTGCAAGCACAACAAAGTGGGCATCTGGGATTTCGATGTAATCAAAGGGACGTTTGTAGGTAACGCGCTCTAGCTCTTTACCCAGCATGGTCTTGAGGATTTTCTTCTCGCCTTTAACAGCATCCATCAAATTCTTAGCAACAACTAATACTTCTGTTGTCTCTTCTTCAGTAACTTCAATAGCAACGTATTCAACATCTGGGTGGACTGCAATGGCTGTGTTGGAAACAAGCGTCCACGGGGTAGTGGTCCATACCAATAGGGATGCCTTAAGGGCAACAAGATCACCTGATGTAATCGGAAAGCGAACAAAGACAGACGGATCTGTAACTGTTTCATAGCCCTGTGCTAATTCGTGATCTGATAATCCAGTTCCGCATCGCGGGCAGTACGGCGCAACGCGATGGTCTTGAACGAGCAGACCCTTCTTCCAGATCTCTTTTAATGACCACCATACTGATTCAACATATTCAGGTGACATCGTCCAGTAAGCCTCATCAAAATCAACCCAGAAGCCCATGCGATCTGTCATATCTGTAAAGGCACTTACGTGGCGCTGAACTGATTCGCGGCACTTGTCATTAAATGGAGCAATTCCGTATTTTTCAATATCGCCCTTGCCGGAAAACCCCAACTCTTTTTCTACAGCGATTTCAACAGGCAAACCGTGACAATCCCATCCAGCTTTACGTGTTACCTGCTTACCCTTCATTGTGTGAAAACGTGGGAACAAATCTTTAAACACACGGGCTTCGATGTGGTGAGTTCCTGGCATTCCATTTGCAGTTGGTGGACCTTCATAAAAAGTCCAGGTTGGTGCACCTTCTCGGGCTGCAACTGTTTTTTCAAAGATTGAGTTATCGCGCCAGAACTTTAAAATTGCATGTTCGATGGCAGGCAGATCAACTGCTGCAGGGATGGCGCGAAAAGACATAAAAAATCCTCCAGGAAGCAATCTCTGGAGGGACGATCGCTGCATTCACAGCTTTCGCGGTACCACCCGCCTTGCACACCGTGGTGTGCCACTTCTTATCTTGCGTGCTGGTTCTAGATGAGCGCTAGCCCATTTCTTCCTGCTGGCTCGTGAGGTGATATCCCCGTCAACGCCATCTACGCGAGGGTTTAAGTGTAGTTGATGGAGGTATCAAAAATTGCCCGTGGCGTAATTGGTATCGGCGCCCCCTTGGGCATAAGGTTCGCGTCATGCCTAAGAAGCCTGTTAAAAAAGCGGTTGCCAAGAAGGCTGCTGCGAAAAAGGCTCCTGCGAAGAAGGTAGCGAAAAAAGCACCTGCTAAAAAGGCAGCGGCTAAAAAAACTCCCGCAAAGAAGGTAGCGAAAAAAGCGCCTGCAAAGAAGGCACCTGCCAAGAAAGCTGCACCAGTGAAAAAGGCGGCGGTGAAAAGCATTCCAGTTAAGAAGGCTACAGGAAAGCCATTTCCATCAAAGACCACTCTTACTGTTGATGAAAAATCTCAAACAGTATCTGTTTCAACAGTCTCAGCACCTGTTGTTGCGCCCGTTATTGAAGAGCGCCGATTGGTTATGCCACCTCCACCACGTCCTGCAAAGAGTGGCAAAAAGATTGCACCCCTAAAGCCAATCAAGGTCGCTCCAACTCCAGTGGTTGTCAGCGAAACTGAAGCTCCTTGGACTGCCGCTGAAATTAAGGCAATCAAAGCTGAGATTTCCAAGGAACTAGAACGACTACGTAAAGAACTTGCAATTGTTGAACTCGAGATGGATGAGTTGATTCAGGAATCTGGCGAAGGTGCTGGAGATGATCAAGCAGATGCAGGAACGAAAACTTTCGAGCGCGAGCATGAGATGTCACTAGTAATTAATGCACGTGACATGGTTTTACAAACAGAGCGTGCACTAGAACGTATTGATAACAAGACCTATGGAAATTGTGAAGAGTGCGGTGCGCCAATTGGCAAAGCACGCCTTCAGGTATTCCCACGCGCAACTCTCTGCATGCTGTGCAAGCAGAAGGAAGAACGGCGCTAACTGTGCGCATGTGGCGAACACTCTTTGGTGTTGCCTGGTTCGTTTGGATCCTCGACTTAGCAACAAAGATCTGGGCTGTCAGCGCACTTTCCAATAAGCCAGATATTAAAGTTTTAGGATCATTTTTCAAGTTGACCTTGGTGCGAAATTCAGGAGCGGCTTTCTCCTTTGCAGAAGGTGCAACTATCTTCTTAACAATCTTTGGATTAATTGCGTTGGGTGCAATTTTCTACATTTCACCTCGCATCACCTCTAAAGGATGGGCAGTTGTTTTGGGCCTAGTAATGGGCGGAATTCTTGGAAATCTTGTCGATCGAATCTTCCGTGAACCAGGCGTTTTACGCGGACATGTGATTGATTGGATGCAGTTGCCGTATTGGCCAATTTTTAACATTGCAGACTCAGCAATTGTCATTGCAGCGCTACTTTCTATGGTGCTAACTGCACGAAATATCCCACCCATAACAAAGGTAGGCTCATAGGTATGAGCAATCGCATCGCCCGCACATTAACTGTTCCTGAAGGCGTTGCAGGTGAACGAATTGATAGCGCTTTGACTCGAGTTTTAGGACTCTCTCGCACAGCTGTTGTTAAATTGCTAGAAGATGGTGACATCACAACCGGCGGCAAACCAATGCCTAAGTCAGACCGTGTCACAGCAGGACAAGTAATTGAAGTATTGATGCCAGAGCCAATTAATTCAGATCCAATTCCTTTAACTCCGATTGATGGCTTAAGCATTATTTACGACGATAGCGACATTGTTGTTATTGATAAGCCGGTTGGTTGCGCTGCGCACCCAAGTCCTGGGTGGACAGGGCCAACTGTTGTTGGTGCCTTGTTGGCAGCTGGTTACACAATTTCTACATCTGGTCCGGAAGAGCGTCAAGGAATTGTTCATCGTCTAGATGTTGGTACTAGCGGTTTGATGATTGTTGCAAAAAGTGATACTGCCTTTCATGTTTTAAAGGATGCATTTAGAAATCGCACCGTGGACAAGATTTATCACGCAATGGTTCAAGGTCATATGGATCCAACAACAGGAACTATTGATGCACCAATTGATCGTCATCCCAAAGAGGATCACCGTTTTGCAGTGATGGCAACAGGAAAAGAATCAATCACCCACTATGAGGTCATTGAGTTTTATCGCGGTGTCTCAATGGTGAAAGTTGAATTAGAAACTGGTCGCACCCACCAAATTCGTGTTCACTTTTCTGCTCTTCACCATCCATTGGTGGGGGATACGACATATGGCGCAGATCCGGTTTTAGGTAAGAGTTTAGGAATGTCTAGACCTTGGCTTCATGCCGCCGAACTTAACTTTGCCCACCCGGCAACAGGCAAGGCGCTTCACTTTGAGGCGCCATACCCAGCCGATCTCACACGCTCGCTGGCGTTGCTTTCCGACGCCGTTCTTCCATAAGCACTAATCTCGCCAATCATGTCCAACGATAATTTCGTACATCTGCACGTCCATACCGAGTATTCGATGCTCGATGGGGCGGCTCGTGTTGGCGATTTAATGTCTGAGGTTAAGGCACAGGGCATGCCCGCAATTGCAATGACAGATCACGGCAATGTGTTTGGTGCTTTTGATTTTTATAAAGCTGCAAAAAATGTTGACATAAAGCCAATCATCGGAATTGAAGCCTATGTTGCCCCTGAATCACGGTTTGATAAAAAGCGCGTGCAGTGGGCTTCGGGCGGAGAAGATGATGTTTCGGGTGGTGGTGCATATACCCACATGACAATTCTTGCTGAAAACAACGAAGGACTTGCAAATCTATTTAGATTGTCATCTCTTGCATCCCTTGAAGGTTATTACTACAAGCCACGCATGGACCGCGAACTTTTAGCCAAGCATTCCAAAGGATTGATTGCAACAACTGGTTGTCCGGGTGGAGAAATCCAAACTCGCTTACGTATGGGTGCATATAAAGAAGCGATCAAGGCGGCAAGTGATTACCGAGATATTTTCGGTGCTGAAAACTTTTATTTAGAGGTAATGGATCACGGCATTGAAATCGAAACCCGTGTCAAGCAAGATCTCCTAAAGCTGGGTAAAGAGTTGGGATTACCACTCCTTGCTACCAACGATCTTCATTACACAAAACAATCAGATGCACCCGCCCATGAAGCATTGCTCTGCGTGCAGTCAGGTTCAACACTGGCTGATCCAAAGCGCTTTAAGTTTGAAAACGATTCTTTCTATGTCAAGACTGCCGCACAAATGCGAGAGCTCTTTAAAGAGATTCCTGAAAGCTGTGACAACACATTACTTATTGCTGAGCGTTGCAACATCACACTTCGCGAAGGTGAAAACTTATTGCCACAGTTTGAGGTGCCAGCAGGTGAGAGTGAAGATTCCTGGCTGAAAAAAGAGGCAGAGCGTGGTCTCAAAGCTCGTATGAGGGATCGCTTAACCCCTGAGCATGAAACTCGTTTGAAGTATGAACTTGGCGTGATGGAAAAGATGGGCTTTCCGGGTTACTTCCTTGTAGTGGCAGACCTAGTTGCACATGCAAAAGAGGTTGGTATCCGTGTTGGTCCAGGTCGTGGATCTGCAGCTGGCTCTCTTGTTGCTTATTCATTGGGTATTACCGGACTTGATCCGCTAGAGCATGGCCTTTTGTTTGAACGATTCCTTAATCCAGAGCGTATTTCGATGCCTGATATTGACTTGGACTTTGACGAGCGCAGACGTAGCGAAATGATTCGATATGCCACCAATAAGTATGGTGAAGATCGCGTTGCTCAGATTATTACTTACGGAACAATTAAGTCGAAGCAAGCAATCAAAGACTCAACACGAGTACTTGGATATCCCTATGTAATTGGAGAAAAGCTTACAAAAGCCTTGCCTCCGAGTGTGATGGGTAAAGATATTTCTTTAAGCGGGGTCTTTGATTCAAAGGATGATCGCTACGGAGAAGCTGGCGAATTCCGTGCTCTCTATAACTCTGATCCAGATTCAAAGCGCGTTGTTGATACCGCTCGTGGTCTAGAAGGTTTGAAGCGTCAATGGGGTGTTCACGCTGCTGGAGTTATCTTGTCTCGCGAACCATTGCTGGATGTGATCCCAATTCATCGTCGTGAAGCAGATGGTGCGATTATTACTCAGTTTGATATGGGTGCGTGTGAGGCAACAGGGTTACTTAAGATGGATTTCTTGGGACTCCGAAATCTTTCAGTGCTAGATGATTGTTTGCTAAACATTAAAGCAAATCAAGGAATTGATGTGGTTTTAGAGACTTTAACTCTTGATGATCCAAAGACATATGAGTTATTGGGTCGCGGAGATACGTTGGGCGTGTTCCAGCTCGACGGTGGGCCAATGCGCGCACTGCTTAAGAGCATGTCACCAGATTCATTTGAAGATATTTCAGCTGTTATTGCCTTATATCGCCCGGGACCAATGGGTGAGAACGCACATAACAACTACGCAGATCGCAAAAATAAGCGTAAGCCAGTTGAATCTATTCACCCAGAATTAACTGAACCACTTCAGGAAATCCTGGGTGATACATACGGTCTTATCGTGTATCAAGAGCAGGTAATGGCGATTGCGCAAAAGGTTGCGGGCTTCTCGCTGGGGCGCGCAGATCTTTTGCGTAAGGCGATGGGTAAGAAGAACAAAGAGATTTTGGATAAAGAGTACGTTCCCTTTGAAGCAGGCATGAAGGAAAACGGATTCTCAACCGCTGCCATTAAACGCTTATGGGAAGTTTTGATTCCCTTTTCAGATTACGCCTTTAACCGCGCACACTCTGCTGGATATGGGGTTGTTTCATATTGGACCGCCTACTTAAAGGCCAACTATCCAACTGAATACATGGCAGCACTTCTTACATCTGTGCGCGATGACAAGGATAAGTCGGCCCTCTACCTATCAGAGTGTCGCCGAATGGGAATTAAGGTTTTATCACCTGATGTCAATGAATCAGATGCTGAATACACACCACGTGGTGTTGATATTCGATTTGGTTTAGCTGCGATCAGAAATGTTGGAGAAGGTGTTGTGGCATCAATTAAAAATGCGCGCACCAACAAGGGCCGTTTCACATCTTTTGGAGATTTCCTGGCAAAAGTTGATGCTCAGGTGTGTAATAAGAAAACAATTGAATCGCTGATTAAAGCCGGTGCATTTGGATCCTTGGGATCTACTCGTAAGGGTTTGATTGCTATTCACTTAGAGGCAATTGATTCTGTGATCGAATCAAAGCGAGCTGAAGCAATTGGACAGTTTGATTTGTTTGGCGGGGAAGCGGTTACTGCAGTATCTGGTTTAGATATTGAAGTGCCGACAGGTGAGTGGGATAAGTCAATGCTACTTTCCTACGAACGAGAAATGTTAGGACTCTACGTTTCAGATCATCCACTTCTTGGTGTTGAACATGTTTTGCGTGCCAATACGGATATGTCTATTAGCGAAATAGTTGACGATGGGGCACAGCACGAATCTATTGTCACTATTGGTGGTTTGATCACCAGCGTCACACGTAAAGTGTCTCGCCAGGGTGCTTCTTGGGCGGTTGTTACAGTTGAAGATCTTGAGGGATCACTTGAAGTTTTGTTCTTTGCTAATACTTACAACCAGTATTCAATGACACTGACAGAAGACCGAATCGTCACAATCCGAGGTCGAGTTGATCGCAGAGAAGATAAATTGCGCTTTACCGCCCTTGAAATGTCGATGCCAGATATCAATGCCACACCTACTGGGCCCTTAGTTATTTCACTACCTATTCAGCAATGCACACCACCGGTAGTTGAGCGAATCAAAGAAATCTTGCGTTCACACCCAGGTAAGCGAGAAGTTCATTTGCAATTAAATGACAATGGCAGCAGCACTGTCATGAAGGTTGACGCATTGATCACTTCATCGCCAAGTTTGAGCGCAGATCTGAAATCGATTCTGGGACCCAACTGCCTGGTTTAAATTCAGCAACAAGGTTGGGGGCTCAGCCGTTACAATTGCCCAATGATTCGTACCGTTGACCTGCGCGGGCGAGCCCCATCTAAAGCCCAATACAACCTCGAGCTTCCTCGTGCCACGCTCAATGTGGCAGAGGCGATGGTGTTGATTCAACCAATCCTTGATCGAGTAAAAAATGGCACCGAGGCAGATCTAATCGCCTTGGCCCAAGAGTTCGATGGCGTGACTCCGGCAAGTATTCGAGTGCCGCAACAAGCACTTGATCAGGCGTTGTCAGAGTTAGCACCAGCAATTAGAAGTGCATTAGAGCTTTCGATTTCACGAGTAAAGAAGGTTCATAACGATCAAGTTCGATCAGAGAAAACAACCACCGTTGTAGATGGCGGAACAGTTACTGAAAAGTGGGTTCCAGTTGATCGCGTGGGACTTTATGTTCCTGGAGGTCGCGCTGTTTATCCAAGCAGCGTGATGATGAATGTTATTCCTGCGCAAATTGCAAAGGTGCAATCAATTGCAGTTGCCTCACCTCCACAAAAAGAGTTTGGTGGATTGCCACACCCAACAATTCTTGCAACGTGTGCACTTCTTGGAGTTACCGAAGTTTATGCAGTTGGGGGAGCACAAGCGATTGCGCTGTTTGCTTATGGCATGGAAGGCGTCTGCGAAAAGGCTGACTTAGTAACAGGGCCTGGAAATATTTATGTTGCAGCTGCAAAGCGCGCCCTACGCGGAATTATTGGTATTGATTCAGAAGCAGGACCAACTGAAATTGTAATCCTTGCTGACTCATCTGCCATTGCAGCAGATGTTGCTGTAGATCTAATTAGCCAAGCAGAACACGATGTGATTGCAGCAGCCGTACTTGTAACAGATTCCCCAGAGTTAGCAAAAGCGGTTGAGGCAGAACTAAAAGTTCGCGTTAACGCCACAAAGCACTCCGATCGAATCAAGACCGCGCTGTCGGGAGTTCAGTCTGCAATAGCCTTAGTTGATTCAATTGAACAAGGTTTAGATGTTGTTAATGCATATGCTGCAGAGCACCTTGAAATTCAAACACGAAACTCGCGGAATGATGCGGCAAAGATTCGTAACGCAGGAGCCGTGTTTATTGGGCGCTTCTCACCGGTATCACTTGGTGATTATTCAGCTGGTTCAAATCACGTGCTGCCAACTGGTGGATGTGCCTGTCACTCAAGTGGCTTATCTGTGCAGACATTCTTGCGTGGGTTGCACTTCATTGAGTATGGCCAGAAAGCATTTACAGAGATCGTCGATACCGTTGTGACTCTTGCAAATGCCGAAGATTTGCCAGCACATGGTGAAGCAATGACTGTGCGCTTGGAGAACTTGTCATGACGTGGCCAAGTTGGTTACCACTGAGCGAAGCGCTTCGTCCAATGTCACCGTATGGTGCTCCGCAAGTTCCGGCCCAAGCATCACTTAACACAAATGAGAATCCGTACTCACCTTCTCCTGCTTTGCAAAAGGCAATCACCGATGCAGTTGCAAAGGTTGCTGCGGACTTAAATCGCTATCCAGATCGGGATGCAACCGTTTTGCGCACAAAACTTGCTGACTACATCAACGAGTTGAGCAGCACTGGGTTCTCTGCCGAGAATATTTGGGCAGCAAATGGCAGCAATGAAATCATTCAGTCGATCTTCTTGGCATTTGCTCAAGGTCCAGTTCTTGGGTTTACACCTTCATATTCAATGCACCCGCTAATCGCCAAGGTGACAGGTGCGCAGTGGATTGATGGCAAGCGCAATGCTGACTTTTCGTTGAATACAACCGATGCCGTGGCAGAAATCCAAAAGCACAAACCAACTCTCACTTTTATTACGACACCTAATAATCCAACAGGAGGGGCGTTAACTATTGATGAGATTCAACAGTTGGCAGATGCTTGCAAGGCTGTCGGCGGATTACTAGTTGTTGATGAGGCATATGCAGAATTTTCACAGGAAATATCTGCTGTCACATTAATTGAAAACAATCCACATGTAATCGTGATTCGCACGATGAGTAAGGCTTTTGCATTTGCTGGTGCTCGTCTTGGTTACTTAGTCAGTGATGTTGCAGTAAAAGATGCAATGATGATTGTGCGCTTGCCGTATCACATCAGTGCGTTGACACAAGCTGCAGCCCAAGTTGCGATTGATCACCGCGCAGAGTTATTAGGCGGAGTTGCAACTCTTATTGCGGCCAGAGAGTCTGTAGTTAAGGCACTTGGTGATATGGGTCTGACCACCATTGCCAGCAGTGCTAATTTCGTTTTGTTCTCAGGTTTCAAGCAAGAGGCGCCACAACTGTGGGCGGCATTGCTAGAAAAGGGTGTTCTGATAAGAGATGTGGGATTATCAGGGTACTTAAGAGTCACAATTGGCAATAAAGCCGAGAACACATTATTTGTAACAGCCCTCAAAGAGCTCATTTAAAGGAGAAAGCCATGAGAACAGCGCGCGTTGAAAGAAAGACCAAGGAGTCACACGTACTCGTTGAACTCAATCTCGACGGTCAAGGCATCATCGATGTTGCAACAGGCGTGCCCTTCTTTGATCACATGATGTCTCAATTGGGAAAACACTCTGGTTTTAATCTCACCGTTAAGACAACTGGTGATATTGATGTTGATTCACACCACACAGTTGAGGACACATCACTTGCATTTGGTCAGGCACTTCGCGAAGCGCTGGGCGATAAAGCAGGCATTCGTCGCTTTGGCGATTCCATGGTCCCGTTGGATGAAGTATTAGTTCAAGCAGCTGTTGATCTTTCAGGTCGTCCATATTTAGTGCACCGCCAACCAGAAATTGTTGAACTCATCGGAACATTTGACACAACACTGGGTAAGCACATTTGGGAATCAATTGTTGCCGAAGCACACATCGCATTACACATTCGCGTCCTTGAAGGACGCAATGCCCATCACGTATTTGAAGCACAGTTCAAAGCAGTTGCTCGCGCACTGCGCGATGCAGTCTCACTAGATGGCAGAGTCGCCGGAATTCCATCAACTAAAGGATCTCTTTGATAGCAATTCTTGACTACGGATCTGGAAATTTAAGGTCTGCAGAACGCGCATTTGCAACAGCTGGTAAAGATGTAGTTGTTACATCAGATCGCACTGTTGCACTCCAAGCTGAGGGATTAGTAGTTCCGGGTGTTGGAGCATTTGCTGCGTGTATGAAGGGTTTGAATGCTGTTGATGGTGCGGCAATAGTTCGCGAACGTTTGGCAAAAGAGCGTCCAACATTAGGCATCTGTATTGGTATGCAAATCATGTTTAGCCAGGGCACAGAGCATGCAGATGGCACACCACACGCAGGAATCGGAATTTGGGATGGGATTGTTTCGCAATTAGTTGCACCCATCTTGCCTCACATGGGTTGGAACTCAGTTGAGACTGCTTCAACATCAACACTATTTGACGGCGTTGAGGGCGAATCTTTTTACTTTGTTCATTCATATGCTGCGAAAAAAGCCGTGGGCACAACGCAGGGATGGAGCACGCACGGTGAAAAGTTTTTAGCAGCGGTAGAAGATGGATATATCAGTGCAACTCAATTTCACCCAGAAAAATCTGGCGCAGCAGGCTTGGCTTTAATTAGGAATTGGGTGGATTCACTATGAGCTACTTAGAGTTATTGCCAGCAGTCGATGTTAAAGATGGCCGCGCAGTTAGATTAGTTCAGGGCGAACTTGATAAAGAAAGTGTTTATGGTGCGCCGTTAGATGTTGCACTCGAATTTCAGGCAGCAGGTGCTGAATGGCTACACCTTGTTGATTTAGATGCCGCCTTTGGCCGCGGTGAAAACTCTGCTCTATTGGCAGAAGTTGTAGGCAAACTTGATATTAAGGTCGAGTTGTCAGGCGGAATTCGTGATGATGAATCCTTAAAGCGCGCGCTTGCTACTGGTTGTCGCCGCGTGAATTTAGGAACGGCCGCACTTGAAGATCCAGAGTGGACTGCGCGTGTTATCGGTGAGTACGGAGATCGCATTGCAGTTGGCTTAGATGTTCGCGGTCATACCTTGGCAGCTCGTGGCTGGACTAAAGAGGGTGGAGATTTATTTGAAACCCTTGAGCGCTTAGATCGTGATGGCTGTGCTCGCTATGTTGTTACAGATGTTGCAAAAGATGGAACGTTAGCTGGACCAAATATTGAATTACTTAAATCTGTGTGTGCTGCAACAACCAAGCCAGTAATTGCAAGTGGCGGAATTTCATCCCTCGATGACATTGCTGCTCTTGCCGCACTTGTCGGTAGCGGTGTTGAAGGCGCAATAGTCGGTAAAGCGTTATACGCCGGTAAGTTCACATTGATCGAAGCGCTAAAGGTCAGCGGAAAATGAGTTTGTCTGTTCGCATCATTCCTTGTCTAGATGTCACTGATGGTCGCGTGGTTAAGGGTGTTAACTTCACAGATCTAGTTGATGCGGGAGATCCAGTTGAAATGGCATCGCTCTACAACCTAGAGGGCGCTGACGAACTGACCTTCCTAGATATTTCAGCAAGTGTTGTTGGACGTGAGACTACTTTGGACGTTGTCCGCCGCACAGCAGAGCAAGTCTTTATTCCACTGACAGTTGGTGGCGGCATTAGAAGTGTTGACGATGTTGATCGCTTGCTTCGCGCGGGAGCAGATAAAGTCTCGATTAACACATCCGCCATTGCTCACCCAGAGTTAATAGCTGAAATTGCAGATCGTTTTGGTTCACAAGTGCTTGTTCTTTCAGTTGATGCAAGACGTGCACGTACTGATTCTGGTTTTGAAGTCACAACACATGGTGGACGAGAAAGTGCTGGGCTAGATGCATTGGCGTGGGTTGAAAAAGCTTGTGCTTTAGGTGTCGGCGAAATTCTGCTGAACTCAATGGACGCCGACGGTACTCGGGCTGGTTATGACATCGGAATGATTACTGCAGTTCGCTCCGTTTCCAAAGTCCCATTGATTGCAAGTGGTGGAGCAGGAAGTCTTGAAGACTTCTCGGCAGCCCTTGATGCAGGAGCCGATGCACTTCTTGCTGCAAGCGTGTTTCACTTTGGTATTCACCGCATAGGCGATGTGAAGTCATACCTGGGTAAGCACAATTATCCGGTGCGCACGATAGCGCCGCGTTAAGGCAGAATAAGCTCATGACGACCATTGATCCTGCGGTGCAAGCGTTACTCAAGGATCCCACTGCATTGATTCCAGCAATTGTTCAAGATGTTTCAAGCAATGAAGTTTTGATGCTTGCCTATATGAATACAGAGTCATTGGCTCTCACACTTTCAACAGGCAAAGCAACATATTGGAGCCGTAGTCGCAATGAGCTCTGGGTTAAGGGTGCTACATCTGGACATTTCCAAGAGGTGCATTCTGTTTCACTCGATTGCGACGGAGATGCGCTTTTGTTAAAGGTGACACAAACCGGAGTCGCATGCCACACGGGGGATCGCACCTGTTTTCATACGCCACTTGAGCTTGGTCAGTAAATGAACCTGGAAGAGTTTCGCGCCTACGCCAAAGTTTCAAATGTAATTCCAGTTTCAAGGCGTTTGCTTGCAGATGGTGAGACTCCACTTGGCGTTTATCGCAAGTTAGCAAAGAGCGCAGACAATACATTTCTACTTGAATCAGCAGAGCATGGCGGTGCGTGGTCACGGTATTCATTTATTGGGGTGCGCAGTGAAGCCACTCTGAGTGAAAAAGACGGCCTTGCATACTGGCAGGGAACTGCCCCTGCCGGTGCACCATCTGGAATTGATCCACTTGAAGCATTGCGACTATCTGCTGCACATCTAAAATCACCCAAGATTGCTGGATTGCCACCACTAACAGGTGGACTAGTTGGCTTTATGGGTTATGACGTTGTGCGACGCTTAGAGCGGTTACCTGATTTAACAACAAAGGACATTCCACTTCCAGAACTTTCATTTATGTTAACAAGTGATTTAGCTGTGCTAGATCACAGCGACGGAACCATCACATTGATTGCAAATGCCATTAACTGGGATGGAAGCGATGCTCGGATTGATGAGGCATATGAATCCTGCGTGCAGCGCTTAGATCGCATGCAAGCAGATCTTGCGACTGCGTTATCAGGAGAGGCTGCAGAGATTCCTGATTTCTCACTGCCTGATTACGTTGGCAATATCTCGGGGGAGCAGTTCAAAGAGAACATTCTGAAGGTTAAGGAAGAGATCCTTGCGGGAGAAGCGTTTCAAGTTGTTTTATCGCAGCGTTTTGCGATGCCTTGTCAGGCAGATGCAATCGATGTTTATCGCATGCTTCGCCTTAATAATCCTTCGCCGTATATGTATTTGTTCCGCTTCACAGATGGTATCGAAATCGTTGGCTCTAGTCCTGAAGCATTAGTCAAGGTCAATCAAAAGGATGTAATGATCCATCCGATTGCAGGAACTCGTAAGCGTTCAGCAAACCCTGAAGAGGATCATCGATTGGGCGAAGAGTTACTTGCAGATCCGAAAGAGCGCGCAGAGCACCTCATGCTTGTTGATTTAGGTCGAAATGACTTAGGTCGTGTGTGTGCGCCAGGAACAGTTGAAGTAGTCGACTTCATGCACATTGAACGATATTCACATGTAATGCACATTGTCTCTACCGTCATTGGAAAGCTGGCAGATAAGGCCACCCCGGTTGATGCACTCTTTTCAGTCTTTCCTGCCGGAACGTTATCTGGTGCACCAAAGCCACGAGCCATGGAAATCATTGAAGAGCGAGAGACAACTAGGCGCGGTGTTTATGGTGGCATCGTCGGATATATAGATTTCACGGGCAACATCGATACCTGCATCGCAATCCGTACAGCGTTGTTATATCAAGGCACCGCATATGTTCAAGCAGGTGCTGGTGTTGTTGCAGATTCAGATCCTGAGTCAGAAAACCAAGAGTGTAGAAATAAGGCAGCAGCTGTTCTAACTGCCATTCATGCAGCAAATCGATTAGGAAATAGCCATGAGTGATCTCTTGCCTATTGGTATTGCAGGAGTTTTTGTTTTGGCAATCGTTTTACTGCTTGCACGAAAGTTTAAGCTTTCATCTAGATATGAGCGCGCACCACGTCAGCTCAACTCGTGGTCAGCACTTGATAAGGGAATAGACCCTACCGAGGATCAAAAACTGTGAGCGTTTTAGATTCGATTATTGAGGGAGTTCGCGAGGACTTAGCAGCCAGACGATTACCCATGTCGCAGTTGCTTGAGGCACTAGAAGTAGCACCGCCGGTGAGAGATTGTTTAGCTGCGTTGTTAACTGAAGATATCTCTGTCATTGCTGAAGTGAAAAGATCTTCACCCAGCAAAGGTGCACTCGCACCGATTACTGATCCTGCCGGCCTTGCAGCAAGTTATGAAGAAGCAGGCGCTGCGGTAATTAGCGTGCTCACTGAGCAACGCAGATTTGGTGGGACCTTGGCAGATCTTGATGCTGTGCGCAGAGCCGTTGAGTTGCCGATTTTAAGAAAAGATTTCATGGTGGATGAGTATCAATTCTATGAAGCCAGAGCACACGGCGCAGATGTAGTTCTGCTGATTGTTGCAGCACTGAGTAAGAATCAATTAGATGACTATTTTCATTTATCTAGAGAACTTGGTATGAGAGCGTTAATTGAAGTTCATACTCCTGGAGAGTTAGAAAGTGCACTTGAAATCTCACCTGAGATAATTGGTGTTAATTCACGGAATTTAAAAACACTAGATGTTGATGCACAAGCCTTCGCCGAACTGATTCCTCAGATTCCAAGCACCATTGCACGTGTTGCAGAATCCGGTATCTCTACTCGAGCAGATGTTGAGTTTGCCCAGGAGCATGGAGCCACTGCAATTCTGGTGGGTGAGGCGTTGGTTCGCTCAGGAAATTCAAATGTTGCGATGGCTCAGTTGCTCGGTAGGCTTGCACAATGATTATTGAGGGCCACTTCGGAGAGTATGGCGGCCGTTTTGTGCCAGAAGCTCTCATTGGGGCTCTTGAAGAGTTAGAAGCTGCACATAATGCGGCGCAAAAAGATCCAGCATTTATCGCTGAACTTGCAGAGCTACATCGCACCTACACAGGTCGCCCAAGCATCATTACTGAAGCCAAGAGATTTGGTGAGCACGCCGGCGGCGCTCGAATATTTCTCAAGCGCGAAGATCTCAATCACACCGGCAGCCACAAAATCAACAATGTTTTGGGTCAAGCTCTCTTAACAAAGCGCATGGGCAAAAAGCGCATCATCGCCGAAACTGGTGCTGGTCAGCACGGAGTTGCATCTGCAACAGCTGCTGCATTGATGGGGCTTGATTGCGTTGTGTATATGGGCGAAGAGGACACACGTCGCCAAGCACTCAACGTTGCACGCATGAAGTTACTTGGCGCTGAAGTTGTTCCAGTTACATCTGGATCTAAGACTTTAAAAGATGCAATTAATGAAGCTATGCGTGATTGGGTGACTAACGTTGCCGATACTCACTACATGCTGGGCACAGTGGCAGGACCGCACCCATTTCCAACTATGGTTCGTGACTTTCACAAAATTATTGGCGATGAAGCACGCGAGCAAATGCTTGCTCTAACCGGCAAACTGCCAGATGCAGTTCTTGCCTGCGTTGGCGGGGGATCTAATGCAATTGGAATCTTTAATGCATTCATTCCAGATGCTGGCGTTCGACTAATCGGACTTGAAGCAGGTGGTGACGGGGTTGAAACTGGACGCCACGCTGCAACGATTACCGGTGGTACACCTGGCGTCTTACACGGCACCCGTTCATACGTATTACAAGATGCAAACGGTCAGACAGTTGAGTCACATTCAATTTCTGCCGGTCTTGATTATCCAGGAGTTGGTCCCGAGCATGCATACCTTCATGACATTGGTAGAGCTGAATACCGCGCAGTCAATGATGATGCGGCAATGGCGGCATTTGAATTGCTCTGCAAAACAGAAGGAATTATCCCTGCGATTGAAACAGCCCACGCTCTAGCTGGTGCTTTGGTGATAGGTAAAGAACTAGGACCGGATGCAAATCTTTTGATTAACTTGTCTGGTCGCGGCGATAAAGATGTTTCAACTGCTGCTGAATACTTTGGAATTCCACTGTAATGACGCAATTAGATTCAGTAATGGCAAAGGTGCGCGCAGAAAATCGCGCAGCACTTATTGCCTATATTCCTGCTGGATTTCCGTCTAAAACTGGATGTGCCAAAGCTATTCAAGCGTTGGCAGATGCAGGCGTTGATGCAATAGAAATTGGATTTCCCTATAGCGATCCAGTAATGGATGGACCTGTTATTCAAGAGGCAGCAGATATTTCACTAAAGGCTGGAACAAATGCTGCTGATGTCTTTGAAGCACTCAATGTCGCATCAAGTACAGGAGTAGCAACAGTTGTTATGACCTATTGGAATCCAATTGCTAAATATGGAGTTGAAAAGTTTGCACAGTCCATTGCCGACAACGGGGGATCGGGCGTAATTACTCCAGATCTGACAATTGAAGAATCTGATTCTTGGATTGCAGCTACAAAAAAGAGTGGTATCAATCCAATTTATGTTGTTGCACCGAGCACAAAAGATGAACGGTTGAAGAATGTGACGGCAAAGACTGGCGGTTTTGTATATGCAGCCAGCATGATGGGAGTTACAGGGACCAGAACTTCTGTTGCCTCTACGGCAAGTGAACTAGTTGCACGTGTTCGAACAGTTACAGATTTACCTATTTCGGTCGGTCTTGGTGTTTCTACACGCGAACAGGCAAAGTCGCTAGCGGCATATGCAGACGGGGTCATTGTTGGCTCAGCATTTATTAAGTTGTTACTAGATGCACCAACAGAACAAGAAGGGTTAGATGCGATTTCACATCTGGCTAAAGAGTTAGCTCTTGGAGTGCGAGAAGGTCGATGAGAAATTTCAACGAACGCTTTCAGCCGATAATTACATTGTTAGCTCGACTTGTACTTGGTGGTGTTCTATTGGCTGCAGGTGGATTAAAAGTATTTAAGCCAACAGAATCTGCTAACGCGGTTGCTGCCTATAAAGTGTTGCCAACTAATTTGGCGCACCTGACTGGATACGCCTTGCCATGGCTAGAAGTCGCACTTGCTTTGCTGTTGATTCTTGGCTTCATGGTTCGCCCAGCAGCAGTGCTCAGCGGTTTGATTATGGTCGTCTTTATTGGAGCAATCGCCTCGGTCTGGGCACGAGGCATGTTGATCGATTGCGGTTGCTTCGGCGGAGGCGGGGAAATCGACCCATCTTTGGCCTCTGAGGTTCGTAGGACCTATTTCATAGAAATAATGCGCGATTTAGGTTTGGCTCTGAGCGCGCTTTATCTGTACTTTTTCCCTTACGGAAAGCTATCCCTAGAAAAAGCAGCACCCTCAACTAAGGAGTAATAATGGCAAAGCAGCAGGCAAAAAGCGGTGACAACGTAACTCGTTGGATCGTAATTGCGATGGTCTCACTCGTCGTTCTTACCGGTGTTGGTTTTTCTATTTTCAGTCAAAATAGCAAAGAAACGGCATCCCTTGCTGCCCTAGATGGCTTCACGTCAAAGGGTTCAATGATTTCAACAATTGATGCCGACAATGGCTCTGCAATTACCTTTAATCCTGGCTTAGCTAAAACGGTTGATGTCTGGGAAGACCCACAGTGTCCTGTTTGTAAGTACTTCGAAGATGCAAACGGTGAATACATCGATAGCTTGATTCGTGAGAAGAAGGCGACTGTTCGATTCCATGTTCTTTCATTCTTGGGTGATGAGTCAGTGCGCGCGGCTAATGCTTCATTCTGCGCGGCCGATGAAGGTAAATACATCGATTTCCACAAGGCTTTGTATCGTGTTCAATCTCCACTAGAAAACTCTGGCTTCTGGAGCAATGAGACTCTGGTTGCAATTGGAAGCAAAGTTGGAATCACATCTGAAAAATTCACTAAGTGTGTAACTGATGGCCAGAAGGTTGAACTTGTGAAGGCAAATTACGACTCAATGGCTAAGTATGGAGTTCAAGGAACTCCAACAGTTTTCATTGATGGAAAATTGTGGGAGCGTAAGAGCTCAGACTTTAATGCTGATGAGTTCCGCGCTGCTGTAGAGGGCAATTAACTCTTGTTGATCGCATTTCCAACGCCAACGCAATCGGCGTTGGAAATCGGTCCTTTAACAATTCATTTCTACGCACTCTGCATTATCTCCGGTATCGCAATCGCAATTTGGTTGGGTGACAAAAGATTTCGTGCGCAAACAGTTAATGGGCAATCTGTAGTCTCTGAAGTCGCAATCACTGCCGTACCCGTTGGCATCATTGGTGGACGCATTTATCATGTGATTTCTTCACCCTCAGCCTATTTTGGTTCCGAGGGCAATCCATTAGATGCACTTAAAATTTGGGAGGGTGGATTAGGTATCTGGGGCGCTATTTCTCTAGGACTTTTTGGGGCTTATTTGCGATACAGATCATTACAAAAGCGGATTGATTTGCCTGCATTTGCAGTATTTGCCGATGCGTTAGCTCCTGGAATTTTGTTTGCCCAGGCTATAGGTCGCGTTGGAAATTGGTTTAATGGCGAACTATTTGGACGTCCCTTAGATACATGGTGGGCACTTGATGTTCCCTTCAAATATCGCCCATTTGGTTACAGCGAATTTGAATCCTTTCATCCAACATTTTTATATGAAGGGATCTGGTGCGTTCTTGTAGCGGTAGCTCTGATGAAATTTGGAAAAACGCTCAAGGCGGGTCAGGTATTTGCAGCATATGTATTTGCCTATTGCTTTGGAAGGTTCTTCATTGAACTGATTCGTATTGATGCCGCAAATACGATCGCTGGTTTGCGCGTGAATGTCTGGGTGAGTGTGATCGTTGGAGTTGGCTCCTTGCTCTATTTTGCTCGTGGCTCAAGAAAAAATGCATAGCCTTCAGGTAGGCTGTTTACATGGCACTGGAAGAGGTTCATAAGCGCAACGAGCAACATCGCACCCACCGTGCAGGTTGGCTACGCGCTGCAGTCCTTGGTGCAAATGATGGTCTTGTCTCAACTGCTTCATTAATGGTTGGCGTTGCAGCAGCAGGCAAGAATGACTTTTTAGTTACCGCTGGCATTGCAGGAATTACAGCTGGTGCGATGTCGATGGCTGTTGGCGAATATGTGTCTGTGCGTTCACAAAATGATGTTGAAGCATCTGATCGTTTATTAGAAATTGAGCACCTTGCTGCAGATCCTGAAGGTGAATTACAGGAGCTACAACACATTTACATAAATCGTGGACTAACTCCTGCACTTGCTTTACAGGTTGCACTTGAAATGCACCGCAAAGATCCACTCGAGGCACATTTACGTGATGAACTTGGACAACATCCCCATACGAAAGCAAGACCTGTTCAGGCTGCGATTGCCTCTGCCATTGCTTTCACCTCAGGTGGTTTGATTCCATTTGCAGGAGCATTTGCGCCAACCCTTGGTGCTAAAGCCTGGAGCATTGTCGGATTTACTATTTGTGGCTTGGTTTTGACCGGCGTCGTTAGTGCCAGAATCTCTGGCTCAAAGGTGTTAGCGCCAACGGTGCGCGTGCTGATTGGTGGCTGCTTGGGTATGGCGATCACAGCTGGAATTGGTCAAATCGCCAACATCTCTGGCATCTAAACAGCCTTCTCTGAGACTTCCCTTTTACCTACTTGTTGCTACGCTTTCCCACTAAGTAAGGCCCGGGCCAAGGATGTCCCTCAACACGTAGGACCATTCTGTAGGAGCTTGGCACATGGCACTTGCATCCAATTATCCACAAGCACAAGGGCTCTATAACCCTGCCCAAGAACATGATGCTTGCGGTGTTGCGATGGTTGCCACCCTGAACAAGGTTGCAACGCATGAGATTGTTGCAAAAGCCTTAACTGCTCTTCGCAATATGGAACACCGTGGTGCATCGGGTGCTGAACCAGATAGTGGTGATGGCGCAGGAATCCTCATTCGCATCCCAGATGCGTACTTCCAAGCAGTTGTTGATTTCAAACTTCCCGCAGCGAATGCTTATGCAACAGGTTTAGCTTTTGTTGCGCGTGGGGCAGATGTGAAGGCCGATATCGCAAAGATTGCCGAAGAAGAGGGTCTAACAGTTCTTGGATGGCGCGAGGTTCCGATTAACTCCACATCATTGGGTAAGACCGCACTGTCTGTCATGCCAGATTTTCATCAAGTATTTGTGGCGGGCAAGAATGGCGAGACTGGTATCGCACTTGATCGTTTAGCTTTTTGCTTACGAAAGCGCGCAGAGCACACACTTGATCTTTATTTTTCTTCTTTATCATCACAGACCATCGTCTATAAGGGAATGCTCACAACCGGACAGTTGGAAGAGTTCTTCCCTGAACTTTCAGATGAGCGTGTTGTTTCACCTTTGGCATTAGTTCACTCACGTTTTTCTACCAATACTTTTCCTTCCTGGCCACTTGCCCACCCCTATCGCTTCATTGCACACAACGGTGAAATCAATACTGTTAAGGGAAATCGCAACTGGATGCGCGCTCGCGAATCATTACTAGCAAGTGATGTTATTCCAGGAGATCTAAAGCGTCTGTTCCCAATTGTTGAAATGTCTGGTTCAGATTCAGCATCATTTGATGAAGTGCTAGAACTGTTGTATTTGGGCGGTCGTTCATTGCCTCACGCAGTGTTAATGATGATTCCAGAAGCATGGGAAAACCATGCAACGATGCCGCAGAACCGTCGCGATTTCTACGCTTTCCATGCATCGATGATGGAGCCATGGGATGGTCCAGCCTGTGTGACATTTACAGATGGCCATCAAGTTGGCGCCGTCCTTGATCGCAACGGTTTACGTCCTTCACGTTTTTGGGTTACAAAAGATGGTCTTGTAGTTCTTGCATCTGAAGTTGGTGTGCTTGATATTCCAGCAGAAAACATTGAGCGCAAGGGTCGCTTGCAGCCAGGAAAAATGTTCTTGGTAGATATCGAGCAGGGCCGCATTATTGAAGATGGCGAAATTAAAGATGAACTAGCAGGTGCTGCGCCATACAAAGAGTGGCTACACGATGGAATGGTCAAGCTCAGCGATCTTCCATCACGTGAGCACATTGTTTATCCGCACTCATCTGTAGTTCGACGCCAACGCGCATTTGGTTACACAGAAGAGGATCTGCGCATCCTTGTCACACCTATGGCCAAAAACGGCATGGAAGCACTTGGGTCAATGGGAACAGATACTCCTATCGCAGCCCTTTCCGAGAAGCCCCGTTTGATTTTTGATTACTTCTCACAGTTATTTGCACAGGTAACTAATCCACCGTTGGATGCAATTCGTGAAGAGCTTGTAACAAGTCTTGGAACATCAATGGGCCCTGAACACAATTTGTTGGATCCAGGTCCAGCTAGTTGCCGTCAGATTTCTTTGGCATTTCCAGTCATCGACAATGATGAACTTGCAAAGATTATTCACGTTAACGCCGATGGAGATTATCCAGGTTTGAGTGCACATGTGGTTCGCGGTTTGTTCAGTATTGCTGACGGTGGAGATTCACTACGTGATCGCTTAAATGAGATCAAGGCTGAAGTTTCACAAGCTATCAACGTTGGTGCACACATCATTGTTCTCTCTGATCGTGATGGCGATGCTGAAAACGCTCCGATTCCATCACTACTTCTTACATCTGCAGTTCACCATCATTTGATTCGCGAAAAGACTCGCACCAAGGTTGGACTAGTTGTTGAAGCAGGCGATGTGAGAGAAGTCCACCACGTCGCACTACTGATTGGTTATGGCGCAGCATGTGTTAACCCATACCTTGCGATGGAGTCTGCAGAAGATTTAGTTTTACAAGGTGTCATCACTGGAATAACTCCAGAAAAGGCTGTTAAGAACCTCATTAAGAGTCTTGGTAAAGGTGTTCTCAAGGTCATGTCCAAGATGGGAATTAGCACTATTGCCTCATACACAGGCGCTCAAGTTTTCGAAGCGATTGGTTTGTCGCAAGGAGTAGTAGATGAATACTTTGTGGGCACAACTTCACGTCTCGGTGGTGTTTCACTCGACATCATTGCTCAAGAAACAATTGCACGTCACCACATTGCATATCCACCTGGGGGAGAAGTGCCAGGAACAAAGCGTCTTCCAATTGGTGGGGAGTATCAATGGCGCCGCGAGGGTGAGCCACACCTATTTGATCCAGAAACTGTCTTTACCTTGCAGCACTCAACACGCAATAAGCGTTATGACATTTTCAAGCGTTATACAGATCGCGTTAATGAGCAGAGCACGCGTTTGATGACGCTTCGTGGATTGTTCCAATTTAAAGATGGCGTGAATGCACCAATTTCTGTTGATGAAGTTGAATCAATTAGCGAGATTATTAAGCGCTTCTCAACAGGTGCAATGTCATATGGATCTATTTCAGCCGAAGCTCACGAAACATTAGCGATTGCAATGAATCGCATTGGCGGTAAATCAAATACAGGCGAAGGCGGAGAAGAGCCTGAGCGTTATTTACCTATGGCAAATGGTGATTCAAAGCGCTCTGCGATCAAGCAGGTTGCATCTGGTCGATTCGGTGTGAATAGCAATTACTTGGTGAATAGCGATGACATTCAGATCAAAATTGCGCAAGGTGCAAAACCAGGTGAAGGTGGTCAGCTACCGGGTAACAAGGTCTATCCATGGATTGCCAAAGCACGTTACTCAACACCAGGTGTTGGTTTGATTTCACCCCCTCCGCATCACGATATCTACTCAATTGAAGATCTTGCACAGCTCATTCACGATCTTAAGAACGCGAATAAGAATGCTCGTGTTCACGTTAAGTTGGTGGCAGAAGTTGGCGTCGGAACTGTGGCTGCTGGTGTTTCAAAGGCACACGCAGATGTTGTTTTGATTTCAGGCCATGACGGTGGAACTGGTGCATCACCTCTTACATCCCTCAAGCACGCAGGCGCCCCATGGGAGTTAGGTCTTGCAGAGACTCAGCAGACATTGCTACTTAATGGTCTGCGCGATCGAATTGTTGTTCAGACAGATGGACAGCTAAAAACAGGACGAGATGTTGTTATTGCAGCGTTGCTCGGTGCTGAAGAGTACGGCTTTGCAACTGCTCCACTCGTTGTTTCTGGTTGCATCATGATGCGTGTGTGTCATTTGGATACCTGTCCAGTTGGAGTGGCAACACAAAACCCAGAACTAAGAAAGAACTTCACCGGCAAGCCTGAGTTTGTTGAGACATTCTTTGAATACATCGCAGAAGAGGTTCGCGAAATCTTGGCCCAACTTGGTTATCGCACACTACTTGAAGCTGTGGGCCACGTTGAGTCACTTGATACACGCAAGGCTGTGGAGCACTGGAAGGCTGCAGGATTAAATCTTGAACCCCTATTGGTTCGTCCAGATGTTGATAGCCCATTGCATAACACCATTCAGCAAGATCATGGTTTAGATGCGGCACTTGATAACACATTGATCAAGCTTTCTGAGGCTGCACTAGCCAAGGGTGAAGCGGTGCGAATTGATTTACCAGTGCGAAACGTTAATCGCACAGTGGGAACAATGCTTGGCGCAGAGATTACTCGCAAATATGGCGCAGAAGGTTTGCCAGATGGAACTATCGATGTGACATTACATGGCTCTGCCGGACAGTCTCTTGGTGCCTTTATTCCTAAGGGTCTAACATTTCGTTTGTATGGCGATTCAAATGACTATGTCGGTAAGGGAATATCTGGTGGGCGAGTGATCGTGCGACCAGATGAGAAAGCATCATTTAAGTCCGAAGACAATGTCATTGCTGGCAATGTTATTGGTTATGGGGCAACGGCTGGAGATATCTTTATTCGAGGAGTTGTTGGTGAACGATTCTGCGTTAGAAACTCTGGCGCACTAGCAATTGTTGAAGGCATTGGCGATCACGGTTGTGAATACATGACCGGTGGAACAGTTGTTGTTCTTGGTCGCACGGGCCGCAATATTGCAGCTGGCATGTCTGGTGGACGCGCTTTTGTGTTAGATCTTGATACAGCAAATGTGAATGCAGACATGGTTGATGTTCTAGCTGTTCCGGATGATCAAAAAGAGATTCTTAAGGGACATCTTTCTTCATACGTTGCTGAAACAGGATCTGAGATTGCCTCTGCATTGCTCAAGGATTGGCAAAGCAGTGTTGGTCGAATTTCACTCATCATGCCTCGTGACTATGCACGTGTACTTGCCGCAATGGAACGCGCAGTCCGCGAAGGTTTACCAGCAGATGCACTAGTGATGGAGGTTGCAGCTAATGGCTGATCCAAAGGGATTTATGACAACTCCTCGCGAGGTTCCTACTCGCAGACCCGTAGATGTTCGTATCCAAGACTGGCGCGAAGTCTATGAACCACAAAGTTTTGAACATCTGCAAAAGCAGGCTGGACGTTGCATGGATTGCGGCATTCCTTTCTGTCACAACGGTTGCCCACTAGGTAACTTGATTCCAGAGTGGAATGACTTGATTTGGCGTGGGGATAAAGAAGAAGCGATAAATCGCTTGCATGCAACAAATAACTTCCCAGAGTTCACTGGGCGTTTATGTCCAGCACCATGTGAGACAGCGTGTGTTGTTGCAATCAATCGTGATGCAGTAACAATCAAGCAGATTGAACTGCGCACAATCGAGGAGGCATTTGATGCTGGGAATGTGAAGCCAATGGCTCCAGATCGCCTCACTGGCAAGACTGTGGCAGTTATTGGATCAGGACCAGCAGGACTTGCTGCGGCGCAGCAGTTAACTCGCGCTGGGCACACCGTTGCTGTGTATGACCGCGCCGACAAAATTGGCGGACTACTTCGCTATGGAATTCCAGAGTTTAAAATGGAAAAGCACATTCTTGATCGCCGCTTGGAACAAATGGAAAAAGAGGGAACTCGTTTTCGTCCTGGGGTTGATGTTGGTGTGGAGTTAACTGGTTCAGACTTGCGTAAGAAGTACGACGCGATCGTGTTGGCAGTTGGTGCAACGCAGTGGAGAGATCTTCCAATTAGGGGTCGTGAATACAAAGGTATTTACCAAGCTATGGAGTTTTTGCCTTGGGGTAACAAGCAGGCACTTGGTGAGGTTGAAAATCCTGACATCAATGTTGCTGGCAAGCATGTTGTTATTCTTGGTGGCGGCGATACAGGCGCAGATTGTTTGGGAACTTCTATTCGTCAAGGCGCTGCAAGTATTACGCAGCTTGAAATTATGCCTCGTCCAACTGAGGAGCGACCAGCAGGACAACCATGGCCAACGTATCCAATGATTTATCGCGTTTCTAGTGCGCATGAGGAGAACGACAATCGAGTATTTGCCGTGAGCACTGAAGAGTTCTTGGGGGATGAGAATGGAAATCTTCGTGCAATCAAGATCGTTGAAACAGAGTTTAAAGATGGAAAGTTTGTACAGGTTGCAGGATCAGAAAAAGAGATTAAGTGTGATTTTGTTTTCATGGCGATGGGCTTTACTGGTCCAGAAAAGTCACCATTGCTTACACAACTCGAAGTAGAGCTAGATGATCGCGGGATGATCAAGCGTGATAAGAATTTCCAATCAACAGAAGAAGGTGTATTCGTTGCCGGTGATGCTGGACGTGGTCAGTCATTGATCGTGTGGGCAATTGCTGAAGGAAGAAGCACAGCAGCAGAGGTTGATAGATATCTCACTGGGCGTACTCAGCTTCCTGTGCCGATTGCGCCAACTGACCGTCCGCTGATGGTTTAAGGTTAATGCATGCGTAGAGCCAAGATTGTTTGCACGATGGGACCAGCTGTTGAATCTCCTGAGAAAGTTAAGGAGCTCATCGAAGCGGGCATGAACATGGCTCGTCTCAACCTGTCACATGGTGGGCATGAAGAGCATCAAATGCGTTTAGATCGCGTGCGCGCTGCGGCTAAAGAGGCAGGCGTACCTGTTGCAATCCTTGTTGACCTGCAAGGTCCAAAGATCCGTCTTGCTCGTTTTACAAATGGTCCCCATGAATTAGAGCGCGGAGATATTTTTACAATCACTGTTGATGAAATAGAAGGAACCAAGGATCGTGTTGGTACGACCTATAAAGGTTTACCTGGAGATTGCAAGCCAGGAGATCGCATCCTGATTGATGATGGAAAAGTAACTGTTGAAGTTGTTGAAGTAAAAGGAAACGATGTAGTTACAAAAGTTATTCAGCCAGGAACTGTCAGTAATAATAAGGGTATTAACTTGCCGGGTGTTGCTGTTTCTGTTCCAGCTCTGTCTGAAAAAGACAAAGAAGATCTGCGTTGGGGTCTTCGAGCTGGTGCAGATTTCATCGCTCTTTCATTTGTTCGAAATGCTGCAGATGTTGATGATGTTCATGCAATCATGGATGAAGTTGGATTTCGAGTTCCAGTTATTGCAAAGATTGAAAAGCCTCAGGCGGTTGAAAATCTTGAAGAGATCGTTGCAGCCTTTGATGGCATCATGGTTGCACGTGGTGATCTAGGTGTTGAACTTCCAATCGAAGATGTCCCTCTGGTTCAGAAGCGTTGCATTGAGCTTGCACGCGAGGCTGCTAAGCCGGTAATCGTGGCAACACAGATGCTTGATTCAATGATTGTGAACTCATCACCGACTAGAGCTGAGGCAACAGATTGTGCAAATGCTGTTCTAGATGGCGCAGACGCGTTGATGCTCTCTGGTGAAACATCTGTTGGCGCTTTTGCAATTGAAGCTGTTGCAACAATGGCTCGCATTATTGCTCGCACAGAAGAAGGCGGATTTGAAATGATTCGTACGCTTCGCACAACACCAAAGACAAAGGGTGGTGCCATCACCCGCGCAGCTGCCGAAGTTGGCTCAATTGTTGGTGCTAAGTACTTAGTTACCTTTTCTCAATCTGGAGATTCTGCCCGTCGAATGGCTCGCTTGCGTTCACCTATTCCAATCCTTGCCTTCACTCCAGAGGTCGGAACCTATAACCGTCTTGCATTGTCTTGGGGACTAGAACCAGAGATCACTCCCATGGTGAAGCACACCGATGAGATGGTGAAGCAGGCAGATACTCTTCTTATTGAATCGGGCCGAGCCAAAATTGGTGAAACCGTAGTAATTGTTGCCGGTTCACCTCCAGGAATTCCTGGCTCAACCAATGCAATGCGCGTTCACCGCGTGGGAGATGCTGTTAGTGGAGTGGTTGCGGCATACCGCTAAGATTGCCCTTGATTAAGCCTCGGTACTCCAACGGTAGAGAGGGCAGTCTCAAACACTGCACAGTGTCGGTTCAAGTCCGACTCGGGGCACTCTAGAAGTATTTCTTGAAGGGATGAATTGAACATGAGTGTTCGAATCCTTGTGGCAGAAGATGAAGCCTTAATTCGTATGGACCTTGTTGAAATGTTGCAAGGTGCCGGATATGAAGTTGTGGCTCAGGCAACCAATGGTCAAGAAGCAATTGATCTAGCAATAGAACATAAACCTGATCTTGCAATTCTTGATGTGAAAATGCCAATTCTGGATGGAATAACTGCGGCAGAAAGAATCATTCAAATAGCACCAGTTTTAATGCTCACCGCTTTTTCACAAAAAGAGTTGGTGGATCGTGCCCGCGATGCAGGGGTAATGGCCTATGTCGTTAAGCCATTTACGATCGGAGATTTGATGCCGGCTATTGAAATTGCAATTAGTAGGCATCTGCAAATGAGATCTTTAGCTGATGAAGTTGCAGATCTACATGATCGCCTTGAAACTAGAAAATTGATTGATCGCGCCAAGGGAATTTTGATGAAAGCTCTTAATCTTTCAGAGCCAGAGGCGTTCTCCTGGATTCAAAGAGCTGCCATGGATCGGCGACTTTCGATGAAAGATGTGGCCGAGGCGGTCATTAATCCCAACGCAGTTCCCGATAAATAGCCCTCAGGTTTGTCTCATTGTTTGATACGAAAAATCCCACTTTATAACGAAACCGAGACAATTCACGCGCGAATCTACCTTGTCTAATGCTCACCCCTGCCATTACTCTTTACGCCTCCCTGTCCCGGGACACAAGAACAGGAAAGGCACTACATATGAAGAAGAATCGCGTTCTCGCGGTTGTAGCTGCTGTAGCGATCGCAACATCATCATTCGTTGCATTCGCTCCGTCAGCATCAGCTGCTTGCTCAAGCAAGCTAAAGATTGCATACCAGGGTCCACTAACAGGACCAGAAGCAGCACTAGGAATCAACGAGCTTAACGGTGTGAAGTTTGCACTAAAGCGTTTCCTTGCAGCTAACAAGTCAGCAAATGTTGATCCAGTTGTTTACGAAGTAGATGACCAAGGAGATCCAGCAGTTGCTGGTCCAATCGCACCTAAGGTTGCAGCTGAAGAGTGCGTAGTTGCACTAGTTGGTCCTGCTTACTCAGGCGCATCAAAGGTTTCACTACCTGTTTACCTATCTGCAGGTCTACCAATCATCACACCATCAGCAACAAACCCAACACTTCCAGAATTCGGAAAGTCAATTTTCCACCGCGCAGTGTTGACAGATGATTACCAGGGTCCAGCTCTAGCACGTTTGGTTACATCAAAGGTTAAGAACGCTAAGGTGTTCTTGGTTAACGATGCATCAGACTACGCAGTTGGTCTTCAGAAGACTGTAGATATCACACTTGCAGGCCGCGTTGTTGGTAAGGATGTAACACCAACAGGTACAACTGACTTCACAGCAACAATTGCGAAGATCAAGAAATCAAAGGCAACAGCAGTGATCTACTCAGGTTACTTCTCACAAGCAGCAGTATTCGTAAAGCAGCTACGTGACTCAGGTTCAAAGATTGTCTTCGCTTCAGGCGACGGAACTCTTGATGCTCAGTTCGTAAAGCTTGCTCGTAAGGCTGCAGAAGGTGTTCTACTTTCAGCACCAGCTATCCCAATGGAAACAGCATCTCCAAAGCTTGCTGCAGAAATGGTTAAGGCTGGTTGGACTCCTGGTGTTTACACAACAGAGTCATACGATGCTGCTAACTTCTTCCTTGAGGCAATCAAGGCTGGAAACAGCGATCGCGCATCAATCAACAAGTACGTCTCAACTAAGTCATCAAAGGGTCTTTCAAAGGTCCTTAAGTTTGATGCTGACGGAGAAGTATCTGGTGCAGATGTAAACGGCTTCGTAATCAAGAACGGAAAGATCGTTCTTCTTGGAGCAATCAAGGCATAATTCGCTTCGGCGAAACTTGTAAGTACGGTCAGAGTGGGTGGGGAAACCCACCCACTCTGACCCTTTAAAGTAAAGGTGAGAAATGGATTTCGCACTCCTGAGGGATGCTTTTTGGGGCTTGAGCTTTGATGGTTTAGCACTTGGCGCGATTTATGCGCTGATCTCACTTGGTTACACGTTGGTTTACGGCGTACTCCGCCTCATTAACTTTGCACACTCTGAAGTCTTCATGATCGGAACTTTTGCTGCACTCGTAGCTTCATCTGGTCTTATGGGCGTCAAGGTTGAAGACGAGCCTCGTACTGGGGTGTCCATGATCCTCACGCTCATTGTTTGTTTAGCTATCGCGATGTTGGCCTCTGCCATTACCGCGGTACTTGTAGAGATAGTTGCTTATCGTCGACTGCGTCAACGAGGAGCAACAAAGCTTGCAACATTGATTTCAGCAATCGGAGTTTCAATCTCTTTGGTTGAGCTGTTCCGAATCCTCACAGATTCTCTTCCTCGCGAATTTCCACGCATTATGGAAAAGACATTTTTGTTTAGTTATGCCGGAGCAGATATTCGTAATGACAAGGTCATTGTGATTGTCGCTGCGGGCTTAATGATGTTTGCACTAGAGCGTTTCATTACCAAGTCTCGTCTTGGTAAGGGAATTCGCGCAGTGTCAATGGATGAGAACACCTCTACATTGATGGGCGTAAACATCAACCGAGTTATTACAGTTACTTTCTTTGCAGGCGGTCTCATGGCTGGTGCTGCAGCGTTTTTCTACATTTTGGTATACGAAAATACATCCTTTAAGGTTGGCTTCTTCCTAGGTATCAGCGCCTTTACCGCAGCTGTACTTGGCGGAATTGGTAACCTCAAGGGTGCGTTGTTTGGCGGCTTTGCGTTAGGTCTGATGGAGACATGGACCAGTGCGGTGTTCGGAACAGCATGGAAGGCAGTTATTTCATTCATTATCTTGGTACTCGTTCTTCTGATTAAGCCGACCGGCTTATTCGGCGAATCGATCCAGCAGGCGAGGGTCTAATGGCTGACAAGAAGCATCGCGTTAACTTGCGCGATAGAGGCGCTGAATATTGGGAGCGTTCACCAAAGTGGCGCCGTGTTGCAATGGCCATCTTCTTTATCGCTATTTGCTACGCACTTCCATTCTTGAACAACCCACTGATTAATACACCAGGTTCTGATTTCCAATCAGTTCTTTTTTATCCAGTAGGTATGTATGTATTGATGGCCATCGGTCTCAATATTGTTGTCGGTAAATCGGGTCTTCTAGATTTGGGTTACGTTGCATTCTTTGCAATCGGTGCATACACAATGGCGATCCTTGGCACAAAGACATCACTTAATTTCTGGGAGATCATGCCGATTGGTGTGGGACTTGCCATGTTGTCTGGCGTGCTTCTTGGTACACCAACACTTCGCCTTCGTGGTGATTACCTTGCAATCGTAACTTTAGGCTTTGGTGAAATTGTTCGAATCTTTGCAGTTAACACTGATGCAATCGGTGGTGCGCGAGGAATCGCCGGTATTCCAACTCCGCCAGATATTTTCAAGGCTAAGTTCACGATTTTGGATCCAAAGCCGTACTACTGGGTTCTTCTTACATTCACACTTCTAATCATCTGGATGGTTCGCCGCATGGCAGCTCGTCGTCCAGGCCGTGCATGGGATGCAATTCGCCAAGATGATGATGTTGCACAGCTCATGGGTATTAACACCCGTAAGTACAAGGTGTGGGCATTTGTTCTTGGTGCAGCAGTTGCAGGTGTTGGAGGCGTTATTTATGCCTCACAAATTCTTTCAATTGTCCCCGACCAATTTAACTTGAACATCTCAATTCTTATTCTTGCTTGTGTTGTATTTGGTGGAATCGGAAACGTCTGGGGAGTAATTCTTGGAGCTGTGCTTTTGGCCTTTACGCCAGAGCGTATTCGTTTCTTAAGCCAGCCTCGTATTTTGGTCTTTGGTATCGCTTTGGTTGTAATGATGAACCTGCGACCAGATGGAATTTTGCCTAAGAAAAAGCGTGAGCATTTTGATCCTGACTGGCATACAGTCGAGGAATCAGGGGAAGGGCAGATCAAATAATGAGCGAAAATGTCTTAGAACTTAATAACATCACCATGAAGTTTGGTGGCGTTACAGCGCTAAATGAAGTCAACCTAGTCGTCAAGAAGGGCGAGATCCTCGCACTCATCGGCCCTAACGGTGCTGGTAAGACGACAGTATTTAACGTCATCACTGGCGTTTACAAGCCAACATCTGGTGATGTTTTGTTCCAGGGAAAATCAATTGTTGGTAAGAAGCGTTACAAGATTACAAAGCTAGGAATTGCTCGCACCTTCCAGAACATCCGCTTATTCGGTGAATCCTCAGCACTAGAAAATGTTGTCACTGGTGCAGATGTTCACTCAAAGTCAGGTGTTGTTGGTTCCATCTTTGGAACACCGCGTTCTCGTCGTGAAGAAAAGGCAGCCCTTGATCGCGCACTAGAACTACTTGATTTCATGGGTATTAAAAAGCGCGCTGGCCAACTTGGTAAGAATCTTCCATACGGAGATCAGCGTCGCCTTGAAATTGCTCGCGCACTTGCGACTAATCCAAAACTTCTACTGCTCGACGAGCCAGCTGCAGGTTTTAACCCTGCAGAAAAGGTTGCACTCGGCGATACCATCAAGAGAATTCGCGATGCTGGTTACACAGTGCTTCTGATCGAGCATGACATGTCATTGATCATGGGTGTTTCAGATCGTGTTGTTGTTCTTGATTTTGGAACAAAGATCGCTGATGGAACAACTAAAGAGGTTCAAAACGATCCACGCGTGATCGAAGCGTATTTAGGAGCACCTGCTGATGCGTCTTGAAATTAAAGACCTACACGTCCACTACGGCAAGATTGAAGCAATTAAAGGTGTTTCAGTTGTAGTCAATGAAGGCGAAATTGTGACTCTGATTGGTGCTAACGGTGCCGGTAAGACAACGATGCTCAAGACAATTTCTGGCTTGCGCCCAGTGACAAGTGGACAGATCCTGTTCAATGGCGAAGATATTTCAAAGATGCCTGCCCATAAGCGCGCAGATCTCGGATTAGCACAAGCTCCAGAAGGTCGCGGAATCTTTGTTGGTATGAGCGTTTTGGAAAACCTAGAAATGGGTAAGTACAACCGTAAAGATCGTAAGAAGGAGATGGCTGAGGATTTGGAAAAGGTCTATCACCTCTTTCCGCGTCTAAAGGAGCGCGCATTCCAAGCTGGTGGAACTTTGTCTGGTGGAGAGCAACAGATGCTTGCTATTGGTCGTGCACTGATGTCACGTCCGAAGGTTTTGCTTCTAGATGAGCCTTCTATGGGTCTTGCACCATTAATGATTCAGAATATCTTCAACATCATTACTGAGATCAATAAGACTGGTGTGACAATTCTGCTTGTTGAGCAAAATGCGCAGCAAGCGCTACAGCGTGCACATCGTGCCTATGTTCTTGAGGTGGGACACGTTGTCAAGGAAGCCAAGGCTTCAGATCTACTTAATGATCCAGCAGTACGTGCTGCATACCTTGGAACGGGTGCGCACTAACTCTTAACGGTCGGCAAGAATCATGCAGGTGATACGGGCAGTGCAGGTGCGCTGTCCGTCTTCATTTGTAATGACAATATCCCAGCAGCACAGAGTTTTTCCGATTGAAACAGCTGTTGCAACGCCTGTGACTATTCCTTTAGCAGTTGCTTTGTGATGTGTGGCGTTGATATCAATTCCAACAATTCTGCGATTTTCGCCAGCGTTGAGTTGGGTGCCAACAGATCCCAGTGATTCAGCAAGAACAACACTTGCTCCACCGTGCAAAATTCCCATTGGTTGAGTGTTTCCTTCAACGGGCATTGTGCCAACTAAACGAGTCAGTGATGCTTCCGTGATTTGGATGCCCATCTTTTTGTCGAGGGCGCCGCTTCCGCGTTCGCGAATAATTGAAAGATAGTCCGGTTCTGTCATGGCTTGAGTCTAACGGGCACTCTACGATGCATCCATGACCAAACGCCTGTTACTTATCGATGGGCACTCCATGGCATATCGCGCATTTTTTGCCCTACCTGCGAAGAACTTCACTACCGCCCAAGGCCAGCACACCAACGCAATTTATGGCTTTGCAACGATGTTGCTCTCTCTGCTGACTACAGAAAAACCAACACATGTGGCTGTGGCATTTGACGTTTCCCGCAAGACCTTTAGGTCTGAGATTTTTCCGGAATACAAAGCCAATCGAGCAAAAACTCCCGATGAATTTAGATCACAGATGTCATATCTGCATGAGCTAGTAACAGCTTTTGGAATCACAACATTTGAAGTCGAAGGCTTTGAGGCAGATGACATCATTGCAACTATTTCCAAGCAAGCCGAGCGCGAGAATGCTGAGGTGTTTATCTGTACTGGCGATCGTGACTCATTTCAGTTGGTCAATGAAAAGACCACAGTGCTCTATCCAAAGCGGGGAGTTAGTGACTTAACTCGTATGACACCGGATGCTGTTCAAGAAAAATATGGAATGAGTCCTGAGCAGTATCCAGATTTTGCTGCACTTCGCGGAGATCCCAGTGACAACCTGCCATCAGTTCCTGGGGTAGGTGAAAAAACTGCAGCTAAATGGATTGTTGAGTACGGCTCACTTCATGAATTAATCGCCAACATAGACAAGTTGGGAGGCAAGGTGGGCCAGTCACTTCGTGACTCCGTCAATGATGTAATCCGAAACCGCGAGTTAACACAATTGGTTGCAAACGTTCCCTTGGATTTAAGTATTGATGCGCTGGCCTGGATTGGTGTGGATGAGAACAAAACTAATCCGCTTTTTGACAAGTTGGAGTTTAAAACCCTCAAAGATCGCATGAAGCCAATCTTGCTTAAGGGGAGTGTAAAGACAGCTGAACCCGAATTTGAGTTGTTTGCAACGGAGATGACAGAAGGTGTTCTGACTCCTATTGAAGCGTCAGCAAAGATTGCACAACACTCAGGTGAAATTGCCATTGCCTTTCAGTTAGTAGAAGAGAAATTACATCGCTATGCCATCGCTCTGTCACCAGATGATGTTTTCTTGGTTCACTCATCGACAATGGGGGATTGGGCAACGGATAGAAACGTGGCAAAGATTGCTCATGATGCAAAGTCATTAGCCCGAGTGAGCGGCTTAACTGGAATCTCTTTTGATACCTCATTGGCTGCCTACCTCGTTAATCCAGGGGTGCGCAGTCAGGAGCTGAAGGATATTCAAGAGCGCTGGGGAGATGGTTCTGCGATTAATATTTCAACTCCCGAGCAAGAGCTACTGACATCGGCTCGTGCCATGTTTGCTTTGCGAGATTCACTGACTCGCGAGTTAAAAGAGCGCAGTCTTTGGGATTTGTTCATGACTATGGAACTACCGGTTGCTGACCTTTTGGCCCGAATGGAATCGATAGGAATAGCTGTTAATAAAAAGGGCTTAGATGAACTAGCTGCCTTCTTTGAAGCTGAAGTTGCTCGGGAAACTAAGGCTGCGCATGAGGCCGTTGGTCATGAGTTTAACGTGGCATCTCCTAAACAGTTACAAGTTGTTTTATTTGATGAACTTGGCTTGCCAAAGACCAAAAAGATCAAGACCGGCTATACAACAGATGCTGAGAGCCTTGATTGGTTGCACCAAAAAAGTGGACACCCAGTTCTCACATCACTTCTTCGAATTCGTGAGACGAAGAAGCTAGGAACAACTGTTGAAGGACTTATTGCTGAAATTGCAAAAGATGGTCGCATACATACACATTTCCAGCAGACCGTTGCTGCAACAGGACGCTTGTCATCGACTGGACCTAACCTGCAAAACATTCCGGTGCGCACAGAAGAGGGTCGAAAGATTCGTGATTGTTTTACAGTCGGTAAGGGTTATGTTTCATTGCTAACTGCCGATTACAGCCAAATTGAAATGCGCATCATGGCCCATTTATCTAACGATGAAAGATTATTAGCAGCCTTTGCATCAGGTGAAGATCTGCATGCAACTGTGGCTGGACTTGTCTTTGGTGTTAAGCAATCTGAAGTAGACCCTGAAATGCGTAGGCAGATGAAGGCGATGTCATATGGGCTTGCTTATGGTCTTTCTTCCTATGGCTTAGCAATCCAATTGGATATTTCGCCACCTGCAGCTCAGCAATTGATGGATACTTACTTTGAGCGTTTTGGTGGCATCCGTGACTATCTAAAGACTGTGGTTGAAGATGCTCGCAAAGTTGGTTACACCGAAACCATTATGGGGCGGCGTAGATATCTGCCGGACTTGATGCATGACAACCGACAACGTCGCGAGGTTGCAGAACGTATGGCACTTAACGCACCGATCCAAGGATCTGCTGCAGACATTATTAAATTGGCGATGCTCAATGTGCAAGCAGCGATTGAGAAAGAGAAGTTGAAATCACGCTTGCTCCTTCAAATTCATGATGAGTTAATTCTTGAAGTTGTTGCAGGAGAAGAAGAAAAGACCAGTAATTTGGTGAGGCGAGAGATGGGCGCTGCATATCCTCTGAAAGCGCCACTAGATGTTAACGCTGGCTTGGGTCTTACCTGGCACGAAGCTGCACACTAACTACTTAACCTCGTTTGAAATATCTTTAATCGCACGTAGATCTTCTTCTTCAGTCGGAACATCATTTGCTGCGCTTAATCGTCCTCGTCCGATAGTGAGGATTATTAATCCGAACAAGATCATGATCGGCAACATAGCTAAACCAACACGTGGTGAGAACTCCTCAGAGACCACACCTCCGATGGCTGCGCCAAGTGCCATGAAAGATCCTTCAACACTCCAGATCCATCCGAGAGACGATGTTTGTGATCCTTGTGGTCGCACAGCTTCTAGAACTTCAAAGTAAAAAACTTGCACCGCTCCACCAACAAGACCGATGAAAGCACCAACTAGTGCCATCGTCCAATCAGGGTTTGTAAACGCGATAGGGATACAGGTTAAAAACCAGACCAAGTAGGTATTTCTCAAAGCCGAGAGTGGAGCTAGATTCTTAGAGACGAGCCCACCGAGTAGCCCTCCAATAATTGTTGCTATTCCGAAGGCGGCAAAAATCCATGCAACTCTATGTTGAACGTTTTCTTGTGTAGCAAAAGCAGGAACTGCCACATCAAATACACCCCAACCAAATCCAATAAAGCAGCCTTCGAACATCAGCATCTGAATAGCACGATCTCGCCACAAACGTTGCTGACCTTTTTCCTTCTTCTCTGGAATCCAATCTCTAGAGGCGGGGGTTAATGACAGTGCAATTCCACCAGTAAGCATGAGCGCTGCTGTTGTGGTTAGTCCAAGTCCTGGGTGGGCAGAGAGTGAAAGAGCGGTAATGACGACAGGACCAATAACAGTAGTTGCACTCATCATTGAAGAATCAAATGCATAAGCAGTTCTTAAATAGCTTTCCGGAACGATGTCTTTCCAGAGGGGGCGAACCGAAAGGTTGATAGGAGGAGCAGTGATTCCCAAGATAAATGCGGTAACTAAAATTGATTGACGGGTTTGCATCGCGTTTAGAATTAGTATTAATGCAGCATAGAGTGGAACCAGAATGCGGATTGGCCATTTCTGACCAAAGCGATCCATTACTGAACCGCGAAGTCCAGCGGTGGCCGAGCCAGCTAAAGAGTTTAAACCGATGGCGAAACCGGCAACAGCGACTGAACCTGTTGCTTGCTCTGCCTTGAAAAATATTCCAAGTCCGATCATTCCGTAGGCGATTCGTGCAGGAAATGCGCTTAAGCCAAGCAAAAGGACTTGAGGGAAGGCAAACAACTCTTTATATCTGTTCATGATGGCTCGAAGTCTAGTGATTAGGCTCAATATTGATCGTGGATTTGCCCTTATGAGCGTGCAAACCGTACCCTTGCCCTCCAGCCGCGAAAGCGGAAACTACTACTTTCTATCCCTACGGAGCTCAATTGTCTACACCACAAATTGCAATAAATGACATCGGATCAGCTGAAGATTTTCTAGCAGCAATCGAAGGCACAATCAGAAATTTCAATGATGGCGACCTAGTTTCAGGTGCTGTTGTTCAAGTTGGACGCGAAGAAGTACTTGTTGATATCGGATACAAGACCGAAGGCGTTATTCCAGCTCGCGAACTTTCAATTCGCCACGATGCAGATCCAAACTCAATCGTTAAAGTCGGTGAGATTATTGAAGCTCTCGTTCTTCAGAAAGAAGACAAAGAGGGTCGCCTGATTCTTTCCAAGAAGCGCGCACAGTACGAACGCGCCTGGGGAGACATCGAAGGTAAGAAGGAGCGCGACGAAGTTGTCGTCGGAACTGTTATTGAAGTTGTTAAGGGCGGACTTATCGTTGACATCGGTCTACGAGGTTTCCTTCCAGCATCACTTGTTGAAATGCGTCGCGTTCGCGATCTGACTCCATACATTGGCAAGCAGGTTGAAGCACGCATCATCGAGCTAGATAAGAATCGCAACAACGTTGTTCTTTCACGTCGTGCATTCCTAGAGCAGACACAATCAGAATCACGCACAACATTCCTGAACCAGCTTCAAAAGGGTCAGGTTCGCACAGGTGTTATTTCATCAATCGTTAACTTCGGTGCATTCGTTGACCTTGGTGGCGTAGATGGTTTGGTTCACGTGTCAGAACTTTCATGGAAGCACATTGATCACCCAGGTGAAGTTGTTGAAGTTGGCGACGAAGTAACTGTTGAAGTTCTCGAAGTTGATTTTGAGCGTGAGCGTGTTTCACTATCACTCAAGGCAACACAAGAAGATCCATGGCAGGCATTTGCTCGCACACACACAATCAATCAGGTTGTTCCAGGTGTTGTGACAAAGCTAGTTCCATTCGGAGCCTTCATTCGTGTCCACGAAGGTATTGAAGGCCTAGTCCACATTTCAGAGTTGGCAGAACGCCACGTTGAAATTCCAGAGCAGGTTGTTGCCGTTGATGACGAGTTGTTCGTAAAGATCATCGACATCGACCTAGAGCGTCGTCGTATTTCTCTATCGCTCAAGCAAGCTAATGAAGGACATGAGATTGAGATCGAAGCATTTGATCCAACTCAGTACGGAATGGCTGCTCGTTATGACGCAGAAGGAAACTTCATTTACCCTGAAGGTTTTGATTCTGACTCACAAGAGTGGAAGCCAGGATATGAAACACAGCGCGAAGAGTGGGAAAAGCAGTACGCCCAAGCGCAAGAGCGTTTCATGGCGCACAAGAAGCAGAAGGCAGAAGCTAAGGTTGCCGATGCTGCTGCAGTTCCAGGCGAAGAAGAAGTGGTTGCTGCTGAGTAAGTAAGAAGACTCTATGAAAAGGCCTCGCGTAACTGCGAGGCCTTTTTCATTCTCAGACTATTCTTTGAGCATGCGAGTCATAGGTTTAACTGGGGGAATTGGTTGCGGAAAGTCTCTTGCCGCTCAGTATTTTGCTGAACTTGGCGCACTTGTTATTGACGCCGATCAATTAGCACGTGCTGCCATTGAACGAGGCTCAGATGGCTTTGATGAAGTTGTCACTTTATTTGGGGATTCGATATTAAAAGATGGAAACATTGATCGCAGAGCATTGGGTGAGTTGATATTTAAAGATGCAAAAGCTAAAACACAATTAGAAAACATCATTCATCCTTTTGTTCGCAGAGAATTTGAAGAAGCGGTCGCATCGCTAAAAGGTGACCAAGTACTTGTCTATGAGATTCCTTTGTTGGTTGAGACCAAGGCACATGAAAGATTTGACGTTGTGATAACTGTTGAATCTGAAATGGAGAACCGTATTGCGCGCCTGCGGGGTAGGGGAATGCACATTTCAGAGATCGAAGGCCGCATTGCGGCGCAGGCCACACGTGAACAGCGCATTGAGGTCGCAGATTTCCTCATAGAAAATGATGGAAGTGAAGATGAGCTGCTGCGCCAGGTTGAGAACATCTGGGATAGCCTCCACGATAATTAATAAGTAGGCTTACCAAATGCGCCCAATATCTGATCTACAACGCAGAGTTGAGCCCTTTCAAGTAATTAGCGATTATGTGCCAGCTGGTGATCAGCCTGCTGCGATCGCAGAAATTACAAAGCGAATCAACGCGGGGGAAAAAGATGTAGTCCTTCTCGGTGCTACTGGTACTGGAAAGTCTGCGACAACTGCCTGGTTAATCGAACAGTTACAACGTCCGACTCTTGTTCTTGCTCCTAATAAGACACTTGCTGCCCAGTTGGCAAATGAGTTCCGAGAGTTACTGCCAAACAACGCGGTCGAATACTTTGTTTCCTATTACGACTACTACCAGCCAGAAGCTTATGTTCCTCAGACAGATACATTTATTGAGAAGGATTCAAGTGTTAACGAAGAGGTGGAGCGCCTGCGCCACTCGGCTACCAATTCACTTCTTACTCGTCGAGATGTCATAGTGGTTGCAACGGTTTCCTGTATTTATGGACTTGGTACACCGCAGGAGTACGTGGATCGCATGGTTCGCCTACGAGTTGGCGAAGAGATCGAGCGCAATGCGCTTCTTCGTAGGTTCGTAGATGTTCAATACAAACGCAATGACATGGCCTTTGAGCGAGGCACCTTCCGCGTGCGCGGGGACACGATTGAGATCATTCCAATGTATGAAGAGCTTGCCATTCGCATTGAGATGTTTGGCGATGAAATTGAAAAACTGACGACCCTTCACCCGCTGACGGGTGAAATCATTAGGGAAGAAGAAGAGATCTTCATTTTCCCTGCCACACACTATGCCGCAGGTCCAGAAACAATGAAGCGGGCAATTGGCGATATTCAGGATGAATTACAGATTCAACTCAACCTTTTTGAAAAGCAGGGCAAGTTGCTAGAAGCGCAGCGATTACGGATGCGTACAACTTTTGACATTGAGATGATGGAGCAAATCGGATTTTGTAGTGGCATCGAAAACTATTCACGCCACCTTGATGATCGTGCTGCAGGATCTGCTCCTCATTGTTTACTTGATTACTTTCCTGAAGATTTCTTAGTTGTAATCGATGAGAGTCACGTAACCGTCCCACAGCTTGGTGCGATGTTTGAAGGAGATGCTTCTCGCAAGCGCACTCTGGTTGAGCATGGTTTTCGCTTGCCAAGCGCTTTAGATAACCGCCCGCTTAAGTTTCCGGAGTTTTCTGAACGAACTGGACAAACTCTCTATCTCTCTGCGACCCCTGGTAAGTATGAGATGGCTAAGGTCAATGGAGATGTCGTAGAACAAGTTATTCGTCCAACAGGCTTGGTCGATCCACAGATTGTTATCAAGCCGATCAAGGGCCAGATTGATGATCTGCTCAACGAAATCAACATTCGTGCAGCCAAAAATGAGCGCGTCCTCGTAACAACGTTAACTAAGAAGATGTCTGAGGATTTAACAGATTATCTACAAGAGCGTGGAGTCAATGTTCGCTACCTGCACTCTGAAGTCGATACCTTACGTCGCGTCGAATTGCTTCGCGAGCTTCGCACCGGTGATTACGATGTCTTGATTGGTATCAACTTACTTCGTGAAGGTCTCGATCTACCCGAAGTATCACTTGTCGCGATTTTGGATGCTGACAAGGAAGGATTCTTGCGTTCATCAACCTCATTGATTCAAACTATTGGACGTGCCGCTCGAAATGTTTCGGGTGAAGTGAATATGTATGCAGACCGGATTACAGATTCAATGGCCAAGGCAATTGATGAGACAAACCGACGTCGCGCAAAACAGGTTGCCTATAACCTTGAGCGCGGAGTTGATCCTCAGCCATTGCGCAAAAAGATTGCAGATATTACCGATCTGATTAACCGTGAGAGTGAAGATACTGAGGAGCTTTTGTCCCATGAAAAGGGTGGAGCCAAGAAGGTGGGCGCATCAGCCGGAGTTTTCGATAAATCCTCGATTTCCTTGCCGCGCAAGGATCTGATCGCGTTGATAGGCTCGCTCACCGATCAGATGCGCAATGCAGCATCTGAACTTCAATTTGAAGTTGCTGCGCGTTTGCGTGATGAAATCAAGATATTGAAGAAAGAGCTACGAATGATGGAAGAGGCCGGGGTTTGAGTATCGATAAGTTGGTTGTGCGCGGAGCACGCGAGCACAACCTCAAAAACGTTTCCATCGAACTTCCACGAGATGCCTTAGTTGTTTTCACTGGCTTATCAGGTTCAGGAAAGTCCTCTCTTGCCTTTGACACAATCTTTGCTGAAGGCCAGCGTCGCTACGTTGAATCTCTTTCAGCTTATGCACGCCAGTTCCTCGGCCAGATGGATAAGCCTGATGTTGATTTCATTGAAGGACTTTCTCCTGCAGTTTCAATTGATCAGAAGTCAACCAACCGAAACCCTCGATCAACAGTTGGAACGATCACTGAGGTTTATGACTATTTAAGACTTTTGTTTGCACGCGCAGGGCGACCGCACTGTCCTAATTGTGGCAAGGCTGTTACCCGTCAATCGCCACAACAAATCGTGGATCAGATTCTTGAGCTTCCACCAACAACGAAGTTTCAGGTTTTGGCACCAGTTATTCGTGCACGTAAGGGTGAATTTGTTGAGTTGTTTAGTGATTTGATCACACAAGGATATTCACGTGCTCGTATTGATGGCGAAGTAGTTCAACTCTCTGATGCACCAAAGCTTAAGAAGCAGGAAAAGCACACCATCGAGGTTGTTATCGATCGTTTAACCGCCAAGGCAGAGAGCAAGACTCGCCTGACAGATTCTATTGAAACCGCTTTGCGACTTGCCTCAGGAATTGTTGTGTTGGATTTTGTTGATGCTAAGGGTGCTGACAAGGAACGCACATATAGCGAGCATCTGGCCTGCCATGATTGTGAGCTCTCATTTGAAGAGTTAGAGCCTCGTTCTTTCTCATTTAACTCTCCATTTGGTGCATGCGCTGAGTGCTCAGGAATTGGTACTAAAAAAGAGGTTGATGAAGATCTGATAATTCCTGATGACTCAATCTCGATTAATGATGGTGCTATTGCCCCTTGGTCTGGTGGTCAATCATCAGATTACTTCCTGCGTTTATTAGAGGCCCTTGCAAAAGACCTACCATTTTCACTCGATACGCCCTGGAAGAAGATTTCTGCCAAAGCACGCGATGCCATTCTTAACGGCTATGAGTATGAAATTAAGATGAAGTACAAGGGTCGCTATGGTGCCCGTAATTACACAACAGGCTTTGAGGGTGTTATTCCCTTTATTCACCGCCGCCACGAGGAAACAGATAGTGATTACAGTCGCGATAAATACGAGGCTTATATGCGTGAGATCTCCTGTGAAAAGTGCAACGGTGCTCGCTTAAAGCCAGAGGTACTTGCTGTGACAATCGGGGATAAGAACATCTCTGAGATTTGCGAACTTTCAATTGCAGATTGCGCCACCTTCTTAAAGCAGATCAAGCTCAACAAGCGTGAAGCACAGATTGCAGAGCGCGTGATGAAGGAAGTCAACGCCCGTCTTGGCTTCTTACTAGATGTTGGACTTGATTACCTTTCACTTGCTCGTCCTGCTGGATCCCTATCTGGCGGTGAAGCACAGCGCATCCGCCTTGCAACCCAAATTGGTAGTGGTTTAGTTGGAGTTCTCTATGTTCTAGATGAGCCATCTATTGGCTTACATCAAAGAGATAACAAACGACTTATCGAAACTTTGACCCGACTGCGCAACCTTGGTAACACACTGATTGTTGTTGAACACGATGAAGAAACAATTCGCACAGCAGACTGGATCGTTGATATTGGGCCAGGTGCTGGCGAGCATGGTGGCAAGGTTGTTGTCTCTGGAAGTTATGAAGATTTGATCAATTCGAAGGAATCCATAACTGGTGCATATTTATCTGGGCGTAAATCAATTGCGATTCCCAAGACTCGCCGTCCAATCTATTCAAAACGCAAACTTGTCGTTAAGGGAGCTAAAGAGAATAACCTTAAGGAAATCGATGTTGAAGTTCCTTTGGGTGTCTTTGTTTCGGTAACGGGTGTTAGCGGTTCTGGAAAATCGACACTTGTAAATGACATCTTGTATACAGTTTTGGCAAATAAGTTAAATGGTGCTCGTTTAGTTCCAGGTCGTCACCGCACTGTCTCTGGCATCGAATTACTGGACAAAGTAGTTCACGTCGATCAATCTCCAATTGGTCGCACACCGCGTTCCAACCCAGCAACTTACACAGGTGTCTTCGACAAGATCCGCGCACTATTTGCTGAAACAAGTGAGGCAAAGATTCGTGGATACCAACAAGGCCGTTTCTCCTTTAACGTTAAAGGTGGACGCTGCGAGAACTGTTCTGGTGATGGAACCATCACAATTGAAATGAACTTCTTGCCAGATGTTTATGTGCCATGCGAGGTGTGTCATGGTGCGCGCTATAACCGCGAAACCCTAGAAGTTCACTACAAGAACAAGACGATTGCAGAAGTATTGAATATGCCTATTGAAGAGGCTGGCGGCTTCTTTGAATCTGTGCCCGCGATTGCTCGCTACCTCAAGACCCTTAATGATGTGGGACTTGGCTATGTTCGATTGGGTCAATCCGCTCCAACGTTGTCCGGTGGTGAAGCACAGCGCGTCAAGCTTGCAACTGAGCTACAACGCAGATCAACTGGCCGCACGATCTATGTTTTGGATGAACCAACAACAGGCTTGCACTTTGAAGATGTCAATAAGTTGTTGACCGTTCTCAACCGTTTGGTTGATACCGGAAACACTGTTGTTGTTATCGAGCACAACCTCGATGTCATTAAGTGCTCCGACTGGGTCATTGATATGGGACCGGAGGGCGGATTCCGCGGGGGATTAGTCGTTGCTGAGGGAACACCTGAAGATGTTGCAAAGGTAAAAGAGAGTTACACGGGACAGTTCTTAGGTGAGATTTTAAAGTCAAATAGAAAAGCGCCAGCAAAGAAATAGTCCAATGGCAGATCCTCAAAGTTATCGGCCAAGTAATATCCCGGAGCATCCTGGGGTTTACCGTTTCTATAATGCTAAAGACAAGATCATCTATGTTGGCAAGGCAAAAAATCTTAAGAACCGCCTGAGTAATTACTTTCAGGCAAATCTTGCGACTAAGACCTATCGCATGGTGCATGAAGCGGTCAGGGTTGATTGGACCATCGTAAGCACCGAACTTGAAGCGTTAGCGCTGGAATTTAGTTGGATTAAGCAACACCAACCTAAGTACAACGTTCAGTTTAAAGACGACAAGTCCTACCCTTACTTAGCCTTATCTCTTAATGATGAGTATCCGATGATCTTTATAACTCGTAAAGATAAGAGACCGGGTCTCAAGTACTTTGGCCCCTATACAAATGCGTGGGCACTTCGCAACACATTCGAAGTTTTACTCAAAGTATTTCCTGTGAGATCCTGCTCTTCTGCAAACTTCACGCGTGCACGAAAGAGTAAAAGGCAGTGCCTATTGGGCGATATTGGTAAGTGCGCAGCACCTTGCGTGGATTGGATCTCTAAGGAAGATCACCAGAAACTGGCCCAACGGTTAAATGATTTTATGGAATCTGGGATGGAAAACATCCTGCCAAAACTACATGAAGAGATGCAGAATGCGGCAAATAACGAGGAGTTTGAAAGAGCGGCCCGTTTGCGCGATCAGATTGACTCATTTGAGAAAGCTCAAAAATCTACAGAAGGTAACTTCTCAGATGATTTAGATGGTGACTTCATTTCCTTGTATCAAGATGGCTTCCATGCTGCAGGTTCGATTTTCTCCATGCAGCGCGGTTCAGTCAAAGGTTCACGCTCATGGATTGTGGACCAAGAGATGGTGCTTGAAGGACAAGATGTATTAACGGCTTTGCTGTATTCGATTTATGGAACTGGTTCAATGCAGGTGCCGCGCAATATTTATGTGAACAGCGAGCCCGTTGATAAGGACCAGTTAGAAAAATGGCTCGAAACTATAGGAAATTCAAAGGTTGAGATTAAGGTTCCTCAGCGAGGCGAGAAGGTAGAGCTGCTAGATACTGTTAAGAGAAATGCACAGTACTCACTTATTCAGTATTTAAGTAAGCGTGCCACCGATGCGGCTGTTAGTGGCAAGGCGTTGACAGAGATTGAAGAGTCTTTGAGTTTGGGGCGTACGCCATTGCGCATTGAATGCTTTGATATTTCCAATATTTCTGGAACATCAGTAGTGGCTTCAATGGTTGTCTTTGAAGATGGCATGGCAAAGAAGAGTGAATATCGCAGATTCATCATTAATACCGATGAAGGTTTTGATGACACTCGAGCAATGCATCAAGTGATTACCCGTCGCTTGAAGCGCCTGATTGATGATCGCCAAGAAAATGAGGCAGAGGTAGCAGAGCTTGGGGGAAAACCAAGTAAGTTCGCATACCCTCCACAGTTAATCGTTGTGGATGGTGGTGCGCCACAGGTGAGTGCGGCACAACGAGCTCTTACAGAACTCGGCATTACAGACATTGCATTGTGCGGGTTAGCTAAGCGCTTAGAAGAGGTGTGGATTCCAGGATCAAAAGATCCGCTAATTTTGCCAAGAAACAGCGAAGGTCTATATCTACTGCAGCGAATTCGCGATGAAGCACACCGCTTTGCCATCTCCTTCCATCGTTCACGTAGATCTAAGGTGATGTTGGAATCAGTGTTAGATGACATTCCACAGCTAGGTTCTGCTCGCAGAGCTGCCCTACTAGATCGATTCGGATCTGTGGCTGCTATTCGCAAAGCCAATGTGGAGGACATCGCAGCAACTCCTGGCATAGGTGCAAAGATCGCTTCGATTATTGAAGAGCATCTAAGTACCGTTACAGCGCAGAAAGTAAACACTGAAACTGGCGAGATTCTAGGGACGTAGGCATGAGTAACAATTTCTTTGAGCAGGATGCAAAGGTGCAAACAGACTCCCTAGCAGTGTTTGCTCGTGAGATTTTAAAGAAGTATGGGATTAGTGATTCTGAAGTTGAGTGCATCAACTTTGAGTTCAACGCCACTTTTGCAGTCTCAACTGAGTCTGGTCAGAAGTACGCCTTACGTTTGAACATCAATTCAACGCGAGTGGTTTCAAATATTTTGGCTGAGACTCAGTGGGTTCGAGATCTTGCACGCATCCCGTCAGTTAACGTTCCAACACCTATTGCATCCCTTGATGATAAGTACCTCGTTTCTGCGCACCATGCAGATTCAGGGCAGACTATTTTTGGCGTGATGTATTCATGGCTTGAAGGTGAAGAAATAGGGGATGAGCCAACACTGGATCAGCTTCACACAGTTGGTCAAAGCATGGCTCTGTTACATGACAACTCATCCAATTTCACTCTTACTGATGGGGCCGAACTTCCCACCTTCAATGATTTCTTTTGGGGAACTGAGGATTTCCTATTTTCAAGTAAATCAACACTGATTCCTAAAGATCGCGCACTATTTGAACAAGCTCGAGATTTGATTATGGAATTTACCGACGAACTGTATGCAACCTCTGCCGTCCACATCATTCATGCCGATTTACATGGCTGGAATTTGATGTGGCATGAAGATCAACTCTCCATCTTTGACTTTGATGATTGTGGATATGGGGTTCAGGCCCAAGACATCGCTGTGGCGCTGTATTACTTGGATACTCCCGAACAAGATGCCGCTTTGCTTGATGGCTATAAGTCCATTCGCCCATTACCTGTTTACTCTGAAAACGCTATGAAAGCGCTATTACTGCAACGGCGGTTATTCCTGCTGAACTACCTCTATGAGACCAAGAACGCTGAGCACAAAGAGATGTTGCCGGCTTATTTGGAAAAGACAATTGAGCGTGTTTCCACATTCTTGACAGATGTAACACAATAGTTCCATGACACAAGAGACCTTGATTCTGACCGGCATGTCAGGTGCTGGCCGATCAACGGTTGCCCATGCCTTGGAAGATCTTGGTTGGTATGTTGTCGATAATCTGCCACCTTCTTTGTTGCCAGCATTAGTTACGAAAGGAACTGGACCACAAGGTAAAGAATTAGCTGTTGTGGTTGATGTTCGCGGCGGAGAGTTCTTTGATGAACTCACTCACGCACTTGCAGAGCTGAAGCAAAGAAAATCTGATTATCGGCTGGTCTTTTTGGATGCGACAGATCAATCTCTAGTCCAACGCTTTGAATCGACTCGTCGTCCTCACCCTTTGCAGGGCAAGGATCGCATCGTTGATGGAATTTCACGTGAACGTGAAAAGCTCGAAGATGTTCGATCGCAAGCAGATGTTGCAATAGACACATCTAATCTAAATGTTCACCAATTAGAAAAGCGCATTGGTGAAATATTTGGAGCGGGGAAGCTGCAAGGCATTCGAGTTAACGTTTTGTCATTTGGATACAAGTACGGAATCCCGGTCGATGCAGATTTAGTCCTGGATTGTCGCTTCATCCCAAATCCACATTGGATTCCAGAACTTCGCCCATTAACCGGTCTAACTCCGCAGGTCAGCGAAAAGGTTCTTGGTAGTGAAGGTGTGAAGGATTTCGTTCAGGGGTATGTGCATCTCGTAGATTCAATGATGGAAGGCTACATGCGTGAAGGTAAGAAGTATGTGACTATCGCGGTTGGTTGCACTGGTGGAAAACACCGAAGCGTTGCAATTACAGAAGAGATCGCCAAACAATTAAATGCAGTTGATACGGAATTGTCAGCGCACCCAACTCATCGTGATGTAGGTCGTGAATAAGTTTGTCTAAAGTTGTTGCCCTTGGTGGTGGTCATGGTTTGGCTGCAAACCTTGCAGCGCTACGTCGGATAACCCAAGAGATCACCGCAATAGTTACCGTTGCAGACAATGGTGGTTCAAGTGGGCGATTGCGTGAAGAGTTTCCAATCTTTCCACCGGGTGATTTACGAATGGCGTTGACTGCATTGTGTGCAGATGATGATTGGGGCCGCACATGGGCCGAAATCCTGCAACACAGATTTGATAGCAATGGTGAGTTAAATGGCCATGCAATGGGAAATTTGTTGCTGGCATCTATGTGGAATGCAGGCGATGACCCAGTTGTTGCATTAGATCGTGTGGGACAACTGCTTAAAGTTATTGGACGAGTTCTTCCAATGGCAGCAGTGGCATTAGATATTGAGGGCACATTTAATACATCAACTGGTCGCATAGTTGTTCGTGGACAAAAAGAGGTTGCAACTGCGAAAGGACACATTCAATCCCTTCGAATAATTCCGGAAGATCCACCAGCTAGAGACGAAGCTTTGAATGCAATTGCAATTGCCGAATGGATAACGATGGGTCCCGGATCATGGTTTTCAAGTGTGATTCCGCACCTATTGGTACCGGCACAGTTAGATGCCTTGAAAAGTTCACAGGCAAAGAAGATTTTGATATTAAATTTAGATGCGTCTAGCCAGTCACAAGGCGAAGAGTTTGCTGGATCAACCCCCGAGCAGCATTTAGAGTTTTTTCATCACTATGCACCCGGATTAACTGTGGATTATTGCCTCGTGGACCAATCTGTTGTTCGAGATGAGCAATCACTGCGCGCAGCAGCATCAACCTTAGGTTCAGAGATTGTGGTGGCAGATATACGAAAAGCCCCAGGCAGTATTCATCATGATGCTGAAAAATTAGCTCTCCATTTGGGCCACATTTTTTCTCGCTAGATGGTTGGATTAGCGCCATGGCAATGACAGCATCAGTTAAGGACGAGCTATCTCGTCTGTCCATCACCAAACCGTGTTGTCGCAAGGCCGAGGTTTCCTCCCTTCTTCGCTTCGCCGGTGGGCTCCATATCGCAGCAGGCAAAATCGTTATCGAAGTTGAACTAGACACTTCACAGAGTGCCCGCAGACTTCGCAAAGACATTGCAGATATTTATGGGCATGATTCTGATTTGGCGGTCTTGTCATCAAGTGGATTGCGCAAGGGATCACGATATGTTGTTCGTGTAATTAATGAAGGCGATGCACTGGCTCGTCAAACAGGGTTAGTAGATGCAAATGGTCGCCCAGTTCGTGGATTGCCGCCGCAGGTTGTTTCTGCTGCAACATGTGATTCAGAAGCTGCATGGCGCGGTGCTTTTATCGCGCACGGTTCACTGACAGAACCCGGTCGATCTTCATCACTTGAAATTACGTGCCCAGGACCAGAGGCGGCTTTAGCGTTAGTGGGAGCAGCCCGACGCCTTGGAATTGTTGCAAAGGCTAGAGAAGTTCGTGGCGTTGATCGAGTTGTCATTCGTGACGGTGATGCCATTGGTGTTTTGCTTACTCGCTTAGGCGCACATGAAAGTGTTCTTGCGTGGGAAGAGCGCCGCATGCGCCGTGAAGTTCGGGCAACTGCTAACCGTCTTGCAAACTTTGATGATGCAAACCTTCGCCGTTCTGCCCGCGCAGCCGTTGCAGCCGCTGCCCGTGTGCAAAGGGCCATGGAGATTCTTGGGCCAACAATTCCTGATCACCTAAAAGAGGCTGGGGATCTGCGCATTAATCATGGCCAGGCATCATTGGAAGAGTTGGGCTCACTAGCCACCCCTCCAATGACAAAAGATGCAATCGCTGGTCGTATTCGTCGCCTGCTGGCTATGGCAGATAAGCGTGCTCAAGAGCTCGGAATTCCAGATACTGAGAGTGGTCTCTCGCCTGATTTACTCAATTAGTAGGTAGATACTCAAGAGTTCATTAACTCTTCACTGGTAAGGTTCTCCCTAAGACCCCAGCGTTGTGGCAGTTTTACGAACCACCAACAGCTGGGCTTTTTTATGCCGCGCCGAGAAATCTCTGCAGCAGAGGCCCCACTAGTAGCAAGGACACTTTCGTGATTAATGTCGGAATCAATGGTTTTGGACGCATCGGTCGTAACTTCTTCCGTGCCTCACTGACTAACCCAAATATCAACATCGTCGCAATTAATGACCTGACTCCCAATGAGACTCTTGCTCACCTTTTGAAGTATGACTCAATCTTGGGTCGCCTTGGTCTACCTGTCACATTCACAGATGATTCAATCACTGTTAACGGCAAGACAATCAAAGTTTTCTCAGAGCGCGATCCAGCAAACCTGCTATGGGCTTCAGTTAAGGCAGATGTAGTTGTTGAATCAACTGGTATTTTCACAAAGGCTGCAGATGCTCAAAAGCACATCACAGCCGGTGCCAAGAAGGTAATCATCTCTGCTCCAGCAACAGATGAGGACATCACGATCGTTATGGGTGTTAACCACACACAGTATGAGAATTCAAAGCACAACATTATTTCAAATGCATCATGCACAACCAACTGCCTTGCACCAATGGCAAAGGTTTTGCAGGACAACTGGGGAATTGTTAAGGGCTTGATGACAACAATTCACGCATACACAAATGATCAGGTAATTCTTGACTTCCCACACAAGGATCTACGTCGCTCACGCGCAGCTGCAACAAACATGATTCCAACTTCTACTGGTGCTGCTAAGGCAATCTCACTTGTTATGCCAGAGCTCAAGGGCAAGCTAGATGGATACGCAATGCGCGTGCCAGTTCCAACAGGATCTGCAACAGATCTAACTGTTGAGCTAGCCAAGGAAGCCACAGCTGCAGAAATTAACGCTGCAATGAAGGCTGCGGCCGATGGTCCACTCAAGGGATTCCTTTCATACACAGAAGACCCAATTGTTTCTTCTGACATCGTTACAGATCCTTCATCTTGTATCTTCGATGCAGGTCTTACCAAGGTAATTGGTAACCAGGTCAAGGTCGTTGGTTGGTATGACAATGAATGGGGTTACTCAAACCGCCTAGTCGACTTGATCGATTACGTTGGTAAAACTCTGTAATGCCAGATCTTTCAACAATTGATGTAGCCGGAAAGCGAATCTTTCTTCGTTGCGATCTTAATGTTCCCTTGAAGGAGGGAGTTATTAAGGATGATGGGCGTATTAAAGCCTCGCTTCCGACTATTCAATTACTTCTTGAAAAAGGCGCATCACTTGTAATTGCCGCCCATCTGGGTCGCCCAAAGGGTGAAGCAAAGCCTGAATTATCACTAGCTCCAGTTGCAAAGCGATTAGCTGAACTACTTGGACGTGAAGTTAAGTTTAATGGTGGTGTAACAGGGACTGCTGTAACTACTGCAGCCGAGTCATTGCAAGCTGGAGAAATTCTTCTTCTAGAAAATATTCGCTTCAGTGCAGCAGAGACAAGCAAAGAAGAGTCAGAGCGCGCAGAATTTGCTGGCGAACTAGCAAAACTTGCTGACTTCTATGTTGGTGATGGCTTTGGCGCAGTACATCGCAAGCACGCATCTGTTTTTGATCTACCTAAATTACTTCCACATGCTGCTGGCACATTAGTTGCAGCAGAGGTTCAAGTTCTAAAGAAGCTAACACAAAATCCAGAACGCCCATATGGTGTTGTTCTAGGTGGAGCAAAGGTTTCAGACAAGCTTGGCGTGATCGAAAACTTGCTGGGCAATGTTGATGTTCTAGCAATTGGCGGCGGAATGGTGTTCACATTCCTGAAGGCTCAGGGCAAAGAAATCGGAACATCACTTGTTGAAGCAGAGATGCTTGATGTCGTTAAAGGATTGATTGCAACTGCAGAAAAAAACGGTGTGAAGTTGGTTCTTCCAACTGACATTGTTGTTGCTCCTACATTTGCAGCAGATGCCACACCAACTATCGTTGCAGCAGATGCGATCCCAGCAGATCAAATGGGACTAGATATTGGACCGGTATCTGCACAGGCATTTGCCGCTGAAATTGTTAAGTGCAAGACGGTGTTCTGGAATGGCCCAATGGGAGTGTTTGAATTTCCTAACTTTGCAGCTGGAACAAAAGTTGTTGCACAGGCTTTGACAGAGGTTTCAGGGATTTCAGTTGTAGGTGGGGGAGACTCAGCAGCAGCTGTTCGCGCACTTGGTTTTGCTGATTCTGAGTTCGGCTATATTTCAACAGGCGGCGGCGCTTCACTTGAATACCTCGAAGGCAAAGAACTTCCAGGTCTAGAAGCATTAGAATTAATTTAAGAATCAATAGCGGGGGAGTGATAATGCGTAAACCATTAATGGCAGGAAACTGGAAGATGAACCTCAATCACCTTGAGGCCATTGCAGTTGCACAAAAGTTGGTTTATGGCCTTGATGACAAGGATTACGACGCTGTTGATGTTGCAGTTATCCCTCCCTTCACAGATATTCGCTCAATTCAGACTTTGGTAGATGGTGATCGCTTACGCCTTCAATATGGAGCTCAGGATCTTTCACCTGATGCAAGTGGTGCGTTCACTGGAGATATCTCAGGTTCAATGTTGGCAAAGCTTGGTTGCACATATGTTGTGATTGGCCACTCAGAGCGCCGCGCAATCCATCAAGAGTCCGACGCCTTAATTAATCGAAAGATCAAAGCAGCGTTGGCTAATGAACTGATTCCAATTTTTTGTGTTGGTGAAGAGTTAGCGATTCGCGAAGCCGGGACGCATGTGAGCCACGTTATTCGCCAGGTGCGAGCAGGTCTTGAAGGATTTACAAAGCCAGAGTTAAAAAAGATTGTTATCGCCTATGAGCCAGTTTGGGCAATTGGTACAGGAAAAACTGCAACACCTGAAGATGCTCAAGAGGTCTGTGCTGCGATTCGTGAAGAGGTAGAAAATATTGGTTCACCTGAGATCGCATCAAATATGCGCATCCTTTACGGCGGTTCAGTGAAGTCTTCTAACATCGTGGAAATCATGAAAAAGACAGATGTTGATGGTGCCTTGATTGGTGGAGCGAGCCTAGATCCTGAAGAATTGGCCAGGATCGTCAAATTTCACGCGGTGAGCGAGTAAGCATTACCCCCACGGGGCAGGTATCCTTACCCTCTACGAACTAGGAGTTTAAGAAAAGTGAAACTAGCTCTCTCAATAGCGCTGATTATTACCAGCCTACTCATGATCCTTTTGGTACTTCTTCACAAAGGTAAGGGAAGCGGCCTATCCGATCTATTCGGTGGCGGTATCTCCTCAAACTACGGTGGTTCATCTGTCGTCGAGCGCAACCTTGATCGCATCACTATTGTTGCTGGCGGTTTGTGGTTTGCATTAGTTGTCGCACTCTCACTCGTTCTAAAGTAAACAACTTTCTTTTCGTTTTTGATTAAGCAAGCAAGGGGATAACAATGGCAAGTGCAATTCGCGGAAGTCGTGTTGGCGCAGGCCCAATGGGTGAGGCAGAGCGCGGCGATTCAATCGCTCGTGCCTATGTTTCATACTGGTGTGCAAACGGACATGAAGTTCGCCCATCATTTGCTGTTGAAGAAACTGTTGTTATTCCAGCTGAATGGGATTGCCCAAAGTGTGGTTACCCAGCAGGTCGCGATCGCAACAATCCGCCTAGCCCAGAAGTAAACGTTCCCTACAAGACTCACCTTGCTTATGTAAAAGAGCGTCGCACAGATGCTGAAGGTGAAAAACTTCTAGAAGAAGCGCTTCGTAAACTTCGCGGAGATGACGAAGAATAAATCTTAGAGAGCTTTAGCAGCTTCTAGTAATTCAGATATACCCATTGCGCGATTTGTAAGATTAAATCGAAGCAGTGGGTATTTTCTTGATGCCAGTGCTTTTCCATCACCTAATGCTTGTGCGGCAACTAAAGTCTTGAATCCGTAGATTTGTCCTGGGATTGCAACATCCTTTTTCACATCACCGGTAATTTGCAAGAACACTCCGTTTTGTTGGCCACCTTTATGAAATTGCCCTGTTGAGTGCAGGAAGCGTGGTCCCCAACCAAAAGTGACAGGGCGTCCTGATTTACTGGCAAGGATTTCACGCAGTTCAGCAATAGCCACATCATCTTTGCGATCAAGATAAGCCATGACTGCGATGTATCCGCCTGCAGGAATGCTAGAAATTAACTGTGACAAGGCCTCTGTTGCATTACTTCCTGCACCAAAGATTTCCACAGCGCCAATAGTTGCATCGCCGGTAAAGGTTGGCAGCACACCCTTCCACTCATTAAGCAGGGCTGAAGTTTGTTCTTTTGCCTCAGTTACATTCGGCTGATTGAAAGGGTCGATGGCAAGTGCTGCACCGATGAGAGCGGTAACCCATTCCCACACAATAAATTGTGAAGCTAAATCACCTTCAACAACCAAGTCTGCAGTTCCGGTGAAAGCAATTGTGAAGGCATTGCCTTCAAGGCCGTGCTGTGATGACTCTGCAACTACAGGTAGGCGACCAATTTGATTCTTGCCAGTTGATTCGGCAACTAACTGCTCAATCCAATCACTCAATCCTGGCATTCCAGAACCTTGATCGGTAAAGGCAAGGTATTGATCAGCGACATATGTCAGCAGGTATGCGATGTCGCACATCATCTGTGAGTCGGCAAAAAACGCAGCTTTGGTATCACTGGCGTTATCTAGCAACACTGAAACATCAACATCAATGAGTGCGGCAGGTAGCAAACCAAATGGACTCAAAACGCTAAAACGCCCACCAACATTGGGATCAGCGTTAACTACTGAATATCCGCCTTCTCTAACTTGCTTGTCCAAGGGAGAGCCTGGGTCTGTAACAAAAACCATATGGTCAATTGGATTCAGGCCAGCATCTTTAAACGCTCCTTCAAAGAGTGCACGTTGTGAAGCGGTCTCAATTGTTGAACCAGATTTTGAGCTCACTACAACCACGCTTTTAGCAAGATCAGTTTTTAGGGCATGTGCAACATAATCTGGATCAGTTGAATCTAGAACGAATAGCTTCTTTGAAAACGTTTGAGCAATTACCTCTGGCCCAAGTGAAGATCCACCCATTCCACACAAAATGACAGAACTCTTATCGCGATGCTTTGCAGCCAGAGCATCAAATTGTGGAAGAAGCTCACGAGATGATTCAGGCAGATCAATCCAATTCAAACGAACTGACGCTTCAGCTTGGGCATCTGGTCCCCAAATAGTCGAATCCTTCTGCTTAAGGCGTTCGTGGAAAGCTTGGAGCGCTTTGTATTGGGCCGATGAGCGGTCAATCTTTGAAAGGGAAGTACCTTTTATTGAAATCATTATTGTTGGGCAGCCTTTACATTCTCTAGTAATTCATCCCAAGCTTGGGCAAACTTTTTCACACCATCGATCTCCAAATCTGTGGTTATTTGGTCAAGAGAAATACCAAGCGCAGACAAACCCTTGAGAACATTGACCGCATCAGCGTAATTCCCAGAAATAGTATTTCCGCGCACCACACCATGATCAATCAGAGCATCTAAGGTTGTTTGAGGCATGGTGTTAACAGTCTCTGGCGCGATTAATTCAACAACGTATTGAGTGTCAGGATAGGCGGGATCTTTTACACCTGTTGAAGCCCACAAAGGACGCTGCTTATTAGATCCTTTGGATGACAAGGCACTCCAACGCTCTGAGCCGAACTTTTCTTCAAATAGTTGATAGGCCAAGTGCGCGTTTGCAATTGCAGCCTTACCCAAGAGCGTTTCAGCTTCAGGTGAGGGATTCTTCTTGAGCAATCCATCAACAGTTGAATCGATGCGACTTACAAAGAAGGATGCAACAGAGTGGACTTGTGATGGATTCTCACACTGCTCTAGACCCTTCATGAAGGCATCAATAACTTGCCCATACCGCTTAACAGAAAAAATCAGTGTCACATTCACACTGATACCAGCAGCGATCAGTGCTGTGATGGCGGGCAACCCTTCAATCGTTGCTGGGACTTTAATCATTACATTGGGACGATCAATGATTGCCCAGAGCTCTTTACCGGCGGCAATTGTGCCATCAGTATCTCGTGCAAGACGTGGGTCAACTTCAATGCTGACACGACCATCAAAACCTTCGCTGCTTGAGAAGATTGGCGCGAATAGATCGCATGCTTGACGCACATCATCTGTTGTCAGCTTCTTTACAACATCATCGACGGTTGCACCTTTCATGGCAGCAATATCTGCGCTGTATTCGGCTGCCCCGCTTATGGCGCTACTGAAAATACTGGGATTAGTCGTGACACCGACAACACCACTGTTTGCAATTCTTGAAGGCAATGAGTGGGCATCTGTTCCAGTGATTTTTGCCCGCGATAGATCATCTAGCCAAATAGATGTTCCAGCACTTGCTACTTTATGAACGCTCATTTGATTGCCTTCTTTACCTGAGCAACGACGTTATCAACCGAAAAACCGAATTCTTTAAACAATCGCTTCGCATCTGCTGATGCACCGTAATGTTCAAGTGAGATTGCAACGCCAGTATCACCAATTAATTCACGCCATCCTTGGGCGATGCCAACTTCAATACTGATTTTCACAACATTGGGCGACAGGACTGAAGTTCTATATGCCTGATCTTGTTCAGCAAACCATTCAAGACATGGCGCACTTACAACTCGGACATTAATTCCCTCTGCAGCTAGCGCGGTTTGTGCATCAATAGCCAATGAAACTTCAGAGCCTGTTGCAATCAAGATTGCTTGAGCATTTGCAACATCTTTCAAGATGTAAGCACCCTTTGCTACGCCAGTTGCTGGCGCGCAGATAGTGCGATCAAATACTGGCAGATTTTGGCGAGAGAGCAGGATTCCTGCGGCTCGTCCGCGAGCGATGATTTGCTTCCAAGCCTCTGCTACTTCGTTGGCATCTCCTGGGCGAATTACATCTAGTCCTGGGATGGCACGAAGGGCTGCAAAGTGCTCAATCGGTTGGTGAGTTGGTCCATCTTCGCCCACACCAATCGAATCATGTGTCCACACATATGTAGATGCGATATTCATCAGTGCTGCAAGGCGCACAGCTGGTCGCATGTAATCGCTAAAGACGGCAAATGTTCCACCAAAAGATCTGGTTAAACCATGGAGTGCAATTCCATTGAGTATTGATCCCATAGCGTGTTCTCGAATACCAAAATGGATTATGCGGCCATAGGGATCTGCACCTGGGATAGAAGATGTTGTCGGAAGGAAAGATCCAGAAGCTTTAATGCTGGTGTTATTCGAACCAGCTAAGTCAGCAGATCCTCCCCAGAACTCTGGCAACTTGGCAGCGATTGCATTGATTACTTCACCAGAGGCAGCACGTGTTGCAACTTCTTTGTCAGGGGCAAAGACTGGAATGTCTGCATCCCAACCGGCAGGTAGGCCCTTCACGCGTAATCTTTCTAGAAGTGCAGCCTTCTCAGGATTTGCTGATTTCCATGTTGCAAACTTTCCATCCCATGTCGCACGGGCTACTGCGCCGCGATCCTTAACAAGTCGTGCATGTGCAAGAACTTCGGCAGGCATTGCAAAATCTTCATCAGGGTTTAATCCCAGTGCAACCTTTGTTGCTCTGATTTCATCTACGCCAAGTGCTGACCCATGAGAGCCGGCTGTTCCTTGAGCTTTGGGAGCAGGCCATGCAATTACAGAATGCATGCGAATGAGTGTTGGCTTAGAAGTTTCTTTCTTTGCAGCAACCATTGCAGCATCTAAAGCGACGAGGTCAATGTTTCCTGAGGCGAGTGCTGCAACTTCAATGACATGCCAGCCGTATGCGCGGTAGCGAGCCGCAACATCTTCGGTGAATGCATTGTGAGTATCGCCTTCAATTGAAATTCTGTTGTCATCATAAATAATGTTGAGGTTGCCAAGCTCTTGTGTTCCAGCCAAAGATGAAGCTTCTGCGCTTACACCTTCTTGCAGATCTCCATCGGAACAAATGACCCAAATGGAGTGATCAAAAAGTGAAGTATTTGCAGGTGCTGTTGGATCAAGTAATCCGCGCTCATAACGGGCAGCCATAGCCATACCAACTGCTGTTGCAACGCCTTGACCTAGAGGACCGGTCGTCATTTCAACCCCTGCAGTGTGACCATATTCAGGATGGCCAGGAGTTAATGAACCCCATGTTCTAAAGCTTTGAAGATCTTTCATTTCAAGACCATAACCACTCAGAAAAAGTTGAATGTAAAGGGTTAGCGATGAGTGACCGCAGGAGAGTATGAATCTGTCGCGACCTAGCCAGTGTGGATCTGCTGGATCATGAACTAGGTGGCGTTGGAATAATGAGTATGCAACAGGTGCAAGCGACATTGCAGTACCTGGGTGGCCATTACCAACTTTTTGAACTGCATCAGCAGATAGTGCGCGTGCATATGCAACAGCGCGATCATCTAGTTCAGTCCAACCGGTTAGTGCGCTCATCTCTTATCCATTCTGTGTGATTACTGACAGTCGGATTCGCCACGCGGCGATCCATACCAAAGTTGCTCCTAGCAAGTGAACAGCAACTAAAATTTCGGGGATACCGGTGAAGTATTGAATGTAGCCAATTCCACCTTGAGCAAGTGCAATTAATGCAAAAACCTTGATTGCTTTCTTGCTATGGGCACTAGTTCCTTGCGCAACATAAAAAGCAAATGTGACTCCCAGTAGAAAGATAACAACATCGGCATGGAGCCAAGCGACCGTACGTATGTCAAAATCAAATCGTTTCGCTTGTGCATCCCCAGCATGTGGACCTGAACCCGTAACGATTGTTCCTAAAATAATTACAACAAAAGAGGTGACTATGTGCACCACCGAGATCTTGGAGGTTAAAGATTCTGGCTTAACGAAAACGGCAGGTAAACGTCTACGCGAGTACAACGAGGTTGCACCAGCGATAAGAATGATTGATAGCAAGAGGTGGCCAGCAACAGGGATTGGATTAAGATCTGTTAACACGGTGATGCCGCCCAGAATTCCTTGTCCAAAGATTCCTAGGAATTGTCCAATAGCTAATCCTCGTAAATCTTTACGCTTACTTTTTAAGACAGCGATAATCACTGCAATTGATGCAATTACTAAAACAAAAGTTAACAATCGATTTCCAAATTCAATCCACACATTTAATTGCGGTTCGGCTTGATGGGGGACCGGGGTATATGAACCTGGTGTGCACTCGGGCCAGGTGGGACATCCCAATCCAGATCCGGTTAACCGAACAGCTCCGCCTGTGACAACAAGGGCTGCCTGCAAGAAAAGCAGCAATCCTGTGGCCGGGGCCAAAACCCTTGTTGCTAGATCTGAGGCTTTGGACATGGCCTAAGCCTATGACCCTTGAGCCACGCAGGGCTCTCGAGTGGCTCTCTGTGTCGAATTACGACACAATACTGTTGTGAAAATGACCGGAGTCAATCCAGCAGGGGACGATGCCCGTACCCGTGATCTTGTGGCCCGCTCAATTCTAGAAAATGGACCGTCAACCGCCGCCGTTCTTGGTGAGCGTTTAGGGCTTACCGCAGCAGGAATTAGACGTCACTTAGATCTATTGGTTGCAGATGGTGTTGTGGAGGCCCGTGATCCACGTTCTTCATCGATTCGCGGTCGTGGGCGACCTTCAAAGGTTTTTGTTATGTCAGATCAAGGCCGCGAGAAGTTTGAACATTCATATGATGATCTAGCTGTAGCCGCACTCAAATTTATGTCTGCGCAATCTGGTGCACATCTTGTCGATGCTTTTGCACAATCTCGCGCCGATGACATTGAACGTCAGGCCCAAAAGTTTATGGCAAAGCGTTCAGGCAAAGTTGATGCGCTCGCAGATTTCTTAACTGATCAGGGTTATGCGGCAAGTGTTCATGACAAGCCAATGGGGCAAGAGCTTTGCCAACACCACTGCCCAATTGCACACGTCGCATCCGAATTTCCACAATTATGTGAGGCTGAGACTGAAGCTCTTTCAAAGTTACTCGGAACTCACGTTCAACGTTTGGCGACAATCGCACATGGCGATGGCGTTTGTACAACTTTTATCCCAAAGACACACACTACAACCCGAAAGGTACGTGCATGACTACAGCACATCCAGAACTCGACGGACTCGGCAACTACGAATACGGCTGGTCAGATAAGAGCTCCGCTGGCGATAACGCTAAGCGCGGCATCAATGAGGATGTTGTTCGCGACATCTCATCAAAGAAATCTGAACCACAGTGGATGCTAGACATGCGCCTCAAAGGTTTGGACCTTTTCGGAAAGAAGCCAATGCCTAATTGGGGATCAGATCTTTCAGGAATCTTCTTTGACACGATCAAATACTTTGTTCGTTCAACTGAAAAGCAAGCAACTACATGGGATGACTTGCCAGATGAAATTAAGAACACCTACGACCGTCTTGGTATTCCAGAGGCTGAAAAGCAGCGCCTAGTGTCAGGTGTTGCTGCTCAGTACGAATCTGAGGTTGTTTATCACTCAATCCGCGAGGACCTAGAAGCACAGGGAGTGATTTTCCTTGATACAGATAGCGCTCTCAAGCAACACCCAGAGCTGTTCAAAGAGTATTTCGGAACAGTTATCCCAGTTGGAGATAACAAGTTTGCAGCACTCAATACTGCTGCGTGGTCTGGTGGATCATTTATCTATGTACCAAAGGGTGTACATGTTGATATTCCATTACAGGCTTATTTCCGTATCAATACTGAAAACATGGGTCAGTTCGAACGCACATTAATTATTGCTGACGAAGATTCATACATTCACTACGTAGAAGGTTGCACAGCACCGATCTACAAGTCTGATTCTTTGCACTCAGCTGTTGTTGAAATCATTGTGAAGAAGGGTGCACGCGTTCGTTACACCACGATTCAAAACTGGTCTAACAATGTTTACAACCTTGTTACAAAGCGTGCAACATGTGCTGAAGGTGCAACTATGGAGTGGGTCGATGGAAACATCGGTTCAAAGGTAACCATGAAGTACCCAGCTATTTTCTTAATGGGTCCACATGCAAAGGGTGAGACTTTGTCACTTGCTTTTGCAGGTGAAGGACAACATCAAGATTCTGGTGCCAAGATGGTTCACGCGGCTCCTTACACATCTTCTTCTGTTATTTCTAAGTCTGTTGCTCGAAACGGCGGTCGTACTTCATACCGCGGTCTCGTACAGGTTCAAGAAGGTGCTCACCACTCTGCAAGCACAGTTAAGTGCGATGCACTTTTGGTAGACACAATTTCTCGTTCAGATACATACCCATATGTTGATATTCGCGAAGATGATGTTTCAATGGGTCACGAAGCAACAGTGTCAAAGATCAGTGATGATCAGTTGTTCTATTTGATGTCACGTGGTCTCAATGAAGATGAAGCTATGGCAATGATTGTGCGTGGATTTATCGAACCAATCGCACGCGAACTCCCAATGGAGTACGCACTAGAGCTCAATCGTCTGATTGAACTTCAGATGGAAGGTGCTGTCGGTTAATGTCAGTTTTAGCAACTAATTACTTAACGCCTACAGGGCGCGAGGAAGCGTGGCGATTTACACCGCTCAAACGTCTTCGCGGTCTGCATGATGGCAGCTCTGTGCAATCTGATCGATCAACGTTGATCGCTAAAGACGCACTTCCTAAAGGCGTAACTTTCACTCGTGAAAATCTAGAGCCTCTTGCTGCCAGTGATGATGTCATCATTGAACGCATTCGTGCCTTTTCGCCATCCGTAGCTCACCTGTCTATCGCGGCAAATACTGAAGTAGCAGAGCCAATCTTTTTGGGTCGTTCTGCTGGAGCCCTAGATACTGCAGAGTTCTCACGTGTTCGAATCTCACTAGGAACCCACGCGGTTGCAACTGTGATTGTTGAAAATTCAACAGACACTGTTTTGGCTGAGGATTTAGAAATTGCTTTGGCCCCTGGTTCAAACCTGAAGTTTGTTACTTTGCAAGAGTTTGAATCTAAATCTGTATACACAGCCCGCCATCACGCGGTCGTTGACAAAGATGCAACCTTCAAATCGGTAACGGTAACTGTGGGCGGAGATGTTGTTCGTATCCTGCCTACGGTTGAATTCACAGCACCTGGTGGTTCTGTCGATCTGCTCGGTGTGTACTTTGCTACAGCTGGTCAGTTCTTTGAGCACCGTATGCATGTTGATCACGCAGTTCCACACGCAAAATCAAATGTTAATTTCAAGGGCGCCCTTGCTGGACAGGGTGCACACACTGTGTGGATTGGCGATGTGCTAATTCGTGCTGCCGCAGAAGGCACAGATACTTACGAACTTAACCGTAACCTTCTTCTTAGTGACGGTGCTCGCGCAGATTCAGTTCCTAATTTAGAAATTGAAACTGGCGAAATCATCGGTGCAGGACATGCGAGCACAACAGGTCGTTTTGATGACGAGCAGTTGTTCTATTTAATGTCTCGCGGAATCGCTATGGCAGATGCTCGACGCTTAGTTGTGCGCGGCTTTTTCAATGAGATCGTTCTAGAAATCGGAAATGAAGATGTTCAAAACCGAATTATGGACCGCATTGATAACGAGCTAGAAAAGGCAGGCAACAATGTCTGATTTAGCTCTCGATCAAATGACAGAAGGTAAGCCGGTTCTCATTGAGAAGAACGGTAAGTCAATCTGCGTAGCACGCGTGGGGGATGAGGTATTTGCTGTTGATGACACATGTACTCACTCAGATGCTTCTTTGTCAGAGGGCGATGTCACGGGATTCAAAATTGAATGCTGGCTACATGGCGCAGAGTTTGATCTTCGCACAGGAGAAGCATTAACGCTTCCAGCCAACATTGCATTGAAAACTTATTCGGTATCAATCGACGGAAACGCCGTCACGGTAGAGATTTAGCAACGAGAGAAGAGAGAAAAAAATGAGCACATTAGAAATCCGCGGCCTGCAGGTATCAGTTGATACAGACAACGGCACAGTCGAAATCCTTAAGGGTGTCGATCTAACAATTAAGTCTGGCGAGACTCACGCCATCATGGGCCCAAATGGTTCAGGTAAATCAACTCTTGCTTACTCAATTGCAGGACACCCTAAGTACACAATCACAGGTGGATCTGTAACTCTAGATGGCGCAGATGTCCTTGATATGACAGTTGATGAACGCGCAAAGGCTGGCTTGTTCTTGGCGATGCAGTATCCAGTTGAAGTTCCAGGAGTTTCTGTTTCTAACTTCTTGCGTACTGCAGCAACTGCACTACGTGGTGAAGCACCAAAGCTTCGTACATGGGTTGGTGAAGTAAAGGATGCAATGCAGGCACTCAACATGGATCCATCATTTGCTGCACGTAACGTCAATGAAGGTTTTTCTGGTGGCGAAAAGAAGCGTCACGAGATCATGCAGCTAGAACTTCTAAAGCCTAAGATGGCAATTCTTGATGAGACTGATTCAGGACTAGATGTGGATGCACTACGTATTGTTTCTGAGGGCGTAAACCGTGCAAAGGCTGCAAACAACCTTGGCGTCCTATTGATTACGCACTACACGCGAATCTTGCAATACATCAAGCCAGATTTCGTACATGTGTTTGCTAATGGCCGTGTTGTTGAACAAGGCGGACCAGAGCTAGCTGACAAGCTAGAAGCAAATGGCTACGCAGATTATGTGAGCAAATAAGAAAGTTATGGCATTTAACGTTGTGAAGGTACGTAAAGATTTCCCAATCTTTGAACGTACCATTCGCGACGGTAAAAAGTTGGTCTATTTAGATAGCGGAGCGACCAGCCAGAAGCCACTTTCAGTCATTGAAGCCGAAAGTGATTTCTATAAGTTTCACAATGCAGCCGTTCACCGCGGAGCTCATCAGTTAGCAGAAGAGGCAACAGATGCCTATGAAGGTGCACGTCGAAAGGTTGCTCAATTCCTTGGAGCACGTGAAGAACAGATTGTCTTTACAAAGGGCGCAACGGAATCTCTCAACCTCATTGCCTATGCAATGGGAAATGCTGCACCTGGCAATCGCTTTGCACTTACATCAAAGGACAAGATCGTTGTTACCGAGATGGAACACCACGCAAATTTGATCCCTTGGCAGCAACTAGCAGCGCGCACTGGCGCTCAACTGTCGTGGTTTGAAGTCACACCGGATGGACGTTTGGATCTTTCAAACATCAACTCGGTGATTACAGAGAACACAAAAGTTGTGGCGTTAACTCACCAATCAAATGTTTTAGGAACAATAATTCCTTTAAAGGCGATAGTGGCTCGCGCACATGAAGTGGGCGCAGTTGTTGTTCTAGATGCTTGTCAATCGGCTCCGCACATGCCAATAGATGTGAAAGAACTTGGTGTTGATTTTCTAGTTTTTTCTGGTCACAAAGCTTTAGGTCCAACAGGTGTTGGTGTGATGTGGAGTTCTTTACTTGAAGATTTGCCTCCGTTTCTTTATGGCGGCTCAATGATCGAAACAGTCACCATGACATCTGCAACGTGGGCACCAGCGCCTCGAAAATTTGAAGCCGGCGTACCTAACATGGCCCAGGCCGTTGGTCTTGGCGCAGCCCTTGATTACTTAACGGCCCTTGGCATGAGCAATGTTCATAACCATGAGGTTGCACTCACAAAGTATTTGATGGACAAGCTATTACAGGTTCCAGAGTTAAAGATTGTTGGTCCAACAGACCTTGATTCTCGTGGCGGAACAGTTTCATTTACTGTTGGGGAGATTCACCCACACGATTTAGGTCAGTATGTTGATAGCCAGGGCGTGGCAGTTCGTACAGGTCATCACTGCGCTTGGCCATTAACACGCAAACTTGGTGTACCGGCAACAACACGTGCATCACTCTATTTGTATAACGAAGAGTCAGATTGTGATGCATTATTTGATGCCATCCTTGGCGCACAGAAATACTTTGCATAATGGAACTAGATAGCCTTTATCAGGAAGTAATTCTCGATCACTACAAGCACCCCTTGAACAAAGGCCTATCGGCCACATACGGCGCACAGGTACATCACGTGAATCCAAGTTGTGGGGATGAAGTCACTCTTAATGTCACTGCAGAAAATGGCGTGATTAAAAGCATTACGTGGGATGGGGTTGGCTGTTCGATTTCGCAGGCAAGTGTTTCAATCGCAAGTGATTTATTGGTCAATAAGAGCTTTGCTGAAGCAGATGCCATCCTCGATGAATTTACTGAGCTCATGCACAGCAAGGGAACCAAGCAGGGCAATCCTGATGTTTTGGATGATGCTGTGGCACTTGCTGGCGTATCAAAGTTTCCTGCCCGCATTAAGTGCGCACTATTAGGGTGGATGGCGTTTAAGGATGCAGCCGTTAGAATTAATACAACAGCAAAGGGAGAGTAACGATGGCAACAAGTGTTGATGATGTAACTGAGGCAATGAAGGATGTTGTTGATCCTGAACTCGGTATCAATGTTGTAGACCTTGGCCTTATCTACGATGTGATGGTCGATGAAGCCAACATCGCAATCCTCAACATGACTTTGACGTCTGCAGCTTGTCCGCTCCAAGATGTAATCGAAGATCAAACTCGCGCAGCTCTTGCTGGAATGACTACAGATGTGAAAATCAATTGGGTGTGGATGCCGCCTTGGGGTCCAGACAAGATTTCTGATGACGGAAGAGAACAGCTGCGCGCTCTCGGCTTTACCGTTTAATTATGTCTATGCAGGCAGCGTGGATGACCCACCGCTCAATGACAGCTGATCCTTCAGTCAAGGAACAAAAATTAAAGCCAGGCACAGTCAAGCGTATTTTTAAGTTTGCACTGCCATATCGAACTAACATCATTATTTTTCTTGCAACCGTTGTGGTCGATGCTGCCCTAGTCGTAGCAACACCCCTACTTCTTAAGCAGCTCATCGATGATGGTGTGATCCCCAAAGATGGCGCAGTGGTTACAAGGCTTGCACTATTTGTTGGCTTGCTAGCCATTGCAGATGCCGGTTTTAACATGTTGGGACGTTATTTCTCTTCACGAATCGGTGAAGGCTTAATTTACGACCTTCGTTCCCTTGTTTTTGCTCATGTTCAAAAGCAGTCAATTGCATTCTTCACACGCACTCAGACTGGCGCTCTAATTTCTAGAATCAACTCTGATGTTATCGGCGCACAACAAGCCTTTACTGCAACACTTTCAGGTGTAGTCAGCAATGTGGTCAGTCTTGTGTTGGTCGGTATAACAATGTTGATTCTGTCTTGGCAGATCACTATTTTTTCACTGATTCTTTTACCTGTGTTTTTGATACCAACCAAATGGGTCGGACGCAGACTGCAATCACTTACTCGTGAGTCCTTTAACGTGAACGCTGAAATGTCCAGCACTATGACTGAGCGCTTTAATGTGTCAGGTGCAATGCTGGTAGCTCTCTATGGCGAGCCTGACCGTGAGCGTGAGTACTTCAGGTCTCGTGCAAGACGAGTTGCTGACATAGGCATCAAGATGGCGATGCTCAACAGATTGTTCTTCATCGCACTCACCAGCGTTGCAGCGATCGCAATGGCATTTGCTTATGGCATTGGCGGACATCTAGCAATTAGTGGGGGAGTAACCGTTGGAACATTGCTAGCAATTACAGCGCTGCTAGCTCGTTTATATGGTCCATTGACTGCGCTCTCTAATGTTCGTATTGATGTAATGACCTCTCTTGTTTCTTTTGAAAGAGTGTTTGAAGTATTAGACCTAGAACCAATGGTGAAAAATCGTGATGGCGCAAAGGTGCTTGTTACGAAAGAGCCACGTATTGAGTTTGATAACGTCGACTTCTCCTATCCGCGAGCAGAAGAGATTTCTTTAGCTTCACTTGAATCAGCAGCCAAAGCTGAAACTGTGCAGAGTGGACAAGTGTTAAAGAATCTTTCCTTTGTTGCAGAACCTGGCACGATGACAGCTCTGGTTGGTCCATCGGGTGCTGGCAAAACAACTATCAGTGCGTTGCTACCGCGTCTCTATGATGTAACTGGTGGTGCAATAAAGATTGATGGTAATGACATCCGTGATTTAACCGTGGAATCTTTGCGTGAATCAATTGGTGTGGTTATGCAGGATGCCCACCTATTCCACGAATCCATCGCAGAGAACCTTCGTTATGCAAAGCAAGATGCAACTCCTGAAGAGATGCAGGCTGCATGTGAATCTGCGCAAATCTGGAAGTTGATTGAGTCTTTGCCAAATGGCTTGGACACAATGGTGGGAGAGCGTGGGCACAGACTTTCCGGCGGAGAAAAGCAGCGACTTGCAATTGCGAGGTTGCTCTTAAAGTCTCCTTCAGTGGTAATTCTTGATGAGGCCACAGCCCACCTTGATTCAGAAAATGAACAGCTCGTACATTCAGCTCTTCAAGACGCACTAAAGGGGAGAACTAGCATTGTTATTGCCCACCGCTTAAGCACGGTTCGAGATGCTGATCAGATTCTGGTGCTTGAAAAGGGATCAATTGTGGAACGTGGCACGCATGATGAACTTGTTGCTAAGGGTGGGTTGTATTCAGATCTTTACAACAGACAGGATTTAACGGGTGCGACGAATCAAGATTCGTCCGTAGATAACTAAGCCACCAAAGAAGATCCATTGCAAGGCATATGCCATGTGAGGGCCATCGCTTAACTCAGGAAGCTGCGCAGTTACTTCTGGAGTAAGGGATGAATCTGATCCCGTCAAAAGGTCTATATAAAACTTTTCAGTATCTAATTGAGATTGCGCATTTAATTCTGAAACTAACCCTTCACCTTGGCCAGGTAGTGCGAAAAACGAACCACGAGGCAGAGAAGAGTCAAGACGTAGTCGACCAGTAATTGTTACCTCACCTTGAGGCAACGCAGTAACAACAGGTGGAGTTGTGGCGGTTGCGCCAGCTTGTACCCAGCCACGATCTACCCAAAAGCTCTTGTTGTCATTTGTTCTAAACAGCGTCAGCACTTCATACCCGTACTTGCCATCGTTGTAACGATTTCGTAGCAGTATTTGCTTATCAGTATCAAAAGCCCCGATGGTTGACACTGTCTGCCATTCATTATCTGGCAGATTAGCTGTCACGGTAGCAAGTTCTATTGAAGACTTGGCGATGCGCTCTTCAATGACAGCGTTACGAGCATGTCGATCAACACCACGGTGGTACTGCCACTGGGAACCCCAAAGACAAAAGATGATTAAAAGTAGTGCAATCAGTGATTTGAAAAGAGCCCATGGCTCCCTAACTTTCTGCGGGGAGTTCATTCTTAATCGAGTGCGAGTGGTTTATCTTCAACTACGTCAGCACCGCGAGTAACTGTTTCTCGTCCTGCGTTGGCAATTACGACTGCAAAATAGGGAAGAGTGACAGCACCCAAAAGAGCAAACCAGCGATAAGGACTTGGCAAGATTACGGTCAAAATAAAGCAAGCAGTTCGGATCATCATGGAAATGAAATATCGCTTTTGTCGACCAGCTTGATCACGGGTAAGTGCGCTTGGGGCACTTGTGATGTCGAAAATCTTCTTTTCTTTGGCCATGTGAGCAAGGGTAGTGCTCGGCGCGCACCTTCGCTTCTTTTGTTTACTCAAAGGTAGCCACTAGGTTTTGACCATGAGTTCAATTGCCTTAGTCACAGGCGGAAACCGCGGAATTGGATTGGCAATTGCACATTCCCTCAAAACTGCAGGCCATGATGTTGTTGTGACCTATCGCAGCGGGACTCCACCGCAAGGGTTCAAATCTGTTCAGATGGATGTGACCAGTACCGAGAGCGTCGATACTGGATTTGCCTCAATTGAAGAGCAATGGGGCTTGCCAGAAATCATCGTCGCAAATGCAGGCATCACAAAAGATGGTCTTGTCATGCGCATGAGCGATGAAGATTTTGAATCGGTCATTGATGCAAATTTAACGGGAGCATTTAGAGTTGCTCGACGTGCAACAAAGGGGCTGCTGAAGTTAAAGCGTGGCCGTTTGATATTTGTTGGGTCAGTAGTTGGAGCTGTTGGCTCTGCCGGTCAAGTTAATTACTCTTCGTCAAAAGCAGGTTTGGTGGGCATGGCCCGTTCCTTTGCTCGCGAACTAGGTAGTCGTGGCATCACGGCTAATGTGGTTGCGCCAGGCTTTGTTGAAACAGACATGACTGCAACACTTGATGAAAAGCGTCGAGGAGAGATTGCAGGGTCGGTACCACTTGGACGTTTTTGTACAGTAGAAGAAATAGCCGATGTTGTAACCTTTATTGCATCCCCACAAGCAAGTTATATCTCTGGTGCATTAATTCCAGTTGATGGCGGATTAGGAATGGGGCACTAAGTGGGAATTCTCGAAGGAAAAAAGATACTGGTCACCGGTGTTTTAACGGATGCTTCAATCGCATTTCATATCGCACGTCTTGCACAAGAACAAGGTGCAGATGTCATTTTGACGGGATTCGGTAGAGCGCTTTCATTAACTACACGAATTTCAGGACGCTTGCCTAAACCATGTCCTGTCATTGAACTAGATGTTACAAGTGAGGCTGATTTAGCCGCCCTTGAATCACGTGTTCGGGAACACTTCCCAGAAGGTTTAGATGGTGTTGTGCACTCGATTGGTTTTGCACCTGAAGCAGCCCTTGGCGGAAACTTCCTCAATACACAATGGGAAGATGTTGCTACAGCAATTCAGGTTTCAGCCTTCTCGCTCAAATCATTAACAATGGCTGCTCGTCCACTCTTTAATGGTGGGGGATCAGTTGTTGGGCTCGATTTTGATGCTCAAGTCGCTTGGCCAAAGTATGACTGGATGGGCGTTGCAAAAGCTGCGCTGGAATCAACTTCTAGATATCTAGCAAGGGATCTCGGCGCAGAAAATATTCGAATTAACTTGGTTGCAGCCGGTCCTATTCGAACCATTGCCGCTAAATCGATTCCAGATTTTGAGCGCTTTGAACATTTGTGGGACGAGCGCTCTCCAATGCGCTGGGATGTCAATGATCCGGTCCCCGCGGCTCAGGCTGTTGTTGCACTGCTCTCAGATTGGTTCCCCAAGACAACAGCTGAGATCATCCATGTTGATGGCGGTTTCCATGCCATGGGTGGCTAAGCGGGGTTTTACGCTCGATTTCACCTTTTCACCCCTGTGCAGGTAATCTTTACCCCAGACCAGTGGCGTTACAACCACTGCAAGAGGAGTTACCGCTCCCACCTTCATCGCCACTAGTGCGGGCTGGTTTGTCGGATAAGAGAATTAACTTCTCTTGCCCTTGCGGTTTTCTTTTGCAGCGCTGTAACACCAAAGCGTTAACGAACCGAAGGAGCACAAAGTCACCACTGAACCGCGCATCAATGATCGAATTCGCACACCCGAAATTCGTTTGATCGGTTACACCGGCGAACAAGTTGGAGTTGTAGATATCGATACAGCGTTAAAGATGGCAGATGAAGTTGGTCTCGACCTAGTCGAGATCGCGCCAGATGCTAATCCACCCGTTTGCAAGATCATGGACTTCGGAAAGTATAAGTACGAAGTAGCACAGAAGGCACGGGAAGCGCGTCAGAACCAGACCCACATTGTGGTGAAGGAAGTGCGTTTGACACCAAAGATCGAAAATCATGACTACGAAACAAAGCGCAGTCAGGTTGAGAAGTTTCTTAAGGGTGGCGACAAGGTAAAGGTGACAATGAAGTTCCGCGGACGCGAACAAACGCGACCTGAGTTGGGATACAAGATGTTGCAACGTCTTGCAGAAGACATTGCAGAGGTTGGTTTTGTTGAGTTCGCTCCTAAGCAAGAGGGACGAAACATGACAATGGTTCTTGGTCCAACAAAGAAGAAGACAGAAGCAGTTGCAGAAGCAAAGGCAGCACGCAAGGCGAAAGCCATCGCTGCTGCAGAAACTACCGAGTAAGGGAACATAACCATGCCAAAGATGAAAACACACAGCGGTGCGAAGAAGACCTTCCGCATCACAGGTTCTGGAAAGGTTATGCACGAGCGCGCTGGAAAGCGCCACTTGCTCGAGCGTAAATCTTCACGAGTAACACGTCGTCTATCGACAGAGTCAGCTGCAAAGCCAACTGTCGCAGTCACAGCCAAGCGCATGCTTGGTTTGAAGTAAGGAGCGGTTAAATGAGAGTAAAGCGCGGAGTCCACGCAGCCAAGAAGCGTCGTACAACTCTAGAACGTGCAAGCGGTTACCGCGGGCAACGTTCACGTCTTTTCACAAAGGCGAAAGAGCAAGTTACGCACTCTATGGTTTATGCATTTAATGACCGTAAAGATAAGAAGGGCGACTTCCGTCGTTTATGGATCCAACGCATCAACGCAGGTTGCCGCGAACATGGTCTTACATACAACCGTTTCATCCAGGGCCTAAAGGCTTCAGGTGTTGAGGTTGATCGTCGTGTTCTATCAGAGCTTGCAACAAATGATCCTGCAACCTTCAAGACACTTGTTGATGTAGCTCGCAAGAGCCTTGCAGCACTCTAAGTTCCAATAATGATTGAGAGCCTTAACTCGCCACATGTTGCGCGGGTTAAGGCTCTTATTGGTACTAGGGGAGTAAAGGAAAGAAAAGCCGCAGGGCAATTTGTTGCAGAAGGTTTGCAATGTGCCCGCGAAGCACTTGTCTCAACAAGTGGTCCAAGAATTGAAACTTTGTATTTAACGGGCAATGGTCGTAGCAAGGTTGAAGAAGTAGCGGATTTATCTTCATTTAATGTTGTTGATGTCAGTGATGAAGTCATGAAGGAAATGTCAGAAACCATCACTCCGCAAGGCATTCTGGCGGTGTGCACGATTCCGCAGGTTAATTTGAATTCAATCGCACTCAATGGATCCCGCAAATTCATTTATCTTTCAGAGGTTCAAGATCCAGGAAATGCCGGCACGATTCTGCGATCAGCCGATGCCTTTGCAATGGACGCGGTGATTACTTCACCAGGTAGCGTTGATATGTATTCACCTAAGGTTGTGCGAAGTACTGCAGGATCTCTGTGGCATATACCGGTATTTGAATCAGTAACTATTGCTGAGGTTCTAGCAATGGGAGTAAAGGCCTTTTCACTTGGCGCAGCAGGATCAAAGAATTTAAGTCAGTATCAAATGTCGGGGGATACCCTTGCAGTTTTTGGAAATGAAGCTCGTGGCTTATCGACGGGGCAGAATGTGGATTCGATAGATGTTGTAAGTATTCCGATGCCGGGCAATGCCGAAAGCCTCAATCTTTCAGCGGCGGCTTCGATTGTTATGTATCACCTATCAAATATGCCACGCTAACAAAGGGCTACAAGATAGAGTTATGCCTATGCGCGTTGAGGAGATTTCAACCTGGGTACAAGATGCCCGTAAGGCTTTCGCCTCCGCCACAGATCTAGATTCTCTTAAAACCGCCCGACTTGCCCATGCCGGTGACAAATCCCCAATTGCTTTGGCATCTCGAGGATTGGGTGCGCTTTCACCGGAAGACAAAGCAAGTTTCGGCAAAGTCATTGGTGAAGCAAAGGCAGAGATTGCCCAAGCGCTAGCTGAAGCAACGGCTGTTCTTGAAGCCGAACGTGATCGCAAAGTTTTGCTTGAAGAAGTTGTTGACATCACCTTGCCAGTAAATCGCTCACATCGTGGAGGTTTACATCCAATAACAATTATTAGAAATGAAGTATCAGATTTCTTTATCGAGCAAGGCTTTGCCGTTGAAGAAGGTCCTGAGCTTGAATCAGGCTGGTTGAACTTTGATGCTCTCAATATTCCGGCAGATCACCCAGCTAGAACTATGCAGGATACATTTTTCATTGAGCCGGTTGAATCTGGAATGGTTTTGCGAACACACACATCACCAGTTCAAATTCGTACGATGCTCACACAAGAGCCACCAATTTATGTTGTGTGTCCGGGTCGCACATTTAGAGCAGATGAGTTGGATGCAACCCATAGCCCGGTCTTTCATCAGGTAGAGGGGCTAGTGATAGATAAAGGCATCACCATGGCCCATCTCAAGGGCACGCTGGATAATTTTGCCCGCCATATGTTTGGTCCAGATGTAACAACGCGCTTGCGACCTTCCTTCTTTCCTTTCACAGAGCCAAGTGCTGAAATAGACATCTTCTTTAACAATCGCTGGATCGAATGGGGCGGTTGCGGAATGGTTAACCCAAAAGTGCTTGCTACATGTGGCATCGATACTGATGTTTACAGCGGGTTTGCCTTTGGAATGGGACTAGAGCGCACGCTGATGGTTCGGCACGGCATTACAGATATGCACGACATCGTTGAAGGCGATCTGCGCTTTACTCGTCAATTTGGAGTTGGCCTGTAATGCGCGCGCCTCTGTCCTGGATTAAAGAGTTTGTTGATATCCCAGCATCTGTTACAGCTGAGCAAATTTCAGATGGATTGATTCGGGTTGGCTTTGAGGTGGAAGAGATCATTAAGCAAGGTGCTGATTTAACTGGCCCGCTTAAGTTTGCAAAGGTTTTATCTATTGAAGAAATTACAGAGTTTAAAAAGCCTATCCGCTACGTTGGCTTGGATTGTGGTGAAGGTCAAACTCGTTATGTTATTTGCGGTGCAACTAACTTTGCAGTGGGGGATTTGATAGTTGCAGCTTTGCCAGGTGCCGTACTTCCGGGAGATTTCAAAATTGGAGCACGAGAGACATACGGCAAGACCTCGAACGGAATGATTTGTTCAGGTCGCGAACTTGGAATTAGTGATGATCATGCTGGCATCATGGTTTTTGCCGAAGGTGAAGTTACAATTGGCGCAGATGCGATCGAAGCATTGCAAATCAATGATGTTATTTTTGATGTTGCGGTGAATCCTGATCGTGGTTATGCCTTAAGTATTCGCGGGATAGCTCGAGAGGTTGCAGGCTCATTGGGGTTGAAGTTCACAGATCCTGTTGAGGCACTGCGCACATTAAAGTTTGAAGAGACTGGCAAAGGCGTAAGCGCAAAGATTGCAGATAAATCGACTGCCTCTGTTTTCTACCTGCGAACCTTGTCTCACTTTGATCCAAGGGCAACAACTCCCATCTGGATGCGCCGACGCATCGAAAAGATGGGCATGCGCTCTATTTCTTTGGTTGTCGATGTTACAAACTACGTCATGTTAGAACTTGGTCAGCCATTACACGCTTTTGATAAGTCCAAAATTAAAGGCGGTTTAACCGTTAAGCGAGCTGGGAAGGCACAAAAGTTTGTAACACTTGATGGTCAGGAGAGAACTCTTGATGCTGATGATCTGATGGTGTGTGATGACGATCAACCGCTAGCACTAGCCGGAACAATGGGTGGGTTGTCATCTGAAATTACCGAGACAACGACTGATATCGCATTAGAAGCGGTTCATTTTTGCCCAGTGTGCATTGCAAAGAACTCTCGCCGTCACAAACTTTCATCTGAAGCATCACGTCGCTTAGAGCGAAGCGTTGATCCATCATTGGCAGAGTTTGCATCGGCTCGATTTGTTCAGTTGCTCACCGCCCATAGTTCAGCACAGCATGTGGCAACAGTGGTTGATGGTGAGCCGATTTACGCACCGCCAGTCACGATTGACCCTGGCTATGTGTCTAAGACCTTAGGTTTTGAAATTCCAGCAAAGCAGGTAGCAGAAGTTCTGCGAGTAATTGGCTGTGATGTTGATGAAGAGAGTTTCACCATCGATCCGCCATCTTGGCGCGCAGATCTTTTGACTCCTGCAGACTTTACTGAAGAGGTAGCCCGCATGATTGGCTACAACAAGATTCCATCTGTTCTTCCGCCTCGACCTTTGCATGCGACTTTGACTCCTACGCAAAAGCGTCGTCGCGCTGTTGCCACAATGCTGGCAAGTCGCGGATTAGCCGAAGTGCAGACCTTCCCATTTACCAATCAAGCAACTATTGATTCCATGGGTTTTGTGGGGGAGCGCGCTGCGACATATAAGGTCGCAAATCCAATGTCAGAAGAGTTCCCATTGATGCGTGTTCATTTAGTTCCGGGCTTGATTGAAGTGGCCCAACGTAATATCAGTCGCGGCGCAAAAGATTTTGCAATCTTTGAGATGGGTTCAATCTTTCGTAGTTCACAGAAGCTGGTTCGTGCCGTTTCACCTGAACTTTCTAAGCGTCCCGGACAAAACTTTATTGATGAGATCTTTGCAAGTGTTCCTCCACAGGGATATCACGTTGCAGGTTTGCTAATTGGTAAAATGGAGAACGAGAATTGGCAAGGAAAAGCACGTGCTTACAATTGGCAAGATGCAATTGCCTATGCCCAAGATGTTTTGGCCCTCTGCAATCTTGAGTGGACGATTGCTCGTTCAGATTTAGCACCGTGGCACCCTGGTCGTTGCGCAGAGTTGATTGTTAATGGAAAGGCTGTTGCACATGCTGGTGAACTCCATCCACGCATCGTTGCTGCCTATGGCCTGCCGGAACGCTCAGTCGCATTTGCTGTTGCACTAAGTGCACTTCCAGATTCAGCACTTGTTCGACCTACAACTGTGGGCACAATGCCAGCTGCTCTTCAAGATGTGGCCTTGATAGTTGAATCAACTGTGAGTGCAGCAGATATTGAAAGCGCCCTACGCGAAGGCGCAGGTGAGTTACTTGAATCAATCACTCTTTTTGATCGCTACGACAAAATTGGCGATGGCAAAATTTCACTTGCCTTCACCCTGGTATTCCGCGCAAAAGATCGCACCCTTGCAGGTGAAGAGGTTTCGGCTATGCGCGAGGCGGCCACAGCCGTTGCTGCTGCCAAGTTCGGAGCTGTCGTCCGTACCGCATAATTATGCATAAGATTGCATAATTATTGATAATGATTTACTCTTCAACCATGAAAACAGCGGTTATTGGTGCAAGTGGCTATGCAGGCGGCGAGCTTTTAAGGCTACTTGCCATCCATCCACATTTTGAGGTCACAGTTGTAAGCGCGCATTCAAACGCGGGGGAGCAGGTGACAACTGTTCATCCTCAACTTCAAAGCTATGCGGGTAGAAGTTTTGTCTCCACCGATTCGATAGATTTTGCATCCCTTGAACTAGTTTTTCTTGCACTTCCTCATGGCGAGTCAGCTGCCTTGGTTGAAAAGATTCCATCAAATGTGAAGATCGTCGATCTTGGCGCTGACTTTAGATTAGAAGATCCTGCTCAGTGGCAAAAGTATTACGGTGGCAAACATGCAGGATCGTGGGTTTACGGATTGCCTGAGCTAGCACCAGGTCAGCGTGAAGCAATCAAGAAGGAAAGCAAAGTAGCTAATCCCGGTTGCTATGCAACATCCATTTCCGTCGGTATCGCACCAGCACTCAACCATATTGACGTTTCAGACATAGTCGTCGTTGCAGCATCAGGCACCACAGGTGCTGGCCGCAATGCAAAGATAAATCTGATTGGTAGCGAAGTAATTGGTTCTCTTACCTCTTACAAGTTTGGTGGCGTTCATCAACACACCCCTGAGATCGAACAAGCGTTGTCGGCAGTGGCGCAGAAGCGAGCAAAGATCTCTTTTACGCCAATTCTCGCACCCATGCCGCGCGGAATTCTCTCAACCATCACGGCGAAATTAAACGCTGCATTAACTACTCAGCAGGCTCATGATCTTTTTGTGAAGCACTACGCATCTGAATTCTTTGTTGATGTTTTACCAATGGGACAAATGCCGAAGACGAGTGCTGTGACCGGAAGCAACAAGGTTCAAATACAGGTGGCAGTTGATGAACATACACAGCGTTTAGTTGTTTCTGTTGCGATTGATAATCTTGGTAAAGGGGCCGCAGGACAAGCAATCCAAAACGCGAACTTGATTTGTGGTCTTGCAGAGATTAGCGGTCTGGCACTCGACGGTATCGGTGCTTAAGGTCTTATTGTGATCGTCGTTAAATTTGGTGGCCATGCCATGAAGGATGAAAACGGTAACTTTGCTAAAGCCATCTCTGCTGCATTGAAGGCAGGGGAGCAGGTGATAGTTGTCCATGGCGGCGGCCCGCAAATTGATGCGGCATTAAATGCAAAAGGCATTGTTAGCACTTGGGTGGGAGGCTTTCGAGTTACAACTAAGGAAATCTTTGATGTTGTTGAAGAGGTCCTGGTCAATCAGGTTGGAAACGAAGTTGCTGCGACATTAGGCAAGGCTGGAATCAAAGCACACGCTATGTCGGCCCGCACATTGCCAACTGTGATTGCAGATAGACGAACACAATTAGTCGATGGCAGACCGGCAGATCTTGGATTTGTCGGGAACGTCAAAAGAGTTGATCCGTCTGTGCTGCTCGAACTTATTGATCAAGGAATTGTTCCAGTCATCGCACCCGTATCGTCTGATGAGGACTTGGAAACTGGTTTGAATGTGAATGCAGATTTTGTAGCAGCAGCCATAGCTGCATCTTTAGGTGCATCCTCATTGATCGTAATGACTGATGTTGCAGGAATTTATCGCAACTGGCCAGATAGAGATTCGTTGATTGCAAAGATTTCGGCAACAGAACTTGAAGCAATCAAGTCTGGCTTCGCCGAAGGCATGGCTCCTAAAGTGCAGGCTGCTCTGGATGCACTCTCATTTGGGGCAAAGGCGGTTCGAATCATTGATGGAACAGATCCCGATAGCTTTGCATCAGCACTTGCTGGTCAAGGCGGAACTCTGGTGGTCGCATGACAAACAAAACGTATTTAAATCGTTGGAATCGTTCACTACAAAATAACTACGGAAAACCCTCCATTACCTTGGTTAAGGGAAAAGGGGTACTTGTAACTGATGCAGATGGAAAGACCTATATGGATTTTCTTGGCGGCATTGCTACCAACATTTTGGGGCACGCCCACCCAGCGATCGTCAAAGCAGTTACCAAGCAGGTTTCTGTATTGAGTCATGTTAGTAACTTTTATGCCCACCCAAATGCAATTGCTTTAGCTGAAAAGTTAACGAAAATGACTGGCGATAAGAATGCGAAGGTTTTCTTCTGCCAATCTGGAGCAGAGGCAAATGAAGCAGCGCTCAAGCTTTCGCGTCGCACAGGTAAAGTACGAGTTGTTGCAGCCCAGGGCGCTTTTCATGGTCGCACGATGGGTGCTTTGTCACTAACAGGACAACCTTCTAAACGAGAGCCGTTCTTGCCACTCATTAAGGGTATTAAGCATGTCCCTTTTGGTGATCTTGATGCGATGCGCAAAGCGGTAAGTAAGAAAACTGCGATGGTAATCATTGAGCCCATCATGGGGGAGGCAGGAGTAATTGTTCCACCAACAGATTACCTGCAGGAACTTCGAAAACTGTGCGACAAGAACGGAGCACTACTTGTTATCGATGCTGTTCAGACCGGTATGGGTCGAACAGGAGATTGGTTCGGGTATGAATACTCTGGCATCAAACCCGATGTGATCACTTTGGCTAAGGGTCTAGGTGGAGGACTTCCACTGGGTGCGATGATTGCATTAGGAAAAGCCGCAGACCTTTTTCAACCGGGAGATCACGGTTCAACATTTGGTGGTAATCCGGTTACAACAGCAGCTGGTTTAGCTGCGATTGAGTTTATTGAGTCTAAAAAGATTCTAGGAAAAGTCGAAAAGCAAGGTTCACATCTAATCCAAGAAATTGCACTTATCCCGGGCGTCAAAGAAGTACGTGGGGCAGGCCTATTGCTAGGTATCGAACTTGAATCGCTAAAGGCTTCTGTTGTCTCAGATGCGATGCGAGAAGCCGGAGTACTTGTAAACGCAGCTAATGCAACGACAATTCGCATTGCACCCGCCCTGATCGTTACAGATGCTCAAATCACTAAATTCATATCAATTTTTAGGAAGGTGATCGCAGATGCAAAGTAATGCTCAGTCAGTTTCTGCTCGAAGAGCAAAGGCAATCGCCTTAATTAAGTCAGGTGCAGTACATTCACAATCAGATTTGGTTGTTCTCTTGAAAAAGGCTGGATACAAAGTTACGCAGGCAACTGCTAGCCGAGATCTTGAAGAGATCGGAGCAGTTCGTGCTCGCAATAAACAAGGCGAAAGCACGTATCAAATTCGTGAAAGCGCAGATGATGCGATTGTTCGTAGTACGCCACTTCCTTCAAGGTTGATCTTGTCAGTTGATCACAGCGCCAATTTGGCTGTTATTCATACACCTCCAGGGGCAGCGCAGTTTTTGGCTAGTTCGCTCGATCATGCTGGCTTAACCGGGGTCATAGGCACCATCGCTGGTGACGACACGATTATCTTGGTGTCCAAGAAAGCAACAGGTGGAGCTCTTTTAGCGAAAGAATTACTTGCTTACGCACAAGCAGACGGAAAGAGGAAGTAATGGCTCTCTGGGGCGGACGATTTGCGCAAGGACCTGAGGAATCTGTTTTTGCCTTGTCTAGAAGCGTGCATTTTGATTGGCGCTTGGCACCATACGATCTGCGCTCTTCCAAGGCACATCTTGCGATCCTAAAAAAGAGTGGCCTTATCGCTACCCAAGATGCCGAAGCCATTGCTCAAGCACTAAACGAACTTTCTGCCGAGGTTACCTCTGGCAAATTCATAGTTGTCGATTCCGATGAAGATGTTCACAGCGCTTTAGAGCGTGGCCTAACGGAAAAACTCGGCGCAGTTGGGGGAGCCCTTCGTGCTGGCCGTTCTCGCAACGATCAAGTGACCACTGATCTACGACTTTTCTCAATTGATCACATGCTCGAAATTGCCCGCTTGATCACCGCACTTCAAACTGCGATTCTGGAAAAGTCTGCAGAGTATGTGAACGATCCTGCACCTGGCTTTACTCACATTCAACATGCCCAACCTGTTTCCTTTGGGCATGAATTAGCTAAGCATGCCCACGCTTTTGCTCGCGATCTTGATCGAATCAAAGATTGGTTATCTCGCACATCAGTTAGTTCACTGGGTGCTGGCGCACTTGCTGGTTCATCACTTCCCCTAGAGCCTGCATTTACGGCAATGAATTTGGGATTTGATTCCACTTTTGCAAACAGTATCGATGCGGTCAGTGATCGTGATTATGTCGCTGAGGCGCTATTTATTTACGCAATGATCGGAAATCACTTATCGCGCATTGGTGAAGAATGGACCTTGTGGACTTCGCAAGAGTTTGCGTGGGCAAAGGTGGCAGATGCCTACTCAACAGGATCTTCAATCATGCCGCAAAAGAAGAATCCAGATATGGCCGAGCTTGCTCGTGGTAAATCTGGTCGCCTTGTTGGAAACCTCATGAGTGTTTTAACAATGCTTAAGGGCTTGCCATTTGCATACAACCGAGATTTGCAAGAAGACAAGGAACCATTGTTTGACAGTATCGACACATTGATGTTGGTTCTGCCTGCAGTTACCGGGATGATTGCAACAACAGATTTTGATCGCGAGAAGATGGCCCTTGCAGCACCTGCTGGGTTCTCACTTGCTACTGAAATCGCAGATTACCTGGCAAAGAAGAGCGTTCCATTTGCCGGCGCTCACGATGCTGCAGGAAAGTGTGTGGCGATGTGTGAATCATCTGGTCGTCAGTTACATCAATTAACCGATGCTGAATTTTTGCAGGTACACCCACAACTAGATGGGGGAGTACGTGATGTCCTCACAGTCCATGGCGCTATTAACTCCCGGACAACTTCTGGTGGAACTGCACCTGTTCTCGTAGCTGCACAGATTAAAGATGCATTAGCCGCCAATGAAAAAACCGAGAAAGAAATTGCCAGCAAGCACAAGGCATTTTCAGAGATGATGAGCGCATGAACCTGATTGAAGATCTTCGCTGGCGTGGATTATTGGCCCAATCAACTGATGAGGCTGCACTGCTTGAGGCGTTAAAGAAGCCAACAACTCTCTATGTGGGCTTTGATCCAACTGCGCCCTCACTTCATGCGGGTAACTTGGTAGTTCTCTTAGTATTGCGTCGTTTTCAATTAGCAGGACATAACCCAATTGCTTTAGTGGGTGGGGCTACAGGTTTAGTCGGTGATCCAAGCGGAAAGAATGAAGAGCGCACCCTAAATAGCACCGAGATCGTTGAAGGGTGGGTCAATCGCATCCGTACACAAGTTTCTGCGTTTTTGGATTTTGATGCACCGAAGAATCCAGCAGCAGTTGTCAATAATCTTGACTGGACTTCGCCGCTTAGTGCAATAGAATTCTTGCGCGACATCGGTAAGCACTTCAGTGTCAACCAAATGCTTGCAAAAGATTCTGTCTCAGCGCGTCTTGAAGGTGGCGGAATTTCCTATACTGAGTTTTCCTACCAAGTCTTGCAATCGTATGATTTTCTAGAACTCTATCGCCGTAACAATTGCACATTGCAAGTGGGTGGTTCTGATCAATGGGGCAACATAGTTGCCGGCCTTGATCTCATTCGTCGAGTAGAGCAGGGCAGTGGTCATGCATTAACTGTTCCATTGTTGATGAAGGCTGACGGATCTAAGTTTGGTAAGACTGCAGGTGGTTCAGTGTGGTTAGACCCGGAGATAACATCACCGTATGCCTTCTTCCAGTTCTGGTTGAACAGCGATGATAAAGATGTAATCAATTTCCTTAAGGTATTCTCCTTCAAGTCTCACGCAGAAATTACTGAACTTGAAAAATCCCATATCGAAAACCCTGGATTACGCGAAGCACATCGCGCACTTGCACGTGAATTAACTTCACTTGTGCATTCAGAAGAGACAACAGAACGTGTTGAAGCGGCAGCACGTGCATTATTTGGACAAGGTGAACTCTCTGAACTAGATGAAGCAACACTTGCATCAGCACTAGCTGAACTTCCGCGCACAACAGTTTCATCTAAAGAAGAAATACCAACATGGGTTGATCTACTAGCAGCAACAGGTGTTGTTGACTCGAAATCTGCTGCGCGCCGCATCGTCAAAGAAGGTGGCGCATATCTCAATAATGTGAAGATTTCTGGAGAAGATTTCAGACCCTCAAAATCTGACTTTTTATGCGGAAAATATGCGGTTTTGAGAAAAGGCAAGAGAGATCTTGCTGCGGTCGAGTTATCCTAAAAAGGTCCAAAACCTTCTAAAACGCTAGCGGGCGTGGATAATTCACACATTGGGGAAGTTTGTACCTTTCGGCAACATCTGGCTAACCCGATTTGACCGGTCCTTCGGGGGTATGTATAGTTATGCTCCTTGCTGGGAACGGACGATTTAGGCCGGACAGTAGGCGTAGAAGGTCAGGTAATTGAGCTTCAGCCAGACCGAGTACCTCATTTAGGCCAATTTGACCGCGCCTGCATGCATGCACTAAGTTTGGCGGTCTGCCCTGAAAATTAGGAGAAATCCTAAGAAGCAGTGCGCATCCGTACCTTGAGAACTCAACAGCGTGCCATAAGTCAATGCCAATAGTGGCTTAGTTCGTCATGCTTTTAATAGCGAGAAATCATTGTTTTACAGTGCTTTTTGATTAATTAACAACCACGGCAAATATATAAATACCTCAATGAGGTATAGCCATAAAAAGCTATACCCGTTGATTTCCTTTGGTATATAAATGACAAATTAAACGACAGTTTGTTTGTCTGATCGCCAAGATGAAAACTTTCTATGGAGAGTTTGATCCTGGCTCAGGACGAACGCTGGCGGCGTGCTTAACACATGCAAGTCGAGCGATGAAGCACCTTCGGGTGTGAATTAGCGGCGAACGGGTGAGGAACACGTGAGAAATCTGCCTTCAACACTGGGATAACTCCGGGAAACCGGGGCTAATACCGGATATGAAATCTGCGGGCATCCGCGGATTTGGAAAGTTTTTCGGTTGAAGATGATCTCGCGGCCTATCAGCTTGTTGGTGAGGTAATGGCTCACCAAGGCGACGACGGGTAGCCGGCCTGAGAGGGCGACCGGCCACACTGGGACTGAGACACGGCCCAGACTCCTACGGGAGGCAGCAGTGGGGAATATTGGGCAATGGAGGAAACTCTGACCCAGCGACGCCGCGTGCGGGATGAAGGCCTTCGGGTTGTAAACCGCTTTCAGTAGGGAAGAAGCGAAAGTGACGGTACCTACAAAAGAAGCACCGGCTAACTATGTGCCAGCAGCCGCGGTAATACATAGGGTGCAAGCGTTGTCCGGAATTATTGGGCGTAAAGAGCTCGTAGGTCGTTTGCCACGTCGGATGTGAAAACCTGAGGCTCAACCTCAGGCCTGCATTCGATACGAGCAAACTAGAGTTTGGTAGGGGAGACTGGAATTCCTGGTGTAGCGGTGGAATGCGCAGATATCAGGAGGAACACCAACGGCGAAGGCAGGTCTCTGGGCCAATACTGACACTGAGGAGCGAAAGTCTGGGGAGCGAACAGGATTAGATACCCTGGTAGTCCAGACCGTAAACGGTGGGCACTAGTTGTGGGAACCTTCCACGGTTTCTGCGACGCAGCTAACGCATTAAGTGCCCCGCCTGGGGAGTACGATCGCAAGATTAAAACTCAAAGGAATTGACGGGGCCCCGCACAAGCAGCGGAGCATGCGGCTTAATTCGACGCAACGCGAAGAACCTTACCAAGGCTTGACATGTACAGGAATATGGCAGAGATGTCATAGCCGCAAGGTCTGTATACAGGTGGTGCATGGTTGTCGTCAGCTCGTGTCGTGAGATGTTGGGTTAAGTCCCGCAACGAGCGCAACCCTCGTTCTGTGTTGCCAGCATTTAGTTGGGGACTCACAGGAGACTGCCGGGGTTAACTCGGAGGAAGGTGGGGATGACGTCAAATCATCATGCCCCTTATGTCTTGGGCTGCACGCATGCTACAATGGCTGGTACAAACGGCTGCAATACCGCAAGGTGGAGCGAATCCGAGAAAGCCAGTCTCAGTTCGGATTGGGGTCTGCAACTCGACCCCATGAAGTCGGAGTTGCTAGTAATCGTAGATCAGCAACGCTACGGTGAATACGTTCCCGGGGCTTGTACACACCGCCCGTCACGTCACGAAAGTCGGTAACACCCGAAGTCAGTGGCCCAACCGCAAGGAGGGAGCTGCCGAAGGTGGGATCGGTGATTGGGACGAAGTCGTAACAAGGTAGCCGTACCGGAAGGTGCGGCTGGATCACCTCCTTTCTAAGGAGCAATCAACTCACTCGGACAAGGTTTCGGGATTATGTAGTTGAGCTCATAAGTGGAGCATTGACTTAGGTTTGTTTAAAAAATCATCTATTAGTACAACCCATTCGTGGGAGTGGAAACTTAGCTCTGAGTGAAAATTAACTAGGCACGTTGTTGGGTCCTGAGGGGACGGCTGAAAAGCCAAACCTCTGGGCTTAATAAGGCGAAGAAACCAGGATTTCGATCCAAGGTCTTCAAGGCTTTATTGAGTACCGCCCGTATTTTGAGAACTACACAGTGGACGCGAGCATCTTTGTGGTCAAATTATTAAGCGCACATGGCGGATGCCTTGGCATCAGAAGCCGATGAAGGACGTAGTAGGCTGCGATAAGCCTCGGGGAGCTGTCAAACGAGCTTTGATCCGAGGATTTCCGAATGGGGAAACCCAGCTGGAGTAATGTCCAGTTATTTCTATCTGAATATATAGGGTAGATAAAGGGAACGTGGGGAAGTGAAACATCTCAGTACCCACAGGAAGAGAAAACAACCGTGATTCCGTTAGTAGTGGCGAGCGAAAGCGGAAGAGGCCAAACCAATACTGTGCCAAGCCGGCAGGCGTTGCAGTGTTGGGGTTGTGGGACCAGTTAGAAGCGACTGCCGTTGCTTCAATGAGTCAGAAATTAATTGTGTAGGTGAATGGCGTGGGAAAGCCAGACACAGAGGGTGAGATCCCCGTAGCCGAAACACTTTTAACTCATTATTGGTATCCCAAGTAATACCGGACTCGAGGAATCCGGTATGAATCTGGCGGGACCACCCGCTAAGCCTAAATACTCTCTGATGACCGATAGCGGACTAGTACCGTGAGGGAAAGGTGAAAAGAACCCCGAAAGGGGAGTGAAATAGAATCTGAAACCGTGTGCGTACAAGCCGTTGGAGCTACCTTGAGTAGTGACAGCGTGCCTTTTGAAGAATGAGTCTACGAGTTAGTGTCATGTAGCGAGGTTAACCCGTCGAGGGGAAGCCGTAGCGAAAGCGAGTCTGAATAGGGCGAATGAGTTGCATGATCTAGACCCGAAGCGAGGTGATCTACGCATGGCCAGGTTGAAGCGCGGGTAAGACCGCGTGGAGGACCGAACCCACTAATGTTGAAAAATTAGGGGATGAGCTGTGTGTAGGGGTGAAAGGCCAATCAAACTTCGTGATAGCTGGTTCTCTCCGAAATGCATTTAGGTGCAGCGTCACGTGTTTCTTACCGGAGGTAGAGCTACTGGATGGTCGAGGGGGCCTACAAGCTTACCAACATCAGCCAAACTCCGAATGCCGGTAAGTGAGAGCGTGGCAGTGAGACTGTGGGGGATAAGCTTCATAGTCGAGAGGGAAACAACCCAGAATAGCAACTAAGGTCCCAAAGCCTGTGCTAAGTGGAAAAGGATGTGGAGTCGTATAGACAACCAGGATGTTGGCTTAGAAGCAGCCACCATTTAAAGAGTGCGTAATAGCTCACTGGTCAAATGATTCCGCGCCGACAATGTAACGGGGCTCAAGCACAGCACCGAAGTTCTATCATTCACACATTATCCCGGTCGCAAGATCCAGGAGTGTGGATGGGTAGGAGAGCGTTGTGTGGCTGGTGAAGCGGCGGAGGAATCCAGCCGTGGAAGCCACACAAGTGAGAATGTAGACATGAGTAGCGAGAGAAGTGTGAGAAACATTTCCGCCGAAAGACCAAGGGTTCCTGGGCCAGGCTAATCCGCCCAGGGTAAGTCGGGACCTAAGGCGAGGCCGTCAGGCGTAGTCGATGGACAACTGGTTGATATTCCAGTACCCGCTTTAATTCGCCCATGACGAACCCACTAATGCTAAGAGTTTGAATCCTGTTCGGCGTAAGCTGCGTGGGTGGATGGCTCGAACCGGTGTGGTAGTAGTTAAGCAATGGTGTGACACAGGAAGGCAGTCCAGCCCGGGCGATGGTTGTCCCGGGGTAAGGCTGTAGGGGGTGATGTAGGCAAATCCGCATCACATATACCCTGAGAGCTGATGCCGAGCCGTAAGGCGAAGTGGATGATCCTATGCTGTCAAGAAAAGCATCTAGCGAGAATTATTGCGGCCCGTACCCGAAACCGACACAGGTGGTCAGGTAGAGAATACCAAGGCGATCGAGAGAATCATGGATAAGGAACTCGGCAAAATGCCCCCGTAACTTCGGGAGAAGGGGGGCCCTCTGGCGTGTAGGAATTTACTTCCGAAGCGTTAGGAGGCCGCAGAGACCAGGCTCAAGCGACTGTTTACCAAAAACACAGGTCCGTGCGAAGTAGCAATACGATGTATACGGACTGACGCCTGCCCGGTGCTGGAAGGTTAAGGGGACTGGTTAGCCGCAAG